>Ga0315910_10002116_pt1 | contig 17730 bp, 12 predicted proteins | sample EdamamesoilMG_FD_204470 | JGI IMG/M metagenome (GOLD analysis project Ga0315910, IMG submission 204470) | Garden soil microbial communities collected in Santa Monica, California, United States - Edamame soil | ecosystem: Environmental > Terrestrial > Soil > Garden | place: USA: California... | reverse complement strand
CCGGCGTCGCCGCCGGCGCCGGCGATGGCGCTGCTGCCCGCGAAGCCGGCCGATCCGGCGGCGGCGCTCGGATCTCCGTCCGCCTCGTCACACGCGGCGAACAGGCCCGCGGCCATCGTCAAAGCACCGAACGCCACTCTCAAACGCATGAACACCAATTGGTTTTTCCAGTCGGGCCCGGAGGGCCTGAGAGCTGGACGGCAGTGGGGCCGGCGCGGTGAATGGCTGGTCGATCGCGGGTGACGAGAACGTGCCGATTCGGTGCGCGAGGGTGCGCAGCGAGGGGCAGTGATGAGAGCCGCGTTAGAAAAACAAAACGCAAGCAGGCAGCGAGCTGGCGTGCGCTGGCTCGCTGCTGTTGCGTCAGGGGTGCAGCGCTCGACGAGCGCGCTGCGACGCCTGTTAGCCGGATTACTCCGGGTGGTGGATGACCTCGGCGTTCAGATTGCCGAACCCGGTGTCCAGCACGAAGCCCTGGGCGTCATCGGCAAATTCGAGATCGTCGAGGTCAACGCCGGCGAACGAAATGGAGTCGAGGAGCACGACGACGTCCTGAGTGGCCTCCGCGCCAATTCCCCCAGTGTACTGGACCTGGAGACCGACGCGGATGACGTCCTCGTTATCAAAGTTCGTCCCCGTCGCGCTGGAGACGTCAAATTCGACATCGACGAACTCGCCTTCGGTATCGAATCCGTTCGCCACGCTCAGCGCAGTAAACGGCCCAGCAGCGAAGCTGAAGTCCGAGTCGTTGGCAAACGGACTCGCCGCGACCTGGTCGTCCAGAGTCAAACCGCGCAGACGGAACGTGGCCGTCGTATCTTCGCTCATGTCGGTGGCGTCGAATTGCACGATGAAGAAGGACGGGTCGTCGTCAGCGGCGAAGGTGGCACGCAGCTCGACGCATCCCGTGCACGGTGCGCTGCCCGCGTCGCCTGCGTCACTCAGCCCACCATCCCCCGCATCCGGGTCATCATCGCCGCCGCCGTTGCCCGCGGTGCCACCCGTACCGGCAGTGCCCGCCGTACCCGCAGTACCACCCGTACCTGCAGTGCCACCCGTGCCCGCGGTGCCACCCGTGCCCGCCGTGCCCGCAGTCCCGCCACCGCCGCACGAGGTCGATCCGCCGCTGCCGCCAACCCCGCCGCCGCACCCTGATGCGCCGCCGTTGCCACGTCCCGCGGTGCCGCCAGTGCCTCCCTCGTTACCGTCACCCGAGTCGTCCCCACAGGCTGCGAAGAGACCCGTCGCCATCGCCAACGCACTGACCGTCACCAAGAAACGCATGCAAGACCCCTTTCCAACGACTCGCCAAAGAGTCTGGCTGGACTGGACGGCACCTCACCGCGGGGGGTGAATGGTTTATCGGCGCTGTCGCCCGGATCGTTCCAGATCGGATCGCCGAGCGGGGCGAAAGGTGACGACCGGGCAACCCAACGCCGCGAAACGCGCCGGGGTTTTTGTCAGCGCTTGGCGCTGTTCACGGCGTGGGAGGGGCGGCGACCACGCGGCGTGTGTTGCACGCGAGTGGGCGCGACGCCTGCCGCCCAGCTCCAGGTCGCTGGCGCGGGGCGCGCGGGGGGCAGGCGCGCCGCCAGGGCGTCGTAGTCGGCGCGCGTGACACGGCGGCGGTCGTAGACGAGCGTGTGCCAGATGTCGGCCTCGTTCGCGGCGCTCTGCTCTTCGACCTGGTCGATATCGAAGCGGGCGCGCGCCGTGACGGCAGCGGCCTCTTGGGGGGTAGTGTCGGCGCTCGGGGGACGGTCCCGGAAGGCACCTTTGCCGAAGCGCAGGTAGTTGAGCAGGGTGTGTGCCGTGGAGAGCGCGCCTGCCCACGGATACTGGCGCAGCTGCCAGCCATTGGAGAGGCTGGAGACGGCGCGCTCGAGCTTCTCTTGCTCGGCGGGGGACTTGGAGCGCTGGCGCTCCTGGAAAAACAGGCCGGTCTTGAGCTCGTCGCCTTCGACGAACCAGGCCTCCTTGATGCCAAACTCGCCGGGCTTCTGCGCCACGAGGGAGCCGTGGGTCAGGTCGAACTGGCCCATGATGAAGAGCGAGAGGTGGGGCTCGAGGCGCGTGATGAGGCGCACCGTGGCCACCGCCTCGCGATAGGTCTCGGTCGGAAAATCCGAGAAGCACATGGCCTCGATCGCCATGCCCGCTTCGGACAGGTTGATGATGACCTGCTCGATGTCGTCGACGCGGATCCCCTTGTCGATGAGGCTGAGGACGCGCGGCGCAGCGGACTCGACGCCGAGCGCGGCGCTGAGAGCCCCGCCGGCGACGAGCTCGCGCGCGCGCTCGGGCGACAGCGAGCGCTCGGGGCGCATGTCGGTGGCCCAGCGGATGTCGAGCCCACGCTCGCGGATGCCCGCGGCGATCTGCGTCGCGATGCGGGGGGCGAAGGCGTCCTGGGAGAAGTAGAAGATGCGGTTCTTGTACTTGGCGCTGAGCGCCTGGAGCTGATCGAGCGCCTGGGGAACGGGGCGCTCGCGGTGGCGGGCGGTGCCGACCTCGGCCAGGCCGTAGTGGCAGAACGTGCAGGCGCCGTAGTAGCAGCCGCGCGTGGGGTCGTACGGCAGCACGAGCTCGGGCGTGAGGTAGCGGTCGAGCGGCAGCCCATCGAAATCGGGGCCCGGCAGCTCGCTCATGTCCTCGACGGTGCGGCCGCGGATGAGCCCGCCGGGGCGGTCGCCTTTCTCGAGCGCGCGGACGAGCTCGAGCAGCGCGTACTCGCCCTCGTAGGCCACGGCCGACGAGAACGGACCGAGCGCGCGCTCGATGGCGTCCTCGGGCAAGCGCAGCAGCATCTGCGTCAACGCCGGGCCGCCGACAGTGACGTACAGGTCCGGCGCGTGCTGGCGCAGGGCATAGGCGAGCGAGAAGGCGGGCTGGATCTGCCCGGGGAACGCCACGGAAAGGCCGACGAGGCCGACGCCCGAGGCCACCACGCGCTCGGCGAGCTTCGCGAAGTAGTCGTGGAAGGGGTTGCGATCGGGACCCGCGTCGGCGCGGATCTCCCCCGCGTTCATCAGGGAGAACGGCGTGCGGTAGCGCACGAAGTCGATGGAGAGCGGCGCGTGCGCGGCGGCCACCACGCGCATGGCGGACTCGACGGTGTCGACGGCGCCGTCGTAGGCCTCGGCGTCGTAGAAGCGCACGGGGTCGCGGAAGGTGGCCAGCGCCGAGGCGATGGCCTTCGGGGCGTGCAGCGCGTCGGAGCGCGCCTGCCAGAGCTGCGAGTAAACGAGCTGGTCGGCGTGCGAGAGCGCGCCGCGGCGCTCGAGCGGCTCGAGCCGGCGCTCGATGCGCTGACCGAGGGCCGCGAGCGAGCGCTGCTCGAGCAAGTGCTCCCAGCCCTCGAGGTTGGCGTCGATGGGCAGCACCGGCACGTCGTGCGCGCGCAGCCACCCGGTCAGCGTCGGCACCGCGAGGTACGGCGCCGTGGGATCACACGTCGGGGGATAGATCAGCGCCACCTTCATGGCGCGCAGCTATAACTCAGCGCCCAGCGGCCCGCAAAAGGGGCCCGCAGGGCCCGCCGATGTCCTGGGCGGATGTTCCCGGGCGGCACGGCTCGCAGGCCCCGCAAATCCGCCGAATGCGACGCCGTGGGTCGCCCGCGGGGGCTTCCGGCGCGAGCCGCCCGGCGGCGATGCGAGCCGCTCGCGTTTAATGAAGCTCCAATTTTCGACGCGCCGCGCGCAAGAGGCCGCTGGAACGCAGGCGCGGGGGGTGAACGTGCGGGCATCCCCAGCCCCCGGCCGGGGCGAGCTATCGTGGTCTGGCGCTGGGACGTCCGGGCGCGCCCCCCTGGTATGAACAGCAAGCTGCTCGTCGACGCCATCGTCCGTCAAACGACGGTCCTGATCGCGCAGCTCTGTACCGCGGCTGGGGTGCGGGCGCCGCTGGCTCAGATCGCCGATCAGGTGTTCCTCGGGCTGTCGCGCGAGATCGAGGCGCAAGGCGTCGGCCGCAAGGTGGCCGCCGACATGTTCGGGCTGGCGCTGCGCAGCTACCAGAAGAAAGTCCAGCGGCTCGCCGAGAGCGCGAGCGTGCAGGATCGGACGCTGTGGGAGGCCATGCTCGATTTCTTGCGCGACAACGGCAGCGTGCCGCGGCGCCGCATCTTCGAGCGCTTCTCGCGCGACGACGAGGACGCGGTCGCCGCCGTGCTCAACGATCTGGTGAGCAGCGGCCTGGCCTATGCGACGGGCCGCGGCAGCTCGGCCCTGTATGGGCTGACGTCGGTCGAGGACCAGGCGCGGCTCGCCGATCAAGACTTGCTCGACGCGGTGCCCGCCATGGTGTGGTTGCTGGTGTACCGCGAGGGCCCGATCGACGGGGCCGGCCTGGAGCGGCGGCTGGGGGTCGAGCCCGCGCGGGTGCAGGCCGCACTCGTGGATCTGCTGGGTGAGGGGCGCGTGCAGCTGGAGGCGGAGACGGGCCTGTATCGCTCGGCCGCCGTCAGCATCGCGGTCGGCTCGCGCGTGGGCTGGGAGGCAGCCGTCTTCGATCACTTCCAGGCGGTGTCCAAGGCGATCGCCGCCAAGGTGCGGCGCGGACGCGAGTCTCAGGCGGCGGACGTGATCGGCGGGGCCACCCTGTCCTTCGACGTGCTGCCGGGCCATCCGCTGGAGCACGAGGTGTATGGCCTGCTCGGCCGCATCCGCGCCGAGGTCAACGAGCTGTGGGACCGGGTGAGCGCGCACAACGCGCTGCACCCGGTCGATCAGGACCACAAGATCAAGGTGACCTTCTACATGGGTCAGAACGTCGAACGGCCCGACACGGAGCCGCCGCCAGCCGACGAGGAGAGGGATCGATGATGGGCAAATCCGAAGACCCGCGCAGCGGCAGCGGCCGACTGCATCGATGGCTACGCTGGAGCCTGCTGGGCTGCGCGGGCGTGGCGATGTCGCTCGCCGCCGCGTCCTGCGGCGGCAGCGCGGGCGGCGGCCCGCCCCTGTTGCAGAGCAACACCAACTGGCTGCAGCGCTGCGGGCCCGAGGTGCCCTGCTCCGGCGCGCTGCTCTGCCTGTGCGGCATGTGCACGCAGCCGTGCTCGGAGGAAAGCGAGTGCGGGCGGCTCGATGGCGCCAGCTGTGGCGGCACCTGCGATGAGGCAGCGCCGAGCGGCGGCGGGTTGTGCGTGCTCGGCTGCACGTCGGACGACGACTGTGGCGACGAGTTCGTGTGCCAGGCCTCCGAGTGCCGGCCGCGCCCGGCGGCGCTCGACGAGCAAGCGCTCGGGGACGAGCAAGTCGGAACGGCGGGCGCGTGCTCGAACGCCTTCATCAGCCTGGACAGCGTGTTCGAGCGGGCGCGCCTAGACCTCGACGCGCTGGACGCCGACGACCGGCCCTTCATGCGCTACGTCAGCCTGGCCAACCGCAACGACGCCGGCGCCTGCGAGGACGAGCTCGACATCGAGCGGCTGGCGCTCGCCAAGGCGTTGAACAGCACGTCGCTGGATACCACCCTCACGCTGCCGCTGGCGATCGACGCCGATCGCCTGCTGTATCGCATTGACTTGCGCGACTACCGCTGGGACGAGCCGCGAACGTTGAACGGCGTCGTTTCCGACAGCGCGTGGACGCTGATCATCGCGAACTCGCCCTATGCCATCGCTTTCGAGGGCCCGGACGTCGCGAGGCTGACAGAGCAAACGCGCACGTCGGTTCCGTTGCTCCCGGCGGACGCCCTCCTGTACGCCATCACGCGGGCCGAGGTCTACATGGCCATGCTCCAGCAGCCGGCTACCGTTAACGAGCTCTTGCTGGATGAGCTCGGCATCGACGTCGAAGCGAACCGCCGCGACGGCGCGACGTGGCGCGCCGCCACGACCCAGTCGAGGATATCGCGCGCCGACCGGATCCTCGAGCGACACCAGCTCGAGGTGCGCGCCGGGGTCGCGTGGCTGACGCTGGACTTCTATTCCGACTCGAGCGCGAGCGTGTTGCAAGACCCGCTCGCCACCGAGGCCGACGGCGGGACCGTCACCTACAGCTTGCCCAACGGCTTGCCCGCCTTTGCGATCTACGACGAGGATGGCCTGCTGAGGGGCGACTCCGAGATCCTGCTCGACACCAACCAGAACAACTTCCGTGCCACGACGGCGGTCTCGTGCATGAACTGCCACGCCGACGCGATCATTCCAGCGACGGACCAGGCCGCCGCGTTCGTGGCGGCCAACCTGGAGGCCTATTCGGCGGAGGACCGCGCGCGCATCGCGCTGCTCTACCCCGGCGCCGAGCTCTGGCGCGACCTGATGGCGGCCGACAATGCCGCCTTCCGAAGCGCCGTGGAGAACCTCGGCATCGGGCGCGGCAGCCCGGATCCGGTGGCCGCGACGGCCTATCGCTTCGAGCGCGACGTGACGCCGACCGACATGGCAGGTGACCTCATGCTCGCCCCTGGCGACATGGACGTCCTGGCGTCGCAGCTCGGCATCGATGTCACCGCGGACCGGGACGACTTCGCGCTGAGCCTGGCCGATAGGCTGTGCGTGTCGCTCGCCGGCGCGAGAAATCGTCCCGCAGGCTGTCCCTCGCCCTGACGCGCCGGGCCGTTCACCGCGCGAGGGTGAACTTCCTGACGCCTGGTCCCGCGGATCACATTCCGTAACATCCATGTCGCCACTCGGGAGAAACCGGGCGGCGACATGGAGGAATCAGGATGCAACGAGGGAACATCGCGCTGGCGCTCGCCGCCACGCTGCTTGCCGGATGTGCCGAGGTACGAGAGGTTCTCGAAGACATCGCACAGGACAATGGCTCCGGTCACGGCCATGGTCATGGCCCCGGGGGTGGCCCGTCCACTCCCCCACCCGCAACGAGCTGCGGTCCAGCCCTGAGCGCGGACGATCTGTATGTGACGATCGCGGCCGACCTGGCCAGCCTGGACGCCGACGACCAGCCCTTCCAGCGGTACGTGACGCTGGCCAACCGCTTCAACGCGGGCGCATGCGGCAGCGACCTCGACAACGATCGCGCCGCCATCGTCGAGCTGTTCAACAGCGTCTCCATCGAGACCACGATCTCGCGGCCCGTCGCGATCGACGCCGACGAGCTCACCTACCGTGTGGATCTGCGCGACTACGCCTGGGATCGGGAGATCGTGGTCGACGGGCAACCGTTCAGCGACGCCTGGGAGGCCGTGCTCGCCAGCTCGCCGTTCGCGATCGAGTTCACGGGCCCCGACGCCGACGACGCGAAGTTTGACACCGGGACGGCCATCCCGCTCGTGAACTTCGACGCCCTGGCAGACGTGGCGAGCCAGAGCTCGCTGTACTACGCGCTCATCGACGTCCCCGGCAGCGCCGACGGCCTGCTGCTCGATTCGCTCGCCATCGACGTGGAGCAGAACCGTCTCGATGGCGAGACGGTGCTGGCTGGCACGACCCGCTCGCGCATCTCGCGGGCCGATCGCCTCGTCGAGCGCAACGAGATCGAGGTGCGCGCGGGCTTCATCTGGCGCGCGTTCGACTTCCTCGACGAGAGCAACGTCAGCATCTTCGAGGATCCGCTCTCGCTCGAGAGCGACGGCAGCGTGGCGCTGTTCACGCTGCCCAACGGCCTGCTCGGCTTTGCCATCTTCGACGGCGAGGGCGCGCGCCGCGACGACTCGGACATCTTGCTCGACACCAACCAGAACAACTTCAGGGCCCAGGTGGCGCTCTCGTGCCTCAACTGCCACGGCCCCACCGGCATCATCCCGGTCGAGGACGAGGTGCGCTCCTTTGTGCAAAACAACGCCGACGACTTCGCGCCGGCGCTGGTCGCCAGCGTCGAGCTGCTCTACCCGCCGCAGGCCGAGCTCGAGGGTTTCCTCGAGGGTGACGCCGATCGGTACGCCCGTGCTCGCGCCAGCGCCGGTCTCGCCAGCGAGGGCGCCGATCCGCTGGCGAGCGCCCTGTTCGTGTTCGACCAGGACGTCGGGCTCGAGCGGCAGGCGGGCGACCTGTGGGTTTCCCAGAGCGCGATCGTCGACAACCTGGACAACTTGCCGCCCTCGTTCAGCGCGCCGTTCGCCGACCGCGACGACTATGCGAGCGCTTATGCCGAGGCGATCTGCGTCGTCACCGACACGGACAACCGCCCCGTCGACTGCCAGTAACCCCTCCCTGTGATGACGGGACCGGCGGCTCGGCTTCAGCGAGCCGCCGGTCTCGGGGGGAATGCCGCGCCCGGCCGCTCAACGCGGCCGCTTTGCTTCACAGCGCCGCGTTGAACAGCACGAACACGGGCAGGAAGCCGTTGGGCGCGACGTTGACGAGCCCGACCTGCACGCCGTGCAAGTGCTCGGTGACGTTGACGAACCCGATCTGCACGCCCTCGACCCGGGAGGCGTAGTTGACGGCGCCGAGATCGGCGCCCCGCATCTCGTCGATCGAGATGTTGGCGAAACCCAGCCGGCCGCCGATGCTGGGGCCCTCGACATAGTTGATCAGGCCGAGCTGAGCGCCCTCGAAGGAGCCTGCCATGTTGACGCCGCTCCACTGCAAGCCCTGGACGCGGCCGCCCGCGGTGGACAGGAGCCAGTTGTACTGGAGCCCCTTGACGCTCCCGTCGACGATGCCGGCGACGCTCAGCTGCGCCCCCACGAGGTCGCCGTCGAGCCGCCCGACGATGCCGAGGTCGGCGCCGTGCAGATCGCGGTTTCTGCCGTAGGGCAGCACCAGGCGAAAACCGTGCACGGAGCGGCGCTGGTCGACGATCTGCACCGACTCCCAGAGCGACACCTGCAACGTCGCGGGCTCACCGGAGGCATCCGGCGATTGGGCCCCGGCAGCGCGGGGCAGCAGCGCGAAAATGGTGGCTGCACTGAGCAAGACGACACGCAACATCGAAAGCCTCCAGGACGAGTCGGGGTGGGCGGAACATGCCGACGGAACCGCCCGCTGCCAAGGGCTCGGCGCGCTGGCGTCATCACATCCGTCGCGCTCGGCCATCGGCTGGCGAATCCACCTGCATCGGCCTTGCATTGGCCGTGCCATTGCCGACGTTTCACGGCTCGGCTCGAGGTCCCTCGTCGCATGGATCGTTCGACCGCTGCCGTCCCGGCTCGCGGGCGAAAGACCAGCGGCGCGGCGGGACGATCGAGAGCACGCCGTCAAACTCCGGTGCCGAGAGCTGCGCCTCGTCCGCGAGGCGCAGCGAAAGTGCCCGATCGACCGCCTCGAACAGCTCGCGTCCGCTCGCGCTGGCCAGGGGCACGTCGAGCGCGATGGCGGCGGCGCGCACCGGCGCCGCCTCGAAGCACACGTGCTCCATGACCGCATGACCGAACGGCACAACCCGAAGCGACGATCCGTCGCGCGCGCCGTCTATGTCGCCTTCCCGCGCGTCGACCACGACGACGACGCCCCCCTCGTCGAAGATCGTCAGCGCGTCCTGCTCGGGCGTTCGCCGATTGGGCAGGCGCGTCGCGCCCGGCCGCCAGCGGCGCTCGAGCGCCCGGAACTGGCGCGCGTGCAAGGCGCGCTTCGAGCGCGGGAACGCCGCCCAGACGAGCGCGTTGAACAGATCGTGATAGCTCGCGTCGAGGCACGGCACCTGCTGCAACAGCGCGATGCGCCCATCGTAGAGCTCTGCCAGATCGAGCGCGGCGCGGGCTCGCCCACGCCGCCTCGGCGCGGGGGCAGGCGCAAAACGCACGGCGCGCAGCTCGGACGCGCGCGAACGCCGCTCGGCGTCCGCGAACTCCGTGTACTCATCGAGCGTCGGCCAGCCGGGGCGATCCACGAGCGAGCGGGCGAAGACCTGCATTTCGCCGAGCAGCGGGCTGCGCGACAGGAAGTCGCGCTCGTAACGTTGCCCGGACTTCGGCATTCGCGTCGTGCTTACCACAGCGGGCGCGCCGGGCCAGCTCCGCGACACACCGGGGCCCCCCCAAGGACGAGCACGCCGCTTTCCGTCGCACACGGGACGGCCCGCGGCTGGCCGGCGCTCAGCCTGGGCTGCGCAGCCCCGCCAGCATCCGGCGCACGGCCAAGACGGCGAGCAGGACGACGCCGCCCAGCACGATGCCAACCACGCCGTTCAGCAACATGGGCACGAGCGCGTGCAACAACCCGCCGACGACCGGGACGTGCGCGGCCTGCTCCTCGAGCACGTGCAACAGCGCCGCGATCGGCGCAATCCCATGCGCCAGGATGCCGCCGCCGACCAGGAACATCGCCGCCGTCCCCACGATCGAGAGCGTCTTCATCAAATACGGGGCGAGCGCCAGGATCGCGCCCCCGACACGCCGCGCGAAGAGCGCGCCGCCGTCGCTCCCGCTGCGCCGGCTCAAGTGCAGCCCCAGGTCGTCGAGCTTGACGATCCCTGCCACGAGCCCGTAGACGCCGACCGTCATCAACGCCGACAGCCCGCACAACACGAACACCCGCGTCAGAAACGGCGCGTCGGTGACCGTGCCGAGCGCGATGGTGACGATCTCCGCTGACAGCACGAAATCGGTGCGCACCGCGCCGCGGATCTTTTCCTTCTCCAGCGCAGCGACATCGACGGGAGCGTCAGCGCTGGCTGGGCTCGCGCCGGGCTCCTGCTCCGCGTCGTGGCCGCCATGGCTCGTCAGAGCGTGGACGAGCTTCTCCACCCCCTCGTAGCAAAGAAACGCGCCGCCCAGCATCAGCAGCGGCGTCACTCCCCACGGGGCGAGCGAGCTCAACCCGAGCGCGACGGGCACCAGGATGACCTTGTTGACGGCAGAGCCCTTGGCCACGGCCCACACCACGGGCAGCTCCCGGTCGGCGCTCATGCCCGTGACCTGCTGCGCGTTCAGCGCGAGATCGTCTCCCAGCACCCCGGCCGTCTTCTTGGCGGCGACCTTGGTCAGCACGGAGACGTCGTCCAGCACGCTGGCGATGTCGTCGAGCAGGGCGAGCAGGCTGGCAGGCATCGGGATATCGCGGCGGGCGCGCACGCAGCCTAATCGAAAGCCCTGTCCGTCGGGCGCAAAAATTCGCCCGAGCGCGCACGAGCGACGGCTCGGCCCAGAGCCGCCGCGGCCGGCTCAGCCCTGCTCGGAGCTGCCCGTCGGCGCCACCAGCGGCAGCTCCAGCGTGAACGTCGCGCCGGCGCCCAGCTCGCTCTGCACCGACAGCGTGCCGCCGTGTTGCTCGACGATACGGCGCGCGCCGGCGAGCCCGATGCCGATGCCCTTCGTCAGCCGCTGCGCGTTCTCACCGCGCACGAACCAGTCGAAGATACGCCTCTGATCCGCGGCGGCGATGCCCATCCCCTGATCGCGTACGCGCACGACCGCGCTGGCGGCCCGCGCCTCGAGCTCGACCGCCACGGCGCTGCCCGGCGCGCTGTATTTGACCGCGTTCGACAGCAGGTTGGTGATCACCCGCTCGAGCCGATCGGGGTCCCACTCGCCGACCAGGCTCTCGGTGGTGGTGACCAGCTCGACGCCCCCCGCCCCCGCCTGCCGCGATTGCTCGACCAGCTCGCGCACCACGCCGACCAGATCGCAGCGCCGCCGGGCCAGCGCGAGCGGCTTTCCCGCTTGCAGCGTGGCCGCGTCGAGGAACTCCTCGATCAGCCGCTCGATCTTCACCACCTGGCGCTCCAGGCGCCCGATATAGCTCTCCGCCTGCTCGCGCACGCTCGTGCCCGAGATCACGCGGCGCAGCAGCGGCAGCGACAGGCGCACGACGTTGAGCGGATTGCGCAGGTCGTGCGCGACCACGCTCACCACCTGATCGCGCGTGGCCATGGCACGGCGCAGGTTCTCCTCCGCCAGCTTCTGCTCGTGGATGTCGGTGGCTGTGCCGAACCAGCGCTCGCCGCCAGCGCCCTCCACACGCCGCGCGCGGCTCACGTGCCAGCGGAACGAGCCGTCTCGCATGCGCACCCGGTGCTCGCACTGATAGTCTCGCCCCAGCGCGACGGCCGCATTCCAGGCCGCGACCGTGGCCTCCAGCTCGTCGGGGTGCACGATCGGCTGCCACCTCCAGCTGCCGTCGAGCGCCTGCTCGATACCGTCGTACTCGCGCACGCGCGCGTTGTAGTAGTCCACCACGCCGTCGGAGCCCGCCGTCCAGACCAGCTGAGGCATCGAGTCGGCGAGCGCCCGAAAGCGCTCCTCGCTCGCACGCTGCGCCCGCTCGCGCCGAACGCGATCGGTCACGTCGCTGCTGATCAACACCACCAGGCGCAAGGTGCCCTGCTCGTCGAAGACGGGCTCCACGCTGAAGCGGATGACCCACTCCCGCCCGCTGTCCCTGCGCCGCATCCCGAGCTCCACGCCAGCCACGCGCTCGCCGCGCAGCCCGCGGCTCACCGGCCACGCAGCGAGCGCGATCGGTGTGCCATCGAGCTCGAACAGCTCGAACAGCTCCGAGAAGAACGCCAGGCTCCGCATCATCTCGGCGGCGCTATCGAAGCCGATCAAACGGGCGGCAGCCTCGTTGACGACCACGGCTTCGCCCCGCGCGTCGAACACGACCAGGCCGTCGTGCATCGCCGCATACACCGCTTTGAGCTCCACGAGCTGCTGCTCGAGCGGCATGTCCGAGCGCGCTTGGCCGTCGCCCAGCTCTCTCACCCGCGCTCCCCCACACGGACAGCGGGCGCCACACGGCTACGGCGGGCGCGCGCCACGGGTCCGGAGCTCACGCGGGGCATTACGCCCATGTTTAACCCCGAGCTCACGTCCGGTGCCATGTGAAAGTAGCCCCCGTCCGGGCGGGGTGAGTCCCCGCCGTGTCGGCCTTCCGCTCTCGGCCTCTCAGCTTGCGTACACGCCCGCACGAGCATCACGGGATTTCACGTCACCGGCTGGCGTCACAGGAGTTGGATCAGCGGCTCGGGCTGGGCTGCGTCCAACTTTTCGCCAGGCGGCGCGATTCGATGACATGCCGACACGCGCGCTCCAGCGCACAAAAGACATAGGCCGGATACAGCGCCCAGAAGCGCCACGGATAGTACTTGCGGATGACTCCATGCGAAAATCGGAGCTCCGAGCGCAGCCTCGCGGCCACCGTCTGCTGACGCCTGCCCAACCCGCCGGGCACGTCCAGCCGCCGCAAGATCGCCGGACGCGGATCGTACGCAAAGTATTCGCCGTCGCGGCGCACGCGCGAGAACCGGAAGTTGAACGAGTCCTCGTCGTGGTCGGTCTCGTCGTCCCACCCGCCTCCGCGTTCGATGGCTGAACGCCGGATCGACGCGTTGGTACCGGCCACTTGCGTCACCCCGACGATCCTTCGGCTGTGATAGGTCCGCCCGCGCGGAAACTTCAGCCACGAGTAGCGCAGGCACAGCCGGTGGTTGCGCTGGGTGTCGTACGAGCTCGGGTCTCTGGCTTGGTCCAGCACGTGGCGTCCGCTCACGGCGATACACAGCGGGTCGTCGTAGTTGTGGGCGTGTGCGGCGATCCAGTCGGTCCCGATGGGCAGATCGTCGTCATCCAGGAACAGCACGATCTCCCCCCGGGCTTGGCGAGCCGCTTCGTTCCGAGCGCGCCCCGCGCCGAGCGGCGAGTACTCGAGGATCCGCAGCCGCGCGTCGAGCGCGAGCTCCTCGAGCCGAGCGCGGTACGCCTCGCGTTCGCCGATCGATTGCTCGATCACGACGACTTCGAAGCGCGGATAGACTTGAGCCTGCAGGCGTTCGAGCAGCTCGACCAGACATGCGAGCCGGCGGTACGAACGCACCGCGACCGACACGAACGGCGCGGACGCCGCCGACGGCTCACGGCCACCGTCCGCGGGACTCGGTTCGTTGCCGCTACCCGGCTGGTCAGAAAGCTCGCCTGCTGCCACATCCCCTCGTCGTCGCGTCCCGTGGGTTGTCGAGCTGCCCCCAATAGCCAACTCCGATTCGCTTGACCACCGGGCCATGAGACGGGCCGATGGCAATTAGCCACACCGCCACGCAGCGGTCCGTGCACCTGACGGCCCTCGAATTGCGCTACATCGGCCATCCAATCAAGCGCAGCGTTGGCCGAGGGTCGCTCCGGCTCGCAAATCCGACCGTGACGAACGAAAGCGCCGTCGAGCGCACGGCCAGAGCGGGTCGAGCGCGCCTCGGTCACGGGCAACACCGAGCGACGGCCGCGCTGGCGCTCGAGGCCCTCGCGATATCCAACCGGACCGCAATCGGCTCGGGCCACCATGACCCAACCCCGATTGTGACGGGGCCATCGTCGACGTGCGCCTGACCCGGCGATGGTGACGCTCCCGAGTCCGCCCGCAGCGGCGTCGTCTCGGCGTGGAGCGGCCCGAGCACTCGAGCCACCGTCTGGGCACGGGCCGCAGGGACTTGGGACGGCGTGATGCGTCTGGCAAGGGCCTGCGCAGCGCGACGCTCAAAGCAGGGCCAAAGCTGGCCCAGAATGGCCGGCACGTGGACATGTGGCGATAACGCGTGTAAAGACACGCCTTTGTGACAGTCTGCAGATCTTCCCGTGTCCGCTGCGACGTGCGGGATGAATTTGGCCACTTCGCTGACCGACTGCAGCAACGCCGAGGACCGATTGCAGCTCACTCGTCGCGTCGCACGAACGCCAGCGCTTCCGTCTCGATCATGCGAAGCGCATGCATTCGAACTGGGGGCACCGAACCGCACGTGGGGACGAGGTGAGAGTTCTCCTTTGGGCGACCACGCTGCAGGCTGACATTCTCGCGCTGGCATATCACCTGGACCAACGACGCGACTGCGCGCTGTTGATCGTCACGGAGCACGCCGAGGCTTTCCTCCGGTCACCCATCGCTCGACTGCGCCCCATCAACGCGACCCTGCTCGACCGGAACGCGCGCAACGTCGAGGCGACGGCGCTGCAGTTCAAGGCGGACGTCGTGGTCTGCGACAACCACTTCCCCAAGTTCGAGGCCGCGCCGCGCATCTGCGCCATGTGGCATGGGCTGGGCTGGAAGGCGCGCGCCTCGACCGAGGTGCAGGCCTTCTTCGGCAACGTCAAGAAGCTCACCGGCATCGATCCTCGCTCGCCCAATCCGAAGTTCCTGGCTCAGTGCTACCACCCGCGCGATTTCGAGTGGCGGACGGCGCAGTGGGGTATCGCGCCCGAGAACTGTCGGGTCACCGGGAGTTGTTTCGCGGATCTGCTGCGCCAGCCGGCGCCCTACTCGCGCCAGGAGCTCGAGGCCGAATACGGGCTCGACCTGTCGCGCAAGACCGTGCTGGTCAACATCACCTGGCACTACGGCAGAATCTTTCCGGGCAGCTGGCAGCGCAAGCTGCTCGGGACGGCCGCGTTCGAAGAGGACATGGATTTTCTGCGCGAGCTGATCCGGCGCATGCGAGGCCGCGGCGTCAACCTGCTGTTCTGCCTGCACGACAGCAAGCGCTACGAGCCGGAGTACCTCGGCGCCATGCAGCGCCTGCTCACGGAGTCCACCGAAGGGATCAGCGTGCGGCACAAGGACCATCACCCGGACAACTGGGCCGATCTGTCCGTGGGCGATGTCATGATCAGCAACCTGTCGTCCTTCAGCACGTTCTTTTACCACAGCGGCCGCCCCGTCGTGCACCTGTGCCCGCCGGAAGAGGAAGGCGAGATCTCGTTCGCTCAGTACTCGTGGTTCGGCCTGCACCGCCGCCTGCGCAAGTCGTCGATGCCGCGCTGGATGAACAGCCCGAACGACAACGGCGGCATCACGGCGTCCAGCGCGAGCGCCGCGTTCGACGCCCTGGACACGGCGCTCGACGACCCGGACTGCTGCAGAGAGCGTTCGAAGCGTTGGCTCGAGGCGCACCTGGCCCTGCCGCAGCCGTCGGCGAGTGAGACCCTCGCGCGCGAATTGGAACGGCTGGCGGGGGCCTAGCGCATGTGCGGTCTCGCGGGCATCGTCGGCTCGGGCCTCGACAAGGAAGAATCCGCCGACAGGGTCAGGCGCATGTGCGCGACGATCCGCCGCCGGGGTCCGGATGCCTCGGGCCTCTCGATCGGCGAGGGCGCCGTCCTCGGCCACCAGCGGCTGTCGATCGTCGACCTGAGCGGCGGCGCTCAGCCCATGGCGACGCCCAACGGGGACGTCGTCCTGGTCTACAACGGGGAGATCTTCAACCACGAGTCCATCCGACGCGACCTCGAGCGCGACGGGCATCACTTCGCCACGCGCAGCGACACGGAGGTCCTGCTCCACGCCTACCTCCAGCACGGCCCCGCGTGTCCGCAGAAGCTGCGCGGCATGTTCGCGTTCGCCGTCTGGGACGCGCGACGCCGCGCTCTGTTTCTGTGCCGCGACCGGCTCGGCATCAAGCCGCTGTTCTACGCGCAGGTGGGCCAGACGCTGGTGTTCGGCTCGGAGATCAAGGCGCTGCTCGCCTCGGGATTGGTCGATGCCAGCCTCGATCCGCAGGCGATCGACGACTACTTCGCGTACGGGTTCATCCGCAGCCCGCGCTCGATCTATCGCAGCATTCGCTCGCTGTTGCCGGGCCAGACGTTGACGGCTCGCTCGACCGAAGGCGGGCTCGAGCTCTCCTTCGAGCAGTTCTGGGAGCTACCGCGCGGGCCTGGCACACACGACGCCATCTCGTATCAGGACGCCAAGGCAGAGCTGGAGCGGCACATCCACGAGGCGGTGAAGCTGCGCTTGATCAGCGACGTGCCCATCGGCGCGTTCCTGTCGGGCGGCATCGATTCGTCCACCGTGGTCTGGGCCATGTCGCGCGCCCAGGGCTCGCGCGCGGTGCAGACGTTCTCGATCGGCTTCGAGGAAGAATCGCACGACGAGCGGGTCTACGCGCGCGCCGTCGCGAGCCGCTTCCAGACCGACCACCACGAGGACACGGTCACGCCCGACGCGATCGCCGCCCTGCCCGAGGTCGTCCACGACTTCGACGAACCCTTCGGCGATCCGTCCGCCATCCCCACCTGGTACGTGTGCAAGATGGCGCGCCGCAAAGTCACCGTATGTTTGAGCGGTGACGGCGGCGACGAGCTCTTCGCCGGCTACCGCCGCTACGCGACGGTCAGCCGGGAGTGGGAGCGAGGACCGAGCCTGCTCTCGCGCCTCTCCGGCTTGGCCGCGAGCCTCGCGCCCGTGGAGAGCCGCCTGGCGAACCGCGCCGAACGCGGCGCGCTGACGGACTTTTCGCCCTACTACGCGCGCTTCCGCAACAACTACTCGCCGCGCATGCGCCGGCTCCTGTACACGCCGGAGCTGCTCTCGTCGATCGACCTCGCCCTGACCCAGGACATGTTTCAGCGCCGCGCGCCCCACGATCACGCCGACGGCCTCAGCAGAGCGCAGCTCGCCGACCTGCAAGGCTACCTCAGCGACGACATCCTCGTGAAGCTCGACCGAACGAGCATGGCGCACTCGCTCGAGGCGCGCGTCCCCCTGCTGGATCACGAGCTGGTCACCTTCGTCCAATCTCTGCCCAGCGAATACAAGCTGCGCAACGGCCGTTCCAAGGCCATCCTGGTGGACCTGCTGGAGCCGCACCTCCCGCACGACGTGTTGCACCGGCGCAAGCGCGGCTTCTCGGTGCCGCTGTCGCGCTGGTTCAGAAATGAGCTGCGCGAGCGCCTGTCGGCGGCGTTGCACGGCTCGGCGCTGAGCAGCAGCGGGTTGTTTAGCCAAGACTACCTGCAGCGTCTGTATCGGCTCCACCAGCAAGGCCGCGTCGATCTGTCGTTTCAGCTCTGGCAGCTCCTGGTCTTCGACGAGTGGTATCGTTCGCGGCCCGCGCCGCCGCGCCCGGCGTGAGCCTTCGAGGGGCACCCCTCCGGCCACCATCGGTGCGGGCA
>Ga0315910_10002115_pt1 | contig 17730 bp, 18 predicted proteins | sample EdamamesoilMG_FD_204470 | JGI IMG/M metagenome (GOLD analysis project Ga0315910, IMG submission 204470) | Garden soil microbial communities collected in Santa Monica, California, United States - Edamame soil | ecosystem: Environmental > Terrestrial > Soil > Garden | place: USA: California... | reverse complement strand
CGAGCTTGGAAGTCTTGTCACGCACATCGAGCTCGAGGTTGCGTATGCATTCTTCGGCCACCTGCAGGTCGTGGTCTTTCTCGGCTGCGTGGGAGCGCGCCATTTCCACGTCGAGCTTGAGCAGGCGCACCTGTTCGTCTCGCGCCAGGATCTCGGAACGAAGCTGCGGCACGTACGGATCGCTGGACGCGAGCGCATCCGCGAGCCGCGCGCTGAGCTGCGCCTCCTTCTGCTGCCGCGCCTGCAGGTCCGCCTCGAGAATCTCGATGCGCGAATTGCGATGCGCCACGGTGGCGCGCAGGTTCATGACGTCGCATTCGAGCACTTCGCGGCGATGCTCTGTCTTCGCGAGCTCCGCGACCTTGTCCGCGAGCGCGGCAGCGGCGGCGGCCTGCGCTTTCTCGAGCGCCGCTATGCGGTCGGCGCGCTGGAAGAGCTGATCCTGGAGTTCGGGAATGTCCTTGCTCTGCGCACCCAGCTTTTCCTGCGCGGCCTGCAGCGATTCGAGGTGCGTGGCGAGCTGCTCCCGCAGTTGCGCGGTTTCGGCGTTGGCGCGGGCGACGGCGAGGCTGCGTTCGGTGTCGGCAATCCGTGCGCGCTCTTGCAGCTCTTCGATACGTCGTTCGGCATTCGCGAGCGCGTTGCGCAGCTCTTCGATGAGTGGCGGCGAAGGCGGCACTTCGATTGGAGCCGGTGCCGACACGGCAGCGGGCTCAGGCGCCGCTTCGCCAGCGGCCTTGGTCTTGCTGCCCTTGCGCGTCGATTTGGGCGCAGTCTTCGGGATGGGCATCGCCGGCATTTCGTGCGTGCCGCTGTGATCGAGGTCGTAAGCCGGCGTCGCCGAGAGCGCGGGCATCTGCGTCGTGGCGTCGGCCGTGACCGGCGACGCCTGCGTCAGGGCGTTGGTCGGCAACACCCACGTGTCCGTGTGCGCAATGGGGTCGTTCAGCGTGGACTCGTACGCGGCAACATCGAGCACCGGCAATTCAGCCGTGGCTTCGTTGTCGACGTCCGAAGGGGACGCGCTGGTGTTCACCGGAGGCATCGAGGGAAATCCCCAATTCTTCGAATTGTGCGGGGATTCTAGCCCCCGATCCCGGCAGGAGGGATGAAGACTTTTTGAGCTCATCGGGAAATGCGAATGCGCGTCTCAGTTCTGTCAAAAGCCCCTGATCAGGCCGGTTCTTCGAAAGTCCGGGGGTTGGGTTATGGTTGCCCCCTATGGACAACGCCCCACCGCGCCTGCGGCGCGCGTATTTCGAGTGCCGGCACGGCCAGCTCCACGTGCATAACGCCATTCCGGTGGGAGGCGGCTTCGACGAACTGACCACGGTCATATGTCTGCACGGCGCCTCCGGAACCGGCCGGATGTTCCTCGAGGTGTCGAAGCGCCTGGGCGCCAGCCGCTCGCTCTACAGCCCCGACCTGCCCGGCTGCGGGGAATCCGACGCGGCCACGACGCGGCTTTCGATCAGTGGCTACGCCGACGCCATCGCCGACTTCCTCGACTCCATGCGATTCCGGCAGGTGGACTTGTTAGGCGTCGGCGCGGGGGCCGCGGTGGCGGTCGAACTCGCGCTGGGCCGGCCGAAGGTCGTGCGCAAGGTGTACCTGCTCGGGGTGGCCGGAAAGGAATCGGCCGCTCCCGGCGAAGGCGCACAGACCCTGCAGGCAGCCGCCAGCGAATGGCGCGCGGACCGACGTCAACTCGTCAAGCAACCCGTGCTCGCGCATGAGGAAGACCCCAGCGCGGACAAGTTCCAGGCGTCGGCACCGGCGCTTGCAACCCGTCTCGCGGGATTCTTCTCGGGTCAGTGACCTGGGTCGTGCACGTACGGGGCCGTGAGCGCGGACAGCTTTTGTTTCTGCGTGCCGGCCGTATCGAAGTTGGCCGCGTCGAGCCAGCGTAGATAGGCCTCCTTCAGGCCGGCATTCCAGTCCCGGTCGATGATCGCGTACCAGGCGGTGTCGCGATTGCGGCCCTTGTTCACGATAGCCTGTCGGAAAATCCCCTCGTACGTGAAGCCGAACCGCGTCGCCGCGGCGCGCGACGGCAGGTTGCAGCTGTCGCACTTCCATTCGTACCGGCGATAGCCGAGCGCGAACGCATTCGCCATGAGGAGATAAATCGCTTCCGTGGCCGCACGCGTCCGGCCGAGTTTCGGCGAAAAGTAGATGTTCCCGATCTCGATGACGCCATGCGCGGGCTCGATGCGCATGTAGGCGCAGGAACCCACCGCACAACCCGAAGCCTCATCGACGATCGCGTAGAACTGCGGATCGCGGGACGCCTCGGCGCCGAGAACCCAGGATTCATAGTCCGCGAAGTTGTCGAAGGGTCCCTGGAAAAGGTAAGTCCAGCGTGCGCCGTCCGCGTCTTCATGCTGTGCTTCGTAGATGTCCCTTGCGTGGCGGGCAGCGTTCAGCGGCTCGACCCGGCAATGCGTGCCCTGCAATGCCACTTGCGGAGGAAACGGCGGCGGCTTCCAGTCGGGCAAATCGAAGCCGATCGGCTGGCCAAATTCGTTGAAACGCTGCGATTCACCCGTTTTCATGTCGAGGATTCTCGCACCGGTGCGGGACCAAACGAAGGGACACTACGGCGAGGCGAGCGCGAAAAGCTTGCCTCGACAATTCGGATACGCAGAATGTGGAGATGAAAACCTTTCAACGTTCCCTGCTTCTTTGCGTGTCGCTCGCCTTTTCTTCTGCGCTCTTCGCGCAGACAACCGCGGCTGCGCCCAACAACTCCCGGCTGCTCACCGCTGAAAAAATGTGGGCGCTCAAGCGGCTCGGTGACCCGGCCATCACTCCGGACGGGCTCGCTGCCGTGGTGGCCGTCACCACGTACGACGTTGCGGAAAACAAGGGTTTCACCGACCTGTGGCTGCTGCCGCTCTCGGGCGGGCCGGGCCGTCAACTCACCAGCGACAAGGCCAACGACACGCAGCCCACCGTCAGCCCCGACGGCAAGTGGGTTGCCTTCGTGTCGAAGCGCGCTGACGACACGGAGAGCCAGATCTACGTCATCGCGTTGGATGGCGGCGAAGCGCGCCGTGTCACCAATGTGCCCACGGGCGCCGCGATTCCCAAGTGGTTCCCCGACAGCAGCCGGCTCGCTTTCGTGAGCGAGGTGTGGCCCGACGTCGTCCGCTGGGAAGACCAGGCGGCGCGGAAAAAGGAACGGGCCGATTCCAAGATGAGCGCGCGCGTGTGGACGAAGGCACCGATCTCGTACTTCGATCACTTCCTCGATGATCGCGAGCCGCACCTGTTTTCGATCCCGCGCGACGGCGGCGAGCCCACGGCGATCACGCGCATGTCCGGCTATCACCTCTCGAAGCAGGAGTACGACTCGTTCTCCTACGACATCTCGCCCGACGGCCTCGAGGTGGCCTTCGTCGCGGAAACGGACAAGACCGGCATCGACAGCAACTTCGATCTCATCCTGCTCGAGACCTGCGGCTGCAAGCCGCCGCGTGACATCACCACGGCCAGCAAGGCGGACGAAGCGTCTCCACGCTACAGCCCGGATGGCCGCCGCCTCGCCTTCACCCAGCAGCGCGTGAAAAAGTTCTACGCCGACCGATCGAGACTCATGATCTTCGATCGCAGCGCCGGCACCACCGTGGGTGTGACCGAGAACTGGGATCGCAGCGTCGACGGCCTGGTCTGGGAGCGCGAATCGCGCAGCTTGTTAGGCGCCATCGACGACGCAGGCACGCGGCGCGTCTATCGCTTCCGTCTGGATGGCCGCGGGCCCACGGCCCTCACGGAGGCATCGAGCTTCAGCTCGCTGGCGTTGTCGGCCAATGGAAACGGCCTCGTGGCGATTCGTCAGAGCTTCACGGAGCCGCCCACGTTGGTAGCGCTGGCACCGCGCGGTCGCCCCGCCGTCAAGAAGCTTTCCACGTTCAATGACGAGGCACTCGCGAGCTTCGACCAGGGCAAGGTCGAGAGCGTCACGTACAAGGGTGCGAAGGACGCAGACATCCAGATGTGGGTCGTCTACCCGCCCGGCTTCGACGCCACGAAAAAATACCCGGCACTCATGCTGCTGCATGGCGGCCCCCACAACGGCATCACGGACGCCGTGCAGTGGCGCTGGAACGCGGAGGTTTTCGCAAGCTGGGGCTACGTCGTGACCTGGCACAACTTCCACGGGTCGAGCGGCTTCGGCAACGACTTCGCGGATTCGATCAACCCCGATTGGGTCACGCTGCCCTATGCAGACACAATCAAGGCGGCGGACTGGCTGGCGGCGAAGCCTTTCATCGACCGCGAACGCATGGTTGCCGCCGGCGGCAGTTACGGCGGCTACCTTGCCACCACCTTGTTAGGCCGCAAGCATCCGTTCAAGGCGCTGGTGGCCCACGCCGCGGTCTACAACCTGTTCACGCAGCTGGGATCGGACTACGGCGCCGAAACCGAACGCTTCCACAATTTCTGGGACAAGCCCGAGGAGTTCGCGCGAAATTCACCGCACACGCTCGCCGGGCAATTCAACACGCCCACGCTCATCATCCACAACCAGAACGACCTGCGCGTGCCGGTGAACCACGGCATCGAATTGTTCAACACGCTGCAGAAGCGCGGCGTCCCCTCGAAGCTGGTGTATTTTCCCGACGAGAACCACTGGGTGTTGAAACCCCAGAATTCGCTGTTCTGGTACCAGACGGTGCGTGACTGGGTCGCAACCTACGCCAAGCCCGGCCCGTACTAGTGAAGGAGACGCGCATGAAACGACGTACGCTGCTTGCCCTCGGCGCCGCTGGTGCGGCCAGTCTCGCACTGCCGGCCTGGTCGGCGAAGAAGCCAAAGCCCCTGAAGATCCTGATTCTTGGCGGCACCCGCTTCATCGGATTGCACATGACTGCGCTGGCCTTGCAGCGTGGCCATACGCTGACCTACTTCAACCGCGACAAGACCAAGACGGATCGCTTTCGGGAAGTCGAACGCATCAAGGGCGATCGCAACGGCGAGATCGACGGGCTCAAGGATCGTGAGTGGGACGTCGTCATCGACAACTCCGGATACGTGCCTCGTCACGTGCGGCTGTCCGCAGAGCTGCTGGCCCCCAGGGTGAAGCAGTACGTGTTCGTATCGTCGATCTCGGTGTACCCGAACTTCAGCGAGCCGCGTGATGAGTCGTCGCCCGTGGGCAAGCTGGCCGATGAAACCATCGAGAAAGTGGACGGCGAGACCTACGGCCCGCTGAAGGCGTTGTGCGAGCAGGCGGCGGAGAAAGCCCTGCCCGGCCGCACGACCATCATCCGGCCCGGGCTCATCGTGGGTCCCGACGACAACACCGATCGCTTCACGTACTGGCCCGCGCGGGCTGCGCGCGGCGGCGAGTTCATCGCGCCGGGCGCGCCCACGGATCCGTTCCAGGTGATCGATGCGCGCGATCTCGCGGCATTCACCATCAACGCCTGCGAGAACAACTTCACCGGCAAGTACAACCTCGTGTCGAACGTCAACGAGTTCAAGTTCGGCGAACTCACCGACGCCTGTGTCGCATCCGCCCGCAAGCTGGCGAAGCCGGCCGACGCACCACGCGCCACCTATCTACCCACGGAGTTCCTCGAGGAGCAGAAGGTAGAACCGTGGAGCGAGATGCCCGTGTGGCTGCCGGCGAAAGGTGACGAAGCCGCGTTCGCCGGCACCAGCAACAAGGCGGCCCGGGCTCGCGGGCTCAAGATCACGCCGATCCGCAAGACTGTCGAGGACACGCTGGCGTGGCATCTCACGCGGCCGGAAGAGGAACGCGCGAAGCTCAAGGCCGGCATTGCGCCCGAGAAAGAAGCGGCGGTGCTGGCGGCGTGGAAGGCGAAGAAGGCTTGAGCGACGCCGCCGCCCCAACGAATCCATGGGGCACGGCCACTCGATTGTGGGTTCTGCGATCGATCGGTGTCCTGGGTGCGGCGTTATTCGGATTCTTCTTCCTGCTCACGTTCTCGACGCCCCAGTGGGTGGAGAGGTTCGCCGTCGACTTCATCGAATCGCACACCCGTGAGAGGGTGAACACGGGCGTCGAGAATTGGCAGCCGTTGTGGCGCGATGGAGTGTCCGGCCAGCTGGCCGGGATTCTCCTTCAACAAACCCAGGAAGAACGCGAACAGCTGCAGAAGCTGCTCGAAGAAGGCGTGCGTGAAACCTGGGCGAAGGCGCTCGACGAAATCCGCGACCTGGATTGCGAGTGCCGCAGGAAGATCCTGGATCTCCTGGAGTCGGGAACCACCTTGCGTCTGAAGACGCTCGACGCGCTCAGCGAGCGACTGACCGATTTCATCCAGGCGAGCTACATGGATGTCGCCACGGAACTGAAGCCGCAAGCGGTGCGCCACCTCTTCGTGCCGGGACTTCTGCTCGTGGTGGCGACGATGGTCTGCGCCTACGGATATGTCTTTGAGCAGAACTGGCTGCTCACGGTCATCTACGGGAGCTATCTGGGCTATGCGTACGCCGCGTATCTGGGTGTCGTGTTCCTGTTCCTCTGCGACATCGTGCTGAATCGGGGGCGCGTCACGACGCGGCTGGCCAATGGGGCGATCGACGCCTTTGGCGGCGCCATTTCCGCCCTAACTCCCTGCTGAGCGGTTCCCGGCATCGTCGACGTCGTAGACGTCCATCTGTTTTCCACGCCGCTCCATGCGCTTGCCGAGCGTCGGAAACTCCACCACGTCAGTTTCGCGATTCTCGCCACCCACGAGGTACACCAGCTCCGCAGGGCCCGGGTTGCGCATGTGATGCGCCACGGAAGGCGCAGGGAAACCGATGAAGTCGCCCGCATCCACTTCGTATTCCACATCGTCGATGAGCGCAATCGCCTTGCCGGACAACACGTAGATCCACTCCTCTTCGCTTTGATGCGAGTGGTAGACGTAGGACTCCTTGCCGGCTGGTACGCGGATGAAATTCACGCCCGTGCGCTTCAGCCCCACACTTCGTGCGAGCTGGGTGCCATGCATCTGGGAGTTCGGATTCCAGGGATGTGAAAATTCCTGGGAATGCGCGGCGATGTCCGGGGCGCGCACGATGTTGAGACTGGGTTTGTCCATGCCTCAACCATATCAACTTCATCGGAAACCCACCGGCCGGACGTGTCGCATCCGGCCGGTGAGTTCATCGGCAGAGAGGCGTCAGGTTGCGGGCGGCGCCGCTTCCTTGTCCGCTTGCTGCTTTCCGAGATACCAGAGGATGCCACCGACCACGATCATGGCGATGCGGATGCCGTTGCCGACTCCCACGCCCCAGTTGTCGACCCAGCCGAGCAACCGGAATTCCATGTCCATGTAGTGCAGCACGAATGAGCCGGCGCCCATGAGCACCAGGAAACCACCAATACCTTGCGTGGATTCTCCCTCGTCGTTTGTAGTTGTTATCGACGAGGCCGGACACTACGCCCCGGGTGCCGTCCAGAGCAAGCACAACAGCCCTATAGATAGAGTCTAGCCAGCGTGTATCCGGCCATGCCGAACGCAAGGCACCCGAGGATATTCCGCGACCAGCACAGCCAGAGACCGGCGGCCAATGCGCCGATGAGTCGCGGATTGAGCAACGACCAGTCGATGGCATGTCCTGGCGGATGAATGAGGACATCGGGCACGATGATGGCCGCCAGTGTGCAGACAGGCGCGTAGCGCAGGGCAACTTCGACGCGATGTCCGAGCTTGAACCGTGCCCCCGCGAGCAGGAAAGAAGTGCGCGTGACGAAGGTAGATAGCGCCAGTCCGACGATGACGATCGCGAGCGCGATGCCGGCGACGGGATCGTTCACGCGCCCTCCGCTTCGGCCGGCGTCGGGCCTTGCTGGAATGCATCCACCAGCGTTGCGGCAATGATGCCGGCAAGGGCGCCGCAGAACAGCCCAAGCTTGAACGGCAGTGGATGCGCGATGAGCGCCACGATGGCGGCCGCCGCGGCGCCCGCCAGCGCAGGCTTCGCATTGAGACTCGGTCCCACGAGCGCGATGAGCGCCAGTGTGCCGGTGAACTCCAGCCCCCAATCCGTGGGGATGTAGCTCGCCGCGATGATCCCGGTGCAGGCCGAGACCTGCCACGTGATCCAGTTGTTCGCACAGACACCCGCGAACCACGCGTCCTTGTGCTCGGGCAGTTCGCCTTCCTGCGTTGCCCGCATGAACCGCGTGAACGTGAAGTCCGTCATGAAGAAGCCGAGCCGGGCGCGCTGTCGCCACGGCAGGTGCGCGAAGTGAGGCCGCAAAGCGGCGCTATAGATGACGAAACGCAGGTTGGTGATGAGTCCCGTGGCGACGATGACCCACAGCGGAGCACCAGCGACGATGAGCGGCAGCGCGGCGAGCTGGGCCGAGCCCGCGTACACGAGCAGCGACATCATGAGCGCCCACGGTACGGCGAGCCCGCCCTTGACCATGGCGATGCCGCTCACCGTGCCCCAGGCCGCGGCGCCGAATAGATAGGGAATGATCGCGCGTTGCCCGCTCCGAAACGCCGCGCGGCGCTCCGCCGCCAGTGCTCCGGTCACGGTTGCTTCAGGCTCGGACGATGTCACCAGCTCCCGGTGTTCGCCATCGACACCCAGGGCTCCTGCGGTGGCAGCGAGCCGTCCTTTTGCAGTAGTTCGATGGAGATGTTGTCGGGCGAGCGTACGAAGGCCATGCGGCCATCACGCGGCGGGCGATTGATGATCACGCCGTGCTTCTGCAGCCGCTCGCAGGTTTCGTAGATGTTGTCGACGGCGTACGCCAGGTGCCCGAAATTGCGGCCGCCGGAATACTGCTCCGGCTCCCAGTTGTGCGTGAGTTCCACCTGCGCGGTGCTGTCACCCGGGGCGGCCAGGAAGATGAGCGTGAACTTGCCTTGTGGATAGTCCGTGCGCTTGATGACTTCGAGCCCGAGCGCGTCGCAGTAGAACTTCAGCGAAGCGTCGACGTCGGTGACGCGCACCATGGTGTGCAGGTACTTCATCGCGACTGGCTAGAACATCTCGCTGGCGCCCGGAGGCTTCACGTCCACCTTCTTGCGCGACGGGATCCAGTCGCCGGTGATCATCGCCTCGTAAGGCTGGCCGGGGCCGACCATGGGATACACACCCGCATCCGGATCGATGATGACCTCGAGGAATGCGGCGCCCTTGAACGCCAGGAATTCCTCGATGACGCGCGGCACGTCGGCCTTCTTGTCGAGCCGCACGGCGTACTTGAAGCCATCGGCCTGCGCGGCCTTGATGAAGTCCTTCGTATGCAGCGTTTTCTCCGAAGCCGACAGGCGACCCTTGAAGAAAAGCTTCTGCCACTGCTTCACCATGCCGTCGCCGTTGTTGTTCAGCACGACTACCTTCACCGGCATGTTGTAGGTAGTCACGGTCTCGAGTTCGCCGAAGTTCATGCGCACCGAGGCGTCGCCATCGATGTCGATGACGAGTTTCTCGCGCTGTGCAAACTGCGCGCCGATGGCGGCCGGCAGTCCGAAGCCCATCGTTCCCATCGAGCCCGATGTGAGCCACAGCCGCGGATGCTTGAAGTCGAAGTACTGCGCGGCCCACATCTGGTGCTGGCCGACGCCCGTGGAGATGATGGCCTCGCCCTTCGTGATGCGGTTGATCTCCTCGATCACGTAGTAAGGCTGGATCTTCTCGCTGGCGCGGTCGTAGTTCATCGCATACGTGCGCTTCATGTCTTCGAGATACGCGAGCCACTTCGATCGGTCACGCGAAAAGCCCGCGCGCTTGCCGTGCGCGGTGAGCAGGCGCAGCGCCTCGGGCAGCATGCCCACGTGGCTCCACTGCACGCGCTTCACCTTGTTGATCTCGGCGCGGTCGATGTCGAAGTGCGCGATGTGCTTCGCGCCCGGCGCGAACTTGGCGGGATTGCCCGCCACGCGGTCGTCGAAACGCGCGCCGATCGTGATGAGGAAATCGCAGTCGTCGACGGCGTAGTTGGCGAATGCCGCGCCGTGCATGCCGAGCATTCGCATCGAGAGTCTGCTCGTGGTGTCGACGCCGCCGATGCCCATGAGCGTGGTGACCACGGGGATATCGAAAGCCTCGGCGAAGGCGCGAAGTTCTTCCGACGCATTGCCGTTGATGACGCCGCCTCCCGCGTAGATGAGCGGACGCTGCGACTCACCGAGCATCTCGAAGAAGTGATTCGCCTCGGTGCCGTCGATGATGTCGGTCGTCAGCGTCTCGATGCGCTTGCGGTAGCCCGGCATGGGCAGCGTGCCCGTGCCCTTGAACTCACCGGCCCAGTTCTGCACGTCCTTCGGCACGTCGATGACCACGGGTCCCGGGCGGCCCGTGCGCGCGATCTCGAAGGCGGTGCGCACCGTGGCTTCGAGCTTGTTAGGGTCCGTGACGAGGAAGATGTGCTTCGCCACCGAGCCCATGATCGAAGGCACGGGCGCTTCCTGGAACGCGTCGGTGCCGATGGCGCTCGTGGGCACCTGGCCGCAGATCACGACCATCGGAATGGAATCCGCGAGCGAGTCACGGATCGGCGTAACCGTGTTGGTGGCGCCCGGACCCGACGTGACCACGCAGACGCCCACGCGACCACTCGCGCGCGCGTAACCCGCTGCCATGAATCCCGCGCCCTGTTCGTTGGCGGGCACGATGAGCGGCATCTGCGGCTCGCCCTTCTTCGCGCGGTCTTCGTTGAAGCAGAAGACGGCGTCGTAGGTGGGCAGGATGGCGCCGCCCGAGTAACCGAAAATGGTGGATACACCCTCGTCCGCGAGTACCTGCACGATCATTTCCGCGCCGGTCATTTTCTGACCCGCGAGCGGATGGGAGATGGTGGGCGCGCCGGACTGGCCGGAAGCGGCCAAGTCACGGAAATTCGTGGATTTTGTGGGGGTCTTTGCCATAGGTGTCCGGGAGCCTAGCAGTTTGCGTGGCGCGATTGAATGCATCGGAGGCAAACCGCTATTCTGGCCGCCGCCCACCATGACTATTTCCGCACAGCAAAAGCCCCAGAACATGCGTCATATCATCGCCATCCACCTCCAGAACGAGGCCGGCGCGCTCACCCGCGTCACCGGACTCTTCTCCACACGCGGTTACAACATCGAGTCCCTGTCCGTCGCGGCGACGGATGACCCCTCGGTATCGCGTGTAACTCTGGTGACCACGGGTGCTGACAGCGTGATCCTTCAGATCGTCAACCAGCTCAACAAGCTGATCGACGTGGTGGCGGTCGAGGACCTCACGCGCGGCGAACACATCGAGCGAGAGCTCGTGGTGCTCAAGCTTCGAGTCGAGCCGCAGCTCATCGACAGCGTGCGCGGTTATGTCGTGCGTGCGGGTGGCCGCGTGCTGGAGCCCTCGCCCGAAGGATTCGTGGTGGAGCTCACCGCGAGCGAGGCCGAGGTCACCCAGTTCGTCACCGATCTCGGCGAGCGCACGGATATCGTGGAAGTGGTGCGCTCCGGCGCATTGGCGGTCGGGCGCAATGCCCGGGCGCTGCACGTAGTTAGGTAGCTCGTTCTACGGAGTTATGACGGTCGCGCCCGTGGTCTTGCGGGCTTCGAGATCGCGGTGTGCCAGTGCGGCATCCGCGAGCTTGTATCGCTGGTTGATCTGCACCTTGATCCAGCCCTTTTTCACGGCCTTGAACGTCTCCCGTGCGATCACTTCGAGATCGCGACGGTCATCGGTGTAGTCGAACAATGTCGGGCGCGTAAGGAACAGGGAACCTCGCTTCACGAGCTCGCCGGGTGAAAATGGCGGCACCGGCCCGGAGGCGCTTCCGTAAAGTACCATCATTCCGCGCTTGCGCAGGCAGTCGAGCGACTCGATGAACGTGTCCTTTCCGACGCCGTCGTACACCACGTGTGCGCCGAGGCCTTTGCTGATCTTCTTCACACTCTCCGCGACATCATCTCGGCCTCGCACCAGCACGTGTTTGCAGCCATTCGCCTTTGCGAGCTTCGCCTTGTCTTCGCTGCCGACGACGCCGATGACTACCGCGCCTAACTTCCTGCCCCACTGCGAGAGCAGCGAGCCGACGCCGCCCGCGGCGGCGTGCACGACGATGTAGTCTTTGCGCTTCACCGGATAACAGTGACGCAGCAGGAAGCAGGCGGTCATTCCCTTGAGCGCCAGCACGGCCGCATGTTCATCGCTCACGCCCGCCGGAATCTTCACCACGCGAGCCGCGGGCACGTTGCGAACGTCTGCATACGTCCCCGGCGGCGACATCACATAGGCGACGCGATCGCCCACGCGAAATCCGCGCACGCGTTTGCCGATCGCCGAGACGACGCCCGCGGCTTCGCGCCCGAGCCCACCCGGCATCGCTTGCGGATACAACCCGGTGCGGTCGTACACATCGATGAAGTTGAGGCCGATGGCGGTGTGCTGCACCTGCACTTCGCCAGTCGCAGGCGCAGTCACCTCCACTTCTTCGAGGCGAATGACCTCGGGACCGCCCACCTCGTTGATTCGAACTGCGCGCGGCATCGGCATCTCCTCGGGAAAGGGTTACGGAGAGTAACCCCGCTCCCCGTGCTCGGCGAGATCGAGACCCTCGGTCTCCTTCTCTTCCGACACGCGCAATCCCGTGAAGACCTGGATGAGCTTGAGGATCAGCCAGGTGCACATCACGCACCATGCGACCGCGGCCGCGACGCCCAGCGCTTGCACGCCTACCTGCGCACCGATGCTGGTCTGCACCGAGAATCCCGTGCCGCCCAGACTTACCGCGGCGAACACGCCGGTGAGCAGCGTGCCGATGACGCCGCCCACGCCGTGCACCGGCGAGACGTCGAGCGAATCGTCGATCTCGAGCTTGCGCTTCAGGAACTGAGTCGCGAAGAAGCACACGGTTCCGGCGGTGAGACCAATGACGACGGCGCCGAGCGGCCCGACGAACCCGGAGGCGGGCGTGATCGTGCCTAGGCCGGCCACCACGCCGGTGACGACGCCGAGCATCGACGGCTTACCGTACTTCTTCCATTCGATGAACATCCACGCGAGCGCGCCGGCCGACGCGCCCATGTGCGTGGTGAGCATGGCCATGCCGGCCGAACCGTTCGCGGCCAGCGCGCTGCCCGCGTTGAAGCCGAACCAGCCCACCCACAACATGCCGGCGCCCGTGGCGGTGACCGGCAGACTGTGCGGCGTCATCGCCGTGTGGGGAAATCCACGACGACGGCCGAGGACCAGTGCGCACACCAGCGCGGAAACGCCGGCGCTCACATGCACCACGATGCCGCCCGCGAAATCCATGACACCGAGTTTCGCCAGCCAGCCGCCACCCCACACCCAGTGCGCCAGCGGCACGTAGACCAGGAGGAGCCACAGGACGCTGAATCCCAGTACGGCCGAGAATCGCTTGCGCTCAGCGAAGCCGCCAATGACGAGCGCCGGCGTGATGATGGCGAACGTCATCTGGAACATGAAGAACACAGTCTCCGGGATCGTTCCGGTGACGGCATCGCGCGTGACGCCTGACAGGAATGCCTTGTCGAGACTGCCGATGAAGGGTTGTGCGCTGCCGCCGTCACTGAAGACCAGCGAGTAACCCACGGCCAGCCACAGCAGTGAAACCGCACCCGTGATGGCGAAACACTGCATGAGGATGGAAAGGACGTTCTTCGAGCGGACGAGTCCGCCGTAGAACAACGCGAGACCCGGCAGCGTCATGAAGAGGACCAGCGCGGTGGCGGCGATGATCCAGGCGGTGTCCCCGGTGTCGGCTGCGGCGACCGGCGAGGCGGATTGCGCCAACGCGAATAACGGGCACAGCAGCAAGCCGAGCGCCGCGGGCACCCGGATAGTTAGAGCTCTCATTTTGCATCCCTCTCGTCAGGCGCTCGCGCGCACTTCCCAGCGGCTCTCGCCGCACTGTCAATCGCCGGCCTGCCGCTCTTTGTCAGCTGGCTCTTGTTGTTCTTCGACTCTCAGCCATCAAACAACGGCCTGCCGCCGGAAGAGCAGCAGGCCGTCGTACATCAACCGTTGGAAACTTCTTTGCGACCTTACAGCGCCGAGTTGTCCGTCTCGCCCGTGCGGATGCGGATCACGCGATCGATGTCGGTGATGAAGATCTTGCCGTCGCCGACCTTGCCGGTCTTGGCGGCCTTGAGGATGGCTTCGACCACCTGGTCGACGAGGTCGCTGCGAACCGCGACTTCGATTTTGGTCTTCGGGACGAAGTCGACGACGTATTCAGCGCCGCGATAGAGCTCGGTATGGCCGCGCTGGCGGCCGAAGCCCTTGACCTCCGTCACCGTCATGCCGGAAACGCCAATCTCCGACAGCGCCGCGCGCACGTCGTCGAGTTTGAAAGGCTTGATGATGGCGGTGACCAATTTCATTTCTTTATCTCCCAATTCTTGTGTGCCAATTCTTAGAAAATTCTGGGACGCCGACATCGGCGAGCCCTAATCGCATTGCACCTTCTATGCCAGTATCCCGAAAGCCCACAAACGCGGCAATTTCGCTAATGGCCCTCCGGATGGCGTTTTGCCGAGCACTAAATTAGCGCGGACAATCTCGATCCGCCCAACATTGGTGCGGTGATGACCATGAAGGACTCTCTCTTATCTATATGTCGACGCCAAGGATAGCCATCGTCGGGGCCGGACAGGCGGCCGCGCAAGCGGTCGAGACCCTGATCAAGCGCGGCCACCAGGGCCTCATCACATTGGTCGGAGATGAAGGTCTGCTGCCATATCAACGGCCGCCGCTCTCGAAGAAATTCCTGGCGGGAACGCTGGATCGGGACCGCCTGCTGATCCGGCACGCGGCTCATTACACGGACCACGGCGTGGACCTGCGGGTGGGTTTCGCGGCCGCGAGCATCGACCGCGCGATGCGACGTATCGATATCGTCGATGGCTCCTCCGTCGAGTACGACCGCCTTCTGCTCGCCACCGGCAGCCATCCCCGCCTGCTTCCGCTTCCGGGCGCGGAGCTGGTCGGCGTGCACTACCTGCGAAGCGTCGCCGACGTGGACAAGCTGCGGGCGGAACTCGCTCCGGGACGACGCGTGGTGATCATCGGCGGTGGTTACATCGGACTGGAGGTAGCGGCGACCTGCCGCGAAGCGGGCCTCGACGTCACGGTGCTCGAAGCTGCCGACCGGGTCATGAATCGCGTGGTGAGCCCGGCACTCTCTGCGTTCTACGAAGCCGAGCATGCGAAGAATGGGGTGCGCATTCTCTGCGGAGCGCGCGTGGATTCACTGGTGCCGGAAAAAGGGGACAGATCTATTTTTCCGGACGGAAAAATAGATCTGTCCCCTTTTTCCGGCACCCAGAGGGTCGCGGCGGTTCGGCTGGAAGATGGTCACGAGCTGCCGGCGGACTTCGTGCTGGTGGCGATCGGCGTGCTCCCCACGGACGCGCTCGCGCGCGCCGCCGGGCTCGAATGCGACAACGGCATTCTCGTCGACGAGTATTGCCGGACCAGCGATCCGTACATCTGGGCCGCGGGAGATTGCGCGCGGCATCCCAGCATCCACTACGGCACGCGCGTGCGGCTCGAGTCCGTCGACAACGCGTTCGAGCAAGGCACCAGCGCCGCGCTCAACATGCTGGGAATCCGGACTGTCCATGACAAGGTGCCGTGGTTCTGGTCCGATCAGTTCGATCTCAAGATGGTGATCGTGGGGCTCTCCGCGGCTCACGACGAAGTGGTGTTGCGCGGCGATCCCGCGAGCCGCGCGTTCAGCGTCTGTTATCTGCGCGACGGCGAACTCATCGCGGTGGAGACGGTGAACCACACCAAAGACCAGATGGCGGCGCGCAAACTGATTCCCCAAAAAACACGGCCGGATCTCGCGAAGCTCGCGGACCCGGCCGTGGCGCTCAAGGACGCTATCTAGCTACATCTCGTTCACGCCGCCGCAGAAAGCGGCTCACCCGCGAACGTCCTGATGGCGAGCTTCGCCTGCATGATCGCCGCGTCGCGCGCTTCCGGCCCGTAGCCGATCTTCTCTGCGCGCACGAACGTCACGTCGGTGATTCCGATGAACCCCAACAGGTGCCGCAGATAGGGCTCCTGGAAGTCGATCGCGCTCGCAGGGCCTTCGCTGTAGAGGCCTCCGCGGCTTTCGACCACGATCACGCGCTTCCCGGTCATCAGGCCCTTGGGTCCTGCCGAGGAATACGAAAACGTCTCGCCCGCGCGCAGCACGTAGTCGAACCATGACCTCAGGCCGGTGGCCACGCTGAAGTTGTACATCGGCGCACCAATCACGATGGTGTCGGCCTCGCGCAGCTCGGCGATGAGTTCGTTCGAGAGAGCGCGCGCCTTGTGCTCCTCGGGCGTGGAAGGCGTACCGCGCACACCGTTCAAAGTGTCCACGGTGAGATGCGGCACGGGATCCGTGCCGAGGTCCTTTCTCACGACCTTCGCCATCGGATTCGCTTCGAGCAGTGTGGCCACGGCGTCCTCGACCAGGGTCCGCGACACCGAGCCCTCCCGGGCGGCACTGCTGTTGATGATCAGTAGGGACTTCATGGCCTCTCCTTTTCACTTGATTCTGTTTCTCGACGGACGCATCTTCTCGTTCCGAAAGTCGCGCCAGTAGCCCTACAAACTGCAACTCGGCGTCGCAGAAACAGGAACGCAAGCATGGAAGTTGAGGATATTCAGGCCTTTGTGGCCGTTGCGGATGCTGGAGGCCTGACCCCGGCCGCTGGCCGCCTGGGCGTCAGTAAGTCCATCGTCAGCCGCCGCATTGCGCGACTCGAGAAATCGCTCAACGCCCAACTGCTCACGCGATCCACGCGCGGAGCGGCGCTGACCGAAGCCGGCGCCACCTTCCACGAACACGCCACGCGCATCGCCGCCGAGGCGGATGCCGCGCGCGACGCGGTTGCCGCGGATGGTAAGGTGCACGGACGATTGCGCGTCTCCGCGCCGCTGTCATTCGGCGCCACGCATTTCGCCCCCGTGCTCGCGGAGCTTGCGAGCCGGCATCCGGATCTCGAGATCCAGGCGTCATACAGCGATCGTCTGGTGGATCTCGTGGCTGAAGGCTTCGACGCCGCCATTCGCCTGGGAATCCTTTCCGACTCGACGCTGGTCGCGCGCCGCGTGAGTACGTTCCACGGGCGGCTCGTAGCGAGCCCCGCCTATCTACAGAAGCACGGCACGCCGCAGACGCCGGACGACCTGCTGAAACACGCGGCCATCAATCGCATCAACGACGAGTGGCCTCTCCAGCACGGGCACGAGGTGATTACCGTCCGGCCGAATGCGCGCTTCACGGCAGACAGTGGTGCGGCGCTGGTGCCTGCGGTGCTTGCGGGGTTGGGGATAGCGCTGCTGCCCGACTTCCTGATCACCGATCACATCGAGCAGGGCCGCATGGTCGTGGTGATGCCCGACTATCCGATGCCTGAAGCGGGCGTGTACGTCGTGAGGCCGCCGGGCGGCAGCGCGTCCAGCAAGGTCCGCGCGCTCATCGATGTCATGGTGGAAATCGTGGCGGGCCGCGTATGCCGCGAACCCGTCATTCCGCAAGCCGTCAGTTAGTCGCCGGACGCCAGCGTGCGAACACGCGTTCGATGTCGCCGTTCGCATCGGCGCCGGCGATGCCACTCATGAGTTCGCGTCCCAACTCGCGATAGCTGTCGAACTGCATCTCGCCGTAGAACTGGTTGGACGTGGGCTGGTTTGGAAACTCCGGGTTGGTACGCCAATAGCCGTAGATGTCGGCACCCAGGTTCTTGCGCAGCAGCGCCTTCAGGTAAAGGATTTCGCCGTGGCTGCCGTCCGCGTAGCTCACGCGGC
>Ga0315910_10002114_pt1 | contig 17734 bp, 19 predicted proteins | sample EdamamesoilMG_FD_204470 | JGI IMG/M metagenome (GOLD analysis project Ga0315910, IMG submission 204470) | Garden soil microbial communities collected in Santa Monica, California, United States - Edamame soil | ecosystem: Environmental > Terrestrial > Soil > Garden | place: USA: California... | reverse complement strand
GGTCGCGGAGACGATCCGCCGGATCTGCACCGAGCAGGGCATCGGCATCCTCCTGGTCGAGCACGACGTGCCGCTGGTGATGCGCACCTGCGACCGGATCGTCGTGCTCGACTTCGGCAACCGGATCGCCGCCGGCACCCCGGAGGAGATCGCCGAGGACCCGCGCGTGGTCGAGGCATACCTGGGCGACGACTCCCCCGACGCCAACACCGTGATCGACGTCTCCGGGGCCGAGGAGCAGGGGGTGACCGGATGAGCGGCGCGCCGATCCTCGAGGCGCGCGGCCTCGACGCCGGCTACGGCAAGATCGCCGTCGTCCGCGAGCTCGACCTCGAGCTGCGCGCCGGCGAGGTGCTCGCCCTGTTCGGCTCCAACGGCGCCGGCAAGACGACCACGGTCAGGACCCTCTCGGGCCTGCTTCCCGCCAAGGGCGGCGAGGTCAAGCTGAACGGCGAGACCGTCAAGGCGCCGCTGCACGTGCGCGCGCGGATGGGCCTCAGCCTGGTCACCGAGCGCCGCGCCCTGGTCAAGTCGCTGTCCGTCGCCGAGAACCTGCGCGTCGTGCGGGCCGACACCGACCGCGCCCTCGAGCTCTTCCCCGAGCTGAACGAACACCTCTCGCGCAAGGCCGGCCTGCTCTCGGGCGGCCAGCAGCAGATGCTCTCGTTGGCGCGCGCCCTGGCGCGGCGCCCGAACGTGCTGCTGATCGACGAGCTCTCGCTCGGCCTTGCCCCGATCGTCGTCAACCGGTTGCTGGAGGCTGTCAGGGCCGCGGCCGACGACGGCATGGCGGTGCTGCTCGTCGAGCAGCACATCGCCAAGGCCCTGCGGATCTCCGACCGGGTCAACGTGCTTCGCCGCGGCCGCATCGTGCTCGCAGGGGGCGCTAAGGAGTTCCACGGCCGGATCGACGAGATCGTCTCCGCCTACATGGCGGAGGACGGGGGAGGGGCCGGGCAGTCGTAGTTATTGGCCGGGTCGGCGCGAACTCACGCACCCGGCAAATTCAATGGAAGGAGTAGGTATGTTCGGAATCAACCGCAGTACCAAGGTGGTGGCGCTGGTTGCCGTCATGGCGATGGTCGCCACCGCGCTGATCGCGCCGGCCGCCATCGGGGCCAAGAAGGCCAGCGTGCCGTTCAAGGTCGTCGCCAGCCTGCACATGACCGGTGGCGGCGGTAGCGCCGGCAAAGGCACCCTGACGATCGGCAAAAACAAACCGATCGCCGTCACTGCCAAAGGCACGATCGCCCCGCCGAAAATGTCGACCACGTTCAAAGCCGCCGGTGGCTCTGTCACCACCATGGTCAAGAACGGGAAGATCAAGAACGGCGCCCTGGTCGGCACCTACACGCTGAAGGGCACCGGCAAATACAAGAACATCTCGGGCAGCGGCAAACTCAACGCTCCCGTCGCGACCCTGGTCTTCACCTTCAAAGGGACCGCCAGCCTCTAGGCCGGCTCCGGGGTGCCGGCCACGGTCGGCACCCCGCCCTCGAGGCCGCGGTTCTAGGCGGCGCTGAGAACGGGGCTGTTGCCCGTCAGGCACTGCTGGACCAGCGGTCCGAAGCGGGCGACCAGCTCGTCGATCGACGCGGAGGCGATCGGCTCGAGCTTGACGATGTGACGGGCGACGGTGAGCCCGAGGATCTGCACGTTCACCATCCCGACGCGCAGCTCCGCGTCCGGGGCGTCGAGCATCCCGGCCAGGCGGCCGGCGATCTCCTGGTGGATGAATTCGCGCAGCAGCTCGGCGGACTCGTCGTGGGTGGGCGCCGAACGGGCGAGCAGGACGAGCGGGTCGCCGTCGTTGGTGTCGAGGTTTTCCAGCAGGGTGCGGATGATCCGTTCGCCGATCCCGTCGAGGCTGCCGGAGAACACGGACTCGATCGCCAGCGGCACCTTGGCCGGTATCTCGACCGCGGCCGCGAACAGGCCCTGCTTGGTGTCGAAGAAGTAGAAGACCATCGCCGGGTCGACGCCGGCCTCGGAGGCCACGGCCCGCACGGTGGTTCCGGCGTAGCCATATTCGCCGAACAGCGAACGCGCCGTCTCGAGAATCCTCTGCCTGCTTTTGGCGCCCGATCGCCAGCGTCCGGGGCGCCCTTGGTTGCCCGATTCGCTCATGGTCAGAGGAAGTCTATCGAAGGTTGTTCATCAGCCGTGAAGTTTGACGGTCAGCGGCCCCGGCGCGGGGCTACGGGGTGGCGTCGATGCGGCGCAGGATGCGGCGCAGCTCTTTGCGATCCGGCCCGGAAAGCGGCTGCAGGGCCTCCTCCATCTTGTCCCGCGCGAGCGGCACCAGCTCGTCGAGCACTTTCTGCCCGCTGGGGGTGAGCCGCACGCGGATGCGGCGCCCGTCGGTCGGCTCGGTTGCCCGAGCGACGAAGTCGCGTTTCTCGAGGCCCTGCAGCACGAGGCTGACGTTCGCCTTGGTCACGCGGACCTGGGCGCCGAGCGTGGTCAGGTCGATCGGCCCGCCGTCGGCGAGCAGGACCGAGATCAGCACCTGCAGCGCCACCGGCGTCATGTCGTAGCTTTTCAACCGCTGGGCGAGCAACCGTTCGACCGTCGAAGCCGCGCGCCCCAGGGCGATGGTCACGTCGATGGCTTCGAAGTCCTGGTCTGGGTAACGGGTCGTCAGTTCCCGTACTCGCTCTTCGTCAGCCTCAACGCTCATTAGCCTCACTTTACGATGCTCCCCTCGCCCAGTGGATTTGACACAGGTCCCGTGCTCTCAAGCGAAGCACTAGCGATCAAATGGGGGGCTCGCGAGACCTTCGCGCTCAAGCGATTTTAGTTGCTTGACATTAGTTTGCGAACCTGAAAACGTCAAGGTATTGACGACCACGGCCGCCAACGACGAAGCTGAAGTGACCATGCAGACGTTCGACCTCGCCGAGACCGGCATGCGCGAGCGCGCGACCCTGCTCGAGAGCCTGATCTATCCGCGGCCGATCGCCTGGGTCTCGACCCTGTCCGCGGACGGCGAGCCCAACCTCGCGCCGCTCTCTTTCTTCAATCTCTTCTCGCCGGCGCCGCCGACGATCGTCATCGCCCCCGGCACCCGGCCGGTGTCCCGGCCCGTGGAGGGCGAGCCGCCACCGCACTGCGACGACAAGGACACGCTGGCCAACATCCGCGCGACCGGCGAGTTCACGGTCAGCGTGATCTCCGAGGACCTGGCCGAGCAGGCGAACGCGACGTCGGCCGACGTCGGGCCGGAGGTCGACGAGTGGGAGCTGGGCGGGGTCACCCCGCGCCCTTCCGCCGACGTCAAGCCGCCGATGGTCGCCGAGTCGCCGGCGTCCTTCGAGTGCCGCGTCCAGCAGGTGATCGATCTCGATCACACCCGCGGCGCACGCACGAACGCGCTCGTCGTCGCCCGGGTGACGATGTGCCACGTCGCCGAGGGCGTTCTCGACGAGAACGGGCGCGGCGACCCCAACGTGCTGCGTCTGGTGGGACGGATGGGCGGCCCGCGCTGGGCCCGCACCACCGACTGGATCGAGCTGGCGCGCCCCGTCGTATGACCGGCGTGAGCTCCGCGCCGGTCGCGAACTAGCGGGACGACGTTGGTCCGCCTCGCCCGCTGGTGCGGGCAGCACCGGCGCGCGGTCCTGATCCTCTGGCTGGTCGCGCTGGTCGGCGTCGTCCTGGTCTCCCGCTCGGTCGGCAGCGACTACGTCGACACCTTCTCGGCGCCCGGCACCGACTCCCAGCGCGCCGTCGACCTGCTCGAGCGCGAGTATCCCGCCCAGTCGGGCGACAGCGACCGGATCGTCTTCCGCGCCGAGGGCACGACGCTGCGCGCGCCGGCGGTCCGCGCCCGCATCGACGCGATGCTGGAGCGGGTCTCCCGGATCGAACACGTCAGCGAGGTCGGCGGCCCTTACACGGACGGCCTCGGCGCGGTCGCGCCGGGCGGGACGATCGGCTTCGCCACGGTCAACTTCGACGAGGAGGCGCAGGCGCTCCCCGAAGCGGCGGTCGAAGAGGTGATCGAGACCGCGCAGAGCATCGCCTCGCCGAGCCTGCAGGTGGAGCTCGGCGGGCGGGCGATCGCCGAGACCGAGCGGGCCTCCGTGGGCTCGGCCACGGCGGTCGGGCTGATCGCGGCGATCGTCGTGCTGCTGATCGCCTTCGCCTCGGTCTGGGCGATGGCGCTGCCGATCGTCACCGCGCTGTTCGGGCTGGGCACCGCCTTCGGGCTGATCGCCGTCGCCAGCAACGTCGCCGATCTCTCCAAGGGCGCCGAGGGCCTGGCGGTGATGATGGGGCTGGGAGTGGGGGTGGACTACGCGCTCTTCGTCGTCACCCGCTACCGCGAGGCCTACCGGGCCAACGGAGGCGAGGTCGCCGCGGCCGTCGAGGAGGCGATGAACACCGCCGGCCGCGCGGTCGTCTTCGCCGCCTGCACGGTGGTGATCTCGCTGCTCTCGCTCTTCACCCTCGGGATCGATCAGCTCTACGGGATCGCGATCGCCACCTCGGTCAGCGTCCTGCTCGTGCTCGCCAGCTCGCTCACCCTGCTGCCGGCGCTGTTGACCTTCTTCGGGCAGCGGATCGGCCGCCCGGGGCGCCGCGCCGGCGCCGAGCAGGGGGCCTTCTGGAGTCGTTGGATCGGCGCGATCCAGAGGCGGCCGAGGCTGGCGGCAACCGCCGCCACGCTGCTCCTGCTCGTGCTCAGCGTGCCGCTGTTGGGCCTGCGGCTGGGGACCAGCGACGCCGGCAACGGCTCGACCGACCAGACCACTCGCCGGGCCTACGACCTGCTCAGCGAAGGGTTCGGCCCGGGCTTCAACGGGCCGCTGCTGGTCGCCGCCGCCTTCCACGAGTCAGACGACGCGGCATCGCTGCGCCAGCTCGAGACGGCGCTGGCGCGGACGCCCGGCGTCGCCGCGGTCACCCCACCGCTGCCCAGCCCGACGGGCCGGGCGGCGACGCTCTCCGTCTACCCGACCAGCTCGCCGCAGAGCAGCGAGACCGCCGACCTGGTCGAGCGGCTGCGCGACGAGGTGATCCCGCCGGTCGCCGCCAGCACCGACGCGACCGTCTACATCGGCGGCTCGACCGCCACCCAGATCGACCTCGCCGGCCTGCTCGGCGGCCGGTTCTGGTTCTTCCTCGGCGCCGTGATCGCGCTCTCCTCGATCCTGCTGCTCGTCGTCTTCCGCTCGCTGGTGATCCCGCTGCAGGCGGCGCTCATGAACCTGCTCTCGATCGGTGCCGCGCTCGGCATCGCCCAGGCCGTCTTCCAGCGTGGCTGGGGCGCCGAGCTGTTCGGCGCCAAGGCCGGGCCGGTCGAGCCGCTGATCCCGGTGCTCGCCTTCGCGATCGTCTTCGGCCTCTCGATGGACTACGAGGTCTTCCTGATCTCGCGGATCCAGGAGGAGTGGCAGCGCCGCCGCAACCAGGCGGAGGCGATCCGGATCGGCCTCGCCCGCACCGGCCGCGTCGTCACCGCGGCCGCCGCGGTGATGGTCGTCGTCTTCGCTTCCTTCATCGGCGGCGGTCAGCGCCTGCTGCAGCTCGTCGGCCTCGCGCTCGCCTGCGCCGTCTTCCTCGACGCGGTCGTGATCCGCTGCGTGCTGCTGCCGGCGGTGCTGCACCTGACGGGGGAGAGGACGTGGGCCTTGCCGCGCTGGCTCGACCGCGCGCTGCCGCGGGTCACGCTCGAGCCCGGCGATCGCGACGACCGCTGAGGCGGGTCAGTCGAGCAGGCCGGGGTAGAGCGCCGCGGCGTTCTCGCGATCGATCGCCAGCCGCTCCTCCGGGCTGAACAGGCGCGAGAGCATCGGCTCCGGGTCGCCGTCGGCGGGCAGCATCTCGCTGAACCACGGCCAGGTCTTGCCGGCGGCCGGGTCGAAGAGCAGGTTCGCGTAGGGGTAGTCGGTCCCGAAGATCAGCCGCTCGGCGCCGGTCAGCTGGCGGGCGGCGAGCAGCTGCTCCTCGCTGCCGCCGAGCGCGGTGTCGTAGTAGAAGCGCCGCGCGGCGCCGAACGGCCCGTCCGGGGCGGCCTCTTCGGAGAGCCCCGCGTAGGGGGCGACCTGCAGCATGCCGAGTCGGTACAGGACGTTGATCAGGGCGCCGCCGAGGTGCGAGAGCTGCCACTTGATGTTGGGGTAGCGCTCGAGCACCCCCTTGTAGATCAGGTTCGCGGCGGCCCGGGTCGTCTCGAACGGCATCTCGAGGAAGTGGCCGGCCAGCGGCGCGCTCTCGTGCGGCGGGTGTTGGGGCGGGTGCACCCAGGCGACGCAGCCGCGCCGGTCGAGCTCCTTGTAAAGGTCCTCGAAGGCGGGGTCGCCGAGGTAGATGCCTTCGTAGTGGGTGAAGAGCAGGACGCCGCCGTCGAGCTTCAGCTCGTCGAAGGCATGGCCGAGCTCCTCGATCGCCGCGGCGACGTCGGGCAGCGGCAGCGCCGCGTGCACGGCGAAGCGGTCGCCGTGCTCGTCGAGCAGTGTCCGGCCTTCCTTGTTGACCAGGCAGGCCATCGCGTTGGTCGCCGCCTGGTCGCCGAAGTGGAAGTACTGGGGGACGGAGACGACCGACTTCTCGATCCCCCAGGCGTCCATGAACTCGAGGTGCGTGTCCACCGACCACTTGAGCGGGACGTATTCGCCGGCGTTCTCCAGATAGGAGATGTACGGCGACGGCAGGAAGTGGGAATGGAGGTCGACGCGGTGTGGGGTCTCGTGCGGACTCATCTCTTTCCCTGAAGTACGTGGCGCGCCGTCGCGTTCGGAAGATCCATTGCCGAGGGGGCGGAAACTATGCCGAACTGCCGGCGCGCAGTGCGCACTGTAGGGGCTGATTAGGTATTTGTCAAGTCCTAGACGATCTCGGTCGTTTATCCTCCAGGAGGAGATAGTCAAACACTTGACAATCGTCCGGGAACGGCGTACGATCGGCGCCACCTAACTTCGCTGGAGGAGAGCGCCCTATGTCATCTGATTTCGAGAGCCGTCTCAGCTGGACCCCGCCCGAGCACACGCACATCTCGCCGTACATTTGGCGGAAGGCGGACATCGAGAGCGAGATCGCGCAGCTGATCGACGCCGAGCGGGTGGAGGGGCGCCGCAGCGTCCGCATCTCGCACCCCGAGTCCGGCCCCGAGGGCGGCGCCTCGCCGGGTGTCGGCGTCGTCGTCTCGGTCCTGCGTCCGGGTGAGTCGGACGCCCCGCACCGTCACACCTTCTCGGTCATCAACTTCATCCGCGACGGCCACGGCCACTCGATCATCGGCGGCCAGCGCTTCGACTGGGGCCCCGGCGACGTCTTCACGACGCCGGGCTGGGCCCACCACCAGCACTTCGCCGACCCCGACAGCGAGCCGGTCGTGCGCTTCTCGTTCACCGACCAGCCCCTGATCGACAAGTTCAACATGTGCATCTACGAGGAGGGCGAGGCCGCCGAGGGCTCCCTGCAGCTCTCCGGCGCGAACATCGACGGCGGCCCGACCGTCTACGAGGGCATCCAGATCGACGACAGCGGCGCGCAGATGCTGACCTACAAACAGATGCTCGCGCCGAAGATCGTCAGCAACGTGCCGATGATCTGGAAGTGGGACAAGGTCTGGGACGAGCTCGGCAAGATGGACAACGACTCGCCCGAGTACGCCGGGCGCCGCGTCGTGCTCCTCTACCACCCGGGCACCGGTTCCTCTCAGGGTACGACCGCGACGCTGACCGCGCTGCCGGGCCTGATCGTGCCGGGCGAGGAACACCGCATCCACCGTCACAGCTCCGCCGCGATCACCTACATGCGCCAGGGCAGCGGCCACAGCCAGATCGCCGGCCAGCGCTACGAGTGGGAGGCCGGGGACCTGGTCATCGCTCCCGCCTGGTCGACCCACGGGCACATGAACGACGGCGACGAGACCGTGATCGGGATCACCGTCCACGACGTGCCGCTGCTCTACAACGTCGGCGCCCTGCTCTGGCAGGAGATCCTCTCGGATAAACTCGAGGTGCTCGGCAAGACGGGTGACCTGTCTGCCGTCGCGGAGGGCTGAGATGGATCGGGTTCCACGCGGATCTCTACCTCCCCTCGTCACCCCCTTCAAGGCGGGGGAGGTAGATCACGACGCCTACGCGGCGCTGATCGAGCGTCAGATCGGCGCTGGTAGCCACGGCGTGGTCGTCGCCGGCACTTCCGGCGAGCCGGGCGTGCTCTCCTTGGAGGAGCGCGAACGGCTCGCCGAGTGCGCGGTCAGCGCGGCCGGCGGCCGAATGCCGGTCTTGGTTCATACCGGAACCGCAAACCTGCGCGAGACCCTGCAGCTGACCAAGCACGCCGAGAAGGCCGGCGCCAGCGCGGTGCTCGTCGTCACCCCTTACTACCTGCGCCCGAGCCAGCACGGGCTGGTCGACTACTTCAGCACGGTCGCGGCGGCTACCGAGCTGCCGGTCATCCTCTACGACATCCCGATGCGCACGGGCACCCCGCTCGAGCTCGACACGATCGTCGAGCTCTCGCAGGTCGACAACATCGTGGGCATCAAGGAGACGCGCTACGAGCTCGAGCACGTGACCCGGGTGATCGCCAAGTGCGGTCCCGAGTTCGCGGTCTACTGCGGGCTGGAGACGCTCTGCCTGCCCGTCCTGATCCTCGGCGGCGCCGGGCACGTCAGCGCGACCGGCAACGTCGCCCCGCAGGAGATGGCGGACCTGGCCAACGCCGCCTTCGCCGGCGACTGGGAGACCGCTCGCGCCCTGCACTACGAGCTGCTCGAGATCAACGAGGCCGTCTTCGCCGACACCAACCCGGTGCCGATGAAGACGATGCTGGCCGAGATGGGGCTGATCGACAGCCCCGAAGTGCGCCCGCCGCTGGCGCCGCTGCTCCCCGAGGTGAAAGAGCGCGTTCTGCGGGCACTTGCGGAGTTTCAGGAGAAGTCGCCATCGAGCCGGTCGCGTGACGCGGCACTGGCGAATAGCTAGGACTATTGAGAGAGAGATAGGAGACCCGCCATGGCGATGACGCACACCGAGTTCATGAAGATCAACAAATCCGCCGACGAGGTCTGGGAGTGGATGAAAGACGGGCGCAACGTCCTCTCGATCAACTTCTTCCACGAAAAAGGCGACTGGCCCGAGCCGATCGAAAAAGCCGGCATGCGGGTCGACCTGCCCCACAACTTCTGGGGGCTGGCGAAGGAAAAGCGCGGCGCCACCGTCCGCACCTACGAGAAATACAAGTTCGCCTACGGCGACTACAAGCTCAAAGAGACGCCCGGTGTGGACACCTTCCCGCACAGCCAGGCCTTCACGATCGTCCCGATCGACGAGAAGAGCTGCATCGTCATGGACGAGATCAAGGGCGTCTACGTCTGGCCGGTGCCCAAATTCGTCCGCGAGTGGGCCTTCCGCAAGTTCATGCCGGTGATCCTCAAAGACGACCTGAAAGTGATCGCGGCCGCGGTCGGCGCCGGCGACGGCAAGGACATCAAGAAGCCGCTCGGCACGCTGATGTGGCCGATCATGGTCACCGTCGGGGGCAAGTTCATCAAGTCCTCGGGCCGGACCAAGATCATCAACGACGCGAAGAAGTTCAAACCGGCCGCGTAGCCCGAACCGAGACGAGCGATAGAACATGGCTTACGTCATCGCCGAGCCCTGCATCGGCACCAAGGACAACTCCTGCACCGCGGTTTGCCCTGTGGACTGCATCCACCCGACGCCCGAGGAGCCCGATTACGAGACCGCGGAGATGCTCCACATCGACCCGGACGAGTGCATCGACTGCGACGCCTGCGTAGAGGCCTGCCCGGTCGACGCCGTTTTCCCCGCCGAGCTGCTTCCCGAGGAATGGAAGAGCTTCGAGGCGCGGAACGCCGAGTACTTCGCTTCCTCGGGCGCTGCCTAGGATGCAGATCGTCGTATTTGACCAGTACCGCGTCGGCGTCCTCGCCGACGCGGCGGTTCGTGATGTCTCCGCTGTGCTCGATGAGCGCTGGCAGGGCACTCCCTACGCGATCAACGAGCTGATCGCCGGCTGGGACGAGCTGCGCCCGCGGGTCGAGGAGCTGGCCGCCGCGGGCGAGGGGACCCCGGTCGCCGGGGTCCGCCTGCAGCCGCCGGTGCCGCGTCCCCGCCAGCTGTTCGCGGCGCCGCTCAACTACCGCGCCCACGTCGACGAGATGGTCGACTCCAAACACGCTCCCGACGCGCTCAAAGCGACCCACTCGCCGGCCGAGATCGGCTTCTTCGCCAAGGGGCCGGGCTCGATCTGCGGCCCCGAGGACTCGATCCAGCTGCCGCCGATGCCCGGCCGCGCGTTCCACCACGAGGTCGAGCTCGGCGTCGTGATCGGCAAGACGGCGCGCGGTCTGAAGCCGGAGGAAGCCCGCGAGCACATCTTCGGCTACATGGTGCTGATGGACATCACGCTGCGCACCGACGGCGGCTTCCAGGAGGAGCGCACGCACCGCAAGTCCTTCGAGAGCTTCACGCCGATCGGCCCGGCGATCGTCACCGCCGACGAGGTGCCGGACCCCAACGCTCTGCACCTCTTCCTCACGGTCAACGGCGAGCTGCGCCAGGACGCCAACACCGCCGACCTGCTGGTCAACGTCGACGACCTGATCGCCTACGCCAGCAACGTGGTCACGCTCAACCCCGGCGACGTCTACGCCACCGGCACCCCCGAGGGCGTCGGCCCGATCGTCCCCGGCGACGTCGTCAGCGCCACGGTCGAGGGGGTCGGCACCCTGGAGCTGCCGGTCGAGGAGCGCTCCTGGTGAAACGGGTCGTGATCGTCGGCGGCGGCCAGTCCGCCCTGCAGGTCGCGATCACCCTGCGCCAGCAGGGTCACGAGGGCACGATCACGATGCTCTCCGACGAGCCGGCGTTGCCCTACCAGCGCCCGCCGCTCAGCAAGACCCACCTGGCGGGCGACGCCGACGCCGAGGGCCTCGCCTTCCGCACCCCCGAGTTCTACGAGAAACTCGAAGTCGAGGTTCGGCTCAACGTCCGGGTCACCGCCGTGGATCGCGCCGAGCGGCGGGTCGAGCTCGAAGACGGCTCGACCCTCGAGTACGACGTCCTGGTGCTGGCGACCGGCGCGCGCCCGCAGCGCCTCGGCCTGCCCGGCGAAGAGCTGAAGCAGGTCCACGTGCTGCGCACCGCCGCCGACTCGGAGCGCCTGCGCACCCAGCTGCGCGCCGGCGAGCGCCTGGTCGTCGTCGGCGGCGGCTACCTCGGCCTCGAGGCGGCCGCGGCGGCGACGCAGCTCGGCGCCAAGGTGACGGTGCTCGAGGCGCTGCCCCGACTGATGTCGCGGGTCACCGGGGCCCGCGTCTCGACCTTCCTCACCGAGCTGCACCGCTCGCGCGGGGTGGAGGTGCGCACCGAAGCGGTGGCCGAGCGGATCGAGGCCGATCCCGAAGGCGAGGTCCTCGTCGTCCTCGCCGACGGCAGCGAACTTCCCTGCGATGAGGTGCTCGTCGCGGTTGGCGTCGTCCCCAACGTCGAACTGGCGGAAGGCTGCGGCCTTCCCGTCGACAACGGCATCGTCGTCGACGAGCACGGCCAGACCGAGGATCCCGCGATCCTCGCCGCCGGCGACTGCACCAACCACCCGAACCCGGTGATCGGGCAGCGGCTGCGCCTGGAGTCGGTGCACAACGCGATCGAGCAGGCGAAGGCGGTGGCGGCGACGATCGTCGGCGCGCCCCAGCCCTACGCGCAGGTGCCGTGGTTCTACTCCGACCAGTACGACGTCAAGTTGCAGACCGTCGGGCTCTTCCAGGGCGCCGATCACGTCGTTCTGCGCGGCGAGCCCGCCGAGGGCAAATTCGCCGTGCTCTACCTCGCCGGCGACCGCGTGATCGCGGTCGACGCGATCAACTCGCCGCGCGAGTTCGTCACTGCCCGCAAGCTCCTGGCCGAATCGCCGGACGGCACCGTGCCGCTCACCGCCTGGCCCGAGGGCGATGGCGACGCCGCCAGCTCGGCCCAAATGATCATGCCTGCCTGAAAGGGACCCCCCAATGCCCAAGATCATCTACATCGACCACTCCGATCAGCGCTACGAGCTCGACGTCCCGGTCGGCAAAACGATCATGGAAGGCGCGGTCGAGAACGCGGTCCCCGGCGTCGACGGCGACTGCGGCGGCCAGTGCTCCTGCGCGACCTGCCACGTCTACATCGAGCCCCAGTTCGCCCACCTGCTCCCCGAGAAGTCCAGGGTCGAGGAAGAGATGCTCGAGCTTGCCGTCGAGGTCAACGAGGACAGCCGCCTCGGCTGCCGGCTGCAGATCGACGAGACCTACGAGGGCATCGTCGTCCACACCCCCGAGTCGCAGTTCTAGGCTCAGTCGGGCCCGGCGAAGCCAGTCCCTCCTTGGGAAGAAATCCATTCGCGAATCCGTCCTAGGGGGCGCTATGCGCACCTAAGTGCGGACTCGCGAGCTACTCGGCGGCGACGACGGGGGTGCGGAGGGCGCCCAGCTGGGGGGAGCTGACGACGATCTCGTCGCCGGGGGCGAGGAAGATCGGCGGCTGTTGGCCGATGCCGACGCCGCCGGGGGTGCCGGTCAGGATCACGTCGCCGGGCTCGAGCGGGACGGAGCGGGAGTAGGAGGCGAGGATCTCGGTGAAGCTGTGGATCATCGTGGCGGTCGTCGTTGACTGACGGGGCTCGCCGTTTACTTCGACCGCGAACTCGATGGCGTCGAGGTCGAGCTCGTCGACCGTGACCAGCCAGGGGCCGAGGGGGCAGAAGCCTGGCGCGGCCTTGGCCAGGGTGATCTGCGCGAGCGGTGAGTTGCGGGCGCTGACGTCGTTGGCCAGCATCAGGCCGGCGATGTAGTCGGCGGCTTCGCTGGCCTCGAGGTCGCGGGCGGGGGCGCCGACGACCATCGCGATCTCGCCCTCGTAGTCGACGAAGCGGTCCTCGGCGCGTAGCTGCAGAGGCAGGTTCGGGCCCTGGGCGGTGCCGGGCAGCTTGAGGAAGCCCGACGGCTCCGCGGCCGCAGCGGTCGAGCGCATCTCGGCGGCGTGCGCGGAGTAGTTGCCTCCCGTGGCGAGCACGCGGACGGGCTCGAAGGGGATCGCCAGCTCGACCTCCTCGACCGGCCTGACCGCCCCGGGGTCGGGCTCGACGTCGAGCAGGCGCTCGCGGTAGGAGGGCCAGGAGCGGACGATCTCGGTCAGCGAAGGGGGGAGGGAGGGGTCGAGCTCGGCGAGCGGGATGACGCGCTCGCCCACGAGCATGCCGGCGACCGGCTCGCCGTCGCCCCTTATAGAGACGAGGCGCATCAGGCGTCCTCCGCGACGACGGTCGCCGAGACCGTCCCTAAGCCGTCGATCTCGCCCTCGACGACGCTGCCGGGGGAAACCCAGGGCCCGTCGGTGTCGGCCGGTCGCCCGGCCGGGGAGCCGCTGAGGATCAGATCGCCGGCGCGCAGCTCGTAGTGGCCACCGATTCTGGACAGCAGCTCCGCGGGCGTCGCGATCATCTTCGCCGTGCTCGAGTCCTGGCGCAGCTCGCCGTCGACGCGCAGCCGCATCGCCAGCCCCGCGAGGTCGACCCCGCGGGCCTCGACCGGCTCGCCGACGACCTTGTGGGTCGGGAACGAGCGCGCCATGTAGGTCTGGGTCGGCGTGACGTCGAGCCGCATGAAGTCGAGCACGGCCACGTAGGCGGCGATGCCCCGGTCCTCGCCGACGACGGCCGCCAGCGAGACGCCGACGTCGAGGCGCTCGCAGCCGCGCGGACAGAGGACCTTCGAGCCGGAGGGGACGAGGGCGCGCGGGTCGGCAGCCGTGATCAGCACGTCCTCGATCGGCGCCCCCGTCAGGAAGGGCTTTATGGCCTCGGGCTTCTGCAGCGAGAGGCCGGCGCGGCGGGGGCCGGGCTGGTCGGCGTAGTTGTCGTCGGCGCAGAAGACCGCGACGGGCACGGCGGAGAGACCCGGGCCCATCCTCGGCCGATCAGGATTCGCGCAGCAGGCCGAGCGACTCGACCGCCGGGCGATCCGAGAAAGAGAAGAGCAGCGCGTCGGAGTTGCCGGGGTTGGCGTGGCGGTGCTCGGCCCAGACCGGCAGCGAGAAGGTGTCGCCGGGCCCCCAGCTGAATTTCTCGCCGTTGATCTCCGACCAGCCGGAGCCGCGGACGACGTGGTAGACGGCGCTGGAGGTGTGGCGGTGGGGCTGCGTCTCGACCCCCGGCCGCAGCATCTGCATGTAGGCGGTCAGGGTCGGCATCAAGGGGTTGCCCGCGTCGGTCGGGTCGCGGTACTCGAGGATCAGGTCGTCGTAGGGGCTGCCCGGCGCGGAGGCGAGCTCGGCGAAGGCCGCCTCGACGTCGGCGAGCTTCCAGACCAACGTGCGCGGCGTCTGTCCGCCGTTCCAGGCGGGCAGCAGGCGGCCGCTGGACAGCGCCTCGGTGGACTGGCCGTTGGCGGCCGGCGCCGAGCCGGTGAAGTCGGCGAAGACGAGGTGCAGCGTGTGGACCATCGGCAGGTCGAGGCCGTCGAGCCAGATCATCGGCCCCTGGCCTTCGTGGCCGTGCTCGTGCCAGGTCCAGTTCGGCGTGACGATGAAGTCGCCGGCCTCCATCTCGACCCGTTGGCCGTCGACCACGGTGTAGGCGCCCTCGCCCTCGATGATGTAGCGCAGGGCGGCGGCGGTGTGGCGGTGGGGGGGAGCGACCTCGCCCGGCATGACCAGCTGGATCGCCGCCCACAGGGAGTCCGTGGTGCGGGCGATCTCGTGATCGCCGGTGCCCGGGTTCTTGAAGGCAAGCACGCGCCGGTCGGCCTCCTCGGCCGAGATCAGCCCGCCGGCCTGCAGGATCAGGTCACGGACCTCGTCGTAGGGCCACAGGAAGGGGACCATCTGGGTCTGCGGCTCCGGCGTGAGCGCGCCTTTGATCGTCCAAAGCGGTTCGTAGCTGCGCTCGGCGAGGACCCCGTAGAGCTCGTCGAGGGTGCCGATCTGCGTGCTCGTCTCAGTCATGCCTCGTCTCCCGTTTCGTCTCCCTTGATGCCTCCGACCTTACCGCTTTCAGCCGCATTCGTCAAGTCCTTGATGACTGGCTCCGAGGTCCCGCCATTTGGCTTGCCTTCCGGTGATTGCTCAGCTCGTCAATTCCTAGACGACCTTGTCAAACACTAGACGACCGGCTAGGCTCCCCCTCGGGAGGTGCCCTGGGAAACCTGGGAACCAAGGAGGAACGATGGATCAGAATCCACAGGACTCGGCACCGCTCGAGGGCGGATCCGAGGGCACTACCCGACGAAAGCTCCTCGGCACGGCCCTGGCCGGTACCGCCGTCGGAGCGTTGGGGGCTCAGCTGCCGCTGGCCGGCGCTCACAGCCAAGGAAGGCAGAACCGCTCGTACTCGCTGCCCAAAGGCAAGTACAGGATCGACCTGCACACCCACTACATCCCGCCGGAATACGCAGCCTTCCTGGCGAGCAAAAAAGTGGTCAGCGTGCCGTGGTCGGTCGACGCGCAGCTGGAATTCATGGACAAGTGGAACATCCAGAAGTCGGTCGTCTCGGCGCCGCAGCCGTTCGACTACGGCGACGTCAAAGAGACGCAGGCAGTCGCGCGAGGCATCAACGACTACGGCGCCAAACTCAAGAAAGACCACGGCGACCGCTACGAGATGCACGCAACCCTGCCGTTGCCGTACATCAAAGAGTCGCTGGCGGAGCTCAGCTACTGCTTCGACACGCTGAAATTCAAGGGCGGCGTGATGCTGTTCGCGAATTACAACGGCGTCTACATCGGCGACCCCTACTACGAGGAGCTCTACGCCGAGCTCGACAAACGCAAAATGACCGTCTGGCTGCACCCGGCCTTCCCGGCTGAGGAGCCGATCGGGCCGTTCGTCGGCGGTCAGGTGGTCGAGTACCCGTTCGAGACGACCCGCGCTGCGGTGCTGCTGATGTACAACGGCGTGATGAGGAAATACCCGAACATCAAGTGGCAGCTGTCGCACGCCGGCGGAACCCTGCCGCACATCCTCACCCGTCTCGCCTTCGGGCAGTGGATTGAATTTTATTTCAAACTCAAACCGCTCCCCGAGGGCCCGTTCAACGAAGCGAAGAAGTTCTACTACGACACCGCGCTGGGACAGAGCGACGAGCAGCTGCTCTCGGTCGGCCACCTGGTCGACGAGTCGCACATCATTTTCGGCACGGACTGGCCGTTCACGGCTTGGATGTACTCCGACGAACGGTACAAAATCGCCCCCTGGTGGGAAGACGACCTGCCCACCAAAAAAGGCGATCCCGCACCGGTGCTCTCGCGCCTGTTCAGCAAGCCGGAGCGCGAAAAGATCGAGCGCAAGAACGCGAAAGCGCTCTACCCGGGCCTGATCTAAGGAGTCGGACCGGCCGGCGGATGGGTCGGCCGGTCCGCAGCTAGTCCTAGGAGGACGAAATGGATGAGAAGTCGCACGACTCGACGCCGCTCGAGGGCGGCGCGGACGGTATCTCGCGTCGCAAGCTGCTCGGCACGGCGGTCGCCGGCACGGCAGCCGGGGCGTTGGCATCCGGGCTGCCGCTGGCCGCTGCCCACGGGCAGCCAAAGAAGCGCCGCTACTCGCTGCCGAAACGCCCCTACAGGATCGACCTGCACACCCACTACATCCCGCCGGCGTATTCGGCGTTCCTGACCAGCAAAAAAGTCGTCACCGTCCCCTGGTCGGTGGAGGCGCAGCTGAAATTCATGGACACCTGGGGGATCGACAAGTCCGTCGTCTCGGCGCCGCAGCCGTTCGACTACGGGAACCCCGCCGAGACGCAGGAAGTCGCCCGCGGCATCAACGACTACGGCGCCCTGTTGATGAAAGAACACGGCGACCGGTATGGCATCCACGCCACTTTGCCGATGCCGTACATCAAAGAGTCCCTGGCGGAGCTCAGCTACTGCTTCGACAAACTCAAATTCCAGGGCGGCGTGATGCTCTTCGCCCACTACAACGGCGTCTACCTGGGCGATCCCGCCTACACGCCGCTCTACGAAGAGTTCAACAAACGCGGCACCGTCGTCTGGGTGCACCCGTCGTTCCCGGTCGAGGAGCCGGTCGGGCCGTACCCGGGCCAGGTTCTCGAGTACCCGTTCGAGACGACCCGCGCGGCGACGCTGATCATGTACAACGAAGTGCTGACCAAATACCCGAACATCAAGTGGCAGCTGTCGCACTGCGGCGGGACCCTGCCGTACATCCTCAGCCGCCTGGCCTACGGTCAGCAGCAGCATCCGTACTACCCGCTCGTCTCGTTGCCGAACGGTCCGTTCAACGAAGCGCGGAAGTTCTACTACGACACCGCGCTCGGCAACAGCAGCGAGCAGATGGGAACGCTCGACACTCTGACCGGTCCGGACAAGGTCGTGTTCGGGACCGACTGGCCGTTCCTGAATTGGGAGTTCGCACCCAACTCCCACGAAGTCGCGCCGTGGTTCAAAGACGATCTCCCCAACAGCAAAACGGGGGATCCCGAGCCGGTGCTCTCGCGGATCTGGAGTCGCCCGGAGCGGCTCAAGATCGAGCGCGGCAACGCGCTCAAACTGTACCCGGGCCTCGACTGAGGACACCCGGGCTGAGCAGCGGGCCGCGCGGCAGGCTTGACGCCGCGCGGCCCAGCTGCCCTCACCCCAACCCGAACAGCCCCGCCGCGTTTGAGTCGAGGATCTGCTTGGCGGCGTCGGCGGGCAGGGCCTCGGAGACGTAGTCGACCTGGCGTCGGGCCCGCTCGCCGGTGTTGGCGGGGTAG
>Ga0315910_10002113_pt1 | contig 17741 bp, 18 predicted proteins | sample EdamamesoilMG_FD_204470 | JGI IMG/M metagenome (GOLD analysis project Ga0315910, IMG submission 204470) | Garden soil microbial communities collected in Santa Monica, California, United States - Edamame soil | ecosystem: Environmental > Terrestrial > Soil > Garden | place: USA: California... | reverse complement strand
TCCTAGCGCCACCAGTAGCACCGACCGGCCGAGGCCCTCGAGCTCGTTGATCTTGCTCTCCGCGCTCGCCACGCTGACACGCTCTTGCAACATCAGCGCGCGGCTGCCGACGACCAAGCGTTGGCCGCCGGAGGCGACCGCCGTGATGCCGAGCCCTGGCTGCGAGGTGTGGCTTCTGGCACCGTCAGGGCGGACGCCGCGCGCGCGCGCGGCGCGCAGCATCGCCGTGGCCACTGGGTCGTTGGCACCGCTCTCGGCGCCCGCGATCAACGCCAGCACCGTGCTGGCGTCGTGCTCGCCGATGGGTTCCACGTTGGCGACCTCCGGCTCGCCGAGCAAGAGCGTTCCGCGTGCGCAAAACGTTGCCATGCTGACGCGCCCCGCCGTGTCGAGGGCATCGGCAGTGCGAAAGGCTACACCACGTCGCAGGCCATCGAGCACGCCGCGCGCGACGGCGAGCGCTGCGATCTGCGCAATCGCCGGATGGGCGACGGCGGCTTGGGCTGCCAGCGCGAACAGTGCGATCGTCATCGGGTCGGCGTTGGCCGCGAAAGAGGTGAGCCCGGCCAGGCCCGCCGCCAGCGGCGCCGCCCGTTCCGCGATCAGGCGGCCAGCCCGCGGCAGTGGCGCGAGCAGATCCGCGCGTCGGCGCGGATCGTTGGTGAGGCGCACCCAGGTGCGGTCATACCCCGCCCAGCCCACCACCACGCGAATGCGTCCTTTGAGGACGCGGGCTCCGGCCACGACGATGTCGCCTTCGGCGCACTCGATGCTGCCGCCGGCGGTGAGCCAAGGTCGGATCGTCGCACCCCCCGCGGAGATCGTGCCGTCGATGGGGATGATTTCGCCGTCGTCCACCACGATTTCTTCGCCGGGCCTGAGATCGCGCGCGCGGACAGGCGCGATCTCTTCGCCGACGACGCGCTGGCTCTTGTGCTCGAGCAGCGCGGCGATCTGAGCCCGTTCGGCGTCGATGGGTCTGCGGGCGCGGCGCACCAGCCACAAGCTCAGAGCCAAGAGGCCCACGATGATCGCGCTGAGCGTGATGGCGGATTGCACCATCGGCTCGTCGAGCAGGCTGCCCGCGATCGCGGTGAGCGTGGCGAGCACGGGGGCCGCCAGCACCGACAGCGGGTGCGGTTCGCTTTCGTCGCGGTCACCCATCAGGCATTGTGCGACCAGTGAGGCGCACCCGACGCACACCACCACCAGACGCGACGCCAAGGCGGCCTTCGAATCGCCCGCCAAGATCAAGGCGATGCCCAGCGCGCCGCCCAGCATGGCCAAGGTGAGTAGAAGCGAGCCGATGTCAGCCGACCCTTCGCTCGCGGGCGCGACGGGGTCGTGGCGTTCGAGCTCGGGCGCGCTCGGGGTCTCGCGGAACGCGGCGGCCTCCAGCCCGTCTTCGTGGATGACGCTGTTCAATTCCGTCGCAATTTGCCGGCGCGCTTCGAGCCGGTCATCGCTGAGCGCCGTCGTCTTGATCACGAACGGCGAGTCCGAAGGACGTCGCCGTCGAGGCTGCGGGAGCGGTGTCAGCCCGGCGACGTCGAAGCCACTGGCGCAGGTCGCGCTGCAGAAATAGCGAAATCGCTCCTGGAGGATCCTGACTCGGTCGGCGCGCAGTGGGTCGACGGGCGTGCCGCAAGTGGCACAAGGCACGCTGGTGGACACAGGAAACGACGCACGGTCGGGCTCATGAGAGGACGCCTCTTCGACCATGCCCGTTCACTCATCGCCTTCGAGCGCCCACACCAGGATGGCCTTGGAGGTGTGCAGACGCGCTTCTGCCTGGTCCCAAACATGGCTCTGGGGACCTTCCAGTACTTCCGCTTCGATTTCTTCACCGCGGTGCGCCGGCAGGCAATGCAGCACCATTGCGCCGGGGTTGGCGAGCGCGAGTAGCTTTCGATCGAGCATGTAGCTTTGAAACGCCTTCAGGCGAGCCACCTGCTCGGCTTCTTGCCCCATGCTCGTGAACACGTCGGTGCTCACCACGTCGGCCCCCGCGACCGCTTCACGCGGGGAGCGGACGACCTCGACGTCGGCACCGGCTGCGCGCGCGGCCGCGAGCATGGGCAGAGCGGGGTCGTAGCCCTCGGGGCAGGCCAAGCGCAGGCGGAGCTTCAAGAGCCCGGCCGCTTCGATCCAAGAGTTTGCCATGTTGTTGCCGTCGCCGACCCAGGCGTAGCTCAACCCCTCGAGTCTGCCTTTCGCGCGACGCACGGTTTGCAGGTCGGCGAGCAGTTGCATCGGGTGTCCCTGGTCGGTGAGCGCGTTGAGCACCGGGACCGAGCTGTACTGCATCAGCTCTTTGATGCGCGACTCGTCCGCCGTGCGAAAGGCGATTGCGTGCACCATGCGCGACAGCACGCGCGCGGTGTCGCTGAGCGGTTCGCCGCGCCCGAGCTGCGAGGTCGCGGAAGCCATCACCACGGGGTGACCGCCGAGCTCGACCACGGCGACTTCCAGCGAAAGGCGTGTGCGCGTCGACGCCTTGTCGAACACGAGCGCCACGGCCTTGTTCCGCAGCGGTTGTCCGGCGCCCTGCTTGCGTCGCTCGAGAAAGTGATCCGCAGCATCCAGCACCTTGAGGAGCTGGTCTTTGCCGAGGTCCGAGAGGCAGAGAAAATGTCGGATCATGATAGCTTTCCCACGACGTTCTCGACGATGGCAACGCCCTCGTCGACCTGTTCGCGCGTGATGATGAGCGGGGGCGAGAAGCGCAGGGCTCTGCCGCCGGCCACCGTGACCAGCACACCGGCTTCGCGCAAGTCGGTCACGACCGTACGCGCGTCGACGGTCTCGCTGAGCTCGAGCGCACGCAAGAGGCCTTGACCGCGAGCGCCGCTGACGGCTTTGTAGCGGCCGAGCGCTTCGAGTCGCTCACCCAAATAGGCTCCCACGCTAGCCGAGCGCTGCACTAGGTCTTGTTTTTCGAGCTCGTCGAGCACTGCCAGCGCCACCTTCGACGCGAGCGGATTGCCGCCGAACGTGCTCCCGTGGCTGCCAGGCGGCAGCGCGCCCGCGAGCTTCTCGCTGCAAAGCATCGCCCCGATCGGGACGCCGCCAGCCAGGGCTTTCGCCATCGACAGCGCGTCGGGCTTCACCGTGGGGTAGTGGTGAATCCCGAGGAAACGACCGGTACGTCCGACCCCGGTCTGGATTTCGTCGACGAGCAGAAGCGCCCCGTGCTGCTCGGTGATTCGGCGCAAGCCTTCGAGAAACCCCTGCGGCGCGGGCAAGACGCCGCCTTCGCCCTGAACCGTTTCGACGATGATGCCCGCGACATCGGGGCCCATGGCTCGCTCGACGGCCTCGAGATCGCCGAAGGGTACGTGCGTCACGCCCGGCAGCGGACCGAAGCCCTCGCGATACTTGTCCTGCCCGGTCAGCGCCAGCGCGCCCAGCGTGCGGCCGTGGAACGAATTGGCGAACGCGATGATGCGATAGCGATCGGGCTGCCCCGCCGAATAGAAGTGATGGCGCGCGAGCTTCAACATCGCTTCGTTGGCTTCGGTCCCCGAGTTGCCGAACAGTACGCGCTGCATGCCCGTGAGGCGACACAGACGCTCGGCGAGCTCGATGTTCGGCTGGTTGTAAAAGTAGTTGGACATGTGGCCTAGCTTGGAGGCCTGTTCGTGCAACGCGGAAGCAATGCTCGGGTGGGCGTGGCCGAGCACGTTGACGGCGATGCCCGCGTACATGTCCAGGTAGCGCTTGCCGCTCGTATCCCAGACGTAGACACCCTGGCCGTGCGACATCACGAGCTCGGGTTGCCGGTAGTTGGGATACAGGTGGGCTCGAGCCGACTCGAGGAGCTTTTCCAGTTCTGTTGTCATGGGGAAAGCGGAAGCACTACTAGAGCTTTCGCAGGTTTGCCAACCGAGAGAGCAGGTTTTCTGTTCGACCGCACGATGCCAGCGAAACTGCACGGAAACGGGGGCGGATGGTCACACGGGCGTCAAGCCGTGCGCGGCTCAGCTGCTCCGAGTCGCAAGAATCCGCCGAGCGGCTTCGACGAAACCAGCGCCGCGCGCGCCGCGTGTCACGAATTTGGGGGTGACCGTCGGTCGCCCGCTGAGGTTCGAGACGGCGATGCTCGCGGGGAACGCCGCGAAGCCAGCGGCGTCGTTGCCGCTATCCCCGATGAAACCGAAGCTCATGCGGGCCGTCGTCGTGTCGATGCCGAACTGGCTCCAAAGGATGTGAAGGCAGCCGGTCGCCTTGTCGTGCGCGTCGAGGCTGATGTGCAGGTGGACACTGGAAACCGTGGTACGAGCCCCCAGCTCTCGCGCGCGTTCGACGGCGCTCTTCACGATCTCGTGGGGGACGCTCTGGTACTCTCCCACGTCGTAGGTGATGTCGCTGATGCGTGCGCGCGCATCGTTCGTGCGCGTCAGGTCCGGGAACTCGCGCTCGAGGTCGGCGCCGATCTGCTCCAGCGCACTTCTGCGTTGGGTGCGCTCGCCCGGCGACAACTCATCGAGACAGTGCAGGCGGCCGTCGCGCTTCACGTGTGCGATGGCGCCGTTCTCCGTCACGACCGCGTCCACGGGCCACATCCGGGCCAAGACGTCGCCCCAGCCCGCGGGGCGACCCGTCGCCACGACCAACCAGAGGTCGCGTTCGTACAGATCGCTCAGCGCCTGGTAGGTTGCGGCCTTGAGCTCACCATGATCGAGGAAGGTGTCGTCCAGGTCGAAGATCAGCCCCTGGAGTTTTGCGAAATGCGCCGCGTCGGCGCGTTCAATCGGTTGCATGCGTCGGTTCCTGTTGGGTGGTTCGCGGAGCGCGCGTGGTTTCTGGATCGCTGCTGAGCCCGAGCTCCCGCCGAGCCTGTGCTACGAGCAGAGGCCCGGCGAGATGCATATCCAGTGTCAGCTCTTGGCCCGTGATGCGCTCGAGCGCATCACGAGCGAAGAAGCGCAAGAGCGGGAAGTCGTGCTGGAGCTGAGCGAGGATGGCTTCGGTCGCATCGGCTCGTCGCTCTCGGCCGAGGACCTGGATCGCGACCACCTGCTCGTGAGGCTTTCCGCGGGTGAGGGTTGCGGTGAGCACGTTCACGCCGAGATCTGCGCCGTACAGTCGCTCGAGCGCACCTCGGTCGTACTTGCGCGGCCAAAGGCGCTCCATGTCTGCCACCAAGTCGCGCACCGTCTTGTCGCTGTGGCAGAGCGCACATTCCAGGGGCCGATCGTGCTCCACGCGTGCGGGGTCGGTGGGCGACCCGATGCGGTGATAGCGGGTCAGATCGTACTCGAGGGCGACGTTCTTTTTGGGCATGTGGCAGGCCACGCAGGCGCTGCCCTGGCTCGTGGCCGGATGCTGGGTATGACGGCCGAGGGCCTCAGCGGTCTGGTACTCGGTGTGGCAACTCGTACAGACCGTGTTGCCCTCCACCTGTTCCAGGCGCGCGAGGCGGTTCGGATCATCGTTGCCATGCGGGTCGTGACAGCTGCTGCAGGCAAGCTGAGCGCTGCAGCCGCCCAACAAGAAGTCTCTGGCTTCGCCCGAGTTCATGCTGCTGCCGCCGGGGTCGAAACCCCGCTCTCCGCCTTCCCACGTGTAGGGGTAGCGCGAGAACAGCACCGTGTGGCACTTGGCGCAGCTGTGTGACATGGCGAGCGCCGGAGGGACCTGTTGGCCCTGCGCCGTGAGCACGCTGAGGAACTCGGCGCTCGGCGTGAAGGAGGGGGCTGCGCCGCCCGGGTTCTCGGCGTGCGCTCGCGCTCCGCCGTGACACGCTTCGCAGCCCACGCCGATCTCCACCAGGTGCGCCTCGGTGAAATGCTCGCGGGTGAGCTCTGCGGCCGTTTCCAAGAGCGCGGGCAGCTCCTCGCTCGAGGGCGCGTCGGCGCCCATGCGCTCCATCTCGTCGCCGAGCGCTCGTTCGAAAGCCGCGCTGTCCGTCACCTGGTAGGTGAGCCTGCGATCGGCGGGAAGCTTGAGGCTGGCCGCGCCCTGGTAGCTCGGCGCACCGACGCCGTAGAGTTCGTCGTAGTAGTTCGCGAGCCAGGGCGTCGTGTTGTGGCAGAAGACGCACGAGGTCCGCCATTTCAGGCCGCGCCGGAGCGCCCCGCGCTCCGGTGACATCACCGAATACCCCTTGTAGCGCCAGCTCTTGTCGAACAAAAGATACGACACCGGCAGGATGCGCTCGTCGCTGCTCTGGGGGGCATCCGCGCGAGGCGCGGCGACCTCGACGCCGGCGTAGTCCTCGCGGTAGCGCCCCCCGATCACTTTGGTGACGCGGTACCACGCGCTCGGAAAGCTGCGGGACTCGAGGTGCATGTACTGCTGTCCGGCCTCGGTGAGCATGGTCGCGACGTCGCCCTGGAAGCGGAACTGCGATCCGTCGAACGGGGCCTGGCTGATGCCCGCCGTCGAAAGCCGCGTCATCTGGTGCATGGGTGAGCGGCTCCAGCGCTGGAAGATGGCTGGGTGACAATCCGCGCACGCCTGACTCCCTGCGAAGTCCGCGCGCAGCACGTTGCTGAGAGCGCCTGCGACGGGACGAGCCTCGGAGCGAGCCAGCGAACGCTCTCCACATGCCGTCGCGAGCGGTAGCTGGCAGACCAGCGCCAACAAGAGCCCGAGCGGGCGGCCTCGCATGCGTGGCGAAACACTGCTCATCGGTCCAGGGCCACCTCGGCGATCAGGGTACTGAGGTACAGGCCTTCGGGGAAGGCGGCGGGCACCGGATGGTCGATGTCTTGAAAGATCCGCTCGAGCACCGTCGCGCGGCGCTTGGCATGAGCCCCGCCGACGGCGAGCGCGCGCTCGAGCTCAGTCATGCCCAAACCGGCCGAACACGAGCACAAGACGACCAAGCCGCCCGGTCGCGTGGCACGGATGGCACTTTGAGCGATGGCCTCCATCGCGCGCTGGGCGCGTTCTGCGGCGGAGCGTTTGGGGGCGAGTTTGGGAGGATCGCACAGCACGAGGTCGAAGCCACCTGCTGCCGCCGCTTGTTCGAGCGCGGCTTGGGCCGGCATTCGCTCCACCCGCATGCGATCGCCGAGCTGGTTCAAGGCCACGCAGTCTCGGGCGACGCTCACCGCGAGCTCGCTCGAGTCCACGGACAAGACTTCGCTGGCGCCCCCGCGAGCCATGCTCAGGCCAGCAGCACCGACATACGAATAGCAATCGAGCACGCGGCGCCCCCGCGCGAGCTCCCGCAGACGTTTTCGGAGCGCCCTGAGGTCGAGGTAAAACCCGGTCTTTTGCCCGATGCTCAGCGGCACGGCGAAGCTGAGGCCATGCTCGCTGAAACGGAGGACGTCGAGCTCGCGATCCCCGGCGATCACGCCTGAGCCCGCCTCGAACCCTTCGAGCGCCGCGCTCTTCGCGGCCGTCCGATCGACGATGGCCCGTGGGGCGAGCAGGCTCTGCACAGCCTCGAGCACCGCTGCTTGTCGCTGCTTCATGCCGATCGTCGAGAACTGAAGCGTGCTCACGTCGCCGAGCTGGTCGATGACCAGGCCCGGTAGACCGTCCCCCTCGGCGTTCAGTGCGCGGAAGGCGTTGGTGCCGTCGCTGGGTAGGCCGAGGTTGCGGCGTCGGGCGAGCGCTTGGTCGAGGCGTTGCCGCAGGAAGGCGGCGTCGAGGGGCTGCTCCCCGTCGCGGGTGTAGAGCCGGACGCGGATGGCCGAGGCCGGTGAATACAAGCCGCGTCCGAGCACGTTCCCCTTCGCGTCCAGGACCCTCACTTCGTCCCCGGCGGCGGTCTGGCCGATGATGCGCTCCACGGCTTGGGCAAACACCCACGGATGACCCGCCCAGACGGGTCGGACCCTGCCTGCCTTCAATACGACGTCTGCCATGCGCCCCGCATAGGCCGGAGCGCCGCGCCCTGGCAAGTTCACCCTCGATTGCTACTTTTAGCGCCCGGGAATGTTGCTCCGTCGCACACACTTCGTTCCCAGCGCCCGGTCGGCTCGCTCGCGCACGCTGCTGGCCGCGTTCGGTTGCCTGTTCTGTCGCACTGCCAGCGCGGATCCGGCCGCTGCCTGTCCCGATGGGTGGTTCTGCGAGCCTCCGCCCGAGGTGACGCCTGTGGCGCCTGAAGCCGCGCCACCCACGCCCACGCCACTGCCTGAGCCGGGCGAGCCGCCTGCAGACTACGCCGCCGACGTCAGCTTCCCGGATGTGGAGGACGACTACGAACCGGAACCCACTCGCGGCGACCGTGTCTTGGGCGTGACGGCTCGCGCCCTAGTGCCGCTGATCGATGATGGCGACTCGCCGGCACACCCTTTCATGGCGGGCCCCGGCGTCGGCCTCGTGTACTTGCCGCTCGACTTCATCGGTGTCGAGTTTGCCCTCGACTCGGCTTTTGGTCGCGATGCGCTCGATGCCAAGCGCCGCGAGCTGGCGGTCTCCGCCGCCCTCTTGGCGTTCTTCGAAACCCACGAGCTGGCTCAGATCTACTTGAGCACCGGGCTTTTTCACAGCTGGGCCGAGGTCGAGCCCCCCGAGAGCTACGACCGTCATTATCGCTACTTCGGCGCGTTTCTCGGCCTAGGCACGGAGCTCACGTTCCACCCGCTGTACTCGGCGTTTCTGCGACTCGACGGCTTCATACGCGGCCGTGTGGACCAGGGAGCGGGCAGCGATCCGGAGTTCTTCCATCGAACCACCGGCGAAACGTCGAACTCGTCGGCAGGCATGCTGCTGCGCGTCGGTGCAGCTCGCTATTTCTGACCGTCGCGAGCGACTCCGTTCGAGCCTGTGGATAAGTGCTTGGGGACAAAATGACTTGTCCCCGCACCTCGTAGCCGAGGGCGGGGACTGCAGTCAGTGTCCTAAGACACTAGGTCGCGTTACTGAACGAGGTCTTTTAGAGCCTTGAGTGCAGTTGCGCGAACCTTCTTGCTCGCTGGTTTGGCCGGAATCGTGATCGGCTCTTTGGTGAAGGGGTTGATCCCTTGGCGTTCCTTGGTCGCCGGCTTCTTGACGACCCGGAGCTTGACCAGCCCGGGCACCACGAACTCGCCGGGACCACGTGCGCCGAGTTGCTTCTTGATCAAGCCAGACAACTCTTCGAACACGCGATTGACGCTCTTCTTGTCGAGATCGCAATTGTTAGCCAGCTCCGCGATCACCTGAGCTTTTGTCAGCCTCTTGCCTGCCATACGTTTTCTCCTGTTCCTCTGCGGTAAATCAGACTGTTGACGCCGTCTCCCGCCATCCAGGTGCCCGCTTCAACCGGGGTTGTTGCGTGCACCGAAAAGGCACGCGACGGATAACAGCAGGCTTTTGGCCTTTCAAGCGAAAAACCGCAGCGTTCGTCTGCGAATAGGGCTTGTTTGATGCTGCGCCGTGGCCAGCGGGTGTGTTTCACGCCTACTTTCAACCTGCTTTCGGAGGTCGCGGTTGACAGGCGATTCGGCCCCTCCCAGGTTGTCCACAGCGGTGCACGGACGGCGGCACTTTGCCCTTTGAGAGCGCTAAGTTAGGGCGCATTTCGCAAGATTTATGTCATCTTGAAAAATGGTCCGCGTAAACCCCCAATTCCGCCGCAAATTTTCGCTGGTCGGCCGAAAGTTCTGTCCCGCGGGCCGTGCGCTTTTTGGGGCCGCGAAACTAGCGCGATTTTTTTTGTCGAAAGACCCTCAGATCCCGCCGGCAGCGCGCACCAAGCGACGCGTCCACTGGTCCATTTCGCGTTTCTCGGCGGGGGTTCCATGGTCGTAGCCGCAAAGGTGGAGCAGGCCGTGGGCCAGCAAAAACCGCACCTCAGCCAGGAGTGGCCGCTTCCTGCCGCGTGCCTGCCTGAACGCGGTATCGAGCGAGATCACGACGTCGCCCAGCACGCGCGGTTCGTCCCGATCGGGGGCGTCGAGCTCGAACGCGAGGACGTCGGTCGCTCGATCTTTCTTACGATGTTCGGCGTTCAGTTGTTGGATGAGCGGATCATCAGTCAAAAGCACGCTGAGCTCGGCGTCCGCCAGCCCCAGCTCGGCGAGCATTCGATCACCTAGGGTGCGCACACGCCTGGGGTCGATCGCTGGCGCACCTGGGGCTTTGCGGCGGACGAGTGTCGGCATGCTCGGTCTTCGGGAGCTCTCAGTCCTTGGGGATCTTCTTGGCGTCTTCCAGGAACTTCTTCAGCCCACTTTCGGTGAGCGGATGCTGCGCCAGCTGGGTGATCACCTTGAACGGTACCGTCGCAACATCGGCACCGAGCAGGGCGGCTTGTACGAAGTGCACCGGGTGACGCACGCTCGCCACCAAGATTTCGGTCTCGAAGTCGTAGTTACCGTAGATGGTCACGAGCTGTTCGATCAACTTCATGCCGTCCTCGGCGAGGTCGTCGATGCGTCCGACGAAGGGCGAAATGTAGGTGGCGCCCGCCTTGGCAGCCAACAGTGCTTGCGCCGGCGAGAAGCAGAGCGTCACGTTCGTCTTGATGTTCTCGCTCGAGAGCACGCGGGTCGCCTTCAGACCGTCGACGATGAGTGGGATCTTAACCACCACGTTGGGGTGAAGCTTGGCGAGCTCGCGGCCTTCTTTCAGCATGCCCTCCGTGTCCGTGGACAGCACTTCGGCCGAGACGGGCCCGTCGACCACCTCGCAGATCTCTGCGATCGCCTGTCGGATCGGCTTGCCCGCTTTCGCCAGGAGCGACGGGTTGGTCGTCACTCCGTCGATGGCGCCCATTTGCGCGGCTTCTTTGATTTCCCCAATGTCTCCAGAATCGATGAAGATTTTCATGTTTGCCTCTAGTTGGACTGCTTGACCCGGCCGCCGGGGCTCCGGTCGGTAGGCAGTACCCTCATCCGTGCACCCGTGCAAGGAGCGCCATGGAAACTTTCGAGGTGCGTGGAGCTAGGCACGCCGTCCACCTCGACGGTGGCGTTTCGAAAGCAAGCCCGAGTGCGTCCGCTTTCCAAAGGGTCGGCGGGGCAGTAGGTTTTCATCATCGTGCCTCGTCCCTCTCGACCCCCGGGATTCGACATGACCTACCGCCCCGCGGAGTCTATGTTCGGACCCCCGTTCTCCGCACGGATTCCGTCGATGTTGTACCTGGCGGTGGCGCTCGTGGTGGTGCTGATGGTCGCTTCCGCCGAGGCGGGGCAGAGCGCGGCGCTCAGGGCGTATCTCATCGAACGGCCCCATCCGATCGAAGCGCGCACGTTCGCGGCGCTCTTGGTGCTGGGTGCGCTCGCGTCGCTCGTGCGCTCGAACATGCGCGGCGTGCGTATTCGCGGCGACGCCGTCGAGTACCGCGATGTCGCGACGCTCGGGTGGCCCAAAGTGCGCCGCTACAAATGGGCCCAGATCGATCGCATCATCTTCGAAGACAGCAGCATCGCGCTCGACCTCTGGGATGGCACGCGCGCATTTCTACCCGTGGTGAGCGACCTGCGCGGTCTCTCGTCGGTGCTCGAGACCATCGCGGCGGCACGCGCGATTCCGGTGAAAGGTGGCGCTGGCCTCGACGAGATCCCCGAGTCGGGTGAATTCGACACCGACGCGCCCTGACCCGCCTCAGGAGCCGCGACGGCGTCAGCCTCGTGGTGGAACGAGGAGCCTCAGTCGCTCGCAGTGGGCTCGTGCAGCAGGGTGACCTTGCCCTGGAGCCGCTGACTCACCCAGACCTTGTTCTTGGCATCGACGACGACCGCGCCCACGCCTGGCACGGACTCGACGAGTTTCAGCCCCTTCTCGGGCCCCAGAATGAAGACGCTGTCGTCGATCACGTCTGCGAGCAACGCCGTTTCTGCCCAAATGGTCACGCTGCGGCAGGCCGTGGCGGGGTACCCAGTGCGCGGATCGATGATGTGATGGTAGCGCTTTCCCTGGTACGTGTACGCGCGCGCGTAGTCGCCCGCGGTCGAGAAAGCGCGGTCGTTCAGGTCGAGGGTCGCGAAGTACCCGTCCTTCGAACCGCGCGGATCTTGAATCCCCGCCACCCACGCTTGCCCATCGGGCTTCGCGCCCGCTCCGTACAGGTCGCCGCCTGCTCGCAACAGAAAGGCTTTGACGCCGCCCTGCACGAGCAGCTTCGCGGCGGCATCGACGATGTAGCCCTTGGCGACGCCTTCGAGTCCGAGCTGCTGCCCGGGAGCGATCTTCACCAGGCGATCGGCGGGCTTCACCAGGACCTTGCGGTAGTCGACGTGCGGACGCAGGCGTGCGACTTCACTCGCCTTGGGAGGCACCGGCTGCTGCTCTTGGGCGTCGCCGAACTTCCAGAGCCCGCTCAGGGTTTGGAAGGTGATGTCGAACGTACCTTCGGAAATCGAGCCCGCCCACAGACCTTTGTCGATGACTTCCAGGGTCTCGGGGCTCACCTGGACGAAGCTGCCTGGCGCGGCGTTGATGCGCGAGACTTCGCTGGCTTTTTGCCAGGAGCTCATCAGCCCCTCGAGCCGGCGGATCTCGACCATCGCCTGCTCGATCGTCTGCCGAATATGCGTCTCGGGGAGAGCCGGCGTCGTGTAGGCGATCACGGTGACGCTGGTTCCCATGGCCGTATCCTTGAACTCGACCTTGGCGGGTTCGAACGTTCGGGACACACTGGCCGCAGTGGCGGGCGGGGCCATGGAGCTAGTGGCGCTGGGCGAGGGCTCTTCCTGTTTCGGCTGGCAGGCAGTGTTTGCGATGTGCCCCGCACAGATGGCGACCCGACAAAGCCGCCAATAGCCACGGGTGCGAGATCGAAGGCGGCGGGTCATGGGTGTGGCAAACGAGAGCGCGGGCACGGCCATTGCGCCACTCAGTTTGCTCGCGTAGCCTAGCTTTCACCCAAATGTCAAAGCACTGGTTCGCGGTCCTGGTGGTGACGCTACTCGCGCTAGGCGCGCCCGCTGCAGTCGCCCAAACGGTCGAAGGAAAGTCCCTGGACGATCCCAAGACCGAAGCGTTGGCATTCGACATTGCCCAGCGAACCATGAGCCCTTTCTGTCCAGGGCGCACCTTGGCGGACTGCCCGAGCCCCAACGCCACCGAATGGCGGCAAGAGATCCGAGCCATGCTCAAGCAGGGCATGTCGCCAGCTGAGATCCAGAAAGCGCTGAACAAGCGGGCGGGCGAGAATCTCACGGGCGCGCCCGAGAGCTCGCTCGGGTGGGCCTTGCCCGTGGCTCTCTGCGCCGGCGCCTTGATCGTGCTCACCTTGGTCTTGAGGCGCTTCCGGAGCGACGACGCTGCCGACGCGGCCAAGTCGAAAAACTCGTCGTCTCGCCCCAGCCGCGCAGACGAAGAAGAAGAAGACGACGAAGACGACGAAGACACTGAGGGCGACCACGAGTCCAACGTGCCCGCCGCGCGCCAGCGCTCCGACAAACAAGAGCGGGAACTCGAAGAACGGCTACGGCGTGAGCTTGCCGACGACGACGCTTGAACGCTGGCAAGGCTCCGCCTCGCCCCACTCAAGGGTGCGTCGAGCCGCGCAGCTGAAGCGCCAGACGGTGCAGGGTGGCGAAGTCGTAGAGCCGGGTGCCGTAGTCGGGGTGGTCGGGCCACGCTCCGCTGCCACCGAGCAGGAGTTCTACGTTCGCGCGGCGACACGCGCGAGCGACTTCCGACGCTTGCGCGGTGAGGGCAACCGCATCCTGCGAGGCGAGCGACGCCGACAGCGCGACCAGCTGGACGGCGCCGCTGTCGATCATGGCCGCCAGTTCGGACACGGGCGAGCGACGGCCGCTCCAGACGATGGACCAGCCGACCTCGCGCAAGCACAGCTCCGCGAGCAGCAGGCCCAGTGTGTGGTCGTCTCCCTCGGCCATTGCCAAGAGCGCACGCGGGGCACGCTGGTCCGCCGGTAGTGTCTCGCAAATACGTTGCACGGCACGCGCGAGCTTTTCGCTCGCGATGTGCTCTTCGATCACGGTGATTGCGCCGTGGGCCCAGCGGTTACCCAATTCGGTGAGTGCGCGACCCAAGTCGGCCGCGACCGGGTACCACGCGCCCAAGCGGCCGCGGGCGCTCATGAGTTGACCCTGGAGCTCGTACGCACTCGCGTCTTGGAACAACGTGAGCCAATCCGTATCGCTCGTGACCTCGCGCGCGAGCGCCGCTTCGGACGGGTTCTTGTTCAGAAAGCGCTCCAGGTCGGCACGTCGAAAGCGGCGATGTCCCCCCGCCGTGCGGATGCACGGTATCAGATTCAGATCGGCCCAACGCTTCACGCTGGAAGGTCCCACGCCCGCGACGCGGGCAGCCTCCGTCGTGGTGAGGAGGTCTTCGTCGTTCATGGCTTGGCGAGGGAGCGTTTGGCGTTCACGCGCGACTTGGGCGGCCAGGGGAAAAAGGCGCTAGTGGTTTGGATATAGCACGCGTAATCCGCGCGCCGCTCGGTAATCGTCTGCTCCAGCAGCGTCACACCCGAGACGCGCATCAGCAAGAAGGTCATGAGCAGAGGACCGAGCAGCGCCCACGGCGCACCGGCAGAAAGTCCCACGAGGCCAATGCCCCACCACACGAGCGCGTCTCCAAAATAGTTCGGGTGCCGTGTGTAACGGAACAGTCCGGTGTCGAGCACACGCGCGTGGTTCGCCGGGTCTTTGCGGAACGCGTTGAGCTCTGCATCCGCAATGCTCTCCAGCAAGAGACCCGCTGAAAACACGCATACGCCGAGCCCATCTAGCAACGAGAGGGCTTGGTTGCTGCCCAGGCGCGCCGCTGCTTGCAGTGGCAACCCGACCAGCCATGCGAGTACGGCCTGGAACGCGAACACATACACCAGACTCAATACCGGCCAGCGCGGGCCGTGGCGCGCCCGCATCTCCCGATAGCGGCGATCCTCACCTTTTCCGATGTTCCGGCGTGTCAGGTGAACACACAGGCGTAGGCCCCAGGCCGCCGCCATGCCGAGCGCCAATGTTTTGCGCGCCGAGTGACCATCGCCCTCGGCGAACGCGAGGACCGCCGTCAACACGAACATCGGGCCCCACCACAGGTCCACGATGCTGGCATCCCGTAGCCGAAGGCTCAAGAGCCACAGCAGCGTGTTCGTAGCGAGTAGCACCCACAACGGCGTCAGCCATTCGACCATCGAGGTTTCCTCTCGGGTGATGGGTGGTCCGCGCACGACGCCGTCGTCGGTGAGCGGCGCTGCGGCGCTGGTGCACGCTCCAGCGCGGCAGCGGCAGCTGCCAACACTGGCGCGACCATCGCCCACATCAGGGCGACAGCGAACTCGCCTCCGGGCTGGAGCTCGAGCACGCCGAGGCGCTGCCCGCCCAGGTAGGCGATAGGGCCAGCCACTGCCGCGAGGGTCACGCGCAACCACGAACGCAATCTCACGAATCCACGCCCAGAGGCGCGCAGCGACACGGCGAACATTGCCCAGAGTGCCGGCATGAAGGCCGGGGCCGAGCGCGCGCCTGGTGCACCCGGGTACGCGATGAGCCCTGTCTGGATCAAGAGCGAGTCCCCTGCCCAGCCGAGCATGGCTCCGAGAGCGAACAGGGCTACGACGCGGCGTCGCTCGGCGTCGAACACGAGATGCGCGGTTAGGTACGCTGCCGGCGCGAGCAGGGCGATCGCGACGTTCAGAGTGCCGTTCGAATCCAAGGATGCGTCGCGCGCCCACAGCACGCACCACCACCACGCGGCTTGATTGGCGAGCAAGTCGGCGACCGCCGGTATGCGCGTGCGGCGCGCCGGCACCGAGGCGCCGACGGAGCCGCCTGCGGCCGGGTGGGGCGTCGGGGCGCGGACGTTCAACATCGCGCGCTCAGTTGCTCGGTGCTGGTCTTCAGGATCAATGACAGCCACAGCGGCGCCGCGACATAAAGCATACTGGCCGCTGGATCCCACACCGCCTGCAGAGCGACCGGAACCGCGGTGGCTCCGCTGAGCTGCATCAGTCGACGCGTCCAGTTCGAGAGCCCAGCGCTTCCTGCCATGATGAGCAGGCCGACGCCGAGTGTCAGATTGAACAGGGCATCCAGACTCAGCGTGAGCCCGAGCAGCGCACGACCGACGGCATCGCAGGCTTGCCCACAGGCGCCCACGTGCAGCGCTTGCAGCATGGGCGTCAGCGTGCCGGCCGCGTTGGCGAGCGAGCCGAACGCGACCAGTCCAGCTCCTGCGGAGGCGCTCACCGTCGAGAGCCTGCGACCGAGCCCCCAGGCCCAGCCCGCGATTCCGATGAGCCCCAGCGTGAACGCGACTGAGCTCGCCGTGGTGGCAATGGGCTGCTCGCTGACCGCCTGCACCCAGGCGTCGAGCTGCGCGAGACGGTACGCGGACGGCATGTCATGTAGAAACGCGACTGCTAGCAGGTTGCCGAGCACGCCGACATAGCCGGCGATGGCCGTCAGCACGCCGAGCGTGGAGCTGGCATCAGGTGCACGAGCCTTCGACGTTTCGTCGCTCGCATGGCTAGCCAACGTGGCTTGTCGTGCGCTCATGCTCAGCCGCCGTAGCTGTACTGGATGATGGCCTGCTGCGTAGAACCTCCCTCGCCCTCCAGGTTCGAGACGCCCTGGTAGCGGAGCAAGCGCCTGCTGGACAGCTCGTAGTCGACGTCGAGGTGCGGTGCGAGTACTCTCAAGACGAAGCTGTCCACCTCGATGCGCAGTCGCACCACACCAGCCTTGGGTACTCCGAGCGGTCGAATGCGAAAGGTGTACGCGTCCAAACGCGACGGGATGGCAAAGCGTACGGTCGCAGGCGCTTTCGCCAAGCGCTCCAGGTTCAAGCGCACGTAGTGGTGCAGCCCTTGGCCCACGACGAGTGGGATGTCGCCGCTTGCGTCGAGCTGCTTCTGCTGCCCGTCATAGCTCAGGGTCACGCGCTTACCGGAGACGCTGGCAGCTTCGGGTGAAGCGTTCTTTGGCGACGAGAAGCGATAGCTCGGCGCGTACGGCGAGCTGGAGAAGTCCGAGTCGAGTTGACCAATCTGCTTGCCGCTCGCGTCGTAGTAGACGGTGCGCGCCTTCAGCGGGCGTTCACCGCGCTTGGTGACGACGTGTGTCTCCTTGTACAGAAACGTTCCGTCCGGAGAGCGTGCGATGCCTTGATAGCGCTCGGTCTGGACCTCGTCGGCTGCCGCCGGTGCTCCCAGTAGCAGCGCTAGCACCAGGAATATGGTAGTGCGGATGAACTTCATGACTGCCTCCAATTGGGTTTCTCGAGTAGGAGATGTTTGACGCTGATGTACCGTTCCGCGAAGCCGGCTTCGCAGTAACTGAGGTAGAACATCCACATCCTCCAGAATTGCTCGCCGTAACGAGCGACCACCCAAGCCTGGTGGGGTGCGAGGTTGGCTCGCCACGCAATGAGCGTGCGCGCGTAGTGCAAACCGTAGTCGTTCACTTCACGGACGCGTAGGCTGCTCGAGCGTGTCGCGCTCTCGCACAGCACCGTGAGCGACGGGATGTTGCTGCCTGGGAAGATGTGGCGCTTGATGAAGTCCACCTCACCGACGTGTCGCCGGTAGGCTTGGTCGGAGAGGGTGATCGACTGAAGCGCGAACAGCCCGCCCGGCTTGAGCAGGCGGTCACACTGGCCGAAGAACGTGTCGTAGTAGTCGGCGCCTACCGCCTCGATCATCTCGACTGAGACCAGCTTGTCGAACGTGCCTGCTAAATCGCGGTAGTCCCGCAGCAGCACCTCGACGCGTTCTTCCAGTCCTAGAGCTTCTACGCGGCGCTTCGCCAGCTCGTATTGTTGGCGTGAAATCGTCGCGGTCGTGACGTGCGCGCCGCGTTCGCCTGCGGCGTGGAGTGCAAGGCCGCCCCAGCCCGTTCCGATCTCCAGCAGCCGGTCCGTGGGTGAGA
>Ga0315910_10002111_pt1 | contig 17743 bp, 13 predicted proteins | sample EdamamesoilMG_FD_204470 | JGI IMG/M metagenome (GOLD analysis project Ga0315910, IMG submission 204470) | Garden soil microbial communities collected in Santa Monica, California, United States - Edamame soil | ecosystem: Environmental > Terrestrial > Soil > Garden | place: USA: California... | reverse complement strand
GAGCTCCGCCGAACCCGATTTAGGTTTTGGGGGGCTTAGCTGAGCCCGGTTGAACCTGAATTGGGTTTTGGAGGGCTTAGCTGAGCCCCTGCGAACCTGATTTGGGTTTGGGAAGGCTTAGCTGAGCCCAGTTGAACGCGGTTGAACGACCGCGCACGCCGGTAACAGATCTGGCAGCTGATACGAGGGTTTTCAATCCCGGCGCCCAGAGGCGTAAGTGATTGGGATCACTGGGGGAAGTTGGTGCTCGTGCGGGTGGTGTAGCTTATTTGGAGCTTGTGGCCGTTTCGATCAAGTCGAGCACTAGAAAAGGCTCAGCGACAGCTGGCCCGCACGTCGCAAGACCGACAGCTCAGGGATGAGACTTCGTGACTCGGAGCGGAGGTGAAGATGAGCACGCGAGGCGAGCACATTCCGGTCGTCCACTTGTCTGTCGTAGATGACAAGCCCGAGTACGGCGGTGCACTGCTCGGGCTGCTCACGAATCCACTGGGTGAGCCCCCGCGCATGGTTCCCAATAAGCCCGCTTTGCTCACGCGCCAGGACAATGAAGCCAGGAATGCCTCCGGCTTCTAGCTGTTGCGCTGCCTTTGCGAGGTGGAGCCGTTGTAGTCTTTGGGTCTCGTAGTTTGCGTCGTCCGCGAACCCCGGCCCAGTCACCTGGATGCCTTTCGTAGCATTCCGGCGGACTTCAACACCGCAATCCGCTGCTCGCACGAACCCCTTGCGAGGGTTCACTGCCCAGCGGGTAATCATTTCTTGCAAAGAGTTCTCCAAATCTTCCTGGCTATCCGCGTCGGCGATGGCAAGTGCCAGTCGCTCTTCACTCACAATGAGTTCGATAGACCAACCGGCGAGCCCTGAGGTTTCGGCGACTTGAGCGGTGAACCGGTTCAGATTCATGGACAGCCACGTAACCGCCGTGGTGAGGCCGATGAGAGCTCTGCTTTGTTGCGGTTGTTTTACTTCCCACCCGAGTTTCGTCACCTTTGGGCAAGCGAAGAAGTCGGGTCCGCTCAGCGGAAAGGTGGGTTCATGTTGAACGACCGCACACGAGGCGGTCAACCAAAGTCCCACGTCTAGCTCAGCGGCACATGGCCCGTATTGATTAGGTATGATGAGACGCTTCTTGGTCTCGGGCGATGCGCCGAGTTCCACGAGGGCAAGTCCGAGACGAAACATTGCCCAACGTCCGTAGCGCCAGAGCGATTGCGAACCCATCGGATGAGATGTGAACGTTAGCGATCGCAAGTACTCGTCATCGAACGTCTCTGCAAGGGCCTTGCGTGCGCGCCACGCGCGCGGCGAACCACGCAAGCTAGCCGGCAGGACTCCCCACCAAGCATCGTCATAGAAATGGCTGACTCCATTTGGAAACGGCAGCTCAATTCGGACGGGAAGGTTTGCGGACATCGATTATCTTGAATCCTAGCTGGTCTTGGCCACACACGGTACCCAGCGTTACACTCACTAGAGGCGTGACTTGATCCAAGGCAAGCTCGCGAGGGCGCTCAGTGTCCACCTCCCGACGCGCCGACCGCTTACTCGTCCAGTTGGGACGCTCACTCTTGTGTGAGTACCCCCGTCCTATACGCTCCCCAGCACCGCGAGCTATGTCGACACTTGAACAACGAATCGAGGAAGCGTTCATTGAGACCCTGCGCGGTCTTAAATACGTCTACTGCGAAGACATTCGTGACCGCGACGCCCTGGAAAGCAACTTTCGCCAGAAGTTCGAGGCCCTCAATCGCGTCAACCTGACCGACAGCGAGTTCAAGCGACTGCTAGACGAGATCGTCACTCCCGATGTCTTCGCCGCCGCCAAGACCCTCAGGGAAATCACCGCCTTCACCCGCGATGACGGCACCCCGCTGAACTACACCTTGGTCAACCTGAAGGACTGGTGCAAAAACACCTTCGAGGTCATCAGTCAGCTCCGCATCAACACTAATAACAGCCACCACCGTTACGATGTGCTCCTGCTCATCAACGGCGTGCCCTGCGTGCAGGTCGAGCTGAAGACGTTAGGCATCAGCCCGCGCCGGGCCATGGAACAGATCGTCGAATACAAGAACGATCCCGGCAACGGCTACACGCGCACGCTGCTGTGCTTCCTCCAGCTCTTCATCGTCAGCAACCGCGACCGAACCTATTACTTCACGAACAACAACGCTCGGCACTTCGCCTTCAATGCCGAAGAGCGTTTTCTGCCCGTCTACGAGTTCGCGGACGAGGCCAACATAAAGATCACGCATCTCGACGAATTCGCGGCCCGCTTCCTTCAGAAGTGCGCCCTCGGCAAGACCATCAGCCGCTACATGGTGCTCGTCGCCAGCGAGCAGAAGCTGATGGTGATGCGGCCGTATCAGGTTTACGCCGTGCAGCAGATCGTCAAATGCATCGAAGACGACGCAGGTAACGGCTACATTTGGCACACCACCGGCAGCGGTAAGACGCTCACCTCCTTCAAGGCCTCGACCCTGCTCAAGCAGAACGAGCGCATCCACAAGTGCCTCTTCGTCGTGGACCGCAAGGACCTCGACCGTCAGACGCGGGAAGAGTTCAACAAATTTCAGGAAGGCTGCGTCGAAGAAAATACAAACACTGCGGTCCTCGTGCACCGACTGCTGTCGGAGGACTACGCGGACAAGGTCATCGTCACGACCATCCAGAAGCTCGGCCTAGCACTAGACGAAGACAGCAAGCGCAACAAGCAACGGAAGCGGAACGACCAGCCCACATACAACGAGCTCTTGGAACCACTCCGGGAGAAACGCATCGTTTTCATCTTCGACGAGTGCCACCGCTCCCAATTCGGCGAGAACCACAAGGCAATCAAGGCGTTCTTCCCCCGCGCCCAGCTTTTCGGCTTCACCGGAACGCCGATCTTTGAACAAAACGCTACGCGGCAACAGATCGAGGCCGAGCAGGCTTCCATGAAGACCACGGAGGACCTCTTCGAGAAGCAGCTCCACGCCTACACGATCACCCACGCCATAGAGGACGGGAACGTCCTCCGCTTCCACGTGGACTATTTCAAGCCCAAGGAAGAAGCGGGAAAGAAAGCGCCGAAGCCCGGAGAAGGCATCGCCAAGCGTGCCGTCCTCGAGGCCATCCTCGCCAAGCACGACGCCGCCACCGCCGGGCGTCGCTTCAACGCCATCCTCGCAACCGCCTCCATCAATGACGCCATCGAGTACCACGCCCTATTCAAGACCATGCAGGCGGAGAAACAGGCCGCCGATCCCGAGTTCGGGCCGCTGAACATCGCATGCGTCTTTTCTCCGCCCGCCGAGGGCGACAAGGACGTGCAGCAGATCCAGGAAGACTTGCCCCAAGAAAAGGCCGACAACGAGGAGGACCCGGAGGGCAAGAAGGCAGCGCTGAAAAGCATCTTCGCCGACTACAACAGCCGCTACGGCACGAACCACAAGCTCGGCGAGTTCGATCTCTACTACCAGGACGTGCAAAAACGCATCAAGGACCAGCAGTGGCCTGACGAGGACTTGCGGAAGGCTAACCCACGAGTCCCACACCACAAGATCGACATCACGATCGTGGTCGATATGCTGCTCACCGGTTTCGATTCGAAGTACCTGAACACGCTCTACGTCGACAAGAACCTACGGCACCATGGCCTCATTCAGGCCTTCTCCCGGACGAACCGCGTGCTCAACGGCACCAAGCCCTATGGGAACATCCTCGACTTCCGCCAACAGCAGGCCGAAGTGGACGCCGCCATTGCCCTGTTCTCCGGTGAAAAAACGGAAGAGCAAGCACGGGAAATCTGGCTCGTGGACAAGGCGCCCGTGGTCATCCGAAAGCTTGAAGCGGCCGTGCACGAGCTCGACAGCTTCATGAAATCCCAGGGCCTCGCTACGGCACCCGAAGCCGTGCCCAACCTCAAGGGCGATGCTGCTCGCGTCGCCTTCCTTGAGCGCTTCAAGGAAGTTCAGCGGCTTAAGACGCAGCTCGACCAGTACACCGATCTCACCGAAGACAACAAAGCCGCCATTGAAGAAGTGCTGCCGAGCGATCAGCACCGGGGATTCAAGGGCGCGTATCTGGAAACGGCTCACAAGTTGCGGGAACAGAGGGGCAAGGGCCTAAGCAAGGGCGACAACGAACGCGGCTCGGACGAGACCGACCAGCTCGACTTCGAGTTCGTCCTCTTCGCCTCCGCCGTGATTGACTACGACTACATCATGGGTCTCATCGCGAAGTTCTCCGCCAAGGGCCCCAGCAAGTCGAAGATGAGCCGCGAGCAGCTCATCGGCCTCATCAGCGCGGACGCCAAGTTCATGGACGCGCGCGACGACATCGCCGCCTACATCAGCACGCTCCAGGCCGGCGAAGGCTTGAGCGAAAAGGCCATCCGCGATGGCTACACCCGCTTCAAAGCGGAAAAGGACACACAGGAACTCGCAGCCATCGCCAGCAAGCACGGCCTCACGACTCAAGCCCTACAAGGCTTCGTGGACGGCATCCTCGAACGCATGATCTTCGACGCCGAGCGGCTCGGAGAGCTCTTCGCTCCTCTCGACCTGGGATGGAAAGCGCGCACTCAAGCCGAACTCGCTCTCATGGACGACCTCCATCCGCTGCTCATCAAACGCGCCGGCGGCCGCGACATCTCAGGACTCAGCGCGTATGAGCAGTAAGAGGAAGACCTCGGGCACGAAAGAAGAGGTCAAGCCTGTGCTGGCGCCGAAGCTGCGGTTTCCGGAATTTCGTTCAGCTGCAGCGTGGGAAGAGAAGCGTCTTGGAGACCAAGGCGAGCTCTTGTCGTCTCTCACCGGAAAAACGGGAGCTGACTTTGACATTGGTGAAGCTCGTTTCGTTACTTACGTGAACGTCTTCTCGAACACGTTCGTCGATCCGAATGCTCTGCGATTCGTTGATGTGAGAGACGGAGAAAAGCAGAACGCGGTCCGGTATGGCGATGTATTCTTCACAGTATCGTCTGAAACCCCTGAAGAAGTCGGCATGTCGAGCGTGCTTTTGGACGACTTGGAGAACTGCTACCTCAACTCCTTCTGCACCTTGTTCCGATTCGCAGAAAGCTGCAGGGCAAATCCTCTATTTGTTGGTTACTTACTCCGGCAACCTCTTGTGCGGGCGTACTTAACCAAGAAGGCGCAAGGCTCTACCCGATATAACCTGTCGAAAGAAACCATTAGGACTCTCCTTCTCGCCATCCCATCCCCAGCCGAACAACAAAGAATCGCCGAGTGCCTGAGTTCGGTGGACGAGCTGATCGCCGCTCAAGCGCGAAAAGTGGACGCGCTCAGGAGCCACAAAAAGGGGCTGATGCAGCAGCTCTTCCCCCGCGAGGGCGAAACCCAACCCCGTCTCCGCTTCCCCGAATTCACAAAGGCTGACTCTTGGAAGGTCAAGAAGGTAGGGGACATACTGGTAGAAACGCAGCGTCGGGTAGAGCTCTTAGATAGCGACGAATATCGCCTCGTTACGGTTAGACGCCGCTACGGAGGACTCGTTTCGCGCGGGATTCTGAAGGGGCGGGACATATTGGTGAAGTCACAGTTCGAAGTAAGAACAGGAGACTTCCTCATCTCCAAACGCCAGATCGTGCACAACGCCTGTGGACTGGTGCCGCCGGAACTGAACGGATCCATCGTTTCGAATGAGTACTCGATACTAACCCCCAAACTGGGGCACTCGATTGAGTTCTTCTCCTGGTTCGCGATGCAGCCGACGGTTAGCGCCTCCTTCATGAATTGCAGTGTTGGAATCGTGATCGAGAAGATGTTGTTCAAGCTCCCTGCTTGGCTCAAACAGGAGTTCCCATTTCCTACGCTCCCTGAACAACAACGCATCGCGTCATGCCTGAGCAGCCTCGACGCCCTAATCACCGCGGAGACCCAAAAGCTCGAGGCCCTCAAGACCCACAAGCGAGGGCTGACGCAGCAGTTGTTCCCGTCCCCGGAGGCGGTTGAAGCATGAGCGCGACGTCCTTTTCCGATCTGAACGCGCTTGCCACCCATCTGCGGCAGGAGCTAGCGAATAAGAAGTTCCTTCTTCTCTACGCTTACAACGGCACGGGCAAGACGCGACTTTCGACGGCCTTCAAAGATCTCGGAAAGCGGACGGTAGCGAGCCTTCTCACCACGGAAGACGGAGACTCCTTGGTCACCGAGAGCGGAGAGTCCCTGGAAGTCGATACCATCGAAGGCGACACTCTCTACTACAACGCGTTCACCGAAGATCTCTTTTCTTGGGACAATGACCTCGACGGCGACAATGAGCGGAAACTGAAGATCAACTCCGCTTCGAAGTTCTTCGCCGGCCTCTCGGAACTCGAGATGGATACGCGTATCCGTCCCTTCCTCAGCCGTTATGCCGATTTCGACTTCAAGATCGATACCGACGCCTGGGTTGTTCGTTTCTCCCGCAAGGTGGCCGATCCGGACTACGACGAAAACGCCAAGGCCACAGGGCGGGAACGAACTACAACCGTCGACAACATCAAGATCTCCCGCGGAGAGGAAAATATCTTCATTTGGTGTTTCTTCTTGGCAGTGGTGCAGCTCGCGTTGGACGGAGCCGAAGCCTACCAATGGGTCAAGTATATCTACATCGACGACCCCATCTCCTCGCTCGATGAGCACAACGCGATCGCCGTCGCGAACCATCTAGCTCAACTTCTCAAGAAGGAAGATAGCCAGCTTAGGACGGTCGTTTCAACGCATCACACGCTGTTCTTCAATGTGCTCTGCAACGAGCTGCAGCGGGCGAAGAAATACTTCCTCAGTCGGGACAAGCAGCCTGGCGCCTACGTTGTCCGCGAGACAGGGAACACCCCCTTCTTCCATCACGTCGCGACATTGGCGACCCTGTATGAAGCGGAGCAGAGTGGCCGGCTCTTCACGCACCACTTCAACATGTTGCGCTCGATCCTCGAGAAGACCGCCAGTTTCCACGGCTATGAGAACTTCTCTGCGTGCATCAGGCGGGATGCTGACGACGAGGACGGAGTCCTGCATACTCGTCTCATCAACATCCTCAGCCACGGCAACTACTCGCTCTATGAGCCCCAAGAGATGCTCGAAGAGAACAAGAACTACTTCCGTAAGATTCTCCACGACTTCATCAACCGCTATCCCTTCAATCCGGCATTGTTCCCGAACTCTTCAGTGCAACCCACGCCGGCCACCCCATGACCGACCTGATTCTCTACACGACGGACGACGGTCGCAGTCAGATCAAGCTGCGGGCACAGGAGCAAACCGTCTGGCTCACGCAGCTCGAAATGGCTGCTCTCTTCGACGCCACGAAGCAGAATATTTCCCTGCACCTGAAGAACGTCTCCGACGACGGCGAATTAGTAGAGACTTCAGTTGTCAAGGAATCCTCGACAACTGGGGACATCGTCGTCGCGAAAAACTACCTGACCGAGGACGAAATCGACGCTCTCAATCGGCCGGTGGTCATCTTTGTCGAAACTGCTGAACTCCGAGCGAAGAGCAAGCAGGAGACGCTCATGGGCTTCTGGAACGAGAACGTGGATCGGATCATGACCTCGAACGGATTCCCCGTGCTCACCCGCGCGGGCGCCGTCAGCAATGAACAGATGGAAGCTCGCGCGGGTGAGCTTTACCTCCAGTTCGACCAGGACCGCAGGAAACAAGAAGCCTTGCAAGCGGACCAAGAGGACGAGGCCAAGCTCCGCGCGCTGGAGACCAAGCTCACAAGACGCTCCAAGCCATGAACGACGCCAATCAAAAACAACTCGGCAAGGTCCTTTGGGCTATCGCCGACCAACTGCGCGGGGCGATGGATGCGGACGACTTCCGCGACTACATGCTCTCGTTCCTTTTCCTGCGCTACCTCTCTGACAACTACGAGGCGGCGGCGAAGAAGGAACTAGCGAGGGACTATCCCAAAGTCGGCGATGACGCGAAGAAGGCACCCCTCGCCCTCTGGTACGAGAAGAACCCCGACGAAGTCGAGGCCTTCGAGAAGCAGATGCGCCGCAAGGTGCATTATGTGATCAAGCCGGAGCACCTGTGGAGCAGCATCGTTCATCGAGCGCGTACCCAGAACAGCGAGCTACTCAAGACCTTGCAAAAGGGCTTCAAGTACATCGAGACCGAGTCCTTCGCGAGCGCCTTTCAAGGGCTGTTCTCCGAGATCGACCTGGCCTCGCCCAAGCTCGGTAAACAGTACGCCGACCGAAACGCCAAGCTCTGCACGATTATCCAGAAGATCGCCGAAGGGCTGAACGAGTTCTCCACAGATGTCGACTCGCTGGGAGACGCGTACGAATACCTGATCGGTCAGTTCGCCGCCGGGTCCGGCAAAAAGGCGGGCGAGTTTTACACCCCTCAGCAAATCTCGGACATCCTCTCGGCCATCGTCACGCTCGACAGCCAGGAACCGAAAACCGGACAGCGGAAGCGTCTAGACAGCGTAATGGACTTTGCCTGCGGCTCCGGGTCACTCCTCTTAAACGTCCGCAAGCGCGTGAAGAACGCGGGCGGCACCATCGGCAAGATCTTCGGGCAGGAGAAAAACATCACCACCTACAACCTCGCCCGCATGAACATGCTCTTGCACGGGGTGAAGGACACCGAGTTCGAAATCTATCACGGCGACACGCTGCAGAACGACTGGGACATGCTGCGCGAGCTCAACCCGGCGAAGAAACCGCTCTTCGACGCCATCGTCGCCAATCCGCCCTTCAGCTATCGCTGGGAGTCCGGCGAGAGCATGGGCGATGACGTGCGCTTCAAGAGCCACGGTCTGGCGCCGAAGTCCGCCGCCGACTTCGCGTTCCTGCTGCACGGCTTTCACTATTTGAAAGATGAAGGGGTGATGGCCATCATCCTGCCCCACGGCGTGCTCTTCCGCGGCGGCGCCGAAGAACGCATCCGCACCAAACTCCTCAAGGACGGTCACATCGACACCGTCATCGGGCTGCCCGCCAACCTGTTCTACTCGACAGGCATTCCGGTGTGCATCCTCGTCCTCAAGAAGTGCAAGAAGCCAGACGACGTGCTCTTCATCAACGCCGCCGAACACTTCGTCAAGGGCAAGCGCCAAAACCAGCTGACGACCGAGCACATCGACAAGATCGTAAAGACCTACCAGTTTCGCGAAGAAGAGCACCGCTACTCGCGCAAAGTAGAGATGAACGAGATCGAGAGGAACGACTTCAATCTGAACATCTCCCGCTACATCAGCACGGCGGTTGGCGAGGAAGAGATTGATCTAGAGGTGACCCATGCCCAGCTCGCGAAGATTGAGAAGGTGGTCGCCCAAGCAACGAAGAAGCACAATGAGTTTCTGAAGCAGTTAGGCTTGCCCTTGTTGCCTCCGCGGTAAAGGCCAGGAATAGTCATGCTCGATTCGCTCGCGCCAGAGTAGAGCGAACGCACTGCGGACTGCACGCGCATGATGGCCAGCTCTGTGGGATAGTCCGGTCGCTCGAGCTGTCTGATAATGAAATCGACGTCTTCTGTGAGACTGAATCACTCCGGGTTCTTCAGAGACCCGTTTAGCTGAGTCCAGCGACCATCGCGGCGTGATTCATTTTGCTACGTGGCTCTTACGACGGAGGCTGGGCAGAAGGCGTTTCCCCAGGTGAAGTTGGGTTCGCTGGCCAAGTTGCCGTTCGCAAGGTGGACATGTCTCGCAAGTCGGACAAGAAAGTGCGCGATGAGGTCGTGGAGCACGTTCAGGTACAAGAAAGGTTGGAAAGTGCTCACGCGAGAGCAACAGGCGGTATTCGGCAGCGGATCAGTGTTCTGGAGCAACGTCTGGATCAGATCGTGATGGACCTGTACGGGATCTCTGAAAACGAGAGGATTCTCCTGGAGAAAACCCTGAACGCTGTGCCGGTGACCACGGACTTCCCGGAAGAAATTGGACCAGCTGCGCGTGCTGTTTTGCGGAAGGCTGTCCCTGCTGGGCAGCGCTTTCGAGAAATTGCCTGGGCCGCGCGCCAGAAATGCAGACACGCCAGATCTGCTTTGAAAGGCCGCGGATATTTTTTCCCGCCCTAGGGCGCCACTCCGCAGGCCAAAATCTCCGGAGATCATCACGGAGTGGGGCGCCCTACCCAAACGCCCTATCTTCCCGCCCCACCAGCACGAGCGGCAAGATGTTCCCGTGACCCGGCCTAGCTATCTCACGGTCAACGATATCGCTGCGGAGCTCCAAGTCTCACGGAGCCACGCCCACCGCATGGTGAAGGAGATGGTGCACTTCAGGAGCGGCCGGGTGCTGCGCGTTCCGCGCGCGGCGTTTGAGGCTTATCTTCGCCAGAAGGAACACGGCCCATGGCAAACCGACTCTACAAGCGCGGGCAGACGTACTACGCGCAGTTCTACGATCTCAACGGCAAGCGCATCACCCGCACAACTGGATGCGGTGACCGAAAGGCGGCCGAAGCTAAGCTGCGTGAGTTCGAACGACGTGCCGCCGATCCGGATCACGCGGCCGCGAACGAAGCCACGGTTGGACAAGCGCTGAACAACATGATGCGGGACCGCCGCTTGAAGGGCCGTGCCCAAGGGACCCTGGACTCCTACGCTGTGAAGGCAGGACACGTTCTGCGCCTACTGGGTGAGAATACGGTGCTCGCACAGGTCAACGCGCGCACGGTGGACGCCTACATCGACAAGCGATTGGGAGAAGGCGCAAAGCGCAACACCATTGGCAAAGAGCTCACGGTGCTCCGTGGTGCCTTGAAGGTCGCCAAGCGACGAGGCGAATTTCCGCGCGACATCGCGGCGGTGATGCCTGAAGGGTTTTCCACGGACTACAAGCCCAAGGAACGCTATCTCCCGAAGCATGAAGCCCTGGCGTTGCTTGGGGAGTTAGCGCCGGACCGCGCGGCACGTGTGGCCTTCATCATCGCCACTGGTGCGCGTTGGGGTGAGTCTGAGCGGGCGGAGCGGGGGGACATCGATCTGGGTCAGCAGGTGGTGCGTTTGCGCGGCACCAAGACCAAGGCCTCAGCTCGCTTCGTTCCCATCGTGGGTGACGACGCCCGCAAGCTCTTGGAGCACGCCATGCGCTATGCTGATGGGTCGGGGGGGCTGCTATTCCGACCGTGGGGCAATGTCCGCCGCGATTTGGCGGAAGCGTGTGAGCGCGCACACATCGATCCCGCGACCCCCAACGACCTCCGGCGCACCACAGCGACCTGGTTGCGGATGGCCGAGGTGGAGCCCCATCTAATTGGGGCCATGCTGGGCCACACGGACTCACGCATGGTGGAGCGTGTCTACGGCCGCATGCCGGTGGACGCGCTCGGGAAGGCGCTCAGAATGCGGGTAGAGGGCCCTCCCAACGCCGAAACTGCGTGTAGCGTATTTGTAGCAGACGAGGGCGTTTCTCAGGGATCCGAGAGCCCCCAGACGCGGCATGCGCCCGAGCCACAAAATCAAAAAACCCCAGAAAACATGCGTCTTCAGGGGTTCACTGCGGTAAAAAAGTTGGGACTAGCTGTGCCCAGGGACGGAATCGAACCGCCGACACGAGGATTTTCAATCCTCTGCTGATTGTCCCGTTCGGTCCGGGCGGGTCCAGGAATGACCTTGTTTGCGGCTGCATTTGGCGATAATCCTCTGACCCATGGTGACACCAAAAGCCCGGCGCGGTCAATTAGAGGTAGGCGCAAAGGTAGGCGCGGCCGAAAAAAAGTTGGTCGCTGGTTCCCGAATCCGGGGCACGCGTTCTGCTCATCCGGGAGTGGTATTGGTGCCACCGCGCGATAGGCACCCCAGTTGGACGGCCCGTTGTGAGGATCCAGACACCGGTAAGAGGGTGTTCATTCGGCTCGACCCCATGGGAGCTGGGAGGAACGCCCAGACCCGGCGCTTGTGGGCAGTGGAGAAGTCCCGGCAGATCGCCAAGCGTAAAGATGAGCTAGCCAGCGGTGCGCCACGCGCGACGGGAACAACTGTGCGGGACGCCGTCGATCGCTACTTCAAGGATAGCCACCGATTGAGGGAACAGACGCTCAAGACGTATCGAAAGGGCACCGATAGGTTCCTAGCTTGGTGCGAGGCAAACCGGATCCAACTTGCCGATGATCTCAAGCTCGCCCAGCTGGTGGCCTTTCGCGCCGCGTTGTCTAGCGCACCCAAGCGCGAGCCGTTCATAGGGTCCAAGCGGGGAGGGAAGCGCGAGCTTGAAACCGCACGCACAGCGAGCGCTGTGAACGTCGACATTCGTTCGATCAAAGCCGTGCTGCGCTACCTTCGAAGCATTGGCCTAACCCCGAGGCTTTCTCGCGATGATATCGCGGATGGGCTCAAGACCTTGGCGACCGAAAAAGAGGCGCCGCAGTTCCTCCGTCCACCTGAGATCAAGGCCCTGCTTAAGGCGGCGCAAAAACACGATAGCGCGACATTTGCGATGACGCGGACTGAGAAGGAGCGCGGCGTCGTTGGGCGCACGAAACGTTACCAGAATATCAAACCGCTAATCATAACAGCGCTGCTCACGGGCATGCGATTCGGTGAGCTAGTGGACCTTGCTTGGAGCGAGGTGGATCTAGAGGCGGGTGAGATCCGATTGACGGCTCGCACCAAGACCAAGGCCGCCCGCACGATCTCGTTTGATCCATGCCCGAGCTTGGGCGCGCTACTCGAAGCACTCACACCCTCTGAGTCACGATCCGGCCGAGTGTGGGCCATGACGGAAGCTGAGATCCGCGCGGCGGCCAAGCGTCTAGCGAAATTCGGCGCGCCTACGGGATGGTCTTGGCAAGCGTTGCGCCGGACGTGCGGGAGTTACCTCACGAACGCGCCCAGCATCTACGCGGGGGCCAGCGCCTATCATTCCGCGCGTCGGCTGGGGCACAGTGTGGCCGTGGCTGAGAAGCACTACTTGGGCGTGGTGAAGGTACCCAAGGACGCGACCACACTTGAGGCGGCGATGGGTATAGGGTGAGGATCGTCACTTAGGGGGAGTCGTCGGGGGACGAAATGACGGCACTGCTCTTTTTGAGCCGCAGGGGTGCGCATGTTGCCGCCCTCCCGGCAAGAGCCTATCGTCGGCCGACTCCGAGGCAGCGCGGAGGAAGGAAAGCTCGACCATAGGCTCTTGCCGGGAGGGCACGAACGCCTGACGAGGTAAGTCGCTAATTTTGCTGAGCAAATCTGAATGCAAGAAGGGCGCAAAACGCTTTTGCATCGGAAAATAGGGCCTTTTTAAGTAAGCCGTAGGCAGATCGATTTTTCAGCATCGACCAGCGATCTGTGGTGAGTCCGCAACTTGGAGCGCGAGGCCGCGACGCTGGAAGGGGCAATGGGGTCGCGAATTTGCGCTTTTGAAAAATCCAGTCTGCGCGGATGAGTGTCAAATGCCCCCGCTGCTATGTTTGCAGGGTAGGCCCAGTGGCCCTATGCTTGGGCAGGAGAGAGGCTTGCTCTATGTTGACTGCGAAAGACGGACGGATCTCCGATATGCCAGCTGTGACCCCCGAATATGCGGCGGCGCGCAAGCATACCACGACCTCGTCGAGTGTCTTCGTCGAGCAAGCCAAGCGCCAAATCTCCGAGAACAGTCCGAGGCCGAGCGGCTCTGTATTCTACGAGCTGGTGAGGCGGGATGGCGTCTCGATACTGAAGCGTTCCGAGAAGTTGTAAAAGAGCATCTTGGCGGCGGGAACGAACACGACGTTTACCTTGATGTCGGTTCGCGACGCGTTGTCAAAGTAACGACCAGCACTAGGAGCTTTGGCGCCCGGGGGGACCTACTGAGCTATCTGGTGAACCTTGACCGATGTAACCGCTTTTTTGGGGACGCCATCCGTTTCGAAGGTTTCTTGGGCCGAGAAGACGGCGACGCGGTTGTTACGTCGCAACCTATGATTTTGGGGCGGCCGGCAACCCAGGATGAGATTGCGACATTCTTTGAAGGGTTGGGGTTTGCGCGCAGCGATCAGCCCAACGCCTTCGAACGCTTGCGCGTGGGTGGGCGGGACTACCTCATAGCGGACGCGCGCCCTGACAACGTCGTTACACAAGAGGGCACCGGCCTGGTCTGTCCGATCGATGTGCACATCGTCATCGGATGAAGTGCACGACAAGGAACGCCATTGCGAACTTGCGGAGCACGCGGCTGGTACCCAGAAAAGCAAAACGCCGAGCGCGAACGCTCGGCCTAGATGCAATGCGAGGTTAGAGCCCCCGAGAGCGCCGCCCAGGCGACCGAATACGCCAGTATGCGCGGCTCATCCCAACCAAAAACGATATTCTTATAGATCGTGCGCCTCTACCTGGGGCTCGGTCGGCTCCCAGCGCCCGCTCCGAGCGACCATCGGCGCCTGAGCTTGGAGCGCCCGGGGAGCGTTCCGCCGCGCACCTTTTCAAGCGTGGTCAGGCTGGTGATCCGCCAACCGAGTTCGTCGAGGAGTAGCGCGGAGCCGTCCTTTGACCTTCGGATACGCGCCAGCACTAGCAGGGCGACGGCTAGGCAAAGGCCCAGAAAGCCGATGTTATCCAACTGCCCACGGGGCACGACAAAGCCAAAGATCGCAAACGCAGAGCCGTTCAAGAGATCGTAGACCGGCCATGGGAGCTTGTCTTCAGTTTCATCCGCCACGCACCTGATACGGGTGCCAAAGGGTAAAGTTCCTCGCCCGCCCACGTTGCACGCTGGCCAGCACGGCCAAGCACAGATTTCGGCGATGCGCGTTACTTTTCAATGGTGACACGTCAGTATCCAATGATGCCAGCTGGCGCGGGGCGGTGGCGCGGTCCACAGTCATCTCATGGCTGCGTCCGCCCCGTCTGTAGACCCCCTGGATGTATCGTGCCCGTACTGTCCCGCTGGGGTTGGGGCGCCCTGTTGGGGCGTGCGCGGGGGCGAGCCATATCACTACCTGCGGTCGCACGCCGCGACGGAGCAGGCCCGCCGTGACGGGACGATCCCTCGGGTATCCAGATTTCTGGGCATTAAGCCCAAGGGCCCAGCTCAGCGCGGCCCTGCGCCCAAAAGTAAGGAGTTCGGCTATCCCAAATAGCTAACATATACACCAAATAGTACATCCGACCGATGGACCTAAGCCCTGGCAATACCGCCAGCGCGACAAAACCCAAATGGCGGGGACAGCCCCCGACCCGAAAGAGCCAGTAGGCAGCGGAAGATGTAGCGCTTTTCCCCCAAAGGAGGGCCGAAGCATGTCTACGTCTATTCCCACCCCAACCCAAAAACTGCTCACCAAAAAACAGGCCGCTGAATACATGCAGGTGAGCGAGCGCACCATAACGCGATGGATCGATTCTGGTCAGTTGCGCGCCCGAAAGTTCGGCAAATCCGTCCGGATAGAGCCTGCCGCGATGGACGCGTTCATCGCCGCGCACTGAAGTAAAAGTAGACCCCGGTCGCGATATTCGGAGCGCAAACGACCGGGGGCTACTGCGCGCAAACGCCAATGCAAATACTAGCGCGCTGCCAGGGCCGCGCAAGCTGGTTCATATTTGGCTAATGCATTGGACTGGTGATGACATTGGTAGAACCACGCAATTGTCAAATTGGCAAAACGCAATCGAGCCGTGGCGCGCGCTATGCAAAAAATACATAGCAATAGGGGCGCCAATTCCGACGCCCACACACACAAATCACAAACGAAAACCCCGACCGGGTATGCAGCCCGGTCGGGGCGAAAAGGACCCAACGATCGTGAAAAAATTAGCACCGCCGCGCGTCGGCGCCACCAAAAAAGTTTCACAAACCCCGACAAGAGAGGGCGCGGAGCCGACCATGCCGGATCGCCCGCCGCGGTGCGAGGCCAAGGCCAAGTACGCCCTATCCACCTACGCATCCGCCCGCGCATCCCATCGGCCCGATGAAGGCGGCGCCGTGACATGGGATGATTTCGTTAGTGGCATGGCTGAGCAGATCCAAACCGTGGCCGAGATACCGCCCGACGCGACGCAGGAGCAGCGCCAAGCCGCCAAGACCTCACTCCCATCATTTGCTCCGCACGAACTCGTCGACGGCGCGCGGCGCACGATCGAAAACGTGACCGCGATATCGATGGTCGTAATTGACGTAGACGACCTACCCGGTGCACGCCTTGAGCAAGTGCGCGCCACGCTGGACGAGCTCGGCGCGCCGTGGTGCGTGTACACGAGCCCTAGCGACGCGGGGCCAGACGCCGACACGCGCCGCGTTCGGGTATGTGTGGGATTGGACCAGCCCATTACCGCGGACATTCCGACAGTGTGCGCCCGCACGCGCCTAGCCCTGGCGGAGCTGCTCGATATAGAGCCGGGCTGTGGCGTGGAGCAATGCCTGGACCCGACTCGGATCTCATTTATGGGCCGGTTGAGCGACGGCGCACCCCGGGAGATCTGGTCTGGGCATCACAACGCCCCGGGGATGCCTACTAAAAAGCTAACGGGCATACCCCTAACTAAGGCGTGGCGATTGGGTGAACCTAAGGCTAAGGCCACGCCGGGCGTGGCCCACGCTACGGCGCCCCCGCCCGCCAAGTCCAGCGAAACCGTGGGCACCCTGGCCGCGCTACTCTCGCCTAGCTACGCCGAAGGTGACCGCCGCGTGAAGGTCCGCGCCCTAGCGGGTTGGTTAGCTGGTTCCCTAGGGTGGACGGATGCGCGCATCACCGAATTGATCGGGCGCCTGCCTAGCGACCAAGTCCCTGCACGCGTGGCGCTCGCCCTAGAGACCGCCGCCCAGGCCCGCTCGGGTAAGGTTACGGCCGGCTGGGCTGAGGTTCAGTCTAGGTTCGGTATGGCCACGGCCACGGCGGCCGAGTTCGTGGCCACCAAAGCCGTGCGGGACTTTTCGGCCGCACGCGCGGCGAAAGCGAAGCCAGCGGGTGAGGGTTCGACTGATGAGGATGGTAGCGATCCACTAGCGGATCGATGGGTGCGACTGGGCGATGCCCCCGAACTCATCCTAGACCCACCACCCGAACGCGAATGGCTGCTGACTCAGACCCATGAAGGCTGTGAGATAGGCATGTTTGCGCGCGGAACCACCGGGCTGCTCGCGTCGACTGGCGGCGTTGGAAAGACTTACGCGTTGATTGATTTGGCCGTGGCAGTCGCCGCGGGTGATAGGTGGCTAGGTACTTTTTCGGTAAGCCGACCCGGGCACGTGCTGTTAGCGCTCGGCGAGGAAGACCTAGCCGAAGCACGCCGCCGCATAGATCGCGTGCTCAATGCTCGCCGGATCGCCCCGACAAGTCGCCGAGAAATAGCCAAGCGTCTGGATCTTCTCCCGCTCGCCGGCACCCCAACAGCTCTCACAACGGCGGCGCGCGACGGTAAGATCGAGGCAACCGAACACTATGACAATCTAGTGAGCGCGCTTGAACAACGCGGAGTGGAGTGGAGTCTGATTATCCTCGACCCGCTTTCACGCTGGGCAGGTGGCGGAGTGGAGCTTGATAACGAGGCGGCCACCCGATTTGTGCAGATTATCGAGACGCTTACAAATGCGCCCGGGAACCCGGCAGTTATGGTCGCCCATCACTCAAGCAAGGCGGGCGCTAGAGAGGGGGCGGCTGACGCTCGTGGGGTGTCGGGTATCAGGGATGGCGTGCGCTGGATGGCTACGCTTGACCCGGTGGACAACGGGGCAAAGTTGAAGAGCAAGAAATCAAACTACAGCCGTGCCTTCGCCGATTTGACATTGGTCCGCAGTACGGTGCGAGGATGTGAGGGGACACTGCGCGTCGCCACGCCCGCAGAGGCAGCGGAGGCGAAGGCAGCGGAGCCCGACTCAGATAACACGA
>Ga0315910_10002110_pt1 | contig 17745 bp, 12 predicted proteins | sample EdamamesoilMG_FD_204470 | JGI IMG/M metagenome (GOLD analysis project Ga0315910, IMG submission 204470) | Garden soil microbial communities collected in Santa Monica, California, United States - Edamame soil | ecosystem: Environmental > Terrestrial > Soil > Garden | place: USA: California... | reverse complement strand
CCTGTTGACAACGCCATGATGTTCATCCACCGTGTGTACGACTCATATTGACGTGCCACATCTTCATCCATAAACGAATAATCAAACGGTTTATCCGGATACAGTTCTTTCCAGGCACTCCGTATCTTTTCAATCGATTCGGTAACATTACCAGCGGATACTTTTATCAACATCGTAGTAAGGTATCCTGTATTTTCTGTATTGATGGATAGTAACAGCGGCTCAATGGATTGTTCCAACGAAAGGAAATGATAATCCTTCACCACACCAATAACCTTAGCGCCCAGGCTTGCCGAATCTTCGCGGAAGTTAAGATGCTCGTTCAACGGATCCGTCCACTTCATATCACGCACCAACGCTTCATTTACAATAACGGCATTGGTATCGGCTGCTATCGCTGCATCAAAATTTCTTCCTTCCACCAATGACATATCGAGGGTAGGCAAGTACGATGGATCAATGCCATAGACGTAAGCCGATTTATCTTCCCCTTTAATTTTATAACCATAGCGTGACCAGCCATGGTTAAAGGATGAACTTGTGCCTGCCACCGAAACAACCGTAGGCTCTTGTTGCAGGCGGGTGCGAAATTGCTCCACTACGTTGTTGGCCTCCTTGCTCCATCCGGTTTGTGTAGGAACAACCAGAATCTGCTCCTGGTTATACCCCAGATCTTTCGTAGTAATGTAATTCATCTGGCGATACATGATCACCGAACTGATTACCAAAAACGCTGACAACGCAAACTGTAGTACAACCAGTGGCTTCGTAAACCCTGCCTGAAGTTTGGATGTAACACCACCCTTCAAGACTACTGCCGGTCGGAAGCCCGACAAGAAAATTGCAGGATAACTTCCCGCTAATCCACCAATCAAAAGGGTTACGCCTGCACCCATAGCCAGGAACGAGAGTATATCAATGTTGGTAACACTGATAGCCTTATCGGTAAAACTATTGAAGGAAGGAAGAAACAAGACAACAAGTACAATTCCGATAATCATAGAAATCAATGCCAGTAGTATGGACTCAAACCCAAACTGATAAATCAACTGCGACCGTTGCGCCCCGGCTGCTTTACGAACGCCTACTTCGGTTCTGCGCGATGTACTGGTGGTCAAGGCCAACGATACATAATTGATGCTGGCGATGACCAATATGAGTATGGCAATGCCGCCCAAAATGTATGAGAACTGTGGATCACTCACCTTATCCCAGCTAACTTCCTTTTTTAGGTGCATATCCGGAAGGGCAGTGAACCGAAGATCAAACACGGTTGCCTCCTTGGGAAGGTTCGCTTCCTTTCTCCAATCCTCGATATGAACACCCATGTGCTTTTTCGTAAGTGTATCAAGGTTAGATTTGAAATGAACGGGGTCGGTTCCCTTTACCAGTTGCACAAAAGTAGGTGTCGAAAAACTTGTCCAGGACTTCAGATTGTTTTCATAGTACAATCTATTCTCCTGAGGAATCAACACTTCAAACGTAAAACTTGAATTTGCCGGAGGTGCTTCAATCAATCCTACTACCGTAAACAACGAATGGTCCGCTCCGATTTCAACCACTTTTCCGATCGGATCATCCTCGCCAAAATATCGTTCGGCAACAGGCTCCGTTAACACCACCTCATCCTTCTTGTCAAATATTTTCTGTGCATTCCCCGACAATAATTTGAAAGAGAACATGCGGAAGAAATCGCCATCTACATACGTAATACTTTCGGTAAAGACTTTATCGCCATACCGGAAAGGGCTCCGGCCACCGGTGTTGTAGCGTGTAGCAAATTCCACTTCAGGAAGTTCATCCTTCAGCGCCTGCTTCAGGCCGGTTTGAAGATATGACGAATGGGAGTACGAACTTTTGGGATCATTCTTCCACATGTCGTAACTCATGGCATCCATACGATATATTCGTAGCTTGCTTTCATGCATCTGATCGAAACTCCGTTCATCTTGCACATACAGATAAATGAGGATACAAAAAGCCATACCGATGCTCAATCCAAAAGCATTGATAAATGAATAAAACTTGCGTTTCATGATGTTGCGCGAAGCCACTTTAACATAATTTCCAAGCATAATCATATTGGTTAACTCCCACGAAAACCGGTTTCGTAAAATAATTTCCAAGCGGAAAAAGCGAAGTACACCGAACACCAAGCGCCACCGGGCGGATCGTTCACCGGTATACTTCAAATCAAATTCATATTGTTCGAGCAAATCACCCTCAATACCTTCATATAACGATGCAGGGCAAAACCACGCCAGAAAACGAAGTGCTAAGCGTGAAGGCTTCGGGGATTGATTGTTATTCATATTGCTAGTGCCCAACGATCTTCAACTGTGGTATTAGTTTCCATAAATCCATTTTTGCTTCTTTCGCTGCACGCAACATCGCCAGCCCGGCATTCGTAATGGTGAATATTCGTTTCCGTCTGCCACCACGGGCATTGGTTGCCCCACCCATCGAAGACTTTACCAGGCCTTTGTCTTCCAGCCGATACAGCGTAACGTGCACCGCACTAAGGTTTACATCACGGCCTACACGCTCTTTGATCTCTGTAACAATAGCATTCCCGTACGACTCCTCTCCCAGTATTCCTACCATTGTTAAAATAAGTTCTTCAAATTCACCGAGGTATTCCCTGCTCATTTCTATATATTTTGTAAAACAAATATACGGATTAGTTACTATTTTGTTATACTAATAAGGTAGTTTTTTCAACGCTGCTTATCTGTACTCATCAGCTCTTTTGTATCTTCGTACAGGTACTAGCCCTCATGTAAAACAAATTTCTTATGCGCTGGACAGGACGAAGACAAAGCGGAAACGTAGAAGATCAACGCGGCAGCGGTGGCAGCCGAATGGGTGCCGGCTTGCCGGGCGGAATGCTCTCGAAAGGTGGTATCGGCATGATCGTTATCATTCTCATCATTAGCTGGCTAACCGGTACCAATCCATTATCGCTGTTGCAGCAAACCGGTTCATCGGGTTTTCAAACAGAACAGACTTCCACCTATCAGCCTACTGCGGAAGAAAGTGAAATGGCACAGTTTGTTTCTGTGGTGCTGGCCGATACCGAAGATGTGTGGCATTCGCTGATGCCCAACTACCGCGAACCAACGCTGGTACTTTTCAGCGGACAGGTTGAATCAGGTTGTGGAACAGCCAGCTCGGCAACCGGTCCATTCTATTGCAGTGCCGATGAGAAACTGTATATCGATCTCAGTTTTTACGAAGAACTGAAAAGCCGCTTTAACGCACCGGGCGATTTTGCGCAAGCCTATGTTATTGCGCATGAAGTAGGACACCACGTACAACATCTACTCGGCATAACAGACAAAGTACACAGCATGCGTAACCAACTAAGCGATGAAGAATACAACAAGCTTTCCGTAAAGCTGGAACTACAGGCAGATTTTCTGGCGGGCGTGTGGGCCCATCATGCCGATAAGACCAAGAACATCATTGAGCCGGGTGATTTTGAAGAAGCCATCAATGCCGCTGCAGCTATTGGTGACGATCGTTTACAAAAACAGGCGCAAGGGTATGTTGTTCCGGATTCGTTCACGCATGGTACTTCTGCACAACGGATGAAATGGTTCACGAAAGGATTTGAAACGGGAGATCCGGACCAGGGCGATACATTCAATACTCGTGATTTATAACGGTAGCTCATAATAGTACTTCATCACAGCGAACACGTTGCTCGCTGTGATGAAGTATAATTCCATCCTCAGAGGTTTAACTTAATACCTCCGTTTATTACAAAACCATCAACCGGTGCATAGATGTCGCGAAAGACAGGATTTGTAATGGTACCTGTATAAATTGTATCAAACCGTGTTTGACGGGCGTCCAGAAAATTTTCAAAGTTTATGAACAGCGAAAATTTCTCCCAAAGCTTCTCAACCATAAATCCACATATCCAATATTCTTTGCCATAGGTATCATCAGAGAGTCGCTGTTTACTGAAGTAGTAAGCCTCCAGTCCCACTTTCCATTTCTCTTCTACTTCATACATCAGCACATTGTTTAAGCGATGTTTCGCGGTAAGTGGATTTTGCGAGGTTATTCCTTCATTATGAATTTTCGTATCGGTAAACGTGTATCCCAGAAACAATTTAAAATCACCATACTCAACCTTGATATTGGTTTCCGTTCCTTTTGTATCCATGTATCCCGAAAGGTTAACAAACTCATAATATCCGCCACCAGCCGCAGTAAGAAAAAGTGGATCATTCAAATACGTGTAAAAGAAAAGCTGATTGAGGCTGACACCAACCTGCCCTACCTCCATGCGGTAGTTCAAATCCCAATTGGCGCCATAACTTTTTTCGAGTTCATTTTTATCCGGGGAGATCGGCAAAACATTTTGATACTGCATGCGTTCACTTTCTTCCGTGAAAATAGTGGGAGCCTTGTACCCAAAGCCACCACCAATACGCGAACTCAATACCGGGCTTACTTTATATAAAAGCGATACTCTTGGAAGCAAAGCAAACCCATAGTCAATTACATAATCACCACGCAATCCAGACTCAAGACTTACCTTATCTGATAATGACACCGTATTTTGAATGAAGGCACCGAATGTAGTTTGGGTGTAATCTCGAAGCGGTGTGTCAGTCGTTTGCGTTTCGGAGAAATTATCAGTCCAGAGATTCACCCCACCAATCCATTCAGACTTCTCGGTATGACTGCTCAGGCTCAATTCTGTAAACGTACCATTCTGAATAGCCTCGAATTTGTACTCGGGCACTTCAATGGTTCTGTCATAATGATTCGTACTGTTTCTGAAATTAAGAGAGGCATGATCGCCTAGCGTGCGGGTAAACGAAAGTTGTGTTGAGAGCCGGTGCGATTTGTTCCGTTCAAAGTACTGGTGTATGGCATCGCCATTCCCTTCAATGTAATGAAGGTCTCCTCCAATGCGATCTTCGGTCATAAAGTTTACCCCCACGTTCAGCGAAGTTCTTTCATCAAAATCGACAAACAATTTTGGATTAATGGCGTATCGTTCATACTCGGGTATGGCCGTAAGATCGATATCAGCCGGATCATACGCCTTGCTGGTGTTTCGTGTTCCGAAAATAGTAAATCCTACCTTGCCAAATTTTTGACCGTAGAAGCCACTGATATCAAGACCTTTGGCGCTAGTTCCGTTGACGAAAAACCGAAGATCGCGATCGTCAGTGGGCGTACGACTGATCAGGTTTACCATTCCGGCAATCGCTCCGCCTCCGTACAAGGTTGATGATGAACCTTTGATAACTTCTGCCTGCTTCAGATCAAGTGGTGGTGTTTGCAATAATCCCAGTCCTCCTGAAAAACCGGCATACAAAGGAAAACCGTCTTTGAGAATTTGTGTGTACCGGCCATCAAGACCTTGAATGCGAATGGATGCATTGGCCGATGTGGCCGATGTTTGTTGTATCTGAATGCCCGTACTTTCGCTGAGCAACATCCGGATATCGCCCGGCTTCATGTTGGCCTTCTCATCAAGCTCTTCGCCTGCAATAAACTCCACGCGTGTTGGTATATCGGCAATGGTGCGACTACTTCGCGTTGAGGTAATTACCACTTCCTCCAGTTCTTCATCATTTTCCGCCAACACTACTTCATACGGTGTTGAAGTATCGACAGGAAAGGAAAGTGTTGCCGATTGTGCCTCGAATCCTACAAAAGAAAATTCAATGGTATGATCACCTGACGGTACGTTTTGCAGTGTTACCATTCCGTTTTCATCGGCAATGGCACCGATGTTGAGAGTTTTAATCGTTGCTGTTGCGCCAGGCAGCGGCTCATTGGTTTTTGAATCCCGAATAATTGCTGTGAAAGTCATTTGAGCGTATGAACTGATAGAAATCAGTATCATAGACGCAATAATCCATGCAGATCGCATAAAATTGAAATACTTAATTGGTTAAAAAAAAACTAGGGATATAAAAAAGCAGACCTTAGATTTTAGGCGGCTGCCAGATCGAAGCCTGACGTTGTGGAAAACGTGATTCGAAAAAATAGAAGTTAGGTTCTCCGCTATTGAACACCTTACGGGCAATCGTTGGAGTTACCGTTTCGCAGAGAATATGCGCTACGCAACAACTGTCAATACAAAATGGAGAACATGCATCACAATCACTGTGTTCATCAGCATAGTCAGACTGAGCAATGGTTTCGGTCTTACTATCGCTGCAACTATCAGCTCCACAGGGGTTGCTGAACAGATAGAAAATGTATACCGTCAATATGTAGACAATTGCTTTCAACGTTTCAAATGTACAGTGAAAACCATGAAACTAAGTTGCAAAACGTAACTCTTTGTCACACCCACGTAATATTCCTGCAAGTTTAATAAAATAAACGCAGGCACCTTCGCGTTGTTGATGCGTTGCTGCTGTTCCGGTAAGCAGTTTTTATGAGTGAGTGCGATATGCGTGTCACTGCCGGCCCTAACCTAACGTATGCTTTTTCGCTTTGGAGGATTCCTCCTGTTTACTTTACTGAGTGTTCCTACCTGTGCACAGGTAAAAATACGCGAGTACACCAAAGGCTTTCAGGTTTCACTTTTTCCCGGCATCAGTACGAATGGCCTTTACAGTGGTTCGTACTATAACAAAGTGTCACTGAATATCTTCGGAGGACTTTCGGCCGGAACTACCTTTCTGGAAATCGGAGTCCTCTCTAACCTCAACCTGAAAAAATCAAACGGCATACAACTGGCCGGGCTTGCCAATGTAGTGGGTAGTAATGCCTTTGTTAACCTTACCTTGTGGGAAGAACGCGAGTTGATACGCGATGGATTTGAATCCAGCTTTACGGGAATTCAAACAGCCGGAATGCTCAACTATGTGCGCAGTAATTTTTCAGGCATACAACTCAGTGGCTTGTTCAATGTAGTTGGCGTTGATGCCCGCGGGTTTCAGTTGGCCGGCCTGGGCAATGGAGTACGTGGCGCAACGGCCGGTATGCAGCTTGCAGGGTTATATAACATTTCGCGCGAAAGCATGGGCGGCTTTCAGATCAGTGCGCTTTTCAACCACACCAACGGAAAAATGGCCGGTGGCCAATTTGGATTGGTGAACCGAGCCCATCATGTAATAGGTCGAAAATCCACACCGCCCACCACCGCCCGCGGATTGCAAATCGGGCTTATCAACATGAGTAAAAAAATGGATGGACTGCAAATCGGGTTGATCAACATGGGTGGCTCTGCCCGCGGAACGCAAATTGCCCTGATCAATTTCTTCAGCAAGTATCCTTCGAAAGAAAATACACGTATGGGTACACCGATCGGGCTGCTCAACATTGGATCGAAAGGTTCATACTTCCGCTTTTTTTACAACGAATTATTTTCCACCAACATCGAGTACACCACCGGCAACTGTTTGAATTGTACTTGGATAATGGGATCTGAAATGCCGTATAACGACAGCTACAAAATCTTTAATCAAAATGCATTGATTCTCGGCTACGACTACTTTCAAAAAACGTGGGGTTTTGGTTATGGTTTTCAGAAAGTGCTGTACAACAAATTTGTCGTGATGCCGCACAAGCTGAATGAACGTAAAATGATAACGTACGGCATTCGCTTTATTCACCTTAACCGTGACATGACTGTTGACCGTAATTTCAATCTCATTACACGTCTCAATGTTGACTTTGGGAAACGCTGGAAATCAACATTCATCTTTGCCGGAGTATCTCTGAATTACTTTCTTCAACAGCCTGAAGATGGCGATGTGTACAACATAAACAGCCTGGTGATTGACACCGGAAAAGTTGGCAACCTGGTAAGCGCTATCTGGCCGGGCTATAACGTGGGGCTGCAATTTTAAAATGAAGCAGCTACGTAACGCTCTACATTCCAAATAGTCTTTTAAAAAATCCTTTCTTCTCTTTTTCTTTTTCACCAAACACACGGGTGGTGTCTTTTTCTTTTTTGCCGAAGATTTTTTCCAGCACGTTTGCATCTGACTTATAAAGATCGCAGGAAAGTTTTCGCGCCAGATTTGGCGGAAGCTCAGGAAACGTGGCCTGGCTGACTGACGCCAAAGATTTATCATTATTGATTTTCTGAAACATCGAAGCTATAATGGGCAATGCCGTTGTAGCGCCTTGTCCTAATGCTGTTGTACGAAATCGAATGCGTGGATCATCTGCGCCTACCCACGCCCCCACTACCAACTGAGGTGTCATCGCGATAAACCAACCGTCTGCGTTGGATTGCGTGGTGCCTGTCTTTCCTGCCATATCGTTTTCAACACCATACTTCCCGCGGAGACTGGCAGCAGTACCTTCATTCACCACACGCTTGAGCATCTCTACCATCATCCTGGCATTATCGGAAGTCAATACTTCCTCACCTTCGGGTAATGTGAACGTTTGGAGTACCCGGCCATCAGATGAAGTAATAGACGTAATATAGCTTTGCCTGATCCGCTCTCCATTATTTGCCAGGCAGGCATATACGCCCACCATTTCCGTAACTGAAATACTGGCGGTACCCAATGCCAGCGAGGGTACAGGTTCCATCGCGCTGGATATCCCCAAGCGTTTTGCCAACGCAATTGTCGCATCTATACCGGTCTGCTCCAGGGCATGAACGGCCACTGTATTTACCGAATACGTCATGGCACCTTCCATCGAATACTTGAGCTCATAATTATCTTCTGTATTCAGCGGTGTCCACTCCTCAATACCTTGGTAGGTTGTCTTGGCTGCCGAAATAAAATCGCACGGCCTCTCGCCAGCTTCCAGCGCTGCCGCGTACACAATAGGCTTGAACGTAGAACCCACCTGCCGCTTGGTGCTTTCGCGAACGTGATCGAATTGAAAGTAGTGGTGATTAATACCGCCAACCCAGGCACGAACAAAACCATTTCGTGGATCGACCGCCAGCAGTCCCGCATTCAAAAAGCGCAAGTAATGTTTAATGGAATCCAGCGAACTCATGGTTACCTCTTTTTCGTCTTGTGCAGTATACACCGTCATGGGTGTTGCTTTCGACATTGCTGTAAGTATCGCTTCGTGCGCTAAGCCCGAATGCTTTAAGTCTTTATAACGATCTGAAGCCCGAACGGCATCATCCAGTATTTCGGGTTGGTTACTCCACGGGTCGCGCTTGCCCCAATGTTTTTGAAACTTTTGCTGCAACACCGCCATCTGTTCGGAAGTCGCTGACTCGGCATACTGCTGCAAGCGTGAATCAATAGTAGTATAAATTTTCAGTCCGTCAGTGTACAGGTTGTACGGATCGCCATTTTCTTTAACGTGTGTGGCGCACCAGTTCAACAACTCGGTTCGGATGTACTCGCGAAAGTAGGGAGCCAGTCCTGAATGATGCGTGATGCGATTATACTTCAGGATCAACGGAAGTGCTTGTAGTGAATCTGCCTGCGATGCCGTTAACTTCTCATACTTTTTCATTTGTGCCAACACAACATTTCTTCGCTGCAACGATCGATCCGGATAAACCCGTGGATTGTAGGAGTACGTGGCCTTTAACATGCCAATCAATACTGCCCCTTGTTCTGCTGAAAGCTTTCGCGCGGGCACCGAAAAAAAGCGCTGGGCAGCCGCATCCAAACCAAATGTATTGTCACCGAACGGAACCGTGTTAAGGTATAGCGCTAACAAATCATCTTTCGCATAAACAGCTTCAAGGCGCGAAGCCACAATCATCTCCCGCATTTTGTTGATGAGTAACGAAAACATCCAGTAACGCTTTCGTGGATACAGGTTTTTTACAAGCTGTTGTGTTAACGTACTTCCACCACCGGAAGCATCATTCTGAAGCAATACGCTCTTGAAAAGTACACGAGCCATACTGCGATAATCAATACCTCCATGATCGTAAAACCGAACATCCTCCGTGGCCAGCACAGCGTCCTGCACATGCTGCGGAATTTGATTGAATGGAATATCAGAACGCTCCTGGATAAAGTACCGGCCCATCAAAACACTGTCGGCACTGTACACTTCAGCAGCCACCGGATTTTTTACCATCAACAATTCCTCACGATCGGGCAACCGGCCGAGTACTCCAGCCCATACAAGCGCGAAAAGAAATACTACTCCCACGAGCGCTCCACCAATGAAAAGTACTGTTGACAGCAGCACCTTCCTGATCAGCGACTGCTTATTAAAAAAAATCAGGAAACACTCTAGCCTGCTCCGAAGTTTTGAAAGGATAGTATTCATTTGCTTATCTAACGACCGTGCAGGTTAAAAAATTTTATAGAGGCTTACCGTACGCTGATGTGTTTCCGGATAACGGCTGTCCACAATGCGTATCCTTTGGTGTTGAGGTGCAGGTTGTCTTCAACGAAAATATCTTGCAATACTACACCGTTAGAATCGGTTAGAGCCGACCAGACATCGGCTACTTCCACCCTGCGTTTATCGGAAGCCCACTGCTTCAACATAGCATTAAACCGAACATAATCGTCCTTCATTTTCCAGCGGGCAACACTGGGCTTGGGTGTGATAAAAACAACGCGAACCCGTTTTGAATATTTTGTGCGTATCAACGTAAGCAGGCTATCCGCCTCCTGAAGTATCTGATCGGGTGACTTACCTGCGGCCAGATCGTTGTCGCCCTCATAAATAAAGATTTGCTTTGCCTGGTAGGGCAAAATGAGTTTATCAAAGTAATAGATCAGGTCGCTCATCGTGGAGCCACCAAAACCACGATTCAAGGTGTTGTATTCCGCCAGATCAGATTCCAGAGATTTCCAAAGACGAATGCTCGAACTGCCGGTAAATAAAATCAGCTTACGATGATTAACAACACTATCCTTTGCTACTAACTTCTTTACTTCGGCCTCAAATGGATTTTGTGCATTAACCGAAAAGGTGACGAGAAAAAGAAGAACAATACTACAATACCGTATCATGATGTAAATTTTAGGTATCAAGTATAGGGAATCCAAACCAGATCGAAAAGCGAAATTACATTAGCGCTTCAGGAGATTATTGCCCAGTATCTGGTTCATCACTTCATCCTTTAAATTCCGACTAACCGGAAGGTGCGCACCCGTAACCATGATGAGTTCATTACCTTCCACAGCCTTCACTTTATCAACAGCCGCGAGGTACGATTTGTGAATTTTGACAAACGCGCTTTTAGACAGTTGCTCTTCCAGGCCACCGAACGTGATGTACGTGATGTATTTTCGATCGATAGTATGAATCACCACATAGTTCTGCATGGCTTCGGCATACACCACATCGCTTGTATTGATGCGCTCGTACTTACTATCACACTTCACAAAAAAATAGGCTTGACCATCTGCCGATTGTACCATAGCATGTTTCAAGGTGTAAAAATCGCGCGCCTTGTTCACCGCCTTTACGAAACGCTCGAACGAAATTGGTTTCATCAGGTAGTCGATCACATCAAGCGCATAACCTTCCAGCGCATACTCCGAGAACGCTGTGGTAAAGATTACCATGGGCGGATTCTTCAGCGTCTTTAAAAATTCAATACCCGAAAGTCGAGGCATCTGGATATCCAGCAGTAACAGATCAATGGATGCATCCGCCACATACACCTGCGCCTTCAACGGATTTTCACACTTGGCCACCAGGTGCAGGAAATCAATTTCACGCACATACTCTTCCATGCCGTTACGCGCAACAGGTTCATCATCGATGATCAGGCAGTTGAGTTTCATACTGTTGGATTGAGTGTTACGTTTAGCGTTACTAAAAAACGATCATCCGTTTCGCGAATATCCAACTGATGCCGATCCGGATATAGCAACTCCAGTCTGCGCTTTACATTCGCTAATCCAATACCACTGCTTTCAGACTTTTCAATACGATCGCATGTATTGGAAACGCGCATCAAAAATGAATTACCAGTACGATGAATAGTAATTTCAATTTCATTTTTCCGATCTGCGTAATGCGATACATACTTGAACGCATTTTCAATAAACGGGATCATCAGCAGCGGGGCAAGTGTGAAATTTCTGACATCCGCTCCTACCTCAAAATCAATTTTATAGTTATCATCTTTGCGCTGCCGCTGCAGATCAACGTAGTTTTGAATGTAGTTTAATTCTTTTTCAATCGGAATCTCTTTCCCGTTACACTCATAAAGCTGATAACGCAGCATTTCAGAAAACTGCGACAGGGAAGAACGCGCCTGTGTATTCTGCTTGTCGATTTGAAAATAAATGGTGTTGAGTGAATTAAACAAAAAGTGTGGGTTGATCTGCGATCGCAAGTACGCCAGCTCTGTATTTAGTTTCTCCACTTCAATTTGTTGCAAGCGCTCCCGTTGGAAGTACCATGCCTTACTAAGGTGCAATGCCACACTGAACGCTAGGTAAAACGCCACGATTGAAAAGTTGTAATACGTGTTGGCCATTAAACTTCCCTGGCGTGTCATATCTAAAACCTTACCATACAGGTAAGCATCGTGCGCATTTTTAACAGCCACATACCCCAGGATTAACAGCAACACTGAAAAAAAATAGACACCAGCCTTGCGCTGTTGAAGTTTTGGAATGAGTACGTCCAGGTGAACGTAAATAACAATCGCCAACAAAAGATTTCGGATAAGTACTTCGAGCAATACATTTCCCCACCCCACTACAGGAAGTAAATTGATGCGCGTATAAAGATGGAAGAATACCGTGGCGCACCAGAAGAGAACATGGTCGAGCTTATATCGCCAGAATGCTTGCATACACTAAATGTACGGGTAAAAATCACGCTTTTAGCGGTAGCACCCAAGCCTGTTTTATGCCTTTCGTCAAGTAAAGTAAGCACATCGTCACAACGAATTGTTTCAACCGTATCGGCTGGCAAACTTAGCATACATATCAACCGCTGATGCAAAAACTTATTACGCTTATCGGTCTGCTCGTGGGCATCATCGCCTGCGCACAACCTTCCGGAAATCCCAAAACTATCCGATCGGTAGGCGGACGATGTGAAGGGTGCGAAGCATTGCTGGAATATGGAAGCAAAACCTTAACACCTGTTGACACCCTTCCTGACTACAACCACCCCGGACCGAAACTTATTGTGCAAGGAACCATTTATAAAAGAGATGGAAAGACTCCTGCACCGAACGTGATTCTTTACCTCTACCATACCGATCAATCGGGAATTTATCCTACCCACGAAAATGAAACCGGCTGGGCTAAACGACACGGCTACCTCCGCGGCTGGATAAAGACAGATGCCAGCGGCCGGTATACGTTCTACACGCTGAAACCTGCTGCGTACCCCAACAACAAAATTCCAGCACACCTTCATGCCACCATAAAAGAACCCGACACCAACGCCTACTGGATTGATGAGTACTTGTTTGATGATGATCCTTACCTCACACGCGAAGAGCGTGAACGCCAGGAAAAACGTGGCGGCAAGGGAATACTTTCATTACAAAAAAATACTGATGGAATATGGGTAGCCGAGCGCGATATTATTTTGGGAATGAATATTCCGGGGTATTGAGTGAGGAATGCCCTTGGCATCAGCTCGTCTTAGCGAAAGACACTGCCGTGATAACTGAAAAAGTATAATTTGTCATTATTCGAAAACTTGTATTTTCTGCTCACAACAACAAGTTAGTATGTTTTTATTTACGGCACAAGCGGGACGCTTGCGCCTGTGTGGGCAGTTTATTTTATCACCCATTAATAGTTCCATGGGCTTCTCTCAAGATCATAATCATAAAGCTCCGAGAACTTAGTTTTTGGCATAAGTATTTCAATTCTTTTGATTAATCCTTCAAACATCTTAACGCGATACTTTTTTAGTGCTTGATGTATGAGCTTCAAATTTTGTTGTCTATAGTTAGCTCCCTTGTATGAGTTGTCCTTGTCAATGGGTTGATTCACAAATCCCTCTAGAACTGAAAGGCAGTCTTTGTCTTTATATGCTGCCAGCGAGTTGAAATAATATTTATTCCCAGACATATAATAGTCCATCTTAATTTGCGTCTTGTATTCAATCAAGTCTTTCTTGAAAGCTGCACTTGGAAAATTTTCGGTCGCTATAAAAATTACTTTGTATCCAGAATAATAATCATCCTCTTTCAATGCTTTATGAATCAATTCAACATCTTCCTGCCTTTTGTATCTCGATAAAGCAATTATTCCAAATTTCCTAAATGTCTCACCTTGTGCAATTTGTCGGATATATTGATAGTCTTCGGGTATTGGCTTATGAAAAAGCAGAATCTCTTCAAGAGTATTTAAATGTGAATACTTGGTGAGAATTAGTTTTGCTATTGCATCCTTTTGTGAAGAGTCGAAGTTTTCGATCTCATACGACAGCATTAGGTCAGCAGGATATGAATAGCCCTCTACATCAAATGTAAATTGATCTACTTTTGTTGTATCATTGAGGTTATCAACAAGCACCGGAAACAAGTCGCCAAATTTACGATGCGAAAGTGCCGCGAATGCATAAGTTCTAATGTAGGGATGTTTGTTTGAAAGGAGCTTCCGAAGGTCGTCCGTTTTTGCTGTATCGCGAAGAAATAAATATGGAGATGGGCCATCGATCAACTTCCAGTTATCGGGTGCGGTATCAGGTCTTACCCCTCTTACACTGTCTTTTATTACTCTATATTGACAATACTTATATCTACATATGTCATCCTCATAGAATGTTATATTTGGTTTCCAGTAGGGGAAACAAGCATCGGGGCAATAATCAATGCTGTCAATCGAGATAACAACGGTATTGTTGTAGATGCTCAATTTTTTGATCTGCTCCAGTCTAAGCGAAAGTATACTGTCGTAGTTGGATTGTGACAAACCATGTCCCGAGAGTAGAACTAATGCTAAAAAGATTGAGTATCTCATATTAAAATAAATTGCCTACAACATCCAAATATAAGAACATCTATGGGTTATATCTTTCTTTTACCTTTCCAATTCGAGTTACCTGGCACCAAACGCTTCGTGCACTTTTTTCACGGTAGCTTTGCTGTCGGCAAGAACCAGCAAGTGGTCGCGTGGTTCAATGACGGTTTCTCCATTGGCCGAAAGGTATTTGCCATCGCGGTGTATCATTACAATAGAAGCCGCTTTCGGCAACTTCAACTGCACTACGGCTTTGCCTACGGAGGGTGAATTCTCCAGAATGTCTAATTCCACTAACTCGGATTTAAAGTCGTCTTGCAACAATTCAATATCCAGCGGAAATTTCCTCCGCAGCTTTTCAGGCACTTCCACCCGTAGCCACTTTGCCATAAGGGGTAATGTAGTACCCTGCAACAACACGGAAGATACCGAGATAAAAAATACCAGGTGAAAAATTTCATTGGCATACTGTACGTGGGCCAGTAACGGGTACGTGGCAAAAACAATCGGCACGGCACCCCGCAGGCCTACCCACGAGAGAAAGAGTTTCTTACGAAAATATAAATCGCGCGCAAAACTGGTGGAGATAAACACCGCTAACGGCCGTGCAATAAAAATCAGGAACAACGAAATCAAAATACCTTGTGGAAGTAACGGCACAATCTGTTTCGGAAATACCAGTAAGCCCAGCGCCAGGAACATTACAATCTGCATGAGCCAGGCCTGGCCATCGTAAAAACGCATCAGGCTTTTCTTATGAAGAAAATTACTGTTCCCTAAAATGATGGCCGAAATGTACACTGCCAGAAATCCGTTTCCGCCAATGAAATCGGTAAAGGAAAACGTAAAGAAAACAAGTGAAAGAATTAACACCGGATACAGTCCGGCTACATCAAGCTTAATGCGATTGATAATCCACACCATAGCTTTGCCCATAGCATAGCCCAGCACGGTACCCAGCACCATGCCTTTGATAAACTTAGGGATCAGCACTACTATGGTGGCCTCAGGTTCGGTAAGCATGAAGATGAAACTAACCGTGAGGAAGTAGGCCATGGGGTCGTTACTACCACTTTCAAACTCCAGCAGCGGCCGGAGACTTCCTTTCAACCCAATGCTTTTCGAACGCAAAATAGAAAACACGGCAGCCGCATCGGTAGACGATACGATGGCACCCAGCAGCATACCTTCCATGAGGGTCCATCCCAGTATGTATGAAGTAAAGAGCCCCACACTCAGGGCCGTGATCAAAACACCCAACGTAGCCAATGACAATCCTGATTTTATAATCAGCCGGGCGCTCTCCCACTTGGTATCCAATCCTCCGGAAAACAAAATGAACGTAAGCGCCACCACCCCCACAAACTGGGCAATCTTCGGATCATTAAAATAAATTCCACCGGGGCCATCCGACCCGGCCAGCATGCCCACTACCAGGAAGAAGATCAACGTAGGGATTCCAAAGCGCGCAGAGGTTTTACTTGCAACGATGCTCACAAACAGTAAAATAGAACCCAGCAGCAGTATATTCTCAGAAGTAAGGATCATCCGGATGAAATTAAATTCAGTGGACCTTCAAGGTACTTCTTTTTATCGGCTGATGAAAATTAATGAGAGCCTGAATACAGCTCAAATAAAAACATCAGCACCTCACCGCGTGTTCTTCAATTTCTCAAATGGAGGTTGAAAGCGTTGATTGTACAACTCGGTTTGTTTCTTCAGTAAGAAATGTTGGATAGCTTCCACCTCTTTCTCATCAAGGGAGTTGCTGAAACTTGACATGCCATTCTGCGCCAACAACCCACCGATAACAATATCCTTAAACACCTTATGCTTGGCCTCGGTGAGTTTCGCTAAATCAGGATGTTGTGAAAGATGACGATCGCCAAAATTTCCGTGACAGGTTTCGCAGTAGGTAAGAAAAAGTATTTTTCCCTGGGCCACCAGTTCTTCATTGATTTTTATATCCGGAGGTGCCGGTGTCTCAATAACTTTTTGGCGCGGTGGCAGGGGTGTTTCGCCTCCATTTAATTTGAATACTAGAATTTTTCCCTGGTTCTGGTATTGAAAGATAACGGCATCGGCCAGATAAGCATAGGTCTCAGCGCCACCGTAGCCAGCCATTACCGCTACGTATTGTTCGCCCTCAATGCTGTAAGTAGTAGCGGCTGCCATAATGCCAAGGCCGGTAAAAATTGATTTCAGTTTCTTGCCGGTCTTTGCATCGTGAACATTAAAGTAACCAGTACGTGTTCCCTGGAACACCAGTTCGGGTGTTGACATGGTTCCACCATCAGGACCACCTTCTGGAAATTTCCAGGCTACGGTTTGTGTGGTGGGGTTCCACGCCAGCAAACTTTCGGAACGCAACGTATCGTCTGCTGTCTTTACCTGATCGAGTACATTCTTGCTGTACTTATACATTTGAGAATAATCGAGCGCAGTGTTGTCAACATCCGGTTCCCACAGATACTTTTCCACCGCTTTGAAAACCTGTGGCACGGAGCGCTCGGGTATATAAACCAGACCCGTTGCCGGATTGTACGACATCGGCTGCCATACGTGTCCGCCCCCGAGATACGGAACAACCAATTTGGGTTTGTCCTTATACCACTGTCCTTGTTCGGTCAGCACAGGTCGCCCCGTTTTCAGATCGATATGCGTAGCCCAGTTCGCACGTGTATATTTCTCTGCAGAAAGTAACTCACCGGTAGCCCTGTCGAGTACGTAAAAAAATCCATTCTTTGGCGCCATCATCAATACTTTACGCTGCTTTCCCTTTACGTCCAGGTCGGCCAACACGATGTTTTGCGTAGCGGTGTAGTCCCAGATTTCACCCGGTGTTGTTTGATAGTGCCACACGAGTTTGCCAGTGTCGGGATTGATGGCCAATATGCACGAAAGAAAAAGATTA
>Ga0315910_10002108_pt1 | contig 17750 bp, 13 predicted proteins | sample EdamamesoilMG_FD_204470 | JGI IMG/M metagenome (GOLD analysis project Ga0315910, IMG submission 204470) | Garden soil microbial communities collected in Santa Monica, California, United States - Edamame soil | ecosystem: Environmental > Terrestrial > Soil > Garden | place: USA: California... | reverse complement strand
AGTGCGTTTTTTTTCATGCTTCCGGGAGCAGTTTTCGGATCAGGTTGAGCAGGTCGAACGGGCTGTAGGGCTTCGCCAGGTAGGCCGTCGCGCCGGCCTCCTTCGCCTTCTGCTCGTCGCCGCTGAGCGCGAAGGAGGTAATGGCAATGATAGGCGTATTTGCGGTCGCCGCGTCGGCGCGCAGCCGGCGCATGGCCTCCATGCCCGAGATCTTGGGCAGCTGGATGTCCATCAGGATCAGGCCGGGGCGCTTTTCCAGCGCCAAGGCGACCCCCGCCTCGCCGTCGAAGGCCTCGATCACCTGGTAGCTCGTGCGCTTGAGCAGGTCGCGCACGATCTTGCGGTTCATGTCGTTGTCCTCGACGTAGAGGATGGTTTTCATGGGCTGACCCGGAGTGGAATTTCGAAAATGAATGCGGACCCCCGGCCGAGCTCGCTCTCGATCCAGATCCGGCCGCCGTGCATTTCGACGAACTTCTTGCTGATCGCCAGGCCGAGGCCCGTGCCGCCGTGTGTGCTCGCGATCGTGGCATCGGTCTGCTTGAACTCCTGAAAGAGGCTCGCGATCTTCTCGGGCGGGATGCCGATGCCGGTGTCGTCGACCCGGAACGTCAGCAAACCATCCCGTTCCGCGACGGAAATCTCCACCTTGCCCGCCTCGGTGAACTTGATCGAATTGCCCGCGAGGTTCATCAGGCACTGCGTGATCCGCCCCGGATCGCCGTGGGCGAGCGGCAGGTCCGGCGGCAGCGTGACGGGGAAATTCAGGCCCTTCTCCATCGCGAGCGGCCGCAGCGTCGCGCGCACACTTTCGACGGTGTCGTGCACCGAATAGTCCTGCAGCGACAGTTCCATGCGCCCGGCCTCGATCTTGGCCAGGTCCAGCACGTTGTTGATCAGGCGCAGGAGGTGCTTGCCGCTTTTCTGGATGTCCTCCAGCGGCTCCTTCATGTCCCCCGGCACCTCGCCGTAGACCTGGCCGAGAATCAACTCGTTGAAGCCGAGGATCGCGTTCAGCGGCGTCCTCAGTTCGTGGCTCATGCTGGCGAGGAAGTTCGACTTGTGCTGGCTCGCGACCTCCAGCTGCTTGCCCTTCTCGGCGATCTCGCGGAACAGGCGCGCGTTCTGGATCGCCATCGCCGATTGCGTGGCGAAGGTCTTCAGCAGCTCGATCACGTCGTTCGAGAACATGCCGGGGGCCCTGCGGTTCACCGTGAGGGCGCCGATGATGTGCTCCTCGCGCACCAGCGGCACCACAAGCAGCGCCCGGTAGCCCGCCTTGATCAGTGAATCCCGCCGCGGGCTCTGGTAGCTGTCGTCCAGCATCTCCGGGATCTCGGTCGGCTGCCCCGTCTCCACGGCGAGTCCGATGACGCCCTCGCCCTTGTGCGCCGGCGTTTCGCGCAGCATCTGCACCAGTTCTTCGCTCAGGTTCTCGGTTGCGCGCACCTGGAATTCTTCGCTGCGCTCGTCGTATTCGTAGATCGCGCCGCCGTCGAGGCCCGTGAGCTGCACCGCCCGCTGCACGATGGTGTTCAGCACCGTCTGCAGGTCCAGCGTCGAACTGATCGCCTGGCCCACCTCGCCCAGCGCTGTGAGCTGCTCCACCGAGCGCGTCAGCGCCCCGGTGCGCGCTTCCAGCTCCTTGAACACGCGCACGTTTTCGATCGCAATCACCGCCTGCGCGGCAAAGGTGCGCAGCAGCGCAACCTGCTTCTCGCTCAAGGGCCCCGGCGCAAGCCGATTGACGCTGATCGCACCGATCGCGCTGTCGCCGCAGATCATCGGCACGATCGTGATTGCCCGGAAGCCGCTGGCGAGGAAGTTCTTCACGCCCGCCGAGTAGCGACCTTCCTTCTCGGCTTCCGCGTCCGGAAAGTCGATGAGCGCGCCGTCGAGAATCGCGGCAGCGTGCATGCGATCGCGCAGGAGCGGAACCGGAAACCTCGTGCGCATGCTCTCGACCATGGCCGGGTCTGCGTGCGCGATCGCAGCGGCGCGCACTGCCGCGCCCCCCGGGATCGCAAGCACCACGACCGCGCTGGGGAACAGCCGCAAGCCCGCCTGCACGATCGCATTGAACACTGGCTGCGTATCGGTCGGCGACTCGCTGATGACCTTGAGAATCTCCGCGGTCGCCGTCTGCTGCTCGAGCGCCTCCTTGGTCTCGTTAAAGAGGCGCACGTTCTCGATCGCGATCACCGCCTGGTCGGCGAAGGTCTTGAGTAGCGCAAGCTGTTTCCCGTCCAGCACGTAGCCGGGCCTCGGATCGGTGAGAACGATCGTGCCGATGCCTTCGTCGTCGCGCACAAGCGGCACGACGATGTTGGAGCGGAAGCGCGCCGCACGGCCGGCTTCGCGGATATGCTCGGGGACATCCGGTGCCTCGGTGTCGGCGCAGGCATTCGGGCGCCGCTCCGCCATGGCGCGCGCCGACGTGCTGACCGCGGGATCGAACGGCACCGGGTAGATGCGGCCCAGATCCTCCCGTAGCCGCGCATCGACCGTCACTCCTTCCATGGCCCGCAGCCGCACCAAGTCGCCGTCCCGCATGAAAACGAAGGCATTGCATTGCGGAAAGAGCTTGGCCGCGCTACGCACAATTGCCTCGAGGACTGGCTGTACATCCGTTGTCGACTGGCTAATGACCTTGAGGATCTCGGCCGTCGCCGTCTGGCGCTCGAGCGCCTCCTTGGTCTCGTTAAAGAGGCGCACGTTCTCGATCGCGATCACCGCCTGGTCGGCGAAAGTGTTGAGCAGTGCCACCTCCTTCTCGCTGAAGGCGCCCAGCGTGCGCCGCAGCACCGAGATCGAGCCGATCGCCTTTCCTGCACGCAGCAGCGGAGCGTAGACCCCCGATCGCTCGCCGCGTTTCAGGCCGAGATTCCTGAGTTGCGGGTGGTGCTGCGAGGCCGCCTCGAGATCCGGCAGGTGAATCGTCCGCCCTTCGGTCACGCAGGCCCCGGCAACGCTGGTGCGGTCGATCGGCAAGGCTCCCCCAGAGCCGCCAATGCTCGCCTGCACATGCAGCTGTTCGCCGATCACCAGGCGCAGGACGACGCGGCTGTCGTCGAACAGGCTGTTGCAGTTCTTCACGATGGCATCGAATACGGGCTGAGTGTCGGTCATCGAGCCTCCGATCACCCTCAGGATCTCGGCGGTCGCCGTCTGCCGCGCGAGCGCTTCCTTGGTTTCGTTGAACAGGCGCACGTTCTCGATCGCGATCACCGCCTGGTCGGCGAAGGTCTTGAGCAGGTCGATCTGGTTCTGCGGGAACGGCCCCGGCGTCGAACGCGTGACGTTGATGACCCCGATTGCCTCGCCCTCGCGCAGCATCGGAACGCTCAGCATGGCGCGCACGCCCCGTGCGCGGGCGCCTGCCCGGAAGGCTTCCGAATACGCCGGGTCGGTCTCGACATCAGCCACGAAAAACGGGTGGCGCGTCATCACGGCCTTGCCCATCACGCCCTGCCCCGTGATCGGCGTCGGGAAGAGCTGCTTGAGCAGGGCATCACCCTCCGCGGTCGTTGTCGTATGGGCCGCGAGATGCAGCGTGTCGCCGATCCGACGCGACACGACGGCCTGGCGCGCGCCCAGCAGCCGCCGGGCGCTCACGGCGATTGCGTCGAACACCGGCTGAACGTCCGTCGGCGAACCGGCGATGACCCGGAGGATCTCCGCGGTCGCCGTTTGCCGCTCGAGAGATTCCTTGGTCTCATTGAACAGACGCACGTTCTCGATCGCGATCACCGCCTGGTCGGCGAAGGTCTTGAGCAGCTCGACCTGGTGGTCCGACATGCGCCCTGCCTCGCGGCGCGTCACGTTCAGCGAGCCGATGGCATCGCCGCCACGCAGCAGCGGGACAAACACGACGCTGCCGAAACCGCGCGAGCGCGCCAATTCGCGGTCGGCGTCTTGAATGTCCGGATCGGTTTCGAAGTTATCGACGAATGACGGCCGGCGCGACTGGATTGAGCGGCCCATGGGCGTGCCTTCAACGGGAATCGGAAAGAACTTGTTGAGCGCTTCCGCCCCTTCCGCCGTTGTCGAAGTGTGCGCCACCAGGTGAAGCATTCCACCGCCGACGTGTGTCACCGTCGCGGAGAAAGCACCGATCAACCGCTTCGCGGTCTCCACGATCGCGTCGAACACCGGCTGCACATCGGATGGGGAACTCGCGATCACCTTGAGAATCTCCGCGGTCGCCGTCTGCCGCTCGAGCGATTCCCTGGTTTCGTTGAACAGGCGTACGTTTTCGACCGCGATCACCGCCTGATTGGCGAAGGTCTTCAGAAGTTCGATTTCGTGGTCCGAGAATTGTCCTGCCTGCTTTCGATTGACGACGATCACGCCAACCGATGCGCCTTTGAAAATCATCGGCATCCGGAGCGAACTGCGCACGCCCCGCGCCCGCATGGCTTCGCGGGCCTGGTCCGTAATCTGAGTGTCGGTTTCGACATCCGAGACGAAGACCGCCTTCTGCTCGAGCAGCGTCGCGGCGTACGGCGTACCCGCAAGCGAGAGGGGATAGAGCCGCTTGAGCGCCGCCTCCCCTTCCGCATCGGTCATGCTGAAGGCCACCAGGTGCAGCGTGTCGCCCTCGAGACGCGCCACATGCGCCGTCGTCCCCGCCATCAGCTTCAACACGCTCCCGACGATCGCATCGAACACCGGCTGCACGTCGGACGGCGAACTGGCGATGACCTTGAGGATTTCCGCGGTCGCCGTCTGCCGCTCCAGCGCCTCCCGGGTCTCGTTGAACAGGCGCACGTTCTCGATCGCGATCGCCGCCTGGTCGGCGAAAATCTGCAGCAGATCGACCTGTCGCTGCGGAGTTTCGCCAGGATCGCGCCAGCACACGACCAGCGCGCCCAGCGGCTCGCCTTCGCGCATGATTGGCACCCCGAGCATGCGGCGCCACTGGCCGGTTGCCGCGGATTTCGGATCGTAATGCTTGTCGGCGGCAGCGTCGGCGAGCATCACGATGGACTTGCCAAGAATCGTGCGCCCGCTCATCAGCCCGGGACTCGGCGGCGCCGGATAAACGCCTGCAAAATAACGCGTCGCCTCCTCCGACCAGTTGTACGTGGCGCCCAGGTGCACGAGCTTCCCGTCGTAGGGAAACACAGCGGCAATTTCAGCGCCGCAGAGATTGACCGCGCTTTGCAGGATCGCGTCGAAGACCGGCTGCACGTCCGAGGGCGAGCCGGCGATCACCTTGAGGATCTCCGCCGTCGCCGTCTGCCGCTCGAGCGCCTCCCTGGTCTCGTTGAACAGGCGCACATTTTCAATCGCGATCGCCGCCTGGTCGGCAAAGGTCTTCGCGAGCGCCACGTGCCGGTCGGAGAACTTGCGCACATAGCGCCGCCAGACGATCGCTACCCCGATCGCCTTGGATTCCCGCATCAGCGGAACTGCGAGGAAACTTCGGTAGCCGGTCTTCCGCTGGTTCTCGACCGTCAATGGGTACGCGTCAAGCTCCGCGAGCGCGTCTTCTAGGTTGATGATCCGCCGTTCGAGCACTGCCCGGCCCGCGATGTAGCGACGATCAATCGTCACCACGGTTCCCGCGTCGGGCAGTGGCCCCGCGTCCTTCGACCAGGTCACCGCGTGACGCAGCCGCGAGCCGTCCGTGAGGAGGATGGTCGTCTGCTCCGCCTCGCACAGGTGCGCCGCTCGCTCGGCGACGGCGTTGAGCACCGGGGCGACGTCCGTCGGCGATCTGGAAATCTTCTCGAGAATTTCGCTAACGGCCGTCTGCCGTTCAAGCGCCTCCTTGGTCTCATTGAACAGGCGCACGTTCTCGATGGCGATCACCGCCTGGTCGGCGAAGGTCTTCAGCAGTTCAACCTGCGCCGGAGGAAAGTCGCCGGGCACGGAGCGGGCCACGCTGACCACGCCAATCACCTCTCCGGCACGCAGCATCGGCACGGCGATGACCGACCGGAAGCCTCTCGCGCGCGCCACTTTCCGGAACACAGCCGTCAGATCGGGGTCGGATTCAGTATCGCGGACGAGGTACGGCGATTTGCGCTTGATTGCCCGTCCGATATTGCCGTCGGCCTCGGCGAGAGCCTGAGGAAACTGCGCTCGCACCGCCTTGTCTCCGGCGGGGTCGGTGGAAGTCAGCGCCACCAGATGAATCGTTCCGTCAACCACGCGAGCAACCGTCGACGAAAATCCGCCGATCAGGCGCATCGCGCATGTGGCGATGACGTCGAACACCGGCTGCACGTCTGAAGGCGAAGCCGCGATGACCTTCAGGATCTCTGCGGTTGCGGTCTGCCGCTCGAGCGCCTCGGTGGCTTCGTCGCGCGCGCGCGCAAGGTCGAGTTCGTGCTGCTTGCGCTCGGTGACGTCGTTCAGCGCGCCGATCAGGCGCAGCACCCGGCCCCTGCCGTCGCGCTCGGCGACGGCGCGGTCATCGATCCAGGCGTAGCCGCCGGCCGCGTCGCGGATGCGGTATTCGTGCTCGAAATACTTGGCTTCCCGGTCCTTGAAGAAATTCGCCAGCGCGGCGCGATAGCCAGGGAAGTCGTGCTTGTGCACGCGCCGGTTCCAGGACGCCGGCGTGAGCGCCGTGCCGCGCACCGCGAAGAATTCCTTGGCGCGTTCGGAAAGGTAGAGCGCGCCCGTCCCAAGGTTCCATTCGTAGATGCCCTCGGTGGCGGCCTGCGTGGCAAGCGCGTAGCGGTCCTGGCTTTCCTTGAGCGCCTGCTCGACGCGCTTCATGTCGGTGATGTCGCCGGTCGAGCCGACCATGCGCACCGCACGGCCGCGCGCGTCGCGCACCGCGATGCCGTGCTGCCGCGCCCAACGCCACGCACCGTCGCCGTCGCGATAGCGGTAGTCGCACTCGAAGCGGTCGCGCCGGCCCTTGAAGTGGTCGATCAGCCTGCGGTCGTATTCGCCCAGGTCGTCCGGGTGGATGCGCCTGCGCCAGTCTTTCGGCGTACGCACCACGTTCGGCGGAATGCCGAGCACCGCATACACGCGCTCGGAGTAGTACATCGTGTTCCCGGCGAGGTCCCAGTCGTAGACGCCCTCGTTGATGGCGCGCATCGCGAGCTCGAAGCGCTCGCCGGCGGCCCGGTCCCCCACGGTGGGGGCACCGGAGGCGAGCGGCCTCCGCCGCGCCCGCGGCGGGGCCTTGCGCCCGCGCTGTGACCTTGTTGCCACCGGCCCTCTCCCCGTCTGTCCCGAAGCGCCGCCATCATAGTAGAGTTACGCGACCATGAGCGCGCTGATCCCGTTTCCCGACGGCGGTTACGCCTTTCTCGAAGGAGTATTTCCCTACTCCCAGGGCGTGGTTGCGCTGCCCGACTTCGCGATCGAGCGCGTGACCTTCGCGCACCCGGTGCCGATGGCCGAAGGCTTCCGCCGCATCGCCCACCATCTCGCGCTGCAGAGCCGGCCGAAAACGGCGCTGTGCGCCGCGGAACTGCGTTCGCCCAGGCCATTCAGCTTCGAGGGCTTCGCCGAGTTCAACAAGCTGTACGTCGCGGTGCTCGAGAAATGGCGCCTGTACCGCGACGCGAAAAACCCGGTCGCGCGCTCGAACGTGGCGCCCGCGGCCGGCGCGCCCGACGAACCCTGTTTTCACGCGTTCTGCTACACGGTGCCTTCGGTGCGCGAAGGCTGCTACGTCGTCGCCGGCAGCGGCGAATGGCCCGAAGGCGGGCGCTTTCCCGAAGACATCGTCGCGCGCGGCGACGTTTCGCCGGACGGCCTGAACCGCAAATGCGACTGGGTGCTCGACACCATGGAATACCGCATGAAGCGGCTTGGCGTCGACTGGGCGCGGGAAGGGGTCGCCCAGATCTACACGGTCCACGACATCCATGCGCTGATGCCGGAGATCCAGGAGCGCGTGGAGCCCTGCGGCATCACGCGCCACAAATGCCATCCGCCGATCGAAGGCCTGGATTACGAGATGGACGTGCGCTGCGTCAGCGTCGAGCGGGCGCTGGACTAGCTTGGCCGGGCCAGCAGGTCGGCGGCTTTCTCGGCAATGGCGATCACGGCGGCGTTGGTGTTGCCGGATACCACCGCCGGCATCACCGAAGCGTCCACCACGCGCAGGGCTTCCAGCCCCCGGACGCGCAGCTGCGAATCCACCACGGAGCGCGCGTCCGTACCCATGCGGCAGGTGGACGCGGGGTGGAAGACCGTTTCACCGTACTGGCGCACCACCTCGAGAAGTCCCGCGTCGCTTTGCACGCCCGGGCCGGGAAATTCCTCATTGACGATGTAGCCCGAGAGCGGCGCGGCGGCGGCGATGCGGCGCGCAATCTTGAGGCCCTCGACCATCACCCGCCGGTCGTTCTCGGTCGCGAGGTAGTTGTAGCGGATCGCCGGCGCCGTGCGCGCCTCGGCCGACTTGATGCGCACCGAGCCGCGCGACTCCACCTGCAGCTGCGAAACGGAAATCGTGAACCCCGACCACGGGTGCAGCGTGCCGCCGCGCTTGGCGGTGGAAAAATTGATGTAGTAAATCTGTGCGTCGGGGCGCGTCAGTCCCGGACGCGTGCGCACGAAGGCGGCCGCATGACCTGCCGCCACCGTGAGCGGCCCGCGGCGGAACAGCAGGTAGTGGAGGCCGAGCTTCGCCTGGCGCCACAAGCTCAGCATGTCGTCGTTCAGCGTGATGGGCTTGTTGCAGCGCCAGAAGCTGCGGCAGTAGAAGTGGTCCTGCAGGTTCTCGCCCACCTCGGGCGCGTCGTGCACCACCGCGATGCCGTGCTTCTGCAGCAGCGCGCCGGGCCCGACACCGGAGAGCTGCAGCAGCTGCGGCGAATTGAACGCCCCCCCCGAAAGAATGACCTCGCGGTTTGCTTTTGCCACCAGGGTTTTGTGGTCTTTCAGGTACTGGACCCCGGAAGTCCGCTTTCCTTCAAAGAGGATCTTTTCCGCCAGGGCGTTTGTTTCCACACGCAAATTCGGTCGCTTCTCCGCTGGGCGCAGGTACTCGACCGCGGTGCTCGCGCGCCGGCCGTTGCGCACGGTTGCCTGGTAATAGCCGGTGCCTTCCTGCTGGGCGCCGTTGAAGTCATCGTTGCGCGGAATGCCCAATGAGGCGGCCGAGGCGATGAACGCGTCGCACAGCTCATGGCGCTCGATGTCGGAGATCGCAACCTGGGTCTTCTTGAAGTAAGGCAGGAGTTCCCCGTGCGACCAGCCGGGCACTTCCCAGGCGTCGAAATCCTCGGGCTGTCCGCGGATGTAGACCAGGCCGTTGATCGAGGAGGAGCCGCCCAGCACCTTGCCGCGCGGGCTGAAGATGCGCCGGTTGTTCAGCGCCGGCTCGGGCTCGGATTCATAGGCCCAGTTGACGTCGCGGCGCGCGAACAGCTTGCCGTAGCCCAGCGGAATGTGGATCCAGGGATCGGTGTCGCGCGGCCCCGCTTCCAGCAGCAGCACCGTGGCCCGCCCGTCCGCCGTCAGGCGGTTGGCGAGCACGCAGCCCGCCGATCCCGCCCCGACGATGATGTAGTCGAAGGTGTCCGCCACGGGTCAGCGCGGCGGCTGGATGTGCAGGCCGCCGTCGACGAAGATGGCTTCGCCGGTGACCTGGCGCGCGCCCTCGATCAGCCAGACGATGGTCTCGGCGACGTCCTCCGGCGTGGCGTAGGACTTGAGCGGCACGATGCCCGAGTAGTGAGCGGCGGCCTTGCCCGCGCCGTCCATGCCGAGCGCGTTGTGCTGCCAGGGCGTGTCGACGTAGCCGGGCAGCACCGCGTTCACGCGCACCTCGGGTCCGAGCACGCGCGCGAGCGAGTAGGTCACCGCGTTCAGCGCCGACTTGGAGGCCGCGTAGGCGATCGACGAACCGGTGCCGAGCAGCGAAGCGACCGAGGAAACGTTCACCACCGCGCCCTTGCTCGCCTTCAGCGCAGGCGCGCAGGCGCGCACCATCTGGAACGGACCCACGACATTGACGCGGTAGATGCGCAGGAAATCGTCCGCCGACAGGCCGTCCAGGTCCGGATGCTTGACGAACTTGGTGGTGCCTGCGTTGTTGACGAGCGCGTCCACGCGGCCCCACTTGTCCAGCGCCGCCTGGACGAGCTTCCTGCAGTCGCCGTCCTCGCCCGTGTCAGCCTGGACCAGGAGGGAATCGGCGCAGCTTTTCTGCACCTGTTCGGCCTTGTCCCTGCTTTTCGAATAATTGATCAGAACCGCCCATCCGCGCCTGGAAAGCTCGATGGCGGTCGCCGCCCCGATGCCCGATGCCGAACCGGTCACGATCGCGACGCGCTGTTTTATCCCGTTTTTCATTTTTCTAGACCGTGGCGATCGGCGTGGCCGGGGACCCCACCGCGCCGGGGAGCCGCAGCGGCGGGGCGGTGAGCAGGAAGCGGTTGCGCTTGCGTTCGCGCAGCCAGTTGGCGAGCGGCGTGAAGTACCACAGCTCGCCCAGGTGGATGCCGTTCTTGAACAGGCAGTGCTGGTGCAGCGGCAGCATGGCGTGGCTGCCTGTCGTCCAGGGCTTGGCGTTGAAAAGCTCGACCGCGTAGTTGTCGGCGGCGAGCACGGCGAGGCCCGAGTCGCTGATCCACTGCAGCAGCTTCTCGTCGCGGCCGTCGAGGCCGGTGCAGGTGTTGTGCAGCGCCTCGGGCGTCGGGTTCTTCCTGAATTCCATCACCATCTCGGCAAAGCCGGTGTGCAGGCAGACGATGTCGCCGCGCTCGATTTCGACCTTGTCCTTGTCAAGGATCCTCCGCAAGTCGTCGTATCCGACGGCCTGCCTCTTCCTGCCGAAATGCGCATGCAGGTCGATCATCACGCCGCGCCCCTGCGCGCCGTGCTCGGCGAGGTTCTGGATGCCGAGCGCCGCCGCGCGGCTGCCTTCGAACTTCGCCCAGGACTCGGCCGCCGGGTTTTCCTTTGCCGGCACGATGTCCTGGCCCGCACGAAATCCATTGTAAAAAACCGGCTCTGGCGTTCCATCGCCATCGGCATCGAACAGGCTGCCGACGTGGGCGAAGGAATCCCATTGCGTCGAGTACTGCAGCGTCAGCAGCACCAGGTCGTCGCAGACCACGTCGGTCTGCATCGGGTTGTCCTGCCGCACCTCGTAGGCGAAATTCTGCCGGCCGTCGCGCTGCGTGGCGGCGATGCGCGGCGGATGGCGGCGCGGGTTGAGCACGTTGCCGCCGGGATAGTCGAGCGGCAGCGAGAGCACGAAGGTGACGCCCTCCTTCACCTCGGCCACGCCCTGCAGGACCTTCTCGCGCGTCACCCAGTTCATGCGCCCGCGCTCGTCGTCGGGGCCGAAGTCTCCCCAGTTCGAACCTGGCGGCCGGTTTTGCCATCTCTTGTTTTGCATTTTCTATTCCCGAAAAAAAAGAAAACAAAAACTAGAAATAATGGCGACTGATGGCTTCGGCGACGCAGACGGGCTTGTCGCCGCCCTCGCGCTCGAAGGTGACGCTCCAGGTCGTCTGCACGCCGTTGCCCTCTATCCTCTCGAACCTGGCCAGCACGAAGCGGCCGCGCACCTTCGCGCCGGCGGGGACCGGCGAAGTAAAGCGCACTTTGTTGAGGCCGTAGTTGACGCCCATCTTGCGGTCGGAAAACTCGAACGTCGATTCCGAGAGCTTCGGCAGCATCGACAGCGTGAGAAAGCCGTGCGCGATGGTGCCGCCGAAGGGCGAATCCTTGGCGCGTTTGGGGTCGACGTGGATCCACTGGAAGTCCTCGGTCGCCTTGGCGAACTGGTCGATGCGCTCCTGCGGCATCTCGACCCAGGGCGAAACGCCGACTTCCTTGCCAACCTGCGATTCGAGGTCCCGAAGCTTGATTGCGGTCTTAGCCATGCGCCTCCCCGGCGAATTTTTCGATTGCACTGCAAACCAGATCCGGCTTCTCGTGCACGATCCAGTGCGAGGCGTCCGGCACGCGCACCAGCTCCAGGTCGGGCACGCACTCGCCCAGCCCCTCGAGCAGGCCGGTGAGCAGCGCCGTGTCGCGCTCGCCCCAGAGCACCAGCGTGGGCACCCGCACGACGAAATCCTTCGCTTCGAGGCGCAGTTTGGCCGCGCCCGGATCGTCCGCGGTGGCCGGATACATCGGCGAAGCGCGGTAGTAGTTGAGGCCGCCCGTCAGCGCGCCCGGCTGCGACCATGCCTGCACCAGTTCGGCGCGCCATTCCGCGCTCAGGTGCGCAAATGCCGCGAGCAGCCGCGCGTACCCGTTATCCGACAGCACCCGTTCAGCTTTCGGCAGCCGGAACACGTTCATGTACTCGCTCGCCTTCTGCTGCGCCGGGTTGTTCAACAGCTCGCGCCAGAAGAGGTAGGGATGCGGCGAATTGATCATCACCAGCTTCGACAGGCGTTGCGGGTGGCCGATGGCGACGCCCCAGGCGACGGCGCCGCCCCAGTCGTGCGCCACCAGCACGAACTTGTCCTTGCCGCTGTAGTGCGCACCGAGCGCGAGCACATCGGCGATCAGGTGCTTCGCCTTGTAGGCCTCCACGCCCTCGGGCTTGTCCGACAGGCTGTAGCCGCGCAGGTCGGGAGCGACGCACAGCCAGCCGCGCGCCGCAAAATGCCGCATCGGCACGCGCCAGGCCGCCCAGAATTCCGGAAAGCCGTGCAGGAAAAGCATCAGCGGCCCGCCCGCATCGCCAGCGACGGCGCAGTGAAGTTTGATCCCGGCGCAGTCGACCGTCTCGTGGCGGAATTCCGCGCCCCCTGATTCAGCTCCCATTGGTGCGTTTCTCCTTCGCGGCGGCGGGTTCGGGTTTGGCGACGGGTTTCGGTTTGGCCTCGGCCTCGGGCCTGGGGCCCGACGAGGGCGCGCTGCTGCGCTCGGGAATCACTTCGACCTTCGGCGCGCGCCGCTCCAACTCCGGATCGCCGTGCCAGGGCGGCGGGTAATTGGAGAACTTGACGGACCCGGTCTCCGGGTCCACCCAGCGATACAGGTCCGCGGCGGCCGGGCCGGCATACGGCACGGCGCAGGCGAGCACGGCGGCGGCAAACATCCGGCGAATCACTTCTCCTCCTTTGCAAGGCAGGCCCGCGCGCCCTCCGCGACCGCCGCCGCGACGCGGCGGCGCACTTCGGGGTCGCGCATCCGGCGCTCTTCGTCGCCGTTGACGATCACGCCCGCCTCCACCAGCACCGAGGGCATCGTCGCGGTACGGGCGACGGCGAGATTGTCATAGTAGTGCACCCCGTTGGCCTCGTCCGCGAACGGCCGCGACTCGCCGAGCGCCGCATCCGCGTGATAGCGCGATGGCTTGAAGCCTTGATTCTTCAGTGCCTTTCCCATTCGGGACGCGCAAGCCAGGCTTTTTTCCACGTGCGGATTATGTCGCGAAACAAAGAGCGAGAACCCGGAAAACTCGTTTGCCCGGGGCAACAAGGATTCCTTCACGGAGTCATGATGGATCGACACGAAGAGGTCGGCGCCCTTCGCATCGCGCGTGCGGTGGTGCAGCACCGCGTAGTCGCCCTTATCGCCGATCATCCGGATGCGCAGTTGCCGCTTCTCCAACTCTTCCTTCACTTCGAGCGCCAACGTGAGGTTGTACTCGAATTCAGGCCTGCCGGTGGTGGAGATCACGCCCGGCTCCGCCGCATAGTGGCCGACATCCACTGCCACGAGGAACCCGGCAAGCAGCCTGGGTATCTTTGAGGCGATGCCGTCGCTGGCTGAAGCGCCGAGCACGGACCTCAGGCTTCCAGTTCGGCGATCGAGGCGCCATCGGGAGATGCCACGAACCGCCGCGCCCTGCGCGATTTTCCGACTCTAGGAAAGTGGTGAATCTCGTAGGCACGGACTGCTCCGTTACCGGCAAGCCACGCGTAGGCCCAGCTTTTGTGGAATCCGGGCGCGCGCATTTCGAGCACGGCCGCGGCGGCGGCCGGAACAGCGTTCCAGCCTACGTTGCGCTTGAGCACGACCTCGCCCTCGCCTGTGACAGTGGCCTCGAGGCATTTTTCGCCCCGCTCCCTGCTGATCAGCTCGTACCGCTCGCCCAACTGGCAAACCGAGTTCCACTCCGTGCCGGGTGCCATCTTCTCGAGCGCGGCACGCAGGGGCGCGCAGAGGTCGCCGAATTCCAGCTGCGCGCGCCCAAGCGAGGCACGCCGGTCGAACTCGCGCACATCGTAGCGCTCCCTTTCCCAGACCATTGCATGCATGGCATGCAGCGCGACCCTCGCGCGTTCACAGCCCTCGGCTTCTGCGCGGCGCGAGTCCAGCAGCGGCAACACAGTGTGTGCGCGCGCGGAAAATTCCCCGACCAGCCACAGCACGCACTGGAGCTCCTGCTCGGCAAGTGGCGGTGACGATGCCCAGCGCGAGCGCTCGTCCCGCGCAATGGCCTCGACGAACGCGGCGGAGAAAACGGGAGGTTTCGCCGGTCCCGGATCGCGCTCGCCCTCGGGGAGCGCACCAGCCTCGCGGATGCGCGGCCAGGCAAACATGTTTCTCGCCCACGCATACCGGTCGAAGCGATCGCCACGTACCAGGCAGTGCAGCGCATCGAGCGCGAGCACCGAGCGTTCCGAGCCGGCCAGCTTGTGCGCATCGCCCCAAAACAGGCGCAGGATTTTCGGCGAGCACCTGTCGAATTCGCCGATCATGCAAAGCAAGCACAGCAGGTGATCGGCGCGAAACGCGCTGAGCAACAACCACTGGGTATACTTGCCGTAGCCGAGCTGCTCCTCCATCTCGGCGGTGAAAAGGGGCGTCGCCGCCACGCGCTTGGCCCCGGACTTCGGCTCAGAAACGCGAGAAGTCCGGCTTGCGCTTCTCGAAAAACGCAGTCATGGCCTCCTTCGCCTCGCCCGATTGCAGGCGCTCGGCGAAGACGCTGCTTTCCTCGGCCATCTGCGAGGCGATCGCCTGGCCGTGCTGGCGCTTCATCAGCTGCTTGGTGAGGCGCACCGAGGCGGGCGGCAGCGCGGCCACGGCGGCTGCGGCCGCGCGCGCGTGCTCGAGCAGTTTTTCCCCGGGCACGATCTCCGTGACGAAACCGGCGGCCAGCGCCTTCTCCGCGCTGAACGGCTGGCCGAGCATGAGGAGTTCGGCCGCGCGCTGGTAGCCGGCGATCATCGGCAGCAGCAGGCTCGAGGCCGCTTCGGGCACCAGGCCGAGCGGCACGAAGGGCATCTGGAAGCGCGCGCCGGGCGCGGCATAGACGAGGTCGCAATGCAGCAGCATCGTGGTGCCGACGCCGACCGCCGAGCCGCCCACGGCGGCGATGAGCGGCTTGGCCACCTTCGGCAGGCCGCTGATGAAGTCGAAGGACGCCGCGGGCCCCGCGTGCGGATCGCGATTCAGGAAATCCTTCAGGTCGTTGCCGGAGGTGAAGCAGTCCTTCGTGCCGTGGATCAGGATGGCACGCACCTGCGCGTCGGCGTCCGCGGCGGCCAGCGCCTGCGACATCGCGCGGTACATGTCCTGCGTGAGCGCGTTCTTCTTGTCCAGGCGCGCGATCTCGATGCGCAGCACGCGGTCCTTCGATTCGACCAGGATGTTCGTCGTCATGTGGGCAGCTTGTAGTCCTTCATCTGCTGGCGAAGGGTGAGCTTGGAGAGCTTGCCGGTCGCGGTGTGCGGCAGCTCCGCGACGAACACGACGTCCTCCGGCATCCACCACTTGGCGATCTTGCCCTCGAAAAACTTGAGCAGCTCCGCCTTGTCCACGTCCTGGCCCGCTTTCTTCACCACCACGACGATCGGGCGCTCGTCCCACTTCGGGTGCCGCACGCCGATCACCGCGGCCTCCTGCACCGCCGGGTGCGCCACCGCGATGTTCTCCAGGTCGATGGAACTGATCCACTCGCCGCCCGACTTGATGACGTCCTTCGAGCGGTCGGTGATCTGCACGTAGCCGTCGGGATCGATGGTCACGACATCGCCTGTAGGAAACCAGCCATCGCGAAGCGGATCTCCGCCTTCCGACTTGAAGTAGCCCTTGACCACCCAAGGCCCCCTCACCTGCAGGTCGCCGAAGGCCTTGCCGTCATGCGGCAGCTCCTTGTCGTTTTCGTCCACGATGCGCGTGTCGACGCCGAAGATCACGCGGCCGACCTTGTTCTGCACGGCGTAGCGCTCCTCCTTTGTCGCCTTGGCATGCTTCGCCTTGAAGGTGCAGACCGTGCCGAGCGGGCTCATCTCGGTCATGCCCCAGGCATGCAGCACCTGGACGCCGTAGTCCTCCTGGAAGGTGCGGATCATGGCCGGCGGCGCCGCCGAACCGCCGATCACCACGCTCTTCAGCGTGGAGAATTTGAGTTTCTGTTCCTTCATGAAATTGAGCAGGCCGAGCCACACGGTCGGCACGCCCGCCGACATGGTGACGCCTTCCTGTTCGAACAGCGTGTGCAGGCTCTTGCCGTCCAGGTGGTGCGCCGGAAACACCAGTTTCGCGCCGGTCAGGGCGCAGGAATACGGCAGGCCCCAGGCGTTGACGTGGAACATCGGCACCACCGGCAGGATCACGTCGCGCGCCGACAGGTTCAGGGCATCAGGCAGGCACGCAGCATACGCATGCAGCAGGGTCGAGCGGTGGCTGTAGAGCGCGCCCTTCGGGTTGCCGGTCGTGCCCGAGGTGTAGCACAGGCAGGCCGCGGTGCGCTCGTCGAACGATGGCCAGTCGAAGCCGTCGTCCTGGGCCTCGATCAGCTCTTCGTAGCAATGCAGGTTCGGGATGGTCGCCTTGGGCATGGTCGCGCGGCCCGTCATCGCCACGTAGGCCTTGACCGTCTTGAGCAGCGGCGCGAGCTTCTCCACCAGCGGCGCGAGGTTGATGTCGAAAAAGAGGACCGTGTCTTCGGCATGACCGGCGATGTAGGCGATCTGCTCGGGAAACAGGCGCGGGTTGATGGTGTGGATCACGCCGCCCGAGCCCGCGGTCGCGTAGTAGATCTCGAAGTGCCGGTGGCTGTTCCAGGCCAGCGTCGCGACGCGGTCATGCATCCTGACCCCGAGCCTGGCGAGCGCCTTGGCGAGGCGCCGCGCGCGCCCGTGCGCCTCGCGGTACGTGTATCGATGGAGGGTGCCGTCCTCGACCGCCTTGGTGACGATCTCGGTATCGCCGTGGTGGCGGTCCGCGTGCCGGATCAGGTCGCTGATCAGCAGCGGCTGGTCCATCATCAAGCCGTGCATGGTTGCCTCCTCCTGAGCCTGCGAAGCTACTCTGCGGCGCCTGCGCCGGTCAAGCCTTGGCGCGCTTCGCGCGCGCTCCTTGACCCTCGGCACGCCCTTCAATACCATCCCGGCTTCTCACCGGAGGAGAAACCCCATGATCCAGCAATTCATCAGAGCCGCCGCGCTGACCCTGTTCAGCGCCGCGCTCTTCGCCACGGGCGCCGTTCAGGCCCAGACCGTCAAGATCGCCTACATCGATCCGCTGTCGGGGCCGTTCGCCAACGTCGGCGAGCAGGGCCTCGCGGAATTCCGCTTTGCCACCGACCGCATCAACAAGAGCGGCATCCTCGGCAAGGTCAAGCTGGAGGTGGTGCCGTTCGACAACAAGGTGAGCCCGCAGGAGTCGCTCAACCAGTTGAAGCGCGTCATCGACCAGGACATCCGCTACATCACCCAGGGCAACAGCTCGGCGGTGGCCGGCGCGCTGCTCGAGGCGGTCAACCGCCACAACGAGCGCAACCCCGGCAAGGAAATCCTGTACCTCAACTACGCCGCGGTGGATCCCGCCTACACCAACGACAAGTGCTCGTTCTGGCATTTCCGCTTCGACGCCAACAGCGACATGAAGATGGAGTCGCT
>Ga0315910_10002107_pt1 | contig 17753 bp, 14 predicted proteins | sample EdamamesoilMG_FD_204470 | JGI IMG/M metagenome (GOLD analysis project Ga0315910, IMG submission 204470) | Garden soil microbial communities collected in Santa Monica, California, United States - Edamame soil | ecosystem: Environmental > Terrestrial > Soil > Garden | place: USA: California... | reverse complement strand
GCTCGAGACGGACCTGCCCGCCGGCGCCTATATCGCGACGCTGTTCGACGGCTGGACCCTCGAGCGCGTCTCCGGCGGCACGGTGACGACCGTCGACGCTCGGCTGGTGAGCCCCACGACGCAGGACTTCTTCATCGCGAGCGACGAGGAGACGTTCGTCAGCTACCGCTTCGAGACGGGCGGCGTGAGCGTGGAGCTCGGCGCCGGGCGGTTGATCATCGATATCGAGGTGGACGAGAACGGCGGTGGTGTCGCAGACGACCCGCGCTTGACGGTGATGGAGAACGCGCGCGAGGCGCTGCCGTTCAGCCTGGAGGAGACGCTCGCTACCGCGCTCGTCAACGCGGGCTCTCGCCTCGACGCCACGGCGGCCTATCACGCCATCATCGACAGCTATGCGACGGCTGGCGCTGGCCAGGACGCGAGCGCCAGGCACTGCGACGATCAGCAGACGGGCGGCGCGCCGAGTTTGAACGGATTTGCGCTGCAGTGTGGCCGGCTCGAGGCGCAGCAGTTCGACAACCTCGGGGCCTGGTTTGCGACGGCTGCCGTCAACCGGCTCGACCTCGCGCCGGCGGACGGCGCGACCTGCGGCCAGCAGCGCCTCGTGTTCGCCAACTCGAGCCCGATCGGCAACGGGCGCATGCTCATGATCCTCGAGAGCGAGGTGCCCAACCCCACGCCCCAGTGCGGCGTGGCGGCGTGCGCTCCGATCGCACGTTTCTGGTCCGAGCTGGCGCTCGTTACCGATCCGGTCGAGCGCGGTGAGCGCCTGCGCCGCGCCTTCCTCGTCGGTGATCCGGAGCTCGAGGCGGCGGGCTTCGCGCCGTTCGTGAACGCCGCGCAGCTCGGGCCGAACGGCGGCCAGATCCGCACGAACAACTTCAACGACTCGCCCTGGACGCTGCGCGAGTTCCATTTTCTTTCGGTGGATCAGCCGCCGCAGCCCGTACCGGTCGCAGAGGCACCGAACGGCGCGCTCTGGAACGACTCCCTGGCCTCGCCGGTCGGCGAGTCCTGCCGAGACTCGTTCGTGCGTGCCGCCGAGCTCGGCCTGCTGAGCGCGGAGCCGGCAGCCATGTCGTTTCCGGTCGATCAGGCCTGCAAGGACTCGGAGAGCCGCAACGATTTCTCCCAGGACTATGTCGGGCAGTTGCTCTCGGGGAGCGGCGATCTGATCGCACGCCTCGACGCCATCGCGGCCCCGTTCGGGCTGTCCGCAGAGGACGTGGCGGCGCGCGCACGTTTTGCCGGGTCGTGTATCGGCTGCCACAGCGAAGCCAGCGGCTCGTTCCTCGGCGCAGGACTGAACGCGCCGTTCCAGTTCGACTTCGTGCACATCAGCGAGTTCGGCGCCGAGCCCTGCGGCAATGGCGGCAGTTGCTTCGGCATCTCCGAAGGACTGCGCACGGTGTTTCTGCCGGCGCGAGCGCGCGTCACGCGCACCCTCGTGGAGGGACCGGGTTGTGGCGATCCCGCGCCGCCGATCGACCCGGTCCCGATCGGCGGCAGCGCCGGCGCGGCGGGCGACGTTCCCGACGGCGGTGTTCCAGGCAGCGCTAACCCGCTACGGGCGGCACAGGCCCCAGCCGGGGTGCGCTTCACACTCGGTGGACACGTGGTGGGCGCGCACTCCCATTGACGGTCGTGGCGTGATCGGCCCAGTCCGGTCGCGCCTGCCCGTGCCGGTTCCTGCTCGGGGTACCGTCAAGGCTGACTACTTCACCCTTGACGGACCTCGAGCAGCTCGAGCCTCCGACGCGGCGACCGGCACGAGCAACAGTGCCCGCGCATTGCTGACCGGCAAACGCAGCCTGAAAACTGTCCCACGATGGTTCTTGCTCGAGGTAGCCGTCGGGCCTAATACGTCTCGGAAGACTATGTGGCTTTCGCTCGAGAACTCTGGGCTCGGTCTGGCCCTCGCCATGGCCATCGGCGCTGGTGTGGGTTGCGGCCAAGTCTCGAACGACCCGAACGGCATCGGCAGGCCAAACTCGCGCGCCGGCGCCGGGGGCGCGGGTAACGGCGGTTCTTCCCAAGGCGGGCGGGGCGGCAGTGAGGACGAGGGCGGGAGCGGAGGCTCGGCCATCGTCGATGCAGGGGGCCTCGGGGGTGACGGCGGGGCTGCCGGTAGCTCGTCAGGCGGTTCCGGCGCAGGGCCGACGCTGCCTGCAGATTGTCCGGTGCCGGACCCAGTTCCGGCGCTGGGGCAAACGATCGCCATTCAGAGCCTGAACTTCGAGACGAGCGAAGTGGTGCTCAAGAACGTCTCGGATGAGACGCAGGTCGTCCTCGGCGGGCGTCAGGGCTGGCAGTGGTGTCAGTTCCCCGCCTACTGGACGATCTACGAAGCGGCGGACGTCGAGCTCTCGCCCGGCGAGACCTTCGCGTTCACGCTCATCTATCGCATCGCGCCGCGCGAGATCTTCCCCGAGGGGGGCGAGCTCGGCATCTACACGACCACCGGCAGCTTCACGACCACCAGCTTGATGCGTGCCTTCGTCAGCTGGGGCGACGTGCTTCCCCAGCGCGAGTCCACGGCCGTGCAGGCCGGGTTGTGGACGTATGAGGATCGCATCCTGATCGACCCGGGCGACGCGGGGTTCGTGCTGGTGGGCCCGGCCGATCGCGCGTCGAGCTATCAGTCCGTACGCTCCGCCTGTCTGGAGGCGCCGCCCAACGAGTGAGGCGCCTCCCGGCGAGCGGGTGCCCCCGCCGCGCTCATTCCTTCTTGGCGACGAACAGCTCGCGGTGCGTTTCGCGCAGCATCTCGATCAGCGGGATGCCCGGCGGGAGGCGCGAGCGATCGACACGCTCGAGCTTGTCCTCGGTCGCGAACTCGCCCCAGAACCACTCGCTGTCCGGCTGAAACATGTTGTAGCGGTAGCGGCCGAACTCGCGCATGTCGAAGCAGGTGAGCATACGCCGGAAGCGCAGCACCTCGGGGATGTTGATGCCGCTGGGATCTCCATCGAGCTCGTAGCCGTCGTAGCTGCTGAGCGCGTCGACCTGGCTGTCCAGCCGCCGCTGGATGGCGAAATCCTGCTCCGAGAGCGGCACGCTCGCCGGTAAGGCGCCGAGCATCTCTCGAACGTGCTCGGGCTCGGTCATGCCAAAGCTCAAGGTGTGAACATGGGGCGTCTTCAGGCAGAAGCGGGCATTGAACTGGATCGGCGTGAGCGGCGCGGTCAGCTCGCGCAGGCGCGGCGGCGAGTTGAAGAGCTGTCCGCCTTTGTCGTTGGGCGAGATGATAAAGACGCCCATGTCGCGCGCGGCCGCTTGCAGCACCGCGCCCCAGTTGCGCTGCCAGAAATAGTAGTAGTGGAGGTTCACGAAATCGAACAGGTCGGTCGCGATCGCGTCGGTGATGGTGCGCACGCTGCCGTGTGTGCTGAAGCCCACGCTGCCGATCACGCCCTGCTCCTGGTACCGGCGCAGCACCTCGACGGGCCCGCCCTTGGCGACCGCCACCGAGAAGCGCCGCGGCGTGTTGATGCCGTGCCAGGCGTAGAGATCGATGTGATCCATTCGCAGCGCCTTCAGCTGCGCCTCCAGCTGGCGGTGCGTGTCGTCCGCCGTCTCCGGGGCACCCTTGGTCATGAAATAGTAGCTGTCGCGCGGGATCCTGAGCTCCTCGTTGAGCACGCGCCCATAACAAAACTCGCTCTTGCCGTAGCCTTTTGCGGTCTCGATGTGGTTGACGCCCGCGGCCAGCGCCAGGCGCACCATCTGGGCGCATTGCTCGATGGTGCGGGCGGGCAGCTCGTCGTGAGGCGCCGTCCAGCCGTCGTGGTAGCGCATTCCGCCGAGCGTGATGACGCTGAGCGGCAAGTTGGTGCGTCCGAAGCGGCGGTACTGCATGCCGGGGCGCTGATTTCTCGGTATGGGGAGAGCGACGGCGGGCTTCATCGCGCCGACGTTGGCATAGAGCCGGCCGCGAGGCGAGGGCCCAGCGTGGGCGGCAGGGTGGGAACGAGGCGGATGGCGTCGCCGAAAAATGACGCTATCGTTGCGGGGTGAGTCAGGCCGTGCCTGGGGGACTCCGTCACGGGGAACGAGCCGCGTTCTCGCTCGCGCTGTTCGTGCTCCTGGGCCTCTCGCCCGCGCTGCTGGGGCCCCGGCTCGCGCGCGCGGAGACGTCCGACTGGCTCGCGTGGAACGCCCCCGCGGAGTGCCAGAACACCGCCGAGGTGGAGCGCCGCCTGGAGTCGCTGCTCGGGCAGGCGGCAAACGTGGGCTCCTTGCCGCCCACGCGCGTCCGGATGGGCTGGAGCCCCGAGCGCGGCTGGACGGTGCGGGTCACCGTTCAGCTCCCCGGGGGCCAGCGTGAACGGGCGCTCGACGCGCCGTCGTGTGCGGACGCGTTCGACGTGATCGCGCTGAGCCTCGCTCTTCTGCTCGATCCGAGCTTCGAGGAGCCGCCACCGGCTGCAGCGGAGCCCGCGCCCGCGGCGCTCGAGCTCGCCGGCAGCCTCGACGCCAGCGCCACGCTCGAGGAGCCCGCGCCCGCGGCAGCACCGGCGCCCGTTGCCGACGCCGCTCGCGCGGAGCGCGACACCACGAGCCCCGCGCGCCGTATGACGCTGCAACTCGGCGGCGGCGCGCTGACCGACCTCGGCGTGTACCCCGTGCCCCAGTTCGGCGCGGCGATCCAGATCGGACTGAGCTACCGGAGCCTGCGCGCCGAGCTCGAAGGCGATGCCCTGGCGAGCGAGAGCACGCGCTTTGCGGCGGCCGCATATCCCGTCAACTTCTACACCGTGCTCGGGGCGCTGCGAGGTTGTTACGTTCCGCAGCTGACGGAGCGGCTCTCCTGGGCCGTCTGTGCGGGGGGACAGCTGGGAATGCTGGGGGCTCGCGAGCAGGGGGGCGTTTCACGTCGCTCCGACGGCGTCTGGCTCGCCGCGGAGGTGGCCACCGGCCCGGCGTTCACGGCCGCCCGCGGGCTGCGGGCCTTCGCTCGGTTCCGCGGGGTTGCCCCGTTGATAAGGCACGAGTTTTTTCTGTCGGGGGGCGAGCCGGTTCACACTCTGCCCTGGCTCAGCCCGCAACTCGAGGTGGGCGTGAGCGTAGACCTAACGGATATCGAGCTTGGCGGACACTAAGGACGTGGTGAGCGTGGACCTGTCTCGGCTCCTCGCCGTGGGGCCGGGCGAAACCCGGGCTCACGTCCCGGAGTTCGCCGACGTCTTTCGCCAGCACTTCGATTTTGTCTGGCGCACGCTCCGCTCGCTCGGCGTGCCGGAGTCCGGTGTGGACGATGCGGTGCAGGATGTCTTCATCAGTGTACATCGGCGCCTGCCCGAGTTCGAAGGGCGCTCCGCGTTGAAGACCTGGATCTATTCGATCGCGTATCATACGGCGCAGAATCATCGGCGGAGCGCTCGCCGGCGAGAGGCGCTGCCGCTCGAGCTCGACCTCGTGTCTGCCGAGCCGGGCCCGGGCGAGTTCGCAGCGGGAGCTCAGGCGGGGCGCTTCGTCCTGCGTTTCCTGGAACGGCTCGTGCCCGAGCGGCGCGATGTGTTCGTGTTGTGCGTGCTCGAGGAGCTCTCGGCGCCGGACGTCGCCGAGATCCTCCGCGTCAACGTCAACACCGTGTACTCGCGGCTGCGCCTCGCGCGGCAAGAGTTCCGGACGGCCCTCGAAGGGCTCGCCCGCGAGGAGCGTTCGACGGAGGCGCCGACGTGACCTTGGAGGAGTTGGAACGGCAGGTGATCCATCAGGCGCAGCGCGAGCTGGCCCCGTCGCCGGCCATCCGCGAGCGGCACGAGCTGGCCTTGCTGGCGCGTATCCCGCACGACGTGCCGCTGGGCAGCGATGTCTCGGGGCTCAGGGCCGTGGGGCGGGCGGCAGCGAGCTCGCCGTGGTTTGGGTTCTCGGGGCTACCGGGGCGCATGCTCGGGGTCGGGTTGGCTGTCGGCGTGCTGCTGGGGGGCTGGGTCGGGTACTCGCTCGGCCAGCGCGGCGCGGACGGCGACGCGAAGGGCGCGGGCAGTGTCACGTCGATGCCGGGGGGCGCCGCGCCGTTGACACCGTCCGAACCTGTCGCTGCGCCAGCCGTCTCCGGCGATGGCTCCGTGCCGGGCAGCGCTCCGTCCGAGGTGCCGCCCGCGAGCCCGGCGCCGGTCGCGGCCAGCGCCATGGCCGAGCCGGGCGCGGCAGGCTCCGCTCGCCCTGCGAAGCGAGCCGTCCGCCCCGCGCCGCGCGCCGCGGAGTCGTCATTGGCGGAGGAGCTCGCCATGTTGCAGCGCGCTCGGCGGGCGCTCGGGGCGGGCAACGGCCTGCTCGCGCTCGGCATCGTCAGTGAGCTCGACGAGCGGTTTCCCAGGGGAGTGCTGGTCGAGGAGCGCATCGCCACGCGCGTGTTCAGCTTGTGCGCGCTCGAACGCGTCTCGGAGGCGCGCGCGGTCGGTCGCGAGTTCCTCGCCCGTCATCCGAGCTCCGTGTATGCCGAACGCGTGCGCACGTCCTGCATCGAGACGCCGGAGTAGACGTCGCGTGCCGGCGCTGCCTGGCGTTCGGCTCTCGAAGGGCCACCCGATCGGCTGGGCCGCGACGTGCTGCGCCGTGCTCGTTGCCTGCGCGGGCGATCGGATCGTGGTCGGCGGAGAGCGACCGCCGGCCGTCACCGAGCTCGGAGGCGACGCCGACGCGGGCGCTGGTCGGGACGGCGGCACGTCCTCCGGCGTGGGTGTCCGCGAGGTTTGCCCCGTGAGCCCCGGCGAGCGACTCGAACTGCTCGGCTGCTGGCCTACCCGGCAGGTCGGGCGCTGGCAGGGCTTCTGGCTCGGTCTACCGCGCTACGAGACAGCCGACGGCGCGGGCCGCGAGTTTCCACCCGGCGATGTGGTGATGCGTCTCGGAGCCGATGGGGCCGGCACGTTCAGCATCGGCGAGCGCACGCCCGCGGCTCCGAGCGCGTGTGGCCCCGGTGTCGACGCGGGCGTGTGCGCGCCCGTCGGCGAGGTGCTGGGGGGCTACGTCTATCGCCTCCAGCAGATCCGCCTCGAGGACGCGGGGGAACGCGGTACACCGCGCGTCGCTGGCGAGGTCTTGCCGCGCGCGGGCGAGCTGATGGAGTTCGAGCTTCGGCTCGGCGAGCCCTGGGACGCCTCGTGCAACAATGGCCTTCCTGCATCGTGCCAGGGGGGCGTCTGCCCTGCTGCCCGAACGGATGAAACGGCGGGAGCAGCTCGCGAGGGACTGGGCGCGCCTGCCGTGTCTTGCCGCTGCGGAGTCGATCAGTGTGTGCCCGACGCGCCGACGCTCGCGCTGGCCTTGACGATGTCCGAGGATGGGCAGGCGCTGCGTGGTGCGTATCGTCCGCGAGACGTGCGACTGCCGGCGGTCGGCCTGGAGCTGGTGAGGGTGGGGGGCCCGTGAGGTCAGCACACCGGCCAGTCTGGGCGCAGGCGTGGGTCACCGCGTCGTGTCTCTCGATCGGCCTCGCCAGCCAGGCGTGTCGCGGCGATCGCTGGATCATCGCCGGCGATTGGCTGTCCGAGTCGCGTGACGCGGGTTTGCCGTCGGACAGCGACGCCGCGCCCACTGCCGAGGTCTGTCCGACCGTGGCCTCCCTGGATGCCGAGCGCCAGGGCGGCAATCCGGCGCCGGACGTGGATGCTCGCTTCGCCGGCGTCTGGCGGGGAAACCTGGGAGGCGACGCCGCGGCAGGTTTTCCGAGCGCCCAGATCGAGCTGCGCATCGCCGACGGCGGGATCCACAGCCTGCGTTTCGATGCTCCCGCTGCCGCGCCGGCGCTCGAGCCCAGCCGCGGGTATCTGTGCACCCAGAGCGCCGACGGGGTGCGTTGCGCGACGCCATCGGGTTATGTCGGCGGCTACTCGTACGCGCTCGAGGCCGTCATGAGTCGGGGGGACGTGCTGTCGTTCCAGATCGTGAATTCGGATCCGTGGGACGGCTGGTGTCGCCTGCAGGCGGCCCAGGCCTGGCCGGATCGGACACAACCCTGTGGGTATGTTTTCGGGGCGGGGCCGCCTGGCAGCGATAACATCGCCGGCGCAGCGGGCTGCGCGCGCGTGACCGCCGATGGCGCCGCGACTGCGATCGACTGCGAGGTGATGTACGCCCTGCAGCGCTGCCGTTGCGCCACCGACGGCTGCGTCGCGCAGCCGGCGGACGTCATCGAGGTGGGTCTGCGCCTGACCGACGGGCTGCTCATCGGCTCGCTCTGGTACGAGGGCGATCTCGACGCGGCTGGGGTCACCTTCGCGCGTCCGTGATCCGGCGCGAAGCAGCGAGGCGCGTGACGGAAGCCGCGCGCCGCGGACACCAAGCGGCATCATGCGAGCACGATCTGTTGCCCGAGTGGAAGGGCGGCGCCGGGGACGGGGCGCCAGCGGCGGACCCCGGCTGATCCGCGTCTGTCCGACGCTGCCCCCCGATCAGCCGCCCTGAGGCAACGCTCGATGGGATGAATTTATCGCCGTGGCCACGATTGAGTGTTTCGGTGGGGAGCGCTAGCTTGGCCGCCGTCCTGTGATTGACCCGGCGTCAGATCGAACGGTTGCCTCGGTTTCGTTTGCGCCCGCCGCGTTGACGCGCGTCGTTCGCTGTGTGGTCGAGTCGAGCGGTTCTAGCCCCGAAGAGGCGGCCTTGGTCGCCGAGAACCTGGTGCTGGCGAACACCAGCGGCCACGCCTCGCACGGCGTGGGCATGCTGCCGCGTTACATCGACTCCTTGCTCGAAGGCGGGCTCCAGCCCAACCAGCACGTCCAGGTCGCGCTCGACACCGGCGTCCTGCTGCGGCTCGACGGGCGCTCGGGGTACGGCCAGGTCGTCGGGCGTGAAGCGATGGCGCTCGGCTGCGAGCGCGCACGGGCGCACGGGGTGTGTCTGGTCGCGCTGTCCAACGCGCACCACCTCGGCCGCATCGGGCACTGGGCGGAGCAGTGTCTCGAGCAAGGGCTCGTGTCCGTTCACTTCGTCAACGTCGTCTCGCGGCCCATCGTCGCGCCGTTTGGTGGCCTCGATGCTCGCACCGGTACGAACCCGGTGTGCATCGGCATGCCGCGGACGGGCGCCGCGCCGATCGTTCTCGATTTCGCGACCAGCCGCATCGCTCAGGGCAAAGCCCGCGTCGCCTTCAACCGCGGCGAGCCCGTCGCTCCCGGCACCATCATCGATGATCGGGGGGCGGCCACGACCGACCCTCGCTTCACGGTGGTGCCACCCTATGGGGCGATCCTGCCATTCGGCGAGCACAAGGGTTTTGGCCTGTCACTCGCCGCCGAGCTGCTGGGGGGAGCGCTCACCGGGGGGCTGACGTGCCGCGAGCCCCACGCCAACGAGCGGCGTATCATCAACGGCATGCTCTCGATCTTGATCGACCCCGAGCGCCTCGGCACGGCCGCGTCGCTGGCGGCCGAGACCGAGGCCTACCTCGACTGGCTGCTCCGCTCTCCCGTGCCCGAAGGGGGCGCGGGCGTGTTGCTGCCCGGTGAGCCCGAGCGTCGCGAGCGTCAGCGCTGCGCGCGCGAGGGGATCGCGCTCGACGCCGCGACCTGGGCCGAGATCGTCGGCGCAGCCGGCAAGATCGGTCTGTCGCCGGCGGCTTGCGAGAGCCTCGCGGCGAACCTGCGGGGCTGAGCCCGAGGGCGCGCCCCCGGCGCGTCGCGGCGGCGCAGCCGCAGCGACGCACGGATTCAGCGCGACAGCTCGAACACGCTGTTGCCGCCGTGGATGCCCTCGATGGCGCGCGCGAACAGCGCGGCCACCGAGAGTTGCTCGATCTTGGCGTGCGGCTCGGCCAGGGGCAGGGAGTCGGTCACCAACACGTGCTCGATCGGCGACTCGGCGATGCGCTCCAGCGCCCCCGGCGAGAAGACCCCGTGGACGGCGGCGGCGCGGACGGCCCGCGCGCCCCGCGAGAGGCAGAATTTAGCTGCTTCGATCAAGGTGCCGCCGCTGGCGATCTCGTCGTCGATGATCAGCGCGGTCTTGCCCGCGACGTCGCCGACGAGCTGCCGCGCCACAGCCTTGTCGTTGTCGGCGTAGCGCCGCTTGTCGATGATCGCGACCGGCAGGTCCAGGCGGCTCGCGTAACGTTCGATGTCTTTCGCCTCGCCGATGTCCGAGGCGACGATCACGTGATCGTCGAGCGGGTCTTGCCCCAGGTGGCGGCACATCAGGGGCGCCGCGATCAGCTGATCGACCGGGATGCGGAAAAAGCCCTCGATCTGCGGGGCGTGCAGGTCCATGGTCAGCACGCGGTCGGCGCCAGCGGTCTGGATCAGGTCCGCCATCAGGCGCGCGGTGATCGACACCCGTGGCCGATCTTTCTTGTCCGAGCGAGAGTAGGGGAAATACGGGATCACTGCGGTGATCCGCCCCGCCGACGCATGCTTCAGCGCGTCGATCGTGATCAACATCTCGAGGATGCCGTCGGAGACAGGCGGGCAAGAGCTCTGGATGAAGAAGACGTCGTCCTCGCGCACGTTGTCCTCGATCTGCACCAGCATGTTCTGGTTCGAGAAGCGGACGACCTTGGACTGCCCCAGCGGCAGGCCGAGCTGTGCGCACACCCGTTGTGAAAAGGCGGGGTGGGCGGAGCCGGAGAAGACTCGGATGTTACCCTGCATGACGCAATCAGCCTTTAGTTCAACGGCCGCGACGCTTGCAAGGCCATGACCCGCCGGGCACGGCGCCCCGGTGAACGGCGCCGTCGCACGTACACGGCGGATGGCGCGCCGCGGCGAGGCGTGCCGGCGTTCATGACGCCAAAATGAAACGCCTCGCGCCAATCATGACGTGGCCGTGACGGAAGGCCTGGGTGCGCCGGACTACAAATCTACCATGCATCGCACTCTCGCCAGCGCGCAGACCAAGGTCGCGTGGGGCAAGTCCATCCCGTTCGTGCTGGTCCATCTGCTGCCGCTCGGCTTGTTCTGGACCGGGGTTGCTACCATCGACTGGGTGGTGTGCGGGGCTTTGTACTTCGTGCGCATGTTCTTCATCACCGGCGTCTACCATCGCTACTTCTCGCATCGGTCGTACAAGATGGGGCGCGTGATGCAGTTCCTGATGGCGGTCGGGGGATCGTTGGCGGTGCAGAAGGGCGTGCTCTGGTGGGCGGCGCACCACCGCAAGCATCACAAGTATTCCGATCAGCCCGGCGACGTACATTCACCGAAGGATGGCCTGGCGTGGGCGCACATGGGCTGGATCATGTCCACCGCCCATGACGACACGGAGCTGGCGTGGATCCGCGATTTCGCCAAGTACCCCGAGCTGGTCTGGCTCAATCGCTGGCACCTGTTGCCGCCGGTGCTGCTGGCGACCGCGCTGTTTTTCATCGGCGGGCCCAGCATGCTCCTGTGCGGGTTCTTCCTGTCGACGGCCATCCTCTACCACGGCACGTTTTCCATCAACTCGCTCATGCACGTCTGGGGTCGCCGTCGCTACGTGACGAAGGACACGAGCCGCAACACGCTGCTGCTGGCGCTCGTGACCCTCGGTGAGGGCTGGCACAACAACCACCACTATTACCAGTCGTCGGCGAATCAGGGGTTCTTCTGGTGGGAGATCGACATCACCTACTACATCCTCAAGCTGCTGAGCTTCGTGGGGCTGGTGTCGGAGCTGCGTAATCCGCCCAAGCAGGTGCTCGTGAGCAACCTGGTCCGGGACAACGAGGACATCGGGATGCGGCCGGCCGCGTCGGCGGCGCAGGCCACGTCGACGCCGGCCGTGGCCGAGCCGGCGTCGTTGCCCGATCCCGCGGAGTGAGCGCGAGCGCGCCGGGCGCGGCTCAGGTCGGTTTGCCGCGGCCGCGCTGATTCTGCCGGAGCGCTTTGGTGCGCGTGCGGCCCGTGCTCCGTGCCTTCTCGCGCTCCGCGTGGCTGCCGCGCTGGACGGCGTGCGACAGCTCGCGCTGCAGCTTCCCGTAGTGAGCCAAGCGCGCCGGATCGAGGGTGCCATCCGAGATGGCGCGCTCGATCGCACAGCCGGGCTGCCCGCGGTGCTGACAGTCGACGAAGCGGCACGACTGACCGAGGGCTTCGATGTCCTCGAACGAGCCGACCTGTGGATCCTCGTCGGCCCAGACGGAGAGCTCGCGCATACCCGGCGTGTCGATCAACGCGCCGCCAGCAGGCAAAGGGTGCAGCTCGCGGTGGGTCGTCGTGTGCCGTCCTCGGGCGTCGTGGTCGCGGATCGGCGCCGTCGGCTGCTTTTGCTGCGCGATCAGCCAGTTGACGATGGTCGACTTGCCCACGCCCGACGAGCCGACGAGCGCCACCGTCGGCTGGCCTTGCAGGTAGGGGTCGAGCTGGTCCAGGCCGCGACCTTCGAGCGCGCTGACGCACGCCACGGGCACCCCCAGCGCGCTCGGGCCGAGCGTGGACACGAGCGCCTGCACGTCATCGCACAGGTCTGACTTGTTGATGACGATCACGGCCCGGGCGCCGCTCTCGGCGATGGCCGACAGGTAACGCTCGATGCGGCGCGGGTTGAAATCTGCGTTCGCCGACGTGACCACGAAGGCATAGTCGATGTTTGCTGCCACGACCTGGGGCTCCGGGCGCTGCCCCGCCTGCTTGCGCACGAACACGCTCTTGCGCGGCAGCAGCGCTTCGACGCGGCCATCGGGGCCCAGCGCCACCCAATCGCCCACGGCGGGCAGGTCGCGCCGATCCAGCGCGTCGTGTCGGAGCTTGCCGGTCAGCTCGGCGGTGCATGCACCACCTTCCGTTAGCAGTTGGTAGGCGCCGCGATGCTCGGCGATGACCCGCGCCGCCTCGAGCCGCGGCTCGTTGCGCGCCGTACGGACCAGCTCGAGCTGCTGCCGTATCTCGTCGCCAAATCCCAAAGCAGAGAGTTGCATGAAGAAAACCTGGGTATCGAGGGCCCCGGGCGCGCTTCTGCGATGTTCGCACGAAGCCTGCGCCGAGGCAGGCTGGCGATGGTCCCGGATGGGTGCCATCGCCCAAAAAAGCGAGGTAGGTGCGCCGAGAGCTCCCCTGGGAGCCCTCGGGCCGCACGGGCGGGCCCGGTCAGACCGGCGCTGGTCGCTGGCCCGAGCGTGGGCGTTGTAAGTGGCCCACGGCGACCTCTGCCGCGGCCGAAGTCTGCTGGTCGGTGACTCTCGGCAGCAGCCCGCGGGCACGTCGACGACGCCCCCGGCCACAGCCTGGGCCCGTTACACAGCCTGGGCCCGTTACACAGCCTGGGCCCGTTACACAGCCTGGGCCCGTTACACAGCGAGCTCGACCGAACGGCAATCGGCACAGGTTACAAAGGTTGCATCCATAGTCGATCCTCCTCGTTCGGCCCGAGGCACACTATGGGCGGAGGCGCGCCGGTGGTCAAGGCCGCCCGCGCTACCTACAGGTGCGGCAACGCTGCTCGAGGCGGTTCGTTCTGTCGGGCAGCCCGGCAGCTTCGTTTTGTCGGGCAGCCCGCGGGGTGCGCAAGACAGCGCTGGCGCCACGCCCTCGATCCGAGGATGCTCCCCGCGACAAATGAGCCTGCTCAGCGCACACGGGATCGAGAAAAGCTACGGCGTCCATCGCGTGCTCGCCGGAATATCGGCCACCATCGCACCCGGTGAACGCATCGGCCTCGTGGGCAACAACGGCTCGGGCAAGAGCACCTTGGCCCGCGTCATCGGCAAGCTCGAGGCGCCCGACGTCGGCACGGTGATGCAGCAGAAGGGCAGCCGGGTTGGCTTCCTGCCCCAGGTCCCGACGCTGGACGAGGGCCTGACGGCGCTGGAGGCGGCGCTCGCAGGGTTGGATCGTTGGCGTGCCGCGCGCAGCGCTCACGACGAGCTCAGCCGTGCGCTGGCCGCGTCGCCGTCGCCGAGCGATGCCGAACGGCAGACGCTGCTGGAGCGGCAGGCCGAGGTCGGCGCGGAGATCGAGCGCCTGGGCGGCTGGGATCAGGAGCATCGCGCGAGCTCGATCCTGCAGCGGCTGAACATGAACGATGTTCAGGCGCGCGTCGCTACCCTGAGCGGCGGCGAGCGTCGCCGGGTCGCCCTGGCCGCGCTGCTCTTGGCCGAGCCCGACGTCCTCATCCTGGACGAACCGACGAACCACCTGGACACCGACAGCATCGACTGGCTCGAGACTTACCTCGAAGAGAGCTTCGAAGGGGCGTTGCTGGTCATCACGCACGACCGGTATTTCCTCGACAGGGTCGTCACCCGGACCTGGGAGCTCGACCGGGGTGAGATCATGATCTACGAGGGCGGCTGGGAGGCTTACCTCACCGCCAAGGCCGAGCGCCAAGCGGTCGAAGCTCGCACCGAGGCGAATCGCCAGAATTTTCTGCGCACGGAGCTGGAGTGGCTGCGCCGCCAGCCCAAGGCGCGCGGGACGAAACAGAAAGCACGCATCGCGCGCGCGGAGACCGCGATCGACAACTCGCCGCAGGCTGCTCGGCAGGCCCTGCAATTCGAAGCCACGGGCGCCCGTCAAGGCTCCGAGGTGCTGGTGTTTGAAGAGGCCGCGTTTCGTTATGGCGAGCGGCCCATCATCGACGGGTTGGAGCTGATCGTGACGCCGGGGCAGCGGATCGGCGTCATCGGCCCCAACGGGGCGGGCAAGACAACGCTGCTCGGGTTGGTGACGGAGAAGCTCGCGCCCAGCGCGGGGCGGGTGCGGCTGGGCAAGAACACGCGCATTGGCTACTTCGCGCAGACGCGCAGCGATCTCGACGAGGCCGCGACGATCGCCGAAAACGTCGCCGGTCTGCGGCAGACGGTCAGCGTGGGTGGGCGCGACATCACCATCTACAGCTATCTCGATCGCTTCAGCTTTCGGGGTGAGGAGATCCGCAAGAAGGTCGGGGTGCTCTCGGGCGGAGAGCGAGCGCGCGTGGCGCTCGCCAAGCTCCTGATCACACCCGCCAACCTGCTCTTGCTCGACGAGCCGACGAACGACCTCGACATCACCACCATGGGCGCGCTCGAGCAGATGCTGTGCGAGTTCCCGGGTTCGGTGCTGGTCGTCTCGCACGACCGTTATTTCCTCGATCGCGTCGCGACGTCGCTGCTGGTGTTCGAGGGGGCCGGCAAGGTGCAGCACTACGTCGGTGACTACGGCACGTACTCGCGCCTGCGCCGCGAACGGGCCGAGCTCGCGCGCCCGGCGGCGCGTGAGGCCGCGTCAGCGGCGGCGGTCGTCGCCGCGCCGCCCAAGCGGCCAGCGAAGCTCAGCTACAAGGAAGAGCGGGAGCTGGCAGAGATTGAAAAGACGATCGAGGCCGCCGAGGGAGAGGTTCGGCGCCTCGAGGCACTACTCGCCGATCCGGACCTCTACCGTCGTGACGCCGTGCGCGCGGCGCAGCTCGGCACCGAGCTCGGGGCCGCGCAGGCGCGCGTCGCGTCGTTGATGGATCGCTGGCAGGAGCTCGAGTCAAAGCGCGAAGCTTTCGAGGCGAGCCGCTGAGCGTTTCGCCCCGTGTCGCGCCTTGAAGCTCGGGCTCAGACGGCGAACTGCTGGACGAGCCGATCGATCAGCTGATCGATCTTGGCGTTGACCGGCTCGAAGTCGGGGTTCTTCGCGTAGAACTCGACGATCTCTTCTGCGCCGCGCGCGAAGGGGATGGTGCACTCGAAGCCGGGGACGAAGCGCTTGATCTTCGTGTTATCGAAGATCACGCTGTGCGTCTTGTCGCCGAGCAGGCCCGCGCCCCAGTCCGGGTGCTCGCGAGCGATGATCGCCGAGGGCACGTGCACGAGCTTGGGTGTGACGCCGGCAGCCCGCGCCACGGCGCCGAAGATTTCATTCCAGGTCAGCACCTCATCGGAAGTGATGTGAAAGGCTTCGCCGACGGACTTCGGGTTCGCCAGCAGCCCGACGAACCCTTTGGCGAAATCGCGGTGATGCGTGAGGACCCAGAGCGAGCTGCCGTCGCCGTGCACGACGACGGGTTTGCCCGCTTGCAAGCGGCGCAGGACGGTGTAGCCGCACTGATAAGGATCGAACGGCAACAGCGTCTTGTCGTAGGTGTGTGACGGGCGCACGATCGTGGCCGGAAATCCGCTCTCGCGATAGGCGCGGATGAGCAGCTCCTCGCACGCGATCTTGTTGCGTGAATACTGCCAGTGCGGGTTGGCGAGCGGCGTGCTCTCCGTCAAGGGCCAGTTGTCCACGGGCTTCTTGTAGGCAGAGGCCGAGCTGATGAAGATGAACTGTCCCGTGCGCCCGGAAAACAACTCGATGCCCTGCTGGATGTGCTCCGGCACGAACGAGATGAAATCCGCCACCGCGTCGAACTCGAGCGCGCCGAGCGCTGCGCGGGCGCTTTGCGCGTCGCGGATGTCCCCGGACAGCACCTTCACGCCCTTCGGTATCGCCCGCGGCGAGCGCCCACGACACAGCAGATACAGCTCGATGCCCCGCTCGACGGCGAGCTCCGAGCACGCCGAGCTGATGATTCCGGTCCCACCGATGAAAAGTACGCGCATGTCGGGCGTGTAGAAGAGCGCACGGCGCTCGTCAACGACGCCCGTGAGCTCGTCAGGGCGCGCTGGAGAGGCTCGCGGCGCAGCGCGGGCGGCGCGCTCTTGGCATCACAAAGTTTCACGTAGGCCGCCTCCCCGCGGCGCAGCGCGGGCTCGGCCCGACACGTGGGGGCAGGGTGGTGGACAGACGCCGGCGTCTGGGGGCACCCTGCGTCGATGACGACTGCGGCCTCGGTCCGTCCGCCTTTCGAGTCCATCGAGGTCGCCCCCAACGGTCCTTTTCCGGGCAGCCCGCATGCGGCGCGCGTGTACCGCGGGGCGCTCGGCGCTGCGCACGCGAGCGCCTCGGAACGCGCTGCCGCGTTCGAAGCGCTCTTCGCTCGGCACGGCTGGCCGCCAGCCTGGCGAGCGGGCTTATACGAGATGCATCACTATCACTCGTCGGCGCACGAGGTGCTCGGCATCTTCTCGGGCTGGGTGCGCGCGCGACTGGGGGGGCCCGGCGGGGTGCTGGTCACGCTCCACGAGGGCGACGTCGTGCTCATCCCGGCTGGCGTCGCCCATTGCAACGAGGGTCAGTCTCCAGACTTTCGTGCAGTGGGCGCTTATCCGCGCGGAGCCAAGCCCAACATGCGCTACGGGCGCGACAACGAGCGAGTTGCCGATGCGGCGCGGGTGGCGGCGTTGCCCGCGCCATCCCCCGACCCCGTCTTCGGCAGCTCGGCAGCCCTGTAGCTTCACGCAGCCCTGTAGCTTCACGCAGCCCTGTAGCTTCACATCGCGCCGGCAGCGATGAGCGCGGAGACGCGCCGAATCACCGCTGAGACAATCGCAGGCTACTGGCAGCAACGACATCTGCGCCGCGTTGTCTCGAGTTGGGGGATTCGCGCTTTCGCTGCGAACATCTGCCCCGAAATTTCGTTGGGGCTGCCGCCAAGCGCTCCTGGCGGCAGCCCCAACACCCTGTGAAGAATCCGCTCAAGATGAAAGATAGCACCAGATCCGAGTCTCTCAAGTCCAAATCTGAAATTAGTGTTGATAATCCTTATCAACAGGGCGGCCGATAGGACAAGGCCTGGCAGGCTCTAATGTAGGTTCGCCTGGAGCTCGGGGCGCAGTGCTGCGGCGTCGCGCGCGGCGCCAGCGTCGTCAGGCGCGGCGCAGCTCGCACAGGCGGGCCGCCGCGTGATCCAGCGTCGCGTCGTTTTTTGCGAAGCAGAATCGAACGATGCGTCGCTCGGGCGGGACGCTGTAGAAGGGCGACACGGGAATGACCGTGACCCCTGCCTCGATGGTGAGACGCCGGGCGTAGGCGAGATCG
>Ga0315910_10002106_pt1 | contig 17754 bp, 19 predicted proteins | sample EdamamesoilMG_FD_204470 | JGI IMG/M metagenome (GOLD analysis project Ga0315910, IMG submission 204470) | Garden soil microbial communities collected in Santa Monica, California, United States - Edamame soil | ecosystem: Environmental > Terrestrial > Soil > Garden | place: USA: California... | reverse complement strand
TGGCCCACGAGGCAGTCCTCGGAGTGCACGACCTGCGGACGCGGACGTCGGGAACGCAGGAGTTCATCCAGTTTCACCTCGAGCTCAAGCCCGAGCTCGAGCTCAGGCGCGCTCATGACATCAGTCACGAGGTCGAGGCGGAGCTGCGGCGGCGCTTCCCGCGCGCCGAAGTGATCATCCACGCCGAGCCCGCCGGGATCGACGACGAGCGCGACCGGTACTAGCCAAGACAAGGGCCGCGCAGCGGCCCGCCGTCGTCGGCGACAGACGAGCGGCCCGCAGGGCCGCGAAGTCGAGAGCCAAGACAAGGGCCGCGCAGCGGCCCGCCGTCGTCGGCGACAGACGAGCGGCCCGTCGTCGTCGGCCTGGCGCGGCCTAGCGCAGCTCAGCGGCCGCGAGCGCCTCGATGAGCGCGAACAGGCGCTCGGCGGAGCCCGCTTCGCTGACACCGGTGGCGTACTTGCCGGCGACGACGATCGTCGGCGTGCTTTCGACGCCGTAGCGGCGCCCGAGCTCGTCGGCGCGATTGACCTGCGAGCGCACCGAGAACGACTCGAAGACGCTGTTGAAATCCGCGTCGTTGACGCCGAAGCGCGCGAAGAAATCGCGCATCGCCGCCTGCGTCTCGAGATAGTTCCGGTCCACGTGCATGGATTCGAAGAAGGGCTCGTGCATCTCCTCGCCCTTGCCGAGCGCGGCGGCCGCATAGAAGGCTTGCGCGTGCAGCCGCACGGTCTCGTTCCAGGTCGTCGGCACCCGGACGAAATTGATGTGAGCGGGCTTGTTCGGCAGCCAGGCCTGCACGTAGGGCTCGAGGTTGTAGCAGTGGATGCAGCTGTACATGAAGAACTCATTGACCTCGACCTGGCCCGGCGTCGGGTTCGGGGCCGATGTGGCCGAGATCCGGCGGAAGTGCCGGCCTTCGACGAAGCCCGCGGCGGCCACGGGGTCGGTCATGATGCCGGGCGCGGATTGCGTCGCCCCGGGAGCGGGCTGCCCGGCGGCATTCGCGGCCGCGGCTGTTGAGGTCCCGGCGGGCGCGGCTTCGGTGGCCCGCGGCGCTGACTCACCCGCGGCTGCGGCGGTGCCGCCGTCGTGCGCGGGATTGTGCGTGGCATCGTGCCCCGCATGGGAATCGGCCGGGGTTGCGCTGGCCGTCGCCGTGGGCGCGGCGGCCGGAGTCGCCGCAGGTGCTGCGGCGGCCGAAGTCCCGACAGCCGTAGCCGCCGGCTCGGACTGACCGCAGGCGGCAACGATGGAGAGGGTCAATATCAGGGCAAGTATTCGTTTCACGCTCATGCTCCCTCCGCTCAGTGGAGTCCCTGCATATAGCTCGCGAGAGCATCAATCTCGTCGTCGAGCAGGAATTCGGCAGTGTTACGCATCATTTGGTTCAATTCGGAATCCGAGGCGCGGCTGCCGGAGCGGTAATCGCGCAGCGTCTTGGCCAGATAGGTGGTGTGCTGATGGCTGACGCGCGGATAGCCCGCGAGCGGATTGCCCTGGCCGCCCGGGCCGTGGCAGGCGATACAGGCCGCGACGCCGCGCTCGGGAATACCACCGCGGTAGATGCGCTCGCCGCGCTCCGCCTGTGCCGGATCCGCACCTTTGGGTGCCATGGTCTGGCTCTCGAACCAGGCCGCGACGTCTTGCGAATCCTCGTCGGATAGCGTCATCGCCATGGCCTGCATGCCGGAACCCAGGTCGGCGCGGACGCCGCTGCGGAAGGCCTCGAGCTGGCGGACGATGTAGCTCGCATGCTGACCGGCCAGCGAGGGCCAGTTCAAAGCGCCGACGATGGCATTGCCGTCGGCTCCGTGGCAGGCGAGACAGGCAGTCGATTTGGCCTGCCCCTCTTCGGCTGACCCTTCCTGGCCGAAAGTGCTGCCGGCGCCGAGGCAGAAGGCGGCCGCGGCGACGAAAGTGGCGAGCCTGCAAGTGCGAGAGAACGCGGCGGGGCGGGTCGTTGGCGAGAGCTGCACGGCGGCGGATCTTTCCTTGGAAAGGCGCGGCGATTGTACACTAAGCGCCACTCTGCGATCAGCGTGGAAGGCCCATCCGACGGGCCTTCCAGGACTCACGATGCCAGCCAGATTCCTCACGAGCGCGGCCGACTTCAAGGGCTTTCCCGCCGACTCGGGCGCCGAGCTCGCTGTCGTCGGTCGCTCGAATTCGGGTAAATCGAGCGCGATTAACCGGATCGTCGGCCAGGCCAAGCTCGCCCGGGTCAGCAAGACGCCAGGCAGAACCCAGCTCATCAATTTCTTCGAGCTCGGCCAGGACCTGAGGCTCGTCGACCTGCCGGGCTACGGTTTCGCGCGTGTGCCGGAGGCGCAGCGCCTGGAATGGCGGCGCCTGACCGGGGAGTATTTCGGGAACCGCCGTTCGCTCAAGGGTCTGCTCCTGACGGTCGACATCCGGCGCGGCCTGCTCGATCTCGATCAGGCCATGCTCGACTGGGCGGCCGGGCTTGGGCTGCCGGTCATGATCCTGCTGACCAAGGCCGACAAGCTCTCGCGGGGCGCCGGAGCGATGGCGCTCAAGGCGCTGCGCCAGGACCTGATGGACGGCGTAACGGCCGAGCTGTTTTCCGCCCTGGACGACACCGGGGTCGAAGCGGCCCGGACACAGGTCGGGGCCTGGATTGGCGCGGAGCTCCCCGGATAGGGCGGGCAGAAAACGGCCCCGGGCGCGGTGTTAGGGGACGCGCCCGGGGCCACAAAGCCCGGGTGGGGTTCCCAGGCGAACCCGCTTGCATAAGGGAGATTAGCGGGGGCGTCCTGGCAAAGACGCCTGATCCTTTAGTCTCGGAAGCCGTGGAAAAGGTTCCGGAAAGTGGCGCGGCCCTGCGGGCCGCTCGTCTGTCGCGGACGACGGCGGGCCGCTGACGCGGCCCTTGTCTTGGCTCAGGCGTGTTCTTTTGTTTGCGCGGGTCCGCGGTAGATCAGCCGGTCGCTGGCCGCGATCGCCAGCGCCGAGACCAGGAACGTGAGGTGAATGCCGACCTGCGCGTAGATCACCCTGTCAAGGAGGGAGTCTGCGTTGATGAAGGTCTTGAGCAGGTGGATCGACGAAATGCCGATGATCGCGGTGGCGAGCTTGACCTTGAGCACCGAGGCGTTGACGTGCGACAGCCACTCCGGCTGGTCCGGATGCCCCTCGAGATTCATGCGCGACACGAAGGTCTCGTAGCCGCCGACGATGACCATGATCAGCAGGTTCGAGATCATCACCACGTCGATGAGCCCGAGCACGACGAGCATGATGACGGTCTCGGTCAGCGCCTCGCTCTCCGCCCCGACGGCGTCGAGAACGTGATGCAGCGCGTCCTCGTTGCCAAAGGCGGCAACGATCAGATAGTAGAGCTCCTGCCAGAACAGCCAGACGTACACGGCCTGCGCGGCGATGAGACCGAGGTACAACGGCAGCTGGAGCCAGCGGCTCGCGAAAATCAGGTTCGGAATCGGTCTCAAGTGGGCTCTCGTGTCAACGTCCGACGGCGCGAGACTCTAGCAAAGACTGAAAAACCGTGCGATTCGTCAAATTCGCTGCTCGACTGCGCGTCGCGAACGGCGCTAGTATAGAAACTGGTATCGAAATATAGAAACAGGTATGGCACTCAGTATCAAGGACCCGGAAGCGGACCGTCTCGCGCGCGAGGTTGCCAAGGCGACGGGAGAAACGTTGACCGCCGCCGTGGTGCAATCCCTGCGCGAACGGCTTGCGCGTGTGCGCCGAGTCCGGGGACGCCCGCTGCGCGAGGAACTGCTGGCGATCGGACGGCGCTGCGCGCGCCTGTCGGTCCGCGATCAACGATCCGACGATGAGATCGTCGGGTACGACGACCGCGGGCTGCCGCGTTGATACGCGTGGTTGTCGATACTTCCGCGCTCGTCGCCTTGCTCGGGATGGAGCCCGAGGCCGCGAGACTCGCCGCGGCGCTCGAACAGGATACGCATCGGATCATCTCCGCCGCAACGCTGCTCGAGGCGGGGCTCGTGATCGAGGCGCGTTACGGTGCCGGTGGCGGCCGGGAGCTCGATCTGCTCGTTGCCAAGGCGGGACTCGTGATCGAGCCCGTCACTGCGGAGCAGGCTGATCTCGCACGGGAAGCATGGCGGCGCTTCGGCAAGGGCCGTCACACAGCTGGCCTGAATTTCGGGGACTGTTTCAGCTACGCCCTGGCACGCACGTCCGGCGAGCCGCTGCTATTCAAGGGCGACGACTTTTCCCAGACGGACGTCGCGATCGCGCACTACTGACGCGCCGGCGCACCCGTCAGTGCGCCTCGTCCCAGTTCGCTCCGGCTTTCGCGTCCACCTTGAGCGGCACCGAGAGCTCCGCGGCCGCCTGCATGATGCCGACGAGTCGGACTTCGGCGGCCTTCGCCTCGCTCTTCGCGACCTCGAGCACGAGCTCGTCGTGGACCTGCATGATGAGCCGTCCCGGCAGCTTGCCGGCCTCGATCTCGCGATCGGCTTCGAGCATCGCACGCTTGATGATATCGGCGGCCGTGCCCTGCATCGGCGCATTGATCGCGCTGCGCTCGGCGTACTGGCGGCGCTGCATGTTTTTCGCATTGATGTCGGGGAGATGCAGGCGCCGGCCGAAGACCGTGCTGACGAAGCCCTGCTCGCGCGCGAGGGCGCGCGTCGAATCCATGTAGGCCTTCACCCCGGGATAGCGCTCGAAATAGAGATCGACGTAGGCCTGCGCCTCGCCGCGCTCGATGCCGAGCTGTCGGGCGAGACCGAAGGCCGACATGCCGTAGATGAGCCCGAAGTTGATCGCCTTGGCCCTGCGCCGCTGCTCGTCGTCGACCTTGCCCGGCGCGATGCCGAACACCTCGGCCGCGGTCGCGCGGTGGATGTCGAGATCCTTCCGGAACGCCGCGATCAGGCCCTCGTCGCGCGAGAGGTGCGCCATGATCCTGAGCTCGATCTGCGAATAGTCGGCCGCGATGAGACAGGCGCCCGGCGGCGCGATGAACGCCTGGCGGATCCGCCGCCCCTCGGCCTTGCGGATCGGGATGTTCTGGAGGTTCGGATCGGCCGAGGAGAGCCGCCCGGTCGCGGCGACGGCCTGGTGATACGAGGTATGAATCCGGCCCGTGCGCCCGTTGATCTCCAGTGGCAGCTTGTCGGTATACGTTGACTTCAATTTGGCCGTCGCGCGGTACTCGAGGATGAGCGCGGGCAACTCGTATTCCTCGGCAAGCTCGGTGAGCACGTTCTCGGCCGTCGAGGGCTGGCCCTTCGGCGTTTTCTCCTTGACGGGCAGGCCGAGCCGCTCGAACAGGATTTCCTGGAGCTGCTTCGGCGAATCGAGATTGAATTCGCCGCCTGCTGCCTTGTAGGCCTGGTCCCTGATCCGCACGAGCGCGCTCGCGAGCTCGCCGCTCTGCCGCTCGAGCATCGCGCGGTCGACGAGGACGCCCGTGTGCTCCATGCGCTTCAGCACGCCGATCAGCGGCCGCTCGATGTCCGTGTAAACGCTCAAGGGCCCGGCCTCGGCCTCGAGCAGCGGCCAGAGCACCCGATGCAAGCGCCACGTCACGTCGGCATCCTCGGCGGCGTAGGGGCCCGCGCGGTCGAGCGGCACCTCGGCGAAGCCGATCTGCTTCGCGCCCTTGCCCGTGACGTCCTCGTACTTGATCGTCGTGACGCCGAGATACTTCGCCGCGACCGAGTCCATGTCGTGGCGGATCGCCGTCGAGTTCAGCACGTAGGACTCGAGCATCGTGTCGTGCGCGATGCCGCGGAGCGTGATGCCGTAATTCTCGAGGACGTGCGAGTCGTACTTGAGATGATGGCCCACCTTCTTCTTCGACTCGTCCTCGAGCCAGGGCTTGAGCTTCGCGAGCACGAGGTCGCGGTCGAGCTGCTCGGGCACGCCGAGGTAGCGATGCGCGACCGGCACATAAGCGGCCTTGTTGGGCTCGCAGGCGAGCGACACCCCGACGAGCTCGGCATCCATATAGGCGAGGCTCGTCGTCTCCGTGTCGAAGGCCGTGAGCTCCGCGCGGTCGATCCTGGCGAGCCAGTGCAGGAGGCGCTCCTCCGTCAGCACGATCTCGTAGTCGGTCGGTGCCGCGTCGGCAGCGGGAGCGGCCGGTGCGTCGCCGAGCAGGCGCCGGAGCGCCCCGAACATGTCGAGCGGCTCGAGCACGGCGCGGAGCCGCTGGCCGTCGACCGGGCGCTTCGCGATATCGTCGAGGGCGAATGGCAGCTCGAGATCGCATTTGATCGTGACGAGCTCCTTGTAGAGCGGCAGTTTCGGTAAGGTCGCGCGCAGGCTGTCGCCGGCCTTGCCCTTGATCTCGTCTGCCTTCGCCACGAGCGTTTCGAGATCGCCGTAGTCGGCGAGCCACTTCTGCGCCGTCTTCGGGCCGACGCCCGGCACGCCGGGGATGTTGTCGGAGCTGTCGCCGATCAGCGTGAGGTAATCGACGATCTGCTTCGGGCTCACCCCGAACTTCTCGAAGACACCGTCGGCGTCGAGCCGCTTGTCGTCCATCGTGTTGAGCACGAGGACCTGCGAGTCGACGAGCTGGGTCATGTCCTTGTCGGTCGTCGAGATGACGGTATCGAGCCCAAGCCTGCGCGCGGCAGCGGCGAGCGTGCCGATGACGTCGTCCGCCTCGACGCCGGGAATCCGCACGACCTTGATGCCGAGCGCCTCGATGGCGGAGAGCGCGGGCTCGATCTGCGCGCGGAGCTCATCCGGCATCGGCGGGCGGTTGGCCTTGTAGTCGGCGTAGAGGTCGTCGCGAAAGGTCTTGCCCGGCGCGTCGAAGACGGCGGCGATCCTGTCCGGCCCGTAGTCGGCAAGCAATCGGTTCGTCATGTTGAGGATGCCGTGCACGGCGCCCGTCGGGTTGCCCTTCGAGTCGCTGAGCCGCTGCAGCGCCGGGACGTGGTAAGCCCGGTAGATGTACGACGAGCCGTCGATCAGGACGACCGGTTTACTGCTCATTCTCCCCGCCGTTCCCGTTGCCTTCCTCGTTCTCGCCCCCGGAGCCGGAACCGGAGGCGCTGCCGGCGGCGGATGCCGTGCCATCGTCTTCCGCGCTTTCATCGCCGGGCAGCATGAGCGGTCCCATCTGCCCGCAGCCGGCGAGCGCGACCATGCCGAGCAGGATGGCCGCGAGCGCGGGAATGGAAGTCAGCGGGAACGACGCGAACAGTGCGGGGGGGATTCGGCCCTGGCGCCGCGCGCTCATTTCCCGGTCGCCTTGGCGCGTTCCTGCTCGAGCTCGGCAGCGATGCGCCGATAGGCTTCGCGGAACGGGATGCCCTGCTCGACGACCAGCGCATTCGCGCGCTCGGCGGCAAAGAGCTCCGTGCCGAGCCGGATGTTCTCCGCCCGGAACTCGATGGACTTGAGCGCGTGCGCCATGATCGCGAGGCAGTCGGCCGCGAGATCGATGCCCCGGAAGAGCGGGCTCTTGAGCCGCTGCAAATCGCGGTGATAGCCCGATGGCAGCTTGGCCGTGATCGCGAGCGCTTCGACGAGCGCGGCCTGCACCGAGGCCGATGCCGCGCGCACGAGCTCGAAGACATCGGGATTGCGCTTCTGCGGCATGATCGACGAACCCGTCGTCATCTCCGCCGGCAAGGTGACGAAGGCGATCTCCTCCATGTAATAGAGCATGAGATCCGCCGCGAGGCGCGCGAGATCGTTCGTCAGCAGCGTGAGCTCGAACAAGAGCGCCGCCTCGGCCTTGCCGCGCGACAGCTGCACCGCCGTGACGGGCTCGTGCACTTCCGCGAACCCGAGAGTCCTGCTCGTCGCCTCCCGATCGATCGGCAGCTTCGGCGTGCCGTAGCCGGCGGCCGAGCCGAGCGGGGATTTGTCCGCCCGGCGCGCGGCCGCGAGCAGGCCCGCGCGGTCGTCGGCGATCTCGGCGGCGAAACCCTGCGCCCAGAGCGCGACCGTGCTCGGCATCGCGGGCTGCATGTGCGTGTATCCCGGCAGGGCGATCCGGCCCTGCCTCGCGGCGAGCGTCTCGAGCGCGGCGACGACCTCGCCCGCGAGACCGGCGAGCTCCGCGGTCGCCTCCTTCATATACAGCCTGAGCGCAACCAGCACCTGGTCATTGCGCGAGCGCCCGAGATGCACGCGGCCACCGGCCTCGCCGATCTTCCCGATGAGCCGCCGCTCGAGCGCCGTGTGGGCGTCCTCGTCGGCGAGCTCGATCGTCCAAAGGCCCTCCGCGTGCGCCGCGCCGAGCGACTCGAGCCCCGCCTGGATGGCTTGCGAGTCCTGCGGCGCGAGCAGGCCCTGCGCCTCGAGCATCCGGGCGTGCGCTATCGACGCGGCCACGTCGTGGGCGACGAGCCGCTCGTCGAGGCGATGGTCCTCGCCCGCGGTGAATTCGAGGATCCGCCGGTCGAGCGATTTGCCTTTGTCCCAGAGTCGCGCCATGACGCCCTCAGGTCTGTTGCTCGGCGGCGCTGAGCGCCTTGGTGTCGGCGACGACGAGCGTGCCCGTGCCTTCGTTGGTGAAGACCTCGAGCAGCAGGCTGTCGGGCAGCGAGTAGGAAATCACGTGCACGCGCGGCACGCCGGCGGCGATCGCTTTCTCGATGGCCGCGACTTTCGGCAGCATGCCGCCGCTCAACTTGCCGTCGTTGCGCAGCCGCTGCAGGCCGGCCGTGTCGACGTAGGAGATCAGCGAGCGCGGATCGGCCAGCGTCTCGAGGATGCCGGGCGCGCCCGTGGCGAGAATGAGCTTCTCCGCCTTGAGCCCGCCCGCGAGCGCGGCCGCGACCGTGTCCGCATTGATGTTGAGCAGCGTGCCGTCCGAGTCGGCCGAGAGCGGGCTTACGATCGGCACGAGATGATCGTCGAGCAGGTTCTCGAGCACGGTCGTGTCGACGGCCTTGATGTCGCCGACGTAGCCGTAGTCGATCGTCTCTCCGCCTTCGCTGCGCCTGACGGGCGGCCGCCTCGACGCCTGGATCAGCCCGGCGTCGACGCCCGAGACGCCGACGGCGGGCACGCCCGCGGCGCGGCAGATCGCGACGATCTCGGTGTTGATCTGGCCGTTCAGCACCATCGTCATGACCTTGAGCGCCTCGGCGTCGGTGACACGCCGGCCGTCGACGAAATTCGCCTGGATCTTGAGCTGCTCGGCGAGCGCGGTCGACTGCGGGCCGCCGCCGTGCACGAGCACGACGCGGATGCCGACCTGATGCAGGATGCCGATCTGCTCGACGAAGCGCCGCGTGGCCTCGGGCGTGGCGAACGCCTCGCCGCCCGCCTTGAGCACGAAGACCTTGCCCTTGTACATGCGGACATAGGGCGCCGCATGCTTGAGCGCCGTGACGGCGATCGTCCGTTCGTTGGTGGAGAGTCTCGTCATTTGCCCTTACCGCTCAGCATCTGATGGAGTACCGCCATCTGCACGACCATGCGATTGCGCGCTTCCTGGATGACGACGCTGCGCGGCCCATCGAGGACGTGATCCTGCACGACCACGCCGCGGCGCACCGGCAGGCAGTGCATGAAGCGCGCGTCGCGCCGCGCATTGTCGAACCAGCTTTCGGCGACGCACCAGTTGAGCAGCGGCTCCCTGAGCTTCTGGTCGGCCGGGCCGTCGCCGTAGTGCCGCGTCGACGACCAGGACTTCGCGTAGATGATGTGCGCGCCCTCGGTCGCCTGCCGCGGATCGCTGGTCTCGGTGACGCTGCCGCCCGACTTCGCCGCAGCCGCGCGTGCCTTCGCCATGATCGCGGGCGGCAATTCGAATCCCGCGGGCCGGTTGACGACGACGTTCATGCCGCGCGCGGCAGCCATGTGCAGCGTTGCCGCGGGCACGGCGAGCGGCAGGGCCTTCGGATGGTAGGCCCAGGTCAGCACGAACTTGCCGCCGTTGCGCGGTACGCCCAAATCGTCGAGCGTCTTCCAGTCCGCGAGGCTCTGGCAGGGATGGTTGATCGCGGATTCCATGTTGATCACGGGGCTGCCGGCGAGCGCCGCGAGCTCGTGGTACTGCTTGTCGGCGATGTCCTCATCGAGGCTCCGTCGCGGCGCGAAGGCGCGGATGCCGAGCGCGTCGCCATAGGACGCAATCACCGGCACGGCTTCCTTGATGTGCTCGGCTGCCTGGCCGTCCATGACGATGCCCGCCCGCGTCTCGAGCCCGTGAATCGACATTTCGGGCGAGATCACGAAGGCGCCGCCGCCGAGCCGGATCATCGCGGCCTGGAAGGACGCGAGCGTTCTGAGCGAGGGGCTCATGAAGAGGAGTGCCAGCACCTTGCCTTCGAGCGCCTTCGGTTCCGGTCGGGTATCGAGCCGGGCGGCGAGCTTGAGCAGTTCCTCGATCTGCTCGCTCGAGCAGTCGGCCAGATCGTTAAAGTGACGCATTTCCTATTTCTCCAAGGGCTGAAGCAAGCAGTTCGACGTGCTCGCGGGTGAGTGTCAGTGAAGGCAGGAGGCGCAGCACGTGCGGATCGGCGCTCGTGCCGGCCAGAATATCGCGCTTCAGCAGCGCATCGCGAACCAGCGCCGCGCGCGGAGTAGTCCGCAGCCCGAGCAGGAAGCCCTGGCCCTGGATCGACTCGACCGGCCCCGTGACGCAGCTCGCGCGGATCGCCGCCGAGACGGCACGGACGTTGTCGAGCAGGCGCTCGTCCCTGATCGCCTCGATGACTGCGCAAATCGCGGCCATCGGCACGGGTCCGCCGCCGAAGGTCGTGCCGAGGTCGCCGGGCTTCAGATGCCGCGCGAGCTCTGGCCGCATGAGCATGGCGCCGGCCGGAATGCCTCCCGCGAGACCTTTCGCCGTCGTGAGGATGTCGGGCGCGATGCCGTAGAGGTTGGCGCCGAAAGGCGCGCCCAGCCGCCCCATGCCCGATTGCACTTCGTCGAAGATCAGCAGCGCGCCGGTCGCGGCCGTCGCGGTCCGCGCCGCGGCGAGGAACCCGGGCGCGAGGTCGTAGGCGCCCGCGAGCCCCTGCACCGGCTCGAGAATGACCGCCGCGGTATCCGGACCGATCGCTTCCGCGAGGACGTCGACGTCGTCGCGCGGCACGAAGCGCACGTCGAAGGGCGCCGACGGGAAGCCGTACCAGCCTTTTTCCACGGAGCCGTGGCTGACCGCGGCCGCCGCGGCCGTGCGGCCGTGGAAGCTGTGCTCGAGCGCGATGACCTCGCGCCTTCCCGTCAGCTTGAACGCGAGCCGGAGGGCATTCTCGTTGGCCTCGCCGCCGCTGTTGACGAAAAAGACGCGCGTGAGCCCCGAGCCTGCGAACTCGGCGAGCAGTGCCGCCGCGCGATCGCGGAGCTCGAGCTTCACCGCATTGCTCTGGAAGATCATGCTCGCGGCCTGGTCGGCGATCGCGCGCACGAGCTTCGCATGGCCGTAGCCGAGTGCCGCGACCGCGTGCCCGCCGTAGAGATCGAGTATCCGCCGGCCCGAGGCCTCGACGAGCCAGACGCCGTCGCCGCGAACGGGCGCGATCGGGAAGAACTGGTAGACCTCGTCGAGGTGCGCGCCTGTGGCGCTCGTGTGGGTACCGTGTGCCATCAGAGCCACCCCGCGGCCGGTGCCGTCAGGCCGGTCGCTTCCGGCAGGCCGACGAGCCGGTTGAGCCACTGCAGGCAGCCGCCGGCGGCACCCTTGAGCAGATTGTCGATGCTCGAGCAGACGACGACCGTGCCGTTCTCGACGCGCGCGGAGAGCGACGCGTAGCAGCTGCCCGCGATGTCCTTCATGAACGGCAGCTCCGGGTCGACCTCGACGAGCGGCGCGCCGCGGTAGTACTGCGTGAGCGTCTCGAGCACGTCGTCGCTCGTCGCGGTCGTCGCGAGCGGCGCGAAGATCGTTGCGTGGATGCCGCGGGCGAACGGCCCCGAATGCGGCACGAAGTTGAGCTCGATCGCCTGGCCGGTCGCGGCCTTCGTCAGGGCGGCGACCTCCGGCTGATGGCGATGCACGAGCGGCTGATAGGCGAAGAGGTTGCTCTGCCGGAGCGGATGATGCGTCGTGTCGCGCGCCTTGCGGCCCGCGCCCGTGCTGCCCGTGATCGCGCTCACGTAGAACGTCGGCTCCACGAGACCGGCCGCGACGAGCGGCACGATGCCGAGCAGCATCGAGGTCGCGAAGCAGCCCGGCTGGCAGGCGTGCGCCGTCTTCACTGCCGGCGCGTGCTCGGGCACCGCGCAGGTGAACTCGAGCAGCAGCTCCGGCCGCGGATGGGGCTTGCCGTAGACCGCCTTGAAGGCATCGGCATCGGCGAAGCGGAAGTCGGCCGAGGCGTCGACGACCGTGAGCTCGGTGCCCGCCGCCTTCGCCCGATCGATCATCTGCCCGATGAGCCCGGCCGACTCGCCGTGCGGCGCCGCCGACAGCAGGATGCTGTGCGCCTCGGACTCGATCAGCGCCTCGGCCTCGCCGAGCGTCGCGAAACGGGCGTCGCCGACCGCGGGCTTGAGATGCGGAAAGCTCGCGGCGATCGGCTCGCCGGCCTGGCTCGACGACACGCTCGCGGCGAGCGCGAGCTGCGGGTGCCCGGCCACGAGCCGGAGCATTTCCCCCGCGACGTAGCCCGAGCCGCCGAGAATGATGACCGGCCAGTTCTCGACGCTCATGCCGTGGCCTCCTTTCTGTGGCCGTGGCCGACGAGCGTCTGCAGCAGGTCGCCGAGCTCGGCGCCGGCCGACATCGCGTTGATGGCCGGCACGTTCGAGCGGTTGCGGATGATGTCGATGCCGACCTGGTTGTCGGTCGCCGGGCCCGTGACGGCCGCGGGCTCGATCGCGAACTCCTCGCGCAGCAGCTTGACGCCGCCCCAGGCGGAGACCGGGTCGTTGGCCGAGAGCACGACGGCCGTCAGTCGGTTGCGGATCTCGTCGTCGTGCAGGATCGCCTGGACGCCATACGCGCCGAGCAGGCCGTCGCCGAGCTCGCAGACGATGACGTCGGGCTTCTGCTCGTAGAGATCGGCGAGCAGGTTGCGCGCGAGCGCCGATGCGTTGGCCTCGGTCGTCGCGACGATGCCGTAGTCCGAGAACATCGAGATGTTCCGGGCGCCGGCATCCTCCATCGCGAGAATGTCGCGCCGGAGCGCGACGCCGGTCGCCTTGAAGGCATCGACGACGAGGCCGTTGTGACGGAAGCGGCTGACGACCGCGCAGGCGGCTGCCGTCTTGCCCGAGTTCATGCAGGTGCCGGCAAGCGCGACGACGGGGATGCCGTGGCCGTTGAGCGCGCGATCGGCCCGGAATTCGCGGTTCGCGACGCGCGCGGGCACGCCGACGCGCTCGCCCAGGAACGGGAAGTCGAGCACGGTGCCGAGCACGCGGCAGTCGAAGGGCTTGCCGTGCGAGGGGTTGATGGAATCGCAGATGCCGACGACCCCGCCGAGGTTCAGCAGCTGCACGATGTCGCCGGGCGCGAGCTTCGTCGGCAGATGGCCCGAATAGCCGAACAGGGCCTTGCGATGGCCGAGTGCCGCGACGAGCACGTCGCCCTGCTTGACCTGGGCCATGCGGCCGCTCGTGAGCTCGAGGGTGTTGTAGCTCGACTTCGAATTCAGCACCTCGACCGCGATCAGCACGCCTTCCTCGCAGGGAATCTCGTGGCTGATGCGGATCTCGTTGCCGAGCTCGGCGGCGAGCGCGACCGAAGCGATCTTGTCGACGACGACGGATTGCATCTTTAGTTCTCCTGTTTCGCCGCCCGGCCCGCCCGCGCATGCAGGATGCCGGGCAGCGCGAGCACGCGCGAGAAGCCGACGGCATCGGCGCTCGTCCACTCGCCGGCCGACTCGCCGTACTTGCCGCGGCTCGCGGCCATGAGCGAGTGCGGCGACGCGACGCCGACGACGAAGAGGCTGCCGGGCCGAAGCTCGACACGTACCGTGCCCGTCACGCGGCGCTGCGACGAGCGGAGGAACGCCTCGATGTCGGCGCAGACGGGGTCGAGCTGCTTGCCCTCGTGGACGAGATCGCCGTAGCTCAATGCCAGCGGCTCCTTGAGCCGGGCCTGGAGCGGCCCGAGCGTGAGCTTCTCGAGCTCGCGGTGCGAGCAGAGCAGGATCTCGGCCGCCGGTGCCTCGAAGGCGACGCGGCCCTTGGTGCCGAGGATCGTGTCGCCCAGATGGATGCCGCGGCCGATGCCGTAAGCGGCACCTTCGGACTCGAGCCGCTCGATCAGCGCCACGGGCGCGAGCGCCTGGCCGTCGACCGAAACCGGCACGCCCTGCTCGAAGCCGATCTCGATCGTCTTCGGCGCCCTGCCGGAAGTGAGCGCGCCGCTCGAGAGCACCCACGCCGATTCGGGGATGGATCCCATCGAGGTCAGTGTCTCGGTGCCGCCGATCGTCACGCCCCAGAGCCCGCGGTTGATCGAATACGCCGAGCCGCGCGTCGGCACCGGGAGCTTGCGGTCGTTCAGGTACTCAACCTGCTTTGCCCGCTGGAAATTCTGGTCGCGCACCGGCGCGAGCACCTCGAGCTCGGGCGCAAGCGCCTTGAGAATGACCTCGAAGCGGATCTGGTCGTTGCCCGCGGCCGTGCAGCCGTGCGCCACGGTCTTCGAGCCGAACTGCTTCGCCGCGGTCGCGAGATGCCGCGCCTGCACGGAGCGCTCCGCGCCGACGCAGAGCGGGTAGAGATTCCCGCGGCGCACGTTGCCCATGATCAGGTACTTGAGCACCGTGTCGAAGAACTCGTCGCGCGCCTCGATCTCGAGGTGATCGGCGGCGCCGAGCGCCTTCGACTTCGCCGCGAGCGCCGCGCTGTCGAGACCGCCGGTGTTCACCGTGGCCGTGACGACGGGACGGCCGTAGGTCTCCGCGAGCCAGGGCACGCAGAAAGAGGTATCGAGTCCGCCCGAGAAGGCGAGGACGATGGGATTGGTCGGGGCGCTCATGCGGTTTCCTTTCTGAGACTCTGCTTCAGGCGCGCGCGCAGACGCCGCTGCTGCGCGGAGCTTACGGTGGCGATGAATATGGTGTCGTCGCCGGACAGCGTGCCGACGATCTCCGGCCAGTTCGCACGGTCGAGCGTCACGGCGACGCGCTGCGCGGCGCCGACGGCAGTCGTGACGACGACCAGGTTCGCACCCGCCGAGCGGATCTCGCGCACGAACTCGGCGATCTCCTGCATGGCATTGCCGTTGCCGGCGGGCTCCTGCTCGGGCAGGCTGTACCCGTTCTTGAGCTTCACGGCACCCATGTCCTTGAGATCGCGGCTCACGCTCGACTGCGTGGCGTCAAAGCCCTGCAGCTTGAGCAGCGCCACGAGCTCGGCTTGACGCTCGATCGCATGCTCGCGGAGCAGCTTCGCAATCACGAAGCGGCGCTCGTTGCGCTGTTCTGCGGTGGCTGAGGGCATGGTCCTACCGTGAATAAAGTTGCGCATAATAGACGCCTATGCGCAAAAAGCAAGGGCTATTTTCAGGGAATTCGGGAGCGGAATCGTGACGGTCGAGTTTGACGGTATCGAGAAGGAGCTCGGGGACGGGATCGAGCGCGCCATCATCTGGCTGCACGGGCTCGGCGCCGATGCGGGCGACTTCCTGCCCATCATCGGTGAGCTTGGGCTTCCCCAGGGCTTGCGCTTCGTCTTCCCGAACGCGCCCTTCCGGCCCGTGACGATCAACGGCGGCATGGTCATGCGCGCCTGGTACGACATCCGCGGCTTCGGACCGGATGCGCCGGAAGATTCCGCGGGGATCGCGGCCAGCGCGGCCGTGGTACGCGGCCTCGTCGAGCGGGAGATCGCCCGCGGCATTGCGCGCGAGCGCATCGTGCTCGCGGGTTTCTCGCAGGGGGGCGCGATCGTGCTGCACGCAGGTCTTGCCGGCTCCGGGCGGATCGCCGGAGTCCTCGGCCTCTCGACCTATCTGCCGGCGGCCGGGCTGCTCGACGCGGCGGGGCCGATCGCAACCGACGTTCCGGTGCGGCTGATGCACGGCAGCGACGACCCCGTGATTCCGCTCGCCCTCGCGCGGGCCTCGACGGCGGCGCTCGAGGCTCGCGGCATCCGCGTCGAGTGGTCGACCTATCGCATGGGCCACGAGGTGATCTGGCCCGAGCTCCGCGATATCAGTGCGTGGCTGCGGCAGCGATGAGCTCGCTTCGTGCCGCGCAGCCCGGGCAGTCCGCCCGCGGCAGCGCGAGCCGGTCGACGACGTAGCAGATCAGGCAGCTGTCGCAACGGACGATCCCGAGCTCATCGCCGCGACGCAGCGACAGCAGGAGATTCCAGGCCCATTCGAAACTGAGCGCGGGCCGGGCAACGAAGCTCGTGTAGGTTTCGAAGGATTCGCAGAAGCGATGCCCCAGGCGGACGTTGCGCTCGAGCTCGGGCTGCGGCTCGCCGTTGCAACGGAGCAGGCGATTCGCGATCAGGAGGTGCGTGAGCACGCCCGATTCGAGCGCGCGCTGCGGATTGCGCACGAGCGGTGCTACTTGCGTGGGTGAGCGGCCGCGTCGCCGGCGCACCGGCTGCTCATCGAACTTGAAATAGGCTGAATAGAGCTTGCGGATCCGGTCGTCGCTCAAACCCGTCCAGTAACGGATGGTCCCGGTCCGCGCCTCGTGGGCGATCATGCGCATCGCGAGATCGAACCTCGCCTGCTCGCCGCGATAGCGATTGTCGGTGGCCCTCATTGGTGTTTTTTCCCCGCTTCGGTCAGATACGGGGTTCATCGTAAAACAACCATATTTGGTACTCTAGGGACGATTATATACTTGACAAACCCACCCATAAGGCCCAGTATACGCCTCAGTCCTAGGCATTACTGAACGGTTTACCAGCTATGTGCAACCTGACCGACCCGATCTACACGGACGCCGAAAAAGCTCGGGAACACCTCGAAAAGATCCGCTGGCCGAACGGCCCGATCTGCCCTCATTGCGGCGTCGAGAACGCTGCTACAGCCCTTCAGGGCAAGGCCCACCGTCCGGGCCTCTACAAGTGCAAGGAGTGCCGCCAGCAGTTCTCAGTGACCGTGGGCACGGTTTTCGAGAAGTCCAAGATCCCCCTGAACAAGTGGATCATGGCCAGCCAACTCATGGCTTCGAGCAAGAAGGGCTACTCGGCCCACCAGCTCCACCGGACTATCGGCGTCACGTACAAGACCGCCTGGTTCATGATGCATCGGCTCCGAGAGGCCATGAAGCCGCAGAAGCTCGAGAAGATGGGCTCGGGCGGTGGCATTGTCGAGGCGGACGAGACGTACATCGGCACGGACAAGGAGAAGGCCACGGCTCAGCGGCAGGCGATGGGCCGCAAGCCTCGCGGCGGTCACGGCCACAAGAACGCGGTCTTTACGCTGGTCGAGCGCGATGGCCGCGTCCAGTCCTTCCATATCTCCGGCAGCATGTTTGATGGCGTCAAGAAGGCCCTACAGGATCAGGTCTCGCTGGACGCTGCCTTGATGACCGACGAGCACAAGATGTACAGCGTGATCGGCAAGTCGTTCGCCTATCACGGCGTCGTCAATCACTCCAAGAAGGAATACGTCCGGGGCATCGATTACACCAACACGGTCGAGAACTTCTTCTCAGTGTTCAAGCGTGGAATGCGCGGCGTCTACCAGCACTGCGGCAGCCAGCACCTCCAGCGGTATCTGACCGAGTTCGACTTCCGCTACAACAACCGATCCGCGAACGGGATCGAGGACTCAGAGCGGGCCGAACTGCTCTTGAAGGGCGCGGAAGGGCGGCGGTTGACTTATCGCTGTCCTAATCAAGAAGCCTAAGCGTAGGCGACGGCAGAGGCAGCTAGAACTAC
>Ga0315910_10002105_pt1 | contig 17757 bp, 12 predicted proteins | sample EdamamesoilMG_FD_204470 | JGI IMG/M metagenome (GOLD analysis project Ga0315910, IMG submission 204470) | Garden soil microbial communities collected in Santa Monica, California, United States - Edamame soil | ecosystem: Environmental > Terrestrial > Soil > Garden | place: USA: California... | reverse complement strand
GGTCACGAGGAAGCAAAAGGAGATCGCGATCGCCGTGATCCACGGCAAGGCGGATCCGGTGGTCGCCTTCAGCCAGGGTCAGCATGGCTACGACTGCTTCCGCGCGATGGGCTGGAGCAAGCTGCGGCTGTTCGCGCCCGAGCAACTCGGCCACCAGTTCATGCTCTCGCCGGTCGACGAGGCGCTGCAGTGGCTCGATGCGATGAACGGGCGCGAGCCCAAGGAAAGCCTCGAACTTGCCGAGCAATGGGCCAAGGCAAAGGAGTGGGGCTGGGTGGCCAACGCGATCGCGGCGGGCAAGCTCAAGGCGGTGAAACTCTCCAAGTCCGCCGAGGAAGCCGCGGGCAAGGCCGCGGCGCAGATCAGTGCCGCGATGAAGGCCGAGCCCATGAAATGGGTGCCGCAGTGGCTGGAGTTCTGGCGCGTGCACGGCGCCAGCGCGGCCGCGCAGCCCCTGGTCTCCAAGTACCTCGAGAAGCGCGAGGATCAACGCCGTGACGGCGCGCGCCTCTTCAGCGAGGCGCGCGGACTGTTCCAGCAGGAAAAGAAGGCCGAGGCCTACGCCAAGCTGGAGCAACTGCTGGAGGAAGCCGCCTACACCTACGAGGCCTTCTACGCGCAGAGCTGGCTCGCCAAGCGCGAGTAGCAGGAGCCCGGGTGGAATCGCAAGCGCAATGGCCGGCGGCCGAAGAGCTCGAGCAGCACGCGCACTTCGTGCGTTCGCTGGCGCGCCACCTGGTCGGCGACGAGGCCGGCGCCGACGATCTGGCCCAGGAAGCGCTGCTGCGCTACGTCGAGTCGCCGCCGCGCAGCGTCTTCGACCCGCGGGCCTGGTTTGCGCGCGTGCTGCGCAACCTGGCGCACAACCAGCGTCGCAGCGGCACGAATCGCGCGCTGCGCGAGCAGCGCGCGGCGAAACACGAGGCGCAGCCGGCGCCGGACGAACAGCTGCTGCACGCGGCGCTGCTGCGTTCGGTGGTCGACGCGGTGCTCGCGCTCGACGAGCCCTACCGTTCGACGATCGTCGCGCGCTACTACCGCGGCTTCGAGCCCTCGCGCATCGCGCGCGAGACGAACACCCCGCTGGCGACGGTCAAGTCGCGTCTCGCGCGCGCGCACGGTCAATTGCGCGAGCGTCTGGACCGCGGGCACGGCTCGCGCGATGCCTGGGGAGTGGCCCTGGCCTCGTGGGTCGGCGGTCCGACGACGACGGCGGCGACGCTCGCGAGCACGCCGCTGTGGCTCGCGGCGGCGGCCGTGGTGCTCGGCGCGATCGGGATCGCGGTGTGGCGCGGCACGGGCGCGCGGGAGCTCGAGCTTGCGCACAGCGAAGGGCTCGCAGCTCCCGGCCGCGTCGGGCCGACGGCCCTCGTCGATCAGCAGGCGCCAGCGCAGCTCGTCGAGGGCACGCGGCAGCCGATCCAGGCGGGCGTGGAGCCGGGAATGCTCGTGATCGCGGGTCGACTCACGAACACGGCCTACGCGCCGCTCTCCCTGGCGGCCGGGCCGGCAAGCGGCGTCGAGCTCCAGCTGCGCTTCGACAGCGTGCCGCCGCAGGCAGAACAGCAGTTCGCCAAGCTCGCGGCGACCACCGACGCGCAAGGACGATTCCGCGTCGAACTGCCGCGTCCGACGCCCGCGGATTGCCGACTGGAGATCACGCTCCGCGCCGACGCCGATTGGCGACCCGTGCGCGCCGAGTTCGCGCTCGGCGCACACGAGTCGGCCCTCGAGGGCATCGAGCTGACGCGGATCGCGCACGGCTTCGTCGAAGGGCTGGTCGTCGATCGCTCGGGCACGCCCGTGCCGCGGTTCGCGCTGCGCGTCGCGAAGAGTTCGCTGCTGCGCCTGCCTGCGCTCGATCTGCAGAGCGACGAACAAGGCGCGATTCGCTGCGCGCGTCCTGGAGTCAGCGAAGTCGAACTGCTGCAGTCGGGCTGGACCCTGCTCGGCATCGAACGTGCGCAACCCCTGCCGGAGGGCGGCTCCAGCGGCCTGCGCGTGATCGTCGCGCGCGGCGCGGGATTGCGCGTGCGCCTGCAGGACAGCGCGGGTCGGCCCGTGTCCGGCGTCGCCGTGAACGTCGAACTCGCGGCCGCGGAGTGCAAACCCGCGTACCAGTCCCGCATGGAAGAGTCGCCCAGCGTCGGCGCGACCACCGATGACGCGGGCGTCGCTGAACTGGAGGGGCTGTGGGCGGAGCACAAGCTCTGCTTGACTCTCTCCGATGCGAACAACCACGCGCGCAGCTCGGGGCTGCGTGGCAACGAGCTGCTTTTCGGCGCTGCAGAACTCGACGGCGACGGCATCGTGCTGCGAGCCGGCGAGGTGCGCGAACTGCTCGTGCGCTGGACCGGCCTGCTGCGCATCGTAGGCGACGTGCGGCGCGGCGAAGCGCTGCCCGCGGCCGAGGTCGAGGTCAGCGTCTTCGACCTCGGGGCCGCCGGAGGCGAGGACCGCTGCCTGGCCAAGGCGCGCAGCGACGCGCACGGCGCCTTCGTACTCGAGCTGCGCGCGCGCGAGCTGCTGGGCCCTTTGCTGCTGCTCGCGGGCGAGCCGAAGCCCGGCAAGCCCTCCGCGCTCGCCGGGCTGGGTTACGCCGGAGAGTCCAGTCCGCTGAACGCGTCGCGCGCCGAGCTGGAACTGGATCTCGCGCAGGCCCGCGAGGGACAACTGGAAGCTCACCTGATGCTCGAGCCGCTCGCGACGATCCGCGGACGCGTGCTCGAGAGCGACGGCAGCTCCCTGAAGCAGCCCAGCAACAGCCTGGACCTGCGCTGCGTGCGATCGGGCGAGTCCACCCCGCGTTTGCGCCCGCGGCAGGCGCAGCCGAAGTTGCGCTGGGACGAGGACGGCAGCTTCGAGTTCAGCGGCCTGCGCGCGGGCAACCACGACTTGAGCGTCTTCAAGGTGCAATGGCCGACCTTCTACTCCTGGAAGTGCAGCGCGCAGCATCTGCGCGACGTTCCCGCGGGCAGCCACGACGTCGTGCTCGTGCTCGCGCCCCGGGAGTTGACGCGCATCAAGGTGCGCATCATCGGCGCCGCTCCGCAGTCGGTGATCGGGCTGCGCGGCAAGCTGCTCGAGGCGGCCACCGACGAGAGCTTCGACGCCGCGCCGCGCACGCTGGCGGTGCAGGACGTCAGCGGCTGGCCCGCTCAAGCGACGCAACGCTTCACCGGAATCAGCGGCGGCCGCGATCGCTTCGGCAGTTGGTCCTTCGGTTTCGACGAATTCGCGGCCGCGCTCGAGTTCGAACTGCCTCCGGTCGATCCCGGCGTCTACGTCTTCGGCTTGCACGCCTTCGGGGACGACGCGCGCACGCAGTGGTTCCCGCAGGCCAGCCGGCCGATGCGCTTCGAAGCCGGGGAATACACGATCGAATTCCACCCCGTGGCGACCACGCGGCTGGAGGGTGCGCTCGTCGGACCCGCGCGCGAGCAGAGGTTCGGCATCCAACTCGCGGATGCCGCGGGACGGATCGTGCCCTTGAGCCGTCCGAGCGGTTCCGAACGACCGCAGCTCGTCCTGGAGCTCGACGCCGCGGGCCGCTTCTCCATCGAGCACGCGCCCGTGGGGCGATTCGCGCTGCGCGCGGGCACGCTGGCCGAGCTGGCCCAAGGTCGCTTCCGGATCGAGCTGCCGATCGAGATCACGGCCGACGGCGCCGGACCGATCGAGCTGCGCCTGTAGCGCGGCCGCGGACATCGCGCGCTCATCGGGGCCCAAGCGCAGGCGCCGAACTCGCGCGCGCCGAGCGCGCGTTCGAATACCATCTGCGGACGATGTCCCAGCCGCACAGGCCATCCCGTGGCGCTCCGCCTTCGCAGGCGCCGCGAGCCGCAGGCCGCTGGATGCCCCTGCTGCTGTGCGCCGCCGTCGCGCTGGCCTGGTCGAACAGCCTGGGCGTGCCCTTCGTGTTCGACGATCTGCCCAGCATCGTCGACAACCCGCAGATCCGCGGCTGGGGAGCGCTGGCGCGGCCCTTCGGCGACCCCGGCCGCGTCGACATCACCGTGTCGGGCCGGCCGGTCGCCGCCTGGAGCCTGGCGCTGAACCACGCGCTCGGTGGCCTCGAAGTCCGAGGCTACCACCTGCTCAACCTGCTGATCCACGCCGCCGCGGGACTGGTGCTCTACGGGATCGTGCGCCGCACGCTGGCGTTGCCGCGCTGGAGCTCGTTCGCGGGCGAGCACCGCGAGCTGTGGGCCGGCGCGGCCGCGCTGGTCTTCCTCCTGCACCCGCTGCAGACCCAGTCGGTCACCTACGTGGTGCAGCGCGTCGAATCGCTGGCCGCGCTGTGGTACCTGCTGGTGATCTACGCCTTGCTGCGCGCCGCGAGCGGCGGCGACGCGCGGCGCTGGTCGGCGGTGGCGATCCTGTGCTGCGCCCTGGGCATGGGCACCAAGGAAGCGATGGTCAGCGCGCCGATCGCCGCGCTGGTCTTCGATCGCTGTTTCCTCTCGGGCAGCTTCGCGGCCGCATGGCGCGCGCGCCGCGGGCTCTACGCGGGTCTGGCGGCGAGCTGGGTCCTGCTCGCATGGCTGGTGGCGAACGGCCCGCGCCTGCGCGTCGCCGGCGAGGCCGCCCTCGACCTCGGGCCCTTCGAATACGCGCGCATTCAGGCCGGCGCGATCCTGCACTACCTGGCCTTGTGCCTCTTCCCGCGCGATCTGGTCTTCGACTACGGGATCGTCGGCGACGGCGTCGCGATCCCGAGCAGCGCCGCGGACTACGCCTGGCAGGGCGCGCTGGTCCTGCTGCTGGTCGCGTGGAGCCTGTGGGGCCTGGCGCGCAACCGCGCGGCCGCTTGCCTGGCCCTGATCGCCTTCTTGCATTTGGCGCCCTCCTCCAGCTTCGTCCCGATCCGCCTGGAGCCGATCGCGGAGCACCGCATGTACCTGCCGCTGGCGCTGCTGGCGGTCTTGCTGCCGCTGGCGCTGACGCGGGCCTTCGCGCGCGCGAAGCTGGCGCAGGCTCCACGCCTTGCCGCGCTCGCCTGCCTGGTGCTCGCGCTGGCGCTGGGCGTGCGCACCCACGCGCGCAACGCCGACTACCGCAGTGCGCTCGCGCTGTGGGAGGACACCGTGCGCAAGCGTCCCGGCAACGCGCGGGCGCTGACCAACCTGGGGCTCGAGGTGGAGAAGAGCGGCGACGGCGCGCGCGCGCTCGCCCTGCATCGCGAGGCCCTGCGCGCGCGGCCGGAGTACTCGGAGGCCCACCACAATTTGGCGCGCGTCCTGCTGCTCGCCGGGCAGTTGAGCGAAGCCGAGGCCAGCTACCGTCGCGCGCTCGAGCTCAGCCCGGAGGCGGTCGAGTCTCGCGTTGGCCTGGCCGAGTGCCTGGTGCGCAGCAAGCGCCTGGACGAGGCCGCGATCGAGTTCGAGAAGGCGCTGAGCGAGCGCGCCGATCTCTACGGCGCCCATCGCAGCCTGGCCGCGATCCGGCTGCAGCAGCAGCGTCTCGACGAGTCGGCGGCGCACTTCGTCGCCGCCCTGCGCCTCGACGGCAGCGATCCACAGCTGTGGAACCTCTTGGGGACGATCCACGCGCAGCAGGGCAAGTACCAGCTCGCGCTGGAAAGCTTCAACGCGGCGCTGCGCGTGCGGCCGGGTTTTCCCGACGCGTTGAGCAATCTCGAGCGCTTGGAACAGCTGCGGCCGGCGCGCTGAGCGAGGCGCGCTCGGTCGCGTTCTGCGCGGCGCCGCAGCCGCTACCCGGCGGTCGCCTTCGCGAAGCTTTCCAGCGTCGGTTCGCGCACCAGAGTGCGGAACACCTCGGAGAGGCAGCGTTTCTCAAGCTCCAGCAGCAGCGCTCCGCGCGGCAGAGGACGCGCGTTCTCGGGCAGGCTCAGACGCGTCAGGAATCCCTGCTCGAGCTCGTCGAGCTGCTTCCCCAAGTAGCCGAGTTCCCGCTGGCGCGATTGCTCGACCTCGTCCGCGCTCTTGCCGGCTTTTCGCATCCCCGCGAGCCGTTCAGCGACGCCGGCCTCGATCTTGCGGCTGCGCTCGCGCCACGCGGCGAGCGTGCCGGGCACCACGCGTTCGTGGAAGGGCCGCAACACCGACTCGATCCGCGCTTCGACGGCCGAATCCCACGCGCCTGATTCCTCGCCGCCGGCGATCGCCTCGTAGATCCGCCGGCGCAAGCCGAGCTCTGCCAGACGCGAGAGTCCGCGCGCCAGGTCGGCGCTGACGTCCACGGCGCCCTGCGCGGCCGGCGGGATCACGAAGCGCGCGGCTTCGATCTCGTGGTTGCTCTCGAGCGAGACCAGGACGAGCTTGAGCTTGCCCTCAGGTCCTGCGTCCTTGATCTCGCGCACGAAGCCGCTGTCCTTGGCCAGCGCTACGCGAAAACGACCCTGGGTCTCGAAGCGCAACACGTCGCCGTCCTCCACGGCCGCCGCGCCCTGCTCCTGCAGCAGCTCCAGCCAACCCAGGGGCGACGCGGAGGGCTCGCGCAGCCGCGCTTCGCAGACGAGCTGCGCCCGCTGCGACTTGGCGTCGAGGCCCCAGCCCATGCCAACCGCGGAGGCCAGCGCAGCCGCGGCCGGCGCATCCGGGAACGCGTCGTGCAGCTTGCGCTCGAGGGGCGCGAGCTCGGCCAGGATCGCGGCATGGTCGACACGGCCATGGGAGCGCGGTTGCGTCTTGCCGTCGTCGACGGCGAGCACGCCGTCCACGCACCAGGTCGAGAGCCTGACCTCAGGGCCGAAGCTGTGCTCCACGCGCACGCGCGCGGGCGCGGCGTAGTCGATGCGCAGCGTGGACACGCCCGAGTCCTGGCCGCTGCTGAGTTCGAAGACCGCGGTGAAGGAGCGCAGTTCCCGCGAGCTGCGCGTCAGCTCGGCGAGTTGGTCGGGCGCCGCGAGTGCGAAGAGGATCAGCGAGAGCATGCCGGAGCAGAGGATAGCGCCTGCGTGCGCGCTCACGGATGGGGGAGGGCGAGCCGCCTTCCTCTTCCGGCGCTTTCGAGGGCGATCGAGGCCGGGCCGTTGCCGGCGCGGGCACGCAGGCTGGGCGGCAGCGTGCCTGCATCCCGCGTACCATGCTGCGCACGTGAACACCCGCCGACACGTCCACGAGGAGCATTTCGAGACGACGCCAGAGCGCCTGTTCGCGATCCTGCACACGCCCAGCGCGATCCGCGACTGGTGGGGAGTCGCGCGCGCCGTCGTGCTCGCGCAGCCCGGCGGCATCTGGGCGGCGGCCTGGGGCACGGACGAGGACGATCCCGACTACCTGACCGTGGCGAGCATCGCGGAGTTCGATCCGCCGCGGCGCATGCTGCTGCGCGATTACCGCTACCGCGCGAAGAGCGGGCCGCTTCCTTTCCAGGCCGATTTCGTCACCGAGTTCAGCGTTCGAGCCGACGGCGAAGGCGCGCTGTTGCGTGTCGTTCAGGACGGCTTTCCTGCGGGTCGCGAGGCTGACGCTTTCTTCGCCGGCTGCCGGCAGGGCTGGCGCGATACCTTCGCGGGCATCCGGAGGCACTTGGCGTAGCACTCGGCTTCGCGGAGCGTGCGTCCGTGGCGGCCTGCTCGTGGACCTGCGCGCACGCGCAACGCTGCCCTCGTGTACATTCATCGCGGGTCTTGCGGTGCAAGACCCAGATCGATCGCCAGGCCAGCGGCGGGCAGAGACCTTGGAACAACGACACTCCGGACTGGGCATCGCATCCTGTCTGATCAGCCTCGCCGCCGGCACAGGGCTGTTCGGCCTGCTCGTGCTCGCGTTGATCGCGAGCGTCGCGGTCGACCGCCACGCGAACATCGATCCGCGGCACACGGCGCGCCTGCTTTTCGGCCTGTTGGCCTTGGGGCTGCTGCTGCTGGAGATGGTGGCCTTGGGCCTGGGCATCGCCGGCTGCATGCAGGCCGACCGCAAGCGACTGTTCGCGATCCTCGGTACGGTCTTCGCGGGCGTCCCCTTGCTCGTCGCGATCGCCGCGCTCGTCGCGCTGGCCTGAAGCGCCGCGCTCCAGGGCCTCAGGGCAGGAAGCGCTGGTCCTCCCCCGCGCGCGGCAACCGACACGCGCGGGCATCGCCGAACCAGGCCAGCCTGCGCCGCGCGATGAAGCGATACAGCGCGTCGCGCAGCACGCGCGGCACGAGCCGTGCGAGCGCGCCGAGGAACGGCCAGATCCCGCCGGCGTGGCGCAGCAGGCCGAGCACCGCCTCGCTGCGTTCCAGCAGGCGACCGTGTTCCCAAAGCAGCACGCTGTCGAGTCCCGCGGGCTTGTGCGCCACGTCGAGCGCGGCATAGGTCTCGCCCTGCAGCGCAGCGTAGCGCACCACCCCGCGGCGGTCGTGCTTCAGACACCACTGCACCGAGCGCGCGCACAGCCCGCATTCGCCGTCGTAGAACAGGATCGGTTGGGAAGCTTCGGGGGGCACGTTCGGCTGGGCCAGCCCTGAAGATTAGGCCCGGACGCTGGCCGGCGCATCCCTGAGGTACACTCGTGCCGGCAATTTCCTGCGAACGGAGGGGATCGATGCAGTGGCGCGGCGGCAGGCAGAGCGGAAACATCGATGATCGCCGCGGGCGGCGGCTTCCTGGCGGCGCCAAGGGTCTTGGCCTGGTCGGCCTCGTGCTGGCGGTGGGGCTGGCCTGGATGAGCGGCGATCCCGGCGCCTTGCTCGACGCGCTGCTCGGCGGCGGCGGAGTCGGCTCGGCGCAGGTCTCGGACTCGCGCCCGACCTCGCCGCAGGAGCAGGAGCTCGCGGCTTTCGTCGCGACCGTGCTCGCCTCGACCGAGGACGTGTGGCGCGAGCAGCTGGCGAAGAACGGCAGCGCCTACCGCGAGCCGACGTTGGTGCTGTTCCGCGGCGCGGTCGAGTCCGCCTGCGGCCAGCAGTCCTCCGCGGTCGGACCCTTCTATTGCCCCGGCGACGAGCAGGTCTACCTCGACCTCGGTTTCTTCGACGAGCTGCGCGCGGAACTGGGCGCGCCGGGCGATTTCGCGCAGGCCTACGTGATCGCCCACGAAGTCGGCCACCACGTGCAGAACATCCTGGGCACCTCCGAGCAGGTGCGCGCGGCGCAGGCGCGTTCCTCCGACGCGGAGAGCAACGAGTTGTCCGTGCGCCTGGAGCTGCAGGCCGACTTCTACGCCGGGATGTGGGCGCACCACGCGCAGAGCGCGCAGCTGCTCTTGGAGCAGGGCGACCTGGAGGAGGCGCTGAACGCCGCGCGGAAGATCGGCGACGACAACCTGCAGCGGCGTTCCCAGGGTCACGTCGTGCCCGAGAGCTTCACGCACGGAAGCTCCGAGCAGCGCGTGCGCTGGTTCAAGAAGGGCCTGGAGAGCGGCGAATTGGCCGCTGGAAACACCTTCGGCGCGGGCAGCCTCTGAGTCGCCTGCCTTTCGGGGGACCGCGCCCATCGCGAAGTCCGCGTTGCGTGCGAGCAGCCTTGAAGGTGCTCGAAACGACAGCGCGCACCTCATGATCGCCTTCCAACGCAGGGAACGGCGGCCACAGCCTCTGCTTCGAGCGCGAGCAAGTTGTCGTGCCGCGGGCGTTCCGGTCCGATCTCGCTCGACCATTCCCTTGCACCTTTGGGCAGCCGTCGATGCGCGGCTGCTTGGTCCGAAAGCCGATTCGTCCCTTCAGGATGCAGACCGCGGTGTGTCGGTCGATCAGCGTGCCGAGCCTGCTCCTCTCTGATCCAATTCTCGCGTGAGCGTACGCCCATGTCCGTAGTGTTTCGCGCCATGACGACTCGCATACTGGGGGCGTGCGCAGACCATGCGGATGACAGCCGGTACTCGCTTGACGCCGTGTGGACCGCCTCGCATTGCTCTGCGCCATCGGTCGGCGCATGCAGGGTCGGCCGAACACAAGGAAGTCGCCGATCCTTGGGTCCGTAAGAGCGGATGGATGAGTCGTGGCACGAGTCGCCCCGCTTCGGTGCAGCGTGTGCCGGTCCAACAGCCTGGAACAAGAACCATGAGTTTTCACTCCCTCCCGGCGCTGGCAGCAGCGCTCCTCATCGCAACGTTGGCGAGCCTGGCGCCGGCCCAGGCTGTCAGCGAGCCGCGCCGCCCCAACATCGTGATGATCGTGGCCGACGACCTGGGCTTCTCCGACGTGGGCATGTTCGGCGGTGAGATCCGGACACCGAACATCGACGCCCTCGCGCGAAGCGGCGTGCGGTGCACCAACTTCTACACCGGACCGAGCTGCTCGCCGTCGCGCTCGATGATGCTCGCCGGCACCGACTCGCACGTCGCGGGCCTGGGGAACATGGACGAGTGGTTGGCGCCCAACCAGCGCGGAGTCCCCGGCTACGAAGGCGTGCTCAATCAGCAAGTCGTGAGCTTCGTGAACCTGCTTCGCGACGGTGGCTACCACACCTACATGGCAGGCAAGTGGCACCTCGGCAAGCAGCCCGACCAGATCCCCAGGGCGCGCGGCTTCGAGCGCGACTTCAGCCTGCTCGACGGGGCCGCGAGCTACTTCGACCTGACCGGTCTCGGGGCGTCCTCGCCGCGATCGATCTTCACGGAGGATGGCAAGTACATCGACAGGCTGCCCGACGACTACTACGCGACCAAGACCTACACCGACAAGATGATCGGGTTCATCGAGTCCAACCGCGAGGACGGCAAGCCCTTCTTCGCCTACGTGGCGCACCAGGCGCCGCACGACCCGTATCACCTGCCCAATGATTGGCTGCGCAAGTACGAGGGCAAGTACGACATCGGCTGGGACGCGCTGCGCCAGCAGCGGTTCGAGCGGATGAAGGAACTCGGCATCCTGGGAGCCGATGCGAACCTGGCCGAGCGACTCTGGTATGTCCCGACCTGGAGCGACCTCGCTCCCGTCGCCCGCGCCACCGTCGGCCGCAAGATGGAGCTCTACGCCGGGCTGGTCGAGAACCTGGACCATCACGTCGGCCGGCTGGTCGACTACCTGAAGCGTATTGGCGAGTACGACAACACGCTGTTCGTGTTCTTCGCCGACAACGGCGCCGAAGGCACCGACCTCGGGCAAATGATCGCGGGCACTCCCGGGACGCGCGACTACCTGTTCTATGTCGTGAACTGGTCGCAGACGCACCCGAACGCTTGGGGCCGGACGCATTCGTACGTCAGCTACGGTCCGGGATGGGCGCAGGTCTCGATGACCCCGTTCCGCCAGCACAAGGGTTGGCTCGCCGAGGGCGGAATCCACTGCCCGCTCGTCGTCTCGGGCGCAGGCGTGAAGCGCGCGGCCGGCAGCATCGAGGACGGGCTCATGCACGTGATGGACATCGCTCCGACGTTGCTGGAGGTCGCCGGCGTCGAGCTTCCCGCCACCTACCAAGATCGACCGGTGCAGCGCATGCAGGGCAAGTCGTGGGCGCCGATGCTCGCGGGGCAGACCGAGAGCACGCGCGGCGAGCAGGACTGGCTGGGCTGGGAACTGTGGGGCAGCCGCGCGATCCGCCAGGGGAACTGGAAGCTCTTGTGGCAGCCGAAACCGATGGGCGAGGCGAGCTGGGCGCTCTACGACCTGGCCAAGGATCCCGCCGAGCGCCACGACGTGGCGGCGCGCGAGCCGGAGCGCGTCCAGCGGATGCTGGCGCTTTGGGACGAGTACGCGAAGACCAACAACGTGATCCTGCCGAGCCGCACTCCCTTCGAGACGCTGGAGGACCAGCTGCCGCCCCGCGTGCCGGTGGACGAGGGCTACCCGCCGCTCAAATTCAAGAAGCCGTTCGTGCCGCCGACGCCCGCCCCCGAGGGAAAGGCAGGTGAGCGATGAGCGCGCGCCGAATCCATCGATCGGGCCTGCTGCGCGGCGTGAGCCTTGCGGCTGGGCTTGTGGCACTTTCGACGGCCGCGAAGGCGCAGGGCGACGGAGCACGCGCGTACTGGAAGTCGCTGGCGGGCGCGTCGGCGGTCACTTTCTGGAGCATCGACGCCAGCGGCAACACGAATCCGCTCGACGAGGCGCAGGTCGTCGACCCCAACGCGGACTTCGATGCGCACGTTGCGCTGCTCGGCTATCACCGGACCATGGACCTGCTCGGACGATCGGCCACCGCCTCGTTCCTGCTTCCCGTCGGCAACCTGGAGGGGGAGATCTCGGGTGTCCCGATCAGCCAGGAGGCGTCCTCCTCGGGCTTCGGGGATCCGATGCTGCAGCTCAACCTCAACCTCGTGGGCGCGCCCGCGATGAACGACCTGCCTTCGGTGCTGCGCTACGAGCCGAAGTTCACGCTGGACCTCCTCGCCAGCTTCGCGCTTCCGGTGGGCGAGTACGACGACAGCTCCTCGCTCAACCTGGGCCAGAACCGGTGGTACGGCCGCTTCGGCACACCGATGATGTGGACGTTCGGCCCGTGGGTTCCAGGGCAGCGGACCACGTTCGAGTTCCTTCCCGCGCTGTGGTGGTTCGGCGACAACGACGACTACCAGAGTGGACAGACGCTCGAGACGGATCCGATCTTCGGGATGGAAGCTCACCTGACGCGGGACCTCACCGAAACCGCCTGGTGCTCGCTCGACTCGGTCTGGTTCAGCGGCGGCGAGTCCGAGATCAACGGAGTGGGCGGCGAGGAGATCGACAACGTGGGTGTCGGACTGAGCTTCGGCTACCAGATCAACGACAACCTCTCGATCAACACGAGCTACTTCTCGACCATCGACGACAGCGGTTCGGGCGACCTGCGCGGAGACGAGTTCCGCTTGATGTTCACCTACGGCTGGCATCCGCTGCTCCAGGGGATGAAGCGCCTGTCGGGTGAGTAGTCGTCATGACAAAGAGCCTCGCCTTCGAGCGTCCTCAGCTGCGCCTGCGCGGGCTAGAGCGGGGCCAGGAAAGCGGCGAGCTTGCCGCGGGAAACAACCTCGGCGCGGGCGGTCCGTGATTGCGCCTGCCCTTTGGGGAAGTGCGCGGCTTGCGGCTGTCTGAGCCGCGGGCCAGCGGGTAGCCTGGAGGGCCAGCGCCATGGCCTCGCGAGTCCCTCGATTGCCGATCCGGATGTCGCTGGCGCTCGGGCTCTTGGGCGGCGTGGTCGCGAGCGCGCCGCTGCTCGCGCAAGACCCCGCGGCGGAACGCGCGAGCGAAGCGGACCTCGAGTTCTTCGAATCCAAGGTGCGGCCGCTGCTGATCGCGCAGTGCTACGAGTGCCACTCCTCCAGCGCCGCGCGCGTCAAGGGCGGCCTGAAGCTCGACACCTGGGAGGATCTGCAGCGCGGCGGATCCTCGGGGCCGGTCGTGTTCGCCGACGATCCGCAGGCGAGCCCGCTGCTGGCCGCGCTGCGCTACGAGGGCGAGCTGCAGATGCCGCCCGACGGTCAGCTCGACGCGGCATCGATCGCGATCCTCGAGGATTGGGTGCGCCGCAAGACGCCGATGCCCGACGTCGGCGTGATGTCCAGCGCCGCGCAGACCGCGGAGCATTGGGCCTTCCAGCCGCTCGCCGACACGCGCATCCCCGCCGTGCGCGACGAGGCCTGGTGCGCGAACCCGATCGATCGCTTCGTGCTCGCCAGACTCGAGGCCGCGGGCGTCGCGCCCGCCGCGCGCGCGGACCGACGCACGCTGCTGCGACGCTTGTCCTTCGACCTGACCGGCCTGCCGCCGAGCGCGGCGGATCTCGAGCGCTTCGAACGCAACACCGCGGCCGACGCCTGGGAAACCGAGGTCGAGCGGCTGCTCGCTTCGCCGCACTACGGCGAGCGCTGGGGACGCGCCTGGCTCGACCTGGCGCGCTATTCCGATTCCAACGGCCTCGACGAGAACCTGGCGATGTCGACGGCCTTCCGCTACCGCGACTGGGTCGTGCGCGCCTTCAACGCGGACCTCGCCTACGACCAGTTCCTGACCTGGCAGCTCGCCGGCGACCTGTTGCCCGAACCCGCGGACGAGCAGCAGCTGCGCGACCAGCTCACCGCGACCGGATTCCTCGTGCTCGGCCCGAAGATGCTGGCCGAGCAGGACAAGGAGAAACTGCTGCTCGACGTGGTCGACGAGCAGATCGACGTCGCCTTCCGCAGCTTCCAGGGCATGACCTTGGGCTGCGCGCGCTGCCACGACCACAAGTTCGATCCGATCTCGCAGCGCGACTACACCGCGGTCGCGGGCATGTTCAAGAGCACGCAGACGATGGCCAACCTGGGCTTCGTCTCGCGCTGGAACGAGCGCGAACTCGCGCCGCGCGCCGCGATCGAGGCGCGCCGCGCGCACCAGGCGAAGCTGGACGAGGCCAAGGGCGGCTTGAAGGCGCTGCGCACGCGGGTCGAGAGCGGATTGCTCGCAGCCTGGACCGCCGACAGCGCGACCTACCTGCTGGCCGCGACCGTCGCGGCACAGTCGAGCCTGCTCGTGGAAGCCGAGGATCCAAGCCGCGGCAATCTGATTCGCGACGACGCCACGTACGGAACCAAGGACGTGGTGATCGCGCGCACCGGCGGCGGCGGGCTGCAGTTCGCGGAGTACGACTTGACCTTCGATGCGCCCGGCCGTCGCGCGCTCGAAGTGCGCATGGCGGCCGAGGAATCGCGTCCGCTGCGGATCTCGCTCGATGGCACGACCGTGTTCGAGTCCGCGCTGGGCGCGACCAGCGGCTCGTGGCGCGCCGACGGCCAGCGCTGGCACCAGGTCGGGGAGATCGAGGTGCACGCCGGCCGCAACGTGCTGCGCCTGGAGCGCGACGGCGCGATGCCGCACCTCGACCGCCTGCTGCTCGTTCCCGTGCTCGCGACCTCGGAAGCCCCGGGCTGGCCCGTGCAAGACAACCCCTGGGCCGCGGAGCTCGAGCCCAAGCTGGTGCGCAACTGGGCGATCCGCCTGGAATCCGCGCGGCGCGACGTCGATCCGATCTTCGGGCTCTGGTCGCGTTTCGCGGCGCTGCCCGAGCCTGGATTCGAAGCCGGCGCGCAGCGCTTGACCGAGGAGCTGCTGCGCGTGCGCGAGGCCCAGGAACTGGGCTTCAATCCGCTGGTTCTCGGCCTGCTCGATGGCCTGCCGGTGCAGTCGCTGCGCGAGCTCGCGGGACGCTACCAGTCGCTGATCGCCGCCGCCGACGCGCAATGGCGCGAGCTGCGTGCCGCGCAGCCGACGGCCGAGAAGCTGCCCAGCGCGGCGGCCGAGGCGCTGCGCCTCCTGGTGCACGGCGACGAGGCCCTGTTCCAGCTCGATGCCAGCGAGATCGAGCCGATGTACGCGCCCGAGGCGCGCGCCGAACTGGTCAGCGCGCGCGCCAGCGTCGAGCAGCTGGAGCGCACGCTGCCCAAGAAGCTCGACAGCGCCCCGGGCGTGAGCGAAGCCGAGCAGGTCGCCGGCCTGCCGCTGATGCGCCGCGGCAACCACCTCGACAAGAGCGCGGACAGCGTGCCGCGCGGCGTTCCGCGCGCCCTCGGCGGCGACGTCGAAGCCGCGCCGATCCCCGAGCAGCAGAGCGGCCGCCTGCAATTGGCGCAGTGGATGCTGGATCCGCGCCATCCGCTGACCTCGCGCGTGGCCGTCAACCGCCTGTGGCAGGGCCACTTCGGCGCCGGCTTGGTGCGCTCGAGCTCGAACTTCGGCCTGCGCGGCGACACGCCCTCGCATCCGGAGCTGCTCGACTGGCTCGCGCGCGAGTTCATGCGCGGCGGCTGGTCGATGAAGGCGATGCACCGGCTGATCTGCACGTCCAGCACCTACCGGCAGATCTCGAACGTCCCGGCGGCGCAGGCGGAAGTCGATCCCGCGAATCGACTGCTCGCGCACCAGAACCGTCGCCGCCTGGAGGCCGAGGCGCTGCGCGACGCGCTGCTGGCGGCCAGCGGCGTGCTCGACACCACGCTCGGCGGCAGCCTGCTGGAGGTCGGCAACGGCGACTACGTGACCAACGACCAGTCCAAGGATGCCGCGCGCTACGAGGCGCCGCGGCGCTCGCTGTACCTGCCGATCATCCGCAACGCGATGCTCGACCTGTTCAGCGCCTTCGACTACCCCGACCCCAGCGTCACGGTCGAACTGCGCCCGGCGACCACCAGCCCCAACCAGGCTCTGTACCTGATGAACAGCCCGCTGGTGCTGCGCTCCAGCGACAAGCTCGCCGCGAGCGCGATCGAGCACAGCACCGACGAGCGCGAGCGCGTGGACCTGCTCTACCGCTCGGCCCTGGGCCGCGCCGCCGACTCCGGCGAGCGCCGTCGTGCCCTGGAGTTCATCGCCAGCCGCCGCGAGCCCCAGGCAGCGGCGGCGGTGCACGCCAACGTCGGCGAATCCTCCAGTGTCCCGCAGCCCGAGGACGCGGCGCGGCGCGAGCGCGTGGCCTGGGCCTTGTTCGCTCAGGTGCTGCTGGTCTCCAACGAGTTCCTCTTCGTCGACTGATGAACCCGCGCCATCCTTCCCGCCGTGAGCTCCTGCGCGCCAGCGGCGCAGGCTTCGGCATGCTCGCGCTCGCCGGGCTCGCGCGCGGACTGGGCCTCGACAGCGCGCAGGGAGTGCTCGGTCCCACGCTGCCCGTGCGCGCCAAGCGCGTGATCTTCCTGTTCATGCACGGGGGCCCCAGCCAGGTCGACACCTTCGACTACAAGCCGCTGCTGGAGCGCGACCACGGCAAGCCGCTGCCCTTCGAGAAACCGCGCATCCAGTTCGCGCAGACCGGCAACCTGCTCAAGTCGCCGTGGAAGTTCGCGCAGCACGGCGAGAGCGGCGCCTGGGTCAGCGAGCTGTTCCCGAATGTCGCGCGCCACGTCGACAAATTGTGCATCGTCAAGTCGCTGCACGGCACCAACGAAGCCCACGGCGGCGCGCTGCTCGCGCTGCACACCGGCTCGGCGACCTTCGTGCGGCCGAGCATGGGCTCGTGGATCGTCTATGGCCTGGGCAGCGAGAACCAGAACCTGCCGGGCTTCATCACGATCTGCCCGACGCTCGGCCACGGCGGCGTCAACAACTGGTCGAGCGCCTTCCTGCCCGGCATCCACCAGGGCACGCCGATCGGCAACGCCAGCGTGCCCGCCAAGGAGGCGAACTTCGCGCACCTGAGCCGCGCCGACGTGAGCCGCGAGCTGCAGCGCACGCAGCTCGACCTGCTGCGCGAGATGAACGACGAACACCGCGCGCAACGTTCGGCGGACGCGGCGCTGGACGCGCGCATCGCCTCGTACGAGCTCGCCTTTCGCATGCAGACCGAGGCGCCGGGCATCATGGATCTCTCCAGCGAGTCGCCCGAGACGCTCAAGCTCTACGGCATCGACGAGAAGGGCACCGAGAACTTCGGCCGGCAGTGCCTGCTGGCGCGGCGCTTCGCCGAGGCCGGCGTGCGCTTCATCCAGTGCACGCACAGCTACAAGTGGGACCAGCACGAGAACCTCGAGGCCGACCACGAGAAAAACGCGCGCGAGGTCGACCTGCCGATCGCCGGGCTGCTGCACGACCTCGATGCGCGCGGCCTGTTGAAGGACACGCTGGTGATCTGGGGCGGCGAGTTCGGCCGCACGCCGACCGCGCAGGGCACGAACGGTCGCGACCACAACCCGCACGGTTTCACGATGTGGCTGGCCGGCGGCGGGACGAAGCCGGGTTTCAGCTACGGCGCCACCGACGACTACGGGTTCTTCGCCGCGCAGGACCGTGTGCACATCCACGACTTCCACGCGACGCTGCTGGCGCTGGTGGGCCTGGACCACGAACGCCTGACCTACCGCTACGCCGGCCGCGATTTCCGCCTGACCGACGTCGCCGGCCGGGTGGTCAGCGAGCTGTTCGCCTGATTGCACGGTACCCGGCTCGCGTTCATCACCTCGGCCGCGGACCCGCGCAGCGCGTCC
>Ga0315910_10002103_pt1 | contig 17770 bp, 19 predicted proteins | sample EdamamesoilMG_FD_204470 | JGI IMG/M metagenome (GOLD analysis project Ga0315910, IMG submission 204470) | Garden soil microbial communities collected in Santa Monica, California, United States - Edamame soil | ecosystem: Environmental > Terrestrial > Soil > Garden | place: USA: California... | reverse complement strand
AGCGCTTGGCCAGCGCGATTTCCTCCGGCGGCGTGTCGTCGGTGAGGTAGAGCGTCATCAGCGGCTCGAACTCGGCGTCCTCCGGCAGCGCGGCGAGGATGCGGCCGCGGTAGGCCAGCGCCTCCTTGGTGGTGCGCACCGGCGCCTTGAGGTTGGGCATCACGATCGCGCGCGCAAAACGCTTCGCGCTGTCCGGCAGGACGGCCGCCATGAACGGGCCGTCCCGCAGGTGCAGGTGCCAGTCGTCCGGCCGGATCAGGGTGACGCGGTCCACGGGCGAATTCTACTTTGCGCGAGCGAGCGCCAGCTTGTAGAGCGCGTTGCGCGGCGCGCCGGTGATGCGCGCAGCCAGTTTCGCCGCTTCGCTCGCCGGCAGCGATTCGAGCAGCACGCCCAGCACGCGCTCGCCTTCGTCCAGGCCGGGCGCCGCCGCATCGCCCGGGCCGAGCACCAGCACGAACTCGCCCTGCTGGCGGTGGGCACCGGCCGTCAGCCATGCGGCTGACTGCGCAAGGGGCAGGCGCACGACCTCCTCGAACTTCTTGGTCAGTTCGCGCGCGATGACCAGCTCGCGTGCGCCGCCGAACTGCGCGGCGAGATCCTCGACGGTCTCCAGCACGCGGTGCGGGGCCTCGTACAGGATCACCGGCCAGGGCAGGTCGAGTGCCGCCAGCGCCTTGCGCCGCGCGCCGGGCTTGGCCGGCAGGAAGCCGACGAACAGGAACCGGTCGGCGACAAACCCGGACGCCGAGTACGCCGCCACGGCGGCGTTCGGTCCCGGCACCGGCAGGACGCGCAGGCCCTCGCGGTGGGCGGATTCGACCAGCAGCGCGCCCGGATCGGAGACGCCCGGCGTGCCGGCGTCCGTCACCAGCGCCACGCTGCTGCCTTCCCGCAATGCGGCCAGCAGCTTGGCGGTGGCAGCGCGCTCGTTGTGCGCGTGCAGGGCAAGGGTGGCGCGCTCGATGCCGTGGCGCGCGAGCAGGGTGCGCGTAGTGCGCGTGTCTTCGCAGGCGAGCAGGTCCGCCTGGCGCAGCACCTCGAGAGCGCGCGGGCTGGCATCGGCAAGGTTGCCGATCGGCGTGGCGACCACGTAAAGGGTTCCGGGCAAGGCGGGGGCGGGAGGCTGCGTCAACGTCCGATTGTGCTCAACCGTTAGTCGAACAGCAAACGGAGGCGGCATGAACCTGGAGGGGCGCAGGGCGGAGGAGCTGTGCGCCGGCTTGCTGCAAAAGGCCGGGCTGCGCATCCTGGCGCGCAACTGGCGCTGCCGGCTGGGGGAGATCGACCTGGTCGCGGAGGAGGCTGGCACGCTGGTGTTCGCTGAGGTAAGGCTGCGGCGCGACCCGCGCTTTGGCGGCGCGGCCGAGTCGATATCGGCGGCGAAGCGCGCGCGCCTCGTGGCGGCGGCGCGGCTCTATCTGGCGGGCCGCCCCGCGGCGCCTTGCCGGTTCGACGTGATGCTGCTGGATTCGCTCGCGCCGGCGCGCGTGCAATGGATCCGCGATGCGTTCACTGAGTAGCCTGCTGGCCGCGGCGGCGTTCCTTGCCGCTGCGCAAGCGCTCGGCGATGAGCGCAGGCCGAACCTGCGCCTTCTGGTGCAGGAATCGCCACTGGCGGGCTACCGCTATGCGGAGGCCTCGGAAGTCTGGCCGTTGCTGCGCGTCGGCGACCCGCTGGAGCTGTCGCGCGAGCCCGACAATCCGCACGATCCCAACGCGATTCGCGTCGAATGGCGCGGGCGCAAGCTGGGCTATGTGCCGCGGCGCGAGAATGCGGCGCTGGCCTGGGGGCTGGCGCGCGGCGAGGCGTTGCGGGCGCGCATCACGCGCCTCGAGCAGCATCCGAATCCTGCGCGCCGCGTGCGCTTCGAGGTGTATGTCGAGTAGCGGGCCGCGTTGAGCGTGTAAAATCGCCTGCCATGGGCCACGCAGAGCAGGGCGCCGGGCTCGCCGGGCGCATCGCCGCACATTTCGCCGACAGCGCCAAGCTCAAGCTTGCCGCCGCGCAGTCGCTGTCCGCGCCGATCGCCAGCGCCGTCGAAGTGATGGTGCGCGCGCTGCGCGCCGGCGGCAAGATCCTCGCTTGCGGCAATGGGGGCTCGGCCGCCGACGCGCAGCATTTCGCCGCCGAGCTGGTCAACCGTTTCGAGCGCGAGCGCCCGCCGCTGGCGGCGATCGCGCTGACTACCGATACCTCGAACCTCACTTCGATCGCCAACGACTATGGCTACGAGCAGGTGTTCGAGAAGCCGTTGCGCGCGCTCGGCCGCAAGGGCGACGTGCTGCTCGCGATCTCGACGTCGGGGAATTCCGCCAGCGTGCTCGCGGCGATGCGCGCGGCGCGCGAGCTGGGCGTGCACTGCGTAGCGCTGACTGGACGCGGCGGCGGCAAGATGGCCGCCCTGGTCGGGCCGGGGGACGTGCACGTGTGCGTGCCGCACGACCGTACCATGCGCATCCAGGAGGTTCACCTGCTCGCCCTGCACTGCCTGTGCGACGGCATCGACCACGAACTGTTCGGAGCGATCAAATGAAGGTTTTGCGCATCCTCCTGCCGGGCGTCGTGATGGCAGCTGCGGCCCTGTTGCAGGGCTGCGGGCCGCTGATGCTGGCCGGCGCCGGCGCCGCAGTGGTGTCGTTCGAAGACCGGCGCACGACCGGTGCGCAGATGGAGGACCAGAGCATCGAGCTGCGCACCGGCAACCGCACCGACGACCGCTTCGGCGGCAAGGTGCATCTCAACGTCACCTCCTACAATCGCTATGTCCTGCTCACCGGCGAGGTCCCCGATGAGGCGACGCGCGCGGAGATCGAGAAGATCGCGCGCAGCGTGCCCAACGTGCTCGGGGTGACGAACGACCTGCAGGTGGCGGGCCTGTCTTCCACCACTTCGCGCTCCAATGACACGTTGATCACCACCAACGTGAAGACGCGCATGCTCAACTCCGGCAAGTTCAATGCCATCCACGTCAAGGTGGTCACCGAGGCGGCGGTGGTCTACCTGCTGGGCGTGGTCACCGAGCAGGAGGCTGCCGACGCGGTCGAACTGGCGCGCACCACCGGCGGGGTGCGCAAGGTGGTCAAGATGTTCGAGTACTGCAAGCCGACCGACCAGCTCTGCATGCCGCGGCCGCCGGCAAAGCCCGTAGAGCCGCGCACGCGCAGTTCGACCTGAGCGGCCGTGGCGCCGCCCGCGTTCGAGCGCAAGATCCTCGCGCCGGCCGACGCCGCGCGCTGGGCTGCCCGCCTGGCGCGCCCCCTGGTGTTCACCAATGGCGTGTTCGACATCCTGCACCGCGGGCACGTGACCTACCTCGCGCAGGCGCGCGGACTGGGCGCCGCGCTGCTCGTGGCGCTGAACGGGGATGCCTCGGTGCGGCGCCTGGGCAAGGGTCCCGGGCGCCCGGTCAATGCGCTTGCGGATCGCATGGCGCTCGTCGCCGCACTCGAGTCCGTCACTGCGGTTACCTGGTTCGACGAGGACACCCCGGCGGCGCTGATCGCTGCGTGCCGGCCCGAAGTGCTGGTGAAGGGCGGGGACTGGCCGGTGGCGCGCATCGTGGGGGCAGGCGAAGTGCTGGCGCGCGGCGGCGCCGTGCATTCGATCCCCTTCGAGCACCAGCGCTCGACCACGGCGCTGCTGCGCCGCATTGGCAGCCCGCCTAGAGCTGCAGTTCGAAGAACAGCGCGCCCGGCGTCGGCACCGACGCGTAAGCGTCGCGCGAAGCGAAACCGAGCGAGCGGTAAAGGGCGATAGCCGGGCCCATCTGCGGCAGGGTGTCGAGCAGCAGGGTGGTGGCGCCGGAAGCGCGCGCCGCCTCGATCATGGCCAGCGCCAGGCGCCTGCCAAGCCCCAGTCCGTGGAACGCCGGACGCACGTAGAGGCGCTTCATTTCGCAACGCCCGGCGTCGAAGGGACGCAACGCGGCGCAACCCGCCAGTTGGTCCTCCGCCTTGGCAATCAGCAGGCGGCCGCGCGGCGGGGCGTATTCGCCGGGAAGGCCGGTCAGCTCTTGCTCAAAGCTCGCGAAGCACTCCGGCTGGTTCACCCAGCGGTGGTACTCGCGGAACAGGTCGCGCACCTGCGGCAGGTCCGCTGTGCCGGCCGCGGCGATCTGGACGGTCATGGCGCGATTTTCACGTCCCGGCGCGCCCCCGTCCAGTCACAGCGTTGCTATCATTTCGCAATGAAGCTGCACCAGCTCAAGGTCGACTACAACGCCGAGCAGGACCGGCTGTTGATGCTGATCGGCACCAGCGACGGGGTCGAGCTGCGCATGTGGCTGACGCGCCGCTTCGTCAAGCTGCTCTGGCCGCTGCTGGTGAAGCTCGCCGAGGAGGCGAGCCCGCGCATCCGCACCCAGGCCAACCCGGAGGCGCGCAAGGCGCTGCTGGGCATCGAGCACCAGCAGGCCGTGCAGAAGGCCGACTTCAGCAAGGCCTACGAGCCCAAGCCGCGCAGCACGCCGCTGGGCGAGGAGCCGTTGCTGCTCGGGCGCATCCAGACCGGGCACGACCGCAAGGGCCAGCCGGTGGTGGCGCTGCACCCGGCCGAGGGGCAGGGCGTGACGCTGACCCTTGATTCGGTGCTGCTGCATTCGGTATGCCGGCTGCTGCAGGCGGCGGTCAAGAAGAGCGGCTGGGACATGGAGCTCAAGCTCCCCGGCGCGGAGCCGCAGCCCGCCGAAGAGCGCTCCGGACGCACGATCAACTAGTCGTTCGGCTCCGCGCGCAGCGCCTCCAGGCGCGCCGAAGCGTGCAGCCAGTCCTGCTCGGCGTGGGCCAGTTCTTCCGCGAGCCTCGCCTCGGCCTTGCCCAGTTCCGCGACCCTGACCTGGTCCGGGTTTTCGTAGAGCGCCGGATTCGCGAGCGCCTCGCGCACCGCGCCGATCTCTTTCGCCAGCTGCGCCAGCCGCGCCTCGATCGCGGCAAGCTGCTTTTCCAGCGGCCGCAGTTTCTGCCGGATGTCGGCGCGCGCCGCGGCCCCGGCGCGCCGCTCGTCCTTGCGGCTGGTGCGCTCGGGCGCCGCGCGCCCTTCCTTCATGCGCAGTTGCCGGTAGTCGTCGAGGTCGCCGTCGAATTCCTGCACGCGCCCGTCGGCGACCACCAGGATGCGATCGGCGCAGGAGGCCAGGAGACTTCGGTCGTGCGACACGATCACCAGCGCCCCCGAGTAGCTCTGCAGCGCCATGGCCAGCGACCTGCGCATCTCCAGGTCGAGGTGGTTGGTGGGCTCATCGAGCAGCAGCAGGTTGGGCCGGCGCTTAACCAGCGCGGCGAGCGCCAGGCGGGACTTCTCCCCGCCCGACAGCGGGCCGATCGGGCGCTCGGCGCGCTCGCCGGTGAAGCCGAAGCGGCCGAGGAAATCGCGCAAGGCCTGCTCGCGCTCGCGGCGGAACAGGCGCTGCAGCATCGCCAGCGGCGTCTCATCGGCGCGCAAGAGTTCCACCTGGTGCTGGGCGAAGTAGCCGATGACGATGTCGCGCGCCTCGATGCGGTCCCCCGACAGCGCTGCCAGCTCGCCGGCGAGCAGGCGCACCAGCGTGGTCTTGCCGTTGCCGTTCGCGCCGATCACCGCCACGCGGTCGGCATTGGTGAGCGCGAGCTCGATGCCCGTGAGCACGGGGCGCCCGGCATAGCCCGCGGTGACTTCGTGCAGCGCGAGGATGCGCTCGGGCTGGCGCTCGGGCTCCTCGAACTCGAAGCGGTAGGTATCGGCTGCCACCACCGGCGCCACGCGCGCCATGCGCTCCAGGCGCTTCAGGCGGCTTTGCGCCTGGCGCGCCTTGGTGGCCTTGGCGCGGAAGCGCTCGACGAAGGAGGTGATGCGCCGGATCTCCTTGTCCTGCTTCGCCGCCGCGGCGTACTGCTGCTCGAGCTCGACCGAACGGGCGCGCTCGAACTGCGAATAGCCGCCGTCGTACAGGCGCATGACGCCGCCTTCCTCGGCGGGCAGGATGGCGAGCGAGTGGTCGCAGACGCGGTCGAGGAAGTCGCGATCGTGCGACACCACGATCGTCATGCCTTCGTAGGCGCGCAGCCAGCCTTCCAGCCACAGGATGGTGTCCAGGTCGAGGTGGTTGGTCGGTTCGTCCAGCAGCAGCAGGTCGGAAGGCGCGATCAGCGCGCGCGCGAGGTTGAGCCGCATGCGGTAGCCGCCGGAGAACTCGCGCACCGCGCGCGCCTCGTCGCCGGGGGCGAAGCCCAGGCCGGCGAGCAACACCAGGGCGCGCGAGGGCGCGGTGTAGCCGTCGGCGCGCGCAAACCGCTCGTGCGCGTGCGCGATCGCCTCGCCGTCGTCGCCGGCCTCGGCGGCCGCGATCTCCGCTTCGGCTGCGCGCAGCTCCGTGTCCGCATCGAGCAGGTAGTCGAGCACGCTGCGCTCGAGCGCGGGCGCTTCCTGCTCGACGCGCGCCATGCGCATGCCCGGCTGGATCTCGCAGTCGCCGGCGTCCGGCGAGAGATCGCCGGCCATCAGCGCGAGCAGGCTCGACTTGCCGCTGCCGTTGGCACCGACAAGGCCGACGCGCCAGCCGCGCTCCAGGGTCAGCGAGACACCGGAGAACAGCAGGTGGGGCCCTCTGGACAGGGCAAGGTTGCGCAGGAGGATCATGGGGGAACGGAGTATAATTCGCGCCCTTCGTGAGTTCTTCCTTCGATCAGCTCGGCCTCATCGCACCCCTGCTCCAGGCGGTGCGCGAACTCGGTTACGAGCATCCCAGCCCCGTGCAGGAGCAGGCGATCCCGTTGGTGCTCGCCGGCCGCGACCTGAAGGCGGGCGCCCAGACCGGTACCGGCAAGACGGCGGCCTTCGCGCTGCCGATCCTGCAGCGCCTTGCCCCGCAGGCCAGCAGCAGCGCCTCGCCGGCGCGGCACCCGGTGCGCGCGCTGGTGCTGACGCCGACGCGCGAGTTGGCGATCCAGGTCGAGCAGAGCTTCCGCGACTATGGCAAGCACCTGCCGATCCGCAGCACCGTCGTGTATGGCGGCGCCGACATGAACGCCCAGATCCTGCAGTTGCGCAAGGGCGTCGAGGTCCTGGTGGCGACGCCGGGGCGCCTGCTGGACCACGTGCAGAGCAAGACCGTGATGCTCAACCAGGTCAGTATCCTGACGCTGGATGAAGCCGACCGCATGCTCGACATGGGTTTCCTGCCCGACATCCGGCGCATCATCGCGCTGCTGCCAAAGGAACGGCAGAACCTGCTGTTCTCGGCAACTTTTCCCGACGAGATCCGCGGCCTGGTGAATTCCCTGCTGCGCGATCCAGCGGAGGTGCAGGTGGCGGCGCGCAACGCAGTGGCCGAGCTGGTGACCCACATCGTGCATCCGGTGGCGCGCGAGAAGAAGCGCGAGCTCCTGTCCTACCTGATCCAGACCCGCAACCTGCAGCAGGTCCTGGTGTTCTGCGGCACGCGCATCGGCGCCAACCGCCTGGCGCACCAGCTGCGCAAGGACCACATCCAGGCCGACGCCATCCACGGCGACAAGTCGCAGGCCGAGCGCCTGGTGGCGCTGGAAGGCTTCAAGGCCGGCAGGACCGCGGTCCTGGTGGCAACCGACGTCGCCTCGCGCGGCCTGGACATCGAGGGCCTGCCGCAGGTGATCAACTTCGACATTCCGCATTCGCCCGAGGATTACGTGCACCGCATCGGCCGTACTGGCCGCGCCGGCGCCGCGGGCGAGGCGATCTCGCTCGTCGCGTCGACCGACCTCGAGGCGCTGGCCGCGATCGAGCGCCTGATCAAGATGAAGCTCGACCGCGTGCTGGTGCCCGGTTTCCAGCCCGACGGCGGCACCGCCGCGACGATGATGAGCAAGGAGGCGCGGCCCGCGCCCCGGCGCGAAAGCGCGCCGCGCGAGAAGGCGCCGCAGCGCCCGATGGCCCCCAGGCCGCCGCAGCGGCCGCAGGGCGACCCGATCTTCTCCAAGCCCTATGAGCCTTCGATGACGAGCGATCCCGCCGCGCCGAAGGCCGAAGCGCCGCAGCAGTCCAAGCGCCGCCAGCCGCAGGTGGCCGCGCTGCTCGGCGGCTTGAAACGAGCCTAGAAGCCGGCCGGACCCCGGCGCGCCTAGACGCAGCGCGCGCCGTCCACCTCGATACAGCTTCCCGAAATCATCGACGCCTCGTCCGAGGCGAGGTAGAGGCAGGCGTTGGCCACGTCGAGCGGCGTGGAGAAGCGCCCGAGCGGGATCGTCGCCAGAAAGCGCTTTTTCGCTTCCTCGGTCACCGCGCCGCCGGCGAATTCCGCCGACAGCGCCGTCTCCGGGCTGAACACCGGGTTCACGCAGTTCACGCGGATCTTGTCCGGGCCGAATTCGGCGGCCATCGACTTGGACATCAGGATCACCGCCGCCTTCGAGCTGTTGTAGACCGTGAGGCCCGGCCGCGGGCGTAGCCCCGCGGTGGAGGCGATGTTGACGAAGCAGCCGCCGCCCTGCTTGCGCATCACGGGCAGCGCATGCAGCGCCGACAGATAGATGCTCTTCACGTTGACCGCATAGACCCGGTCGAACTCCGCCTCGGTCACCTCGAGGTAGGGTTTGTTGCGGTGCGTCCAGCCTGCGTTGTTGATCACCGCATCGAGCCTGCCGAACTTCGCGGTGGTCGCCGCGATCAGCTTCGCCCAGTCGGCGCCCTTGGCAACGTCGGCCAGCACGAACTCGCCGCCGACTTCCTTCGCCACGCGCGTGCCGCCCTCGGCGTTGATGTCGTTGACCACGACCTTCGCGCCTTCCTGCGCAAAGCGCTTCGCGATGCCGGCGCCGAAGCCCGATCCCCCGCCGGTGACGATGGCAACCTTGTCCTTGAGTCTCATGGCTCTCCTCCCGTGGCAATGGCGGAAATCATACTTTGAAGGGCGTGTGCTCGTTCAGCTCGTTCACGTATTGCGCCACGCCCTGGGATTCGCGCGCCAGGTAGTCCTCGATCGCCCGCGCGAACTGCGGGTGCGCCAGCCAGTGCGCCGACAACGTCTCCACCGGCAGCAGGCCGCGGTAGAGCTTATGCTCGCCCTGCGCGCCGCCCTCGAAGCGCGCGAGGCCCCGCGCGATGGCGAACTCGATCGCCTGGTAGTAGCAGGCCTCGAAGTGCAGCAGCGGCACGTGCTCCAGCGCGCCCCAGTAGCGGCCGTAGAGCGCATCGTCGCCGATGACGTCCAGCGCGGCGGCGATGGGCGCGCCGCCGCGCTCGGCCAGCACGAGCAGGAAGCTCGCCGGCATCGAGGCGCCGACGCGCAGGAAGAACTCCAGGCTGAGGTAGGGGCGCGAGCCGTGCGCGGCATAGGTGCCGGCGTAGCAGCGGTGGAAGAACGCCCAGTCGCGCTCGCCGATTTCATCGCCCACGAGCCAGCGCAACGAGACGCCCGCTTCGCGCACCCGCCGCCGCTCCTGCCGGATGTTCTTGCGGCGCTGGTGCGACATGCGGGCGAGGAACTCGTCGAAGCTCGCGTAGCCCTGGTTCTCCCAGTGGAATTGCACCGTGCGGCGCAGGAGCATCCCTTGCTCCTGCAGCTGCAGGGCTTGCGCGGGCGGCGCGAACAGCACGTGCAGGGAGGAAAACTCGGCCGCCGCGGCGAGCGCGGCGGCCGCGAGCGCGCCGCGCGCGGCGTCGTCCGCGCCCAGCAGCCGCGGCCCTGTCACCGGCGTGAACGGCACCGCGCACAGCAGCTTCGGGTAGTACGCCAGGTGGTGGCGCGCATAGGCATCGGCCCACGCCCAGTCGAACACGTACTCGCCGCGCGAATGCGTCTTGACATAGAGGGGCATGGCGCCCGCGAGCGCCCCGCCGCGCTCGAGCAGCAGGAACTGCGGCTGCCAGCCGGTGCGCGCGCTGGCGCAGCCCGTCTCGCCCAGCGCGGAAAGGAATTCGTGCCGCAGGAACGGGTTGTTGCCGGCGAGGGCGTTCCACTGTGCCGCGGACACGCCCGCGAGAGAATCGGCGACGCGCAGCCGTTCGGTCATCGCCATGCGCTCATTATAGAATCCCTGCAATGGCTGACCGCATCCTGATCGCCGCGGCGCAGATCAACTGCACCGTGGGCGACCTCGCCGGCAACGCTGCCCGGATCCTCGAGTTCACCGAACGCGCGCGCGCTGCGGGCGCGGACCTGGTGCTCACGCCCGAGCTGTCGCTGTGCGGCTATCCGCCGGAGGACCTGCTGCTGCGCGACGGCTTCCTCGCCGACTGCCGCGCCGGGCTCGAGCGCCTGGCGCCGCGGGTGCGCGGGGTCGCGCTGGTGGTGGGATTTCCCGAGAAGGCCGCCGACGGCAGGTGCTACAACGCGGCGGCGCTGATCCGCGACGGGCGCATCGCGGCGGTGGCGCGCAAGCACGACCTGCCGAACTACGAGGTGTTCGACGAGAAGCGCTACTTCGCCGCGGGCGACGAGCCTTGCGTGTTCGAGCTGAAGGGCGTGCGCTTCGGACTCACCATCTGCGAGGACGTGTGGGGCCCGCAGGCGCCGGCGATGGCCAAGGCGGCTGGCGCGCAGGCCATCCTGTCGATCAACGCCTCGCCCTACCACAAGAGGAAGCAATCGACGCGCCACAAGGTGTTCCGCGAGTGGATCCGCGGCACCGGCCTGCCGATGGTCTACGTGAACCTGGTGGGCGGCCAGGACGAGCTGGTGTTCGACGGCGCCTCCTGCGTGCTCGACGGTCGCGGCGAGGTGGTGCGGCAGGCGCCGTTTTTCGAGGAGTCGCTGGAGCTGTTCGAATTCGACGGCGCGCGGCCGGTGGCCGGCGGCATCGCGCCCGAGCTGCCGCCCGAGGCGGAGATCTACCGCGCCCTGTGCGTGGGCACGCGGGACTACTTGCGCAAGAACGGCTTTCCGGGCGCGCTCCTCGGCCTGTCGGGCGGCGTCGACTCGGCGCTCACGCTGGCGGTCGCCTGCGATGCGCTCGGGACGCAGCAGGTGCGCGCCGTGATGATGCCCTCGCCTTATACGGCGCAGATGAGCCTGGACGATGCCGCGGAAATGGCGCGCCGCGTCGGCGTGCGCTACGACGTGATCCCGATCGGCCCGGTGTACGACGCTTTCCGCGCGGCGCTGGCGCCGCAGTTCGCCGGGCGCGCGGAGGACCTGGCCGAGGAGAACCTGCAGGCGCGCGTGCGCGGCACGCTGCTGATGGGACTATCGAACAAGTTCGGCTCGATCGTGCTCACCACCGGCAACAAGTCGGAGATGGCGGTCGGCTATTCCACGCTGTACGGCGACATGGCCGGCGGCTACGCGGTGATCAAGGATCTTGCCAAGACCCTGGTCTGGCGCCTGGCGCGCTATCGCAACTCGCTCGGCGCCGTGATCCCGGAGAACATCATCACGCGGCCTCCCACGGCGGAACTGCGCGCCAACCAGACCGACCAGGACAGCCTGCCGCCCTACGAGGTGCTGGACGCCATCATGGAGGCCTACATGGAGCAGAACCGCTCGCCGCGCGAGATCGTGGCGCTGGGCCATGCGCCGGCCGACGTGAAGCGCGTGGTGGACCTGATCCGCAAGAGCGAATACAAGCGCCGCCAGGCCCCGCCCGGGGTGCGCATTACCTTCCGCGGCCTGGGCAAGGACTGGCGCTATCCGATCACCTCGAAGTACCTCGACGCGGGCGACCTGTAGCTATAATGGCGGTCGATTTCCCGGAGGAGCAGGCATGAAGAAAATCGAAGCCATCGTGAAGCCGTTCAAGCTCGACGAGGTGCGCGAAGCCCTCTCCGAGGTCGGCGTGACCGGCCTGACCGTGACCGAGGTCAAGGGGTTCGGCCGGCAGAAAGGCCATACCGAGCTGTATCGCGGCGCCGAGTACGTGGTCGATTTCCTGCCCAAGGTGAAGATCGAGGTGGTGGTGCCGGAAAAGCAGGTCGAGCCGGCGATCGAGGCGATCGTCAAGTCGGCCCGCACCGGCAAGATCGGCGACGGCAAGATCTTCGTGACCTCGGTCGAGCACGTGGTGCGCATCCGCACCGGCGAGACCAACGAGGCCGCTATCTAGGCTTGAGCAGGACCAGCAGCGCGCCGCTGCCGCCTTCGGCGGCCGGCGCCTGGCAGTAGGCCAGCACTTCATCGCGCGGCGTGAGCCACGCGCGCAGTTTCCCCTTCAACACCGGCTCGCGGTTCTTCGAACCCAGTCCCTTGCCGTGCACGATGCGCACGCAACGCAACCCGCGCGCCGCGGCGGCGCGCACGAAAGCCGCCACCTGTTCGGCCGCCTCCACGCGATTCATGCCGTGCAGGTCCAGGCCGTCCTGCACTACCCAATGGCCGCGCCGCAGGCGGCGCAGTACCTGGCGCGACACGCCGTCGCGCAGGTAGGAGAGCTCGACGCCGGTGTCGAGAGCGTCGTCCACCGACAGCGGGCCGGCAATGCTTTCGGCGAGCGCCGCGCGCTCGTCGCGCCGGGTCTGCGCCGGCACGGGCGGCGGGGCCGGCGGGCGCAGAGGCTGGCGGCGCGGCTTGGCGAGCGGCTCGACCCCGGCGAGCGCTCGGCGCAGGGCCTCGCGATCGTCGGCGTCCGCCACGGCGCCTCAGGCAGCCTGCAGGTCGAGGAACTTCTCGGCGTCGAGCGCCGCCATGCAGCCGGTGGCGGCGCTGGTCACCGCCTGGCGGTAGACATGGTCCTGCACGTCTCCGGCCGCGAACACGCCCTCCACGCTGGTCGCCGTGGCGCCGCCTTCGCGCCCGGCGCGCGTGACGATGTAGCCATTGTCCATCTCGAGCTGGCCGGCAAAGATCCCCGTGTTGGGCGTGTGGCCGATGGCGATGAACAGGCCCTTGACCGCGATCTCCTGCGTAGCGCCGGTCTTCAGGTGCTTGAGTCGAACCGCGCTCACGCCGCCCTTGTCGCCCAGAACCTCGTCGAGGGTCGAGTCGAGCTCGAGCGCGATCTTGCCTTCGGCGACGCGCTTCATGAGCTTGTCGACCATGATCTTCTCGGCGCGGAACTTGTCGCGCCGGTGCACCAGAGTGACTTTCCGGCAGAGGTTGGCGAGGTACAGCGCTTCCTCCACCGCCGTGTTGCCGCCGCCGATCACCGCCACGTCCTGCCCCTTGAAGAAGAAACCGTCGCAGGTGGCGCAGGCCGACACGCCCTTGCCCATGTAGTTCTGCTCGGAGGGCAGCCCGAGGTACCTGGCCGTGGCGCCGGTGGCGATGATCAGTGCGTCGCAGGTGTAGGTGGCCGCATCGCCTTCGAGCACGAAAGGCCGCTCGCCCAGGCGCACCTTGTTCACCTGGTCGAACACCAGCTCGGTCTCGAAGCGCTCGGCATGTTTCTGGAAGCGCTCCATCAACTCGGGGCCCTGCACGCCGCCCGAGTCCGCAGGCCAGTTGTCCACGTCCGTGGTGGTCATCAGCTGGCCTCCCTGCGCGATGCCGGTGATGAGGACGGGCTTCAGGTTGGCGCGCGCGGCGTACACCGCCGCGGTATAGCCGGCGGGGCCGGATCCCAGGATAACGAGGCGGTGATGGCGCGTTGGCATGGTGGGACTCGAAAAACTGAACGAACGGTATACTGAAATTGGGGTTCGCATTATAGATAACAAGGGAGGTCGCTTGGCTCGCCTGCTGATTGCCGCGTGCCTGTGCGCCGCGGCGACCGCGTTTGCGCAGGCGCCGGCGGATAGCGCGCCGCGCTTTGAGATCCGGCGCTACCTGTTCGACGGGGCGAACCTGGTGCCGCGCCAGGCGCTGGAGGCCGCGACGGCGCCCTTCACCGGGCCGGACAAGGGATTCGGCGACGTCCAGCGCGCGCTGGAAGCCGTCGAGCGCCTGTACTCGGAGTCCGGCTACAGCGCGGTGCAGGTGCTGCTGCCGGAGCAGGACCTGGAGCGTGGCGAGGTCCGCCTGCAGGTGGTGGAGGCGCGGCTGGGCCGGGTGATCGTCGAAGGCAACAAGCACTTCGACCAGGCCAACATCCGCGCCAGCGTGCCCTCGCTGGTGGCCGGCGGCGCGCCCAATATCCGCGAGATCGGGCGCAACCTGCGCGTGGCGAACGAGAATCCTGCCAAGCAGGCCACCGTGCTGATGCGCAGCGGCCGCGAGGATGCCACCGTGGACGCGGTGGTGCGCGTGGTGGACGAGCCAACCTCCAAGTTCAGCGTCACGCTGGACAACAGCGGCACTGAGGAAACCGGCCGCGTGCGCCTGGGGCTGGGCTACCAGAACGCCAACCTGCAGAACACCGACAACGTCCTTTCGCTGCAGCTGGTGGGCGCGCCGTACGACTCCGATGACCCGGACAAGCTGTCAGTGGTGCCGAGCGATCGCGTGCTGATCGCCGGCGCCAGCCTGCGCGTGCCGCTCTACGGCCTTGGCGATGCACTGGATTTCACCGCCGGTTACTCGAACGTCGACTCCGGCACCATCGGCGGGCTGTTCAACGTTTCCGGCGCCGGCGGAATCTTCGGCGCGCGCTACACGCAGTACCTGGACCGCAGCGGGGACTACGACCAGCGCATCGCCTATGCCTGGGACTACCGCGCGTACCACAACAAGGACATCACGCAGGTCGGCAGCCCCACGCAGTTGCAGCCCGATATCACCGTGCATCCGGTATCCGTGACCTACCACGGCCTGGTGCGCCGGCAGAACAGCGAAACGGGGTTCTCCGCGGGAATCGCGCGCAACATTCCGTTCGGCAACGACGGCCAGCCCGAGGACTTCTGCCAGCTCGGCCCCAACCCGCCGCACGGCTTTTCGCGTTCCGACGGCATGGGCAATTGCCCCAGTCCCCGCTACGTGCTCGGGCGCTGGTCGTTCAACCATAACCAGGCACTGTCCGGGGACTGGCAGGCACGCATCGGCATGAACGGCCAGGTCACGCAGGACATGCTGGTGTCGGGCGAGCAGTTCGGCATCGGCGGCGCCGATTCGGTGCGCGGTTTCCAGGAGCGGGCGATCGCCGACGACAAGGGCTACCGCGGCACGCTCGAGCTCTATACGCCGGACTTCGGCGGCTGGACGGGCCTCGCGGGCGGGCGCGCGCGCGCCTTGTTCTTCTACGACTGGGGCGGCGTCAAGCGCAACGATCCCGCGCCGGGGGACCTGACCGCGCAGCACATCGGCAGCGCGGGATTGGGCGTGCGTTTTTCACGCGGATCGAGCCTTTCGCTGCGCGTCGACTTCGCCTGGGTGCTCGACGGGGGCGGTGCGCCAGGGGTCTCCGGCAGCGCCGGCACCCTGCAGGAGCGCGGCGATACCCGCTTGCACGCCAGTTTCACCTATATTTTCTGAGCCACGCGGGCGCGGCCGGTTTGTTAACATAGGTAAAAGGGAACCCTGCACATGGCAGTCGCAGTCTCTTCGGCAATGTTGCGTTCGGTGCCGCTCTTCGCGAGCTTCCCCGAGGACCCGCTGCGCTTGCTGGCCACAGTGGTGACGCGGCGCAGCGCCACGCGCGGCTCGATCATCATGGCCGCCGGCGACCCGACCGACTCCCTGTACATCGTGCTGTCGGGCCGGCTCAAGGTGATGATGAGCGACGCCGATGGCAAGGAAGTGATCCTCAGCATCCTGGGGCCCGGCGAGTTCTTCGGCGAGATGGGCCTGATCGATGACAGCCCGCGCTCGGCGAGCGTGGTGGCGATCGAGCCCTGCGAGCTGCTCGCCATCACCCGGCGCGACTTCAAGAAATGCCTGGTCGAGAACTTCGACATGGCCCAGGCGGTGATGCGCGGGCTGGTGCGGCGCCTGCGCGAGGCGGACCGCAAGATCGGCAGCCTCGCGCTGCTCGACGTCTACGGGCGCGTGGCGCGCCTTCTGCTCGACATGTCGGAAACGGTGGACGGGCAGAAGATGGTGACCAAGCGCTTGCCCAAGCAGGACATCGCCAAGATGATCGGCGCCTCGCGCGAGATGGTGAGCCGCGTCATGAAGGACCTGCAGATGGGCGGCTACATCGAAATGCGGGGCTCCACCATCGTGCTGCGCGACACCATTCTGTTGCCCGATTGACGCGCTGCATTTCCCTACAAATCAGTCCTTTAGGCGTGACATAGTTCCTCGCAGCTGTGGCCTTGCCCTGCCTAGGATGGCTCACCTTGGAACCGCTCCGCTGCATCGCTGTGTTCGCCTGCACGCTCGCGCTGGCGCCCGCCTGGGCGGACAGCGGCAATGTGTCGCAACTCTCCGGCACGCTGTCGGTAAAGAAGCCCGACGGCACGGTGCGCATCCTGTCGCAAAAGTCGGAGGTTCGCCCCGGCGACACGCTGCAGACCGAGCGCGACAGCTATGCTCAGGTTCGCTTTGCCGACGGCGGCCAGGTGACCCTCAAGCCCAACACCACGGTGCGGCTGGACCAGTTCAGCTTCTCGCAGGACAAGCCGCAGGAGGACTCCTTCGCCATTCGCCTCATCAAGGGCGGCCTACGGGCGGTGACCGGCACTCTGGGAAGACGCAATCCTCAGAAGGTCGGAGTGACCACCCAGACGGCCACCGTCGGCATCCGCGGCACCACCTTTTCGCTGGACGACTGCATCAATGACCGCGGCGGCGATTGCAGCCGCCTGCAGCCGGCGGTCTACGTCGGCGTGTCCGACGGCGAAGTCGTGGTGCGCAATGAGCAAGGCGAACTCAGCCTCGGTGCCGGGCAGTTCGGCCATATCTCCCGCGGCGAGAAGCCGCTGTTCCTCTCGACCGACCCGGGGCTGCAGTTCGCGCCGCCGGCGACCTTCATCCAGTCGCTCCTCTCCGGCCGCCAGGTGGCCGGCATCGGCGAGAAGCTCGAGTGCGCGATTAGCGCGCGCTAGCGCGTGCGGTAAAATCCGCGGACCCGAATAGGGTCCGCGATGGCAGCAGCGCAAAAATCCTCAGCAGCGCCCCTCCCTGCCAAGCTTGCCAACCTGCTGCGCGAGGCCCGCTGGCTGGTCCTGGCGGCGCTGGCCGGCTACCTGCTGCTGATTTTCCTCACGTTCCACAAGGGCGACCCTGGCTGGTCCCTCAGCGCCACCGCGGCCGAGATCCACAACGCCGGCGGACGCGCAGGCGCCTGGATTTCGAACCTGCTGCTCTACCTGTTCGGGCTGTCCGCCTACTGGTGGGTCGCCCTGTGCCTCGTGGCGGTGGCCTGGGGGTACCGCACGCTCGACCGTAACGTGCTGATCGACCGCAGGCCGCTGGCCATCGCACTGGCCGGCTTCGCATTGCTGCTGCTGTCCAGCGCGTCCCTGGAGTCTTTGCGCCTGCACAGCCTTGCCGCCCCATTGCCGCTTCAGCCCGGCGGAATGCTCGGCCTGGAGATCAGCAGGCTCGCCGAAAGCCTCCTCGGCTTTACCGGCGCCACGCTGCTGCTGCTGACGCTTGCCGCGGTCGGCTTCAGCCTGTTCACGGGCCTGTCCTGGCTCGCGGTGGCGGAACTCACCGGGCTGCTGCTCGAGGCCGGGGCCGGCCAGCTGCGCCGCGCCTGGGAGCAGCGCGCCGACCGCAAGGCGGGCGAGATCGCGCGCGAGGAGCGCGAGGTGGTGGTCGAGGCCGAGAAAAAGCGCGAAGAAGAGCATGCGCCGCTGGTCATTGCCCCGCCGGTGGCGGAGATCAAGCGCTCCGAGCGCGTGCAGAAGGAGAAACAGGCGCCGCTGTTCGACCACCTGCACGACACGCCGCTGCCCCCGGTCAGGCTGCTCGACGACGCGGCCCACGACGGCGAGCAGGTGAGCACGGAAACGCTGGAGTTCACTTCGCGCCTGATCGAGAAGAAGCTGTCCGACTTCGGCGTCTCGGCCAAGGTGCTCGCGGCCTATCCGGGCCCGGTGATCACGCGCTACGAGATCGAGCCT
>Ga0315910_10002102_pt1 | contig 17776 bp, 15 predicted proteins | sample EdamamesoilMG_FD_204470 | JGI IMG/M metagenome (GOLD analysis project Ga0315910, IMG submission 204470) | Garden soil microbial communities collected in Santa Monica, California, United States - Edamame soil | ecosystem: Environmental > Terrestrial > Soil > Garden | place: USA: California... | reverse complement strand
ATACCTGGTCTGAAGAGCAATAACACATCAACAACAAATTTTATGTCCGCTTTTCGTTTGCCTTGTTCTTTCAATCTTTCAGCATACAACTCCATCAAATCCCCTTCGATATACTTCAGCATCTTCGGATGGCAGAACCATCGGAAAAAGCGGTGAAACAGTTTGGGTGGAGAAGGCGACATATATTATTGCATCTTCAATATTTTTGTATGATTCATTAAATCATTTTGACCTCGGTGTTAGTCTTAGCAGTATACATCCACCACTTATTCTGTTCTTAAAGAATTTGCCGGACTGGCGACGGCCGCCCTGATCGCTTGTGCGCTCACCGTCAGCATGGCAATCACTACTGCCACTACCCCCGCTGCCACGAACATCCACCATTCCATGTTGATCCTGTAAGCAAAATCTTTCAACCAGTTGTCCATCGCCCACCACGCGAGGGGTGAGGCAATGACGATAGCGACGAGCACAAGCTTTATAAAATCTTTGGAGATCATGGCAACAAGTCCGGGGACCGTCGCACCCAATATCTTGCGTATGCCTATCTCCTTGGTGCGCTGCTCGGCTATATAAGCCACCAGACCAAATAGTCCCAGGCAGGATATAAAGATGGCGAGCCCTGTAAAGAGATTAAAAATCCTTCCCATTTGTGTTTCGCTGCGATAAAGATTATCGAGATCCTTATCAAGAAAGCCGTAGGAGAGGGGATAGGATGGATTCAGCTGACGATTGATACCCGCCAATGCTTTTATTGTCGCTTCCGTGTTACCGGGCTGTGTACGCACCATGACTATACCTCCCCATTTGTTCCGGCGCAATACCAGCGGCTCCATGGCATACTGAAGCGACTTGAAATTAAAATCGCGGACGACGCCAATAATGGTGCCTTTGGTCTCCGCGAAACGTAGACTTTGCCCCACAACATTATCTATGTTCATTCCCATAAGCTGCATCGCTTTCTCATTGATCACATAACTGGCGCTGTCGCCTTTGAAAGACCGGGAGAAATTTCGGCCGGCGAGCATCTCCGCTTTGAAAACATCTATAAAATGCTCATCAACATCCATGGAGGGAATGACAATCTGGGCATCGGGATCCTTACCTTCCCATTCAACATCCAGGGTCCCGGAGATAAGTGCTGTCGGAAGATCCGAAATGATGGAGAAATTCTCCGTCAATGGATCTTGTGACAATGATGCTTTGAGCGCCTCCTGTTTTCCCCACATATCGCCGGTCATAGGCATATAAAGCAGGTTCGACTTATCAAACCCGAGGTTCCTGCTCTTTATAAAGTCTAACTGCCTGTAGACAATACCTGTCCCGATGAGCAGCACAATGGTTGCGACAAATTGCGTCACTACCAGCCCGTTCCGGAACATGAGATTGCCGCCACCGACTTTCATTTTTCCCTTCAACACTTTCACTGGCATGAATCCCGAAAGGAACAGCGCCGGGTAGCTGCCTGAAACAATGCCGGTTATTAACGCTATCGCAAAAAGGTTTATCAATAACCGACCATCGAGCAAGTGGATGGTAAGCTCTTTTTCAACCAGTGTGTTAAAAACAGGGAGGAAGTAGTAAACGATCGTTACGGCAACAACCAACGAAAGAAACGAAATGATCAATGATTCTCCCAGGAACTGGAAGATGATCTGGTGGCGGTTCGCGCCGACTACTTTACGTAGTCCCACTTCTTTTGCCCTGCGTGCCGAACGCGCAGTAGCCAGGTTCATAAAGTTTATGCATGCGACAATCAGGATAAATACAGCTACAAAGAAGAAGATGTTTACATATTGCATATTGCCACGGCCTGGCAGATCGATCTGTAAGTCTGACTGCAAGTGAATGCTGGTCAAAGGCTGCAGTTGAATCTCGATCCTGGTGTTCTGCTCGTGCGCCTTGTAAATATTGTCGATGCGGCCGATCAGTTCCTGCCTTCTGTCGAACGAAATACTCTTTTCACTGAACTGCAGATACGTATAAAAATTGAAGCTTCTCCAGACATTGTTTTGCAGGTCATTATTTGATCTTGCGAGCGTTGACATAGGAATGATAAAATCAAACTGCAGATGGGAATTGGAAGGAACGTTTGCAAGAATGCCTTCAACAGTAAAGTTCTCGTTGTCGTTTATGCGCATGATCTGACCAATGGCATCTTCCGCGCCGAAGTATTTTTTTGCAATGTCTTCCGTGATGAGTATGCTGCCTGGATCTTTCAAAGCGGTATGTCTGTTTCCTTTTAAAAGAGGGAAAGAAAATACCTGGAGGAAATTGGAGTCAGCAAAAAAGATGCGCTTCTCTTCAAACTTGTTATCTCCTGCTTCAAAAACCGCGGTGGTGGGTTTACTCAACCTTACCGCACCTTCTATTTCAGGCATTTCGGCTTTCAGACCGCCGGCCATACCCGCCGCGCTGACGGCGGTTTTAAAGTCACCGGCGCCGCAGGTAAGCCGATAGATCTGGCTGGCATGCGCATGAAAGCGGTCATAGCTTAACTCATGCTGTACCCATAGCAGTATGAGTATACTGCACGCCATGCCGATGGAAAGCCCGGCAATATTCAGGGCCGAGTATGCTTTTTGACGGATGATGTTCCGCCAGGCGATCTTAAAATAGTTCTTATACATACCAAAGTTGTTTATGTCCTTATTTCTCTGCGAAGGCCTGATTATGCCCGGTCTGAAGAGTAACAATACATCTCCAATAAATTTTAAATCAGCCTTTCGCTTCCCCTGTTCTTTTAATCTTTCAGCATACAACTCCATCAAATCCCCTTCGATATACTTCAGCAACTTCGGATGGCAGAACCATCGGAAGAAGCGGAGAAAGAGTTTGGGTGGGTGCATTTAGAGTTATGAGTTATGGGTTATGGGTTATGAGTTGTGTTGTGAGTTGTGGACGTGTTGGGGAACTTCCTTATACCTTATACCTTATACCTTATACCTTATACCTTATTCCCAATTCCTTCCTCTCACAACTCCCCGATTAACCCAACACCTGCCTGGCCGGTAGGCAGGGTTAACGTATAACGGTTCGCCTCCAGTGCCACTTTAGGGATTGCCCTCCACAGTTCATCGCGGGTACTCTTCGTGTGTTCCAGCACGCGCTTTCCTAATGCCGTGATATCAAAATACTTTTTTGGTCGTCCTGCGCGCTCTTCAGTCGATTCACCCTCGCGTGACTTGAGATAGCCCTTGTCTTCCAGTCTTTTTAATGCTGTCTGAAGTGCACCAACACTCACTTTTCGCGAGAGACGGCCTTCAATTTCTTTTTTGATCGATACCCCATAGGCCTCATTATATAATATCCCTACGGTGAGCATGACGATTTCTTCAAATTCACCCAGCTGATACTTCTTCATAACTGAATAATTAATTCCTAATTGTAGTATTAATAATTATGCCAGACTTTGAATTGTGCATTTCCGAAGTGTTTTACGAGGTCATCCCCTTATTGATGTTCTTATCTGAACTCTGCTTGTACGAAATCGGTCATTCGGTTAAATGGCGACGCCGACTTTAACCATATGGATTCTACCGACAATGACCCGCATCGTATGCGTGTGTTGCATAGCCCTGGTAACTTTTCGCTTACTTAAATTGTTTATTGTTTAAATTCACCGTTTGTATTTATGATCATCCCTCGGAATAATTCCTCTGTGGTGCAGCTATGAAAGAGTATTGGGAAATAATAGCAGGTTCTTATTACGGATATTGGAATTACCTGGTAAACGAAATTGCCTATCCGGGCTGGCACAACTACTTCTGGTGGCTCGTGGGTCTTTCTCTTCTGGTCTGGTCCCTTGAAATAATAGTCCCGTGGCGCAAAGGCCAATCCATATTTCGTAAAGATTTCTGGCTGGATGGTTTTTACATGTTCTTCAATTTTTTTCTTTTTTCACTAATTGGATATAATGCCATCTCCAATGTAGGCGTGAACCTGTTTAATGATTTCCTCGGCCTCTTTGGTATACAAAACCTTGTAGCCATCGAGATCCAGAACTGGCCGGCCTGGGCGCAACTGGTTACCATGTTTGTGATTGCCGATTTTATTCAATGGAATATCCACCGCACCTTGCATCGCGTGCCCTGGATGTGGGAATTCCATAAAGTACATCATTCCGTTGAAGAAATGGGATTTGCTGCGCACCTGCGTTTTCATTGGATGGAGACCATAATCTACAAGAGTCTTCAATACATCCCTCTCGCTATGATCGGATTTGGGTTGCAGGATTTTTTTGTAATTCACATCATAGCGGTTGCCATCGGCCACCTGAACCACTCGAATCTATATATCACCTATGGGCCACTAAAATACATACTGAATAATCCAGCTATGCATATCTGGCATCACGCCAAAACGCTTCCTAATAAATATGGAGTGAACTATGGACTGAGCCTCAGCATCTGGGATTATTTGTTTCGAACAGCTTATATACCAGGAAGTGGCCGGGATGAAAAGCTGGGATTCGAAAATGATGAAAAATTTCCCAGAACTTTTTGGCGACAGATAATTTATCCGTTTAAGAATTGATCCTACTTCAGGTTTTGTATATTCATGCGGTCAGTCACAGATTATTATCAAATATATATGAACAGACGCAAGTTTCTTACACAATCGCTCGCTGGTGGAACCGCGCTGGGATTCGCCACTTCTCCTTTGGCTTTTGCCAGCCAATCCTCCGTGATAAAGATTGGAATCATAGGCCTGGACACGTCGCATGCCCCTGCCTTTACTAAAATCTTTAATTCTGAAAATACAAACCCGGTATATCAGGGATTGCGGGTTGTTGCCGCCTATCCGTATGGAAGCAAAGACATTGAAAGCAGTGCGTCCCGCATTCCGAAATATACCGAAGAGGTAAAAGCATTGGGTGTACAAATCGTTAACTCAATTTCCGACCTGTTGAAACTTGTAGATGTGGTTTTGCTGGAAACAAACGACGGGCGTCTTCATAAAGACCAGGCCTTTCAGGTCTTGAAAGCCCGCAAACCGATGTTCATTGATAAACCTACTGCATCGTCCCTTGCGGATGTGTTGGCGATATACGATGAAGCGGGAAAACAAAATGTACCGATCTTCTCCTGCTCATCCTTACGGTATATGAAGAGCGCTCAACAAGTTCGTTATGAAAATAAAATTGGAAAGGTAGTAGCTGCCGATACTTTTAGTCCGGCAACACTCGAACCCAATCATCCCGACTTGTTCTGGTATGGGATTCACGGGGTGGAAATATTGTTTACCGTTATGGGCCCTGGATGTGATTCGGTCACTCGTTATAACACAGAAAAAATGGATGTTGTGGTAGGTCAATGGAGTGACGGAAGGATAGGAACATTCAGAGGAACCCGCGAAGGCAAACACAACTATGGCGGAACAGCCTTTGGCATTGATGGTAATCTGGTATTAGGTCCGTTTGATGGCTACGAACCGCTGGCAGGGAAAATTGCCGAATTTTTTAAGTCGAAAAAGACGCCCGTCGACGATGCTGAAACGCTGGAAATTTATGCTTTTATGGAAGCCGCCGATGAGTCAAAACGGACGGGCGGCCGTGTAATGTTAAAAGATGTAATTGCTAAAGCTAAAAAATAGGAATTGTTTAAAGGCTGAAATATTTCAGGGCATCAGCACGTTATCGACTGGAAAGTGAATCGGCCTGATGCTGGTTCCTTTTCATATCAGACTCCATCTTCTTTCTGTTATTGCGGATATTCTCCTTTACAGATTTTGGCATATACCGTTTTGAACCCGGCTTTGGACAATCCCATTCTTCTACAGATATATTCTGGATAAAATGCACATTAGTTGGCTTTCCCTCTTTGGCCCGTGTAGATTCCTCTTCAGCTTCCTGGTATACCTTTGCAGAAAGTGAGGAGGAGGAGGGCTTATAGTTGCGAAGTTTAACTGTTTCGATCTCCGGGCACGGTATTCTACCACCCATACATCCACCAAGTACAAGCAGAATGATTAAAAATGGCCCGGAACTGTTTACCAGTGATTTCATTGCAACGACTTCTTTAGATCCACCTCTTATTTAAAGCTTCCTCACACGGATTATTGTATAGGAAATTTAATTTTTTTTTCTGGAAATATTGGTCATTTCAGTCTTCGCCGGTGTTGTTAGTAGTATAGCTTATCAAAAAATACCATAATACAGCACATTTCGGCTTATGAAACCGGCAACCACTGTTTTTGAATTGTCTAAAATTCTGAAGCTTAGCCCTTCAACCGTATCCCGTGCGCTAAAGAACCACCCCGATATCGCCCCTGAAACCAGGAAAAAGGTTCTCGAACTTGCCCAGAAATTAGATTATGAGCCGAATCTGTATGCCGTGGGTCTTCGTACCCGAAAAACAAGGGAGTTCGCAGTGATCGTTCCGAACTTAACCGGATTCTTTTACGATTCATTCATTTCTGCAGTGGAGCAGGAAGCCCGGTTACTAGGCTATTCACTCTTTATTCTGCTGTCAGGCGATGATCCGAACGTTGAAATAGCCAATCTTAAAGTCTGCGTCCAACGGAAGGTGGAAGGTGTTTTTGCATGCATTACCCCTCAAACCCAGGATTTTACGAACTTCATCAAGGTGCAGAAACTTGACTTGCCATTAATCTTCTTTGACAAGGTTCCGTTTCAGGACACCTTTATTAAAGTGTGTGTCGCCGACGAGCAGGCGGCACGATCGGCGGCAGTTGCTCTGATCGGCAGTGGAAAGAAAAAAATTCTTTCACTATTTGGCAATATGCAGATGTCGATTTCAGAACGAAGACACTACGCCTATGTTCGTGCTTTTGAAGAAACTTCAAAGTCTCAGTTACTGACTATAGAGGTAGCAACCAGCGCAGATGAATCGAGGGAGAAAGTACTTCTCGCATTCTCGGGAAGCGACAAGCCCGATGCTGTATTTTGTATGAGCGATGAAATTTTAATCGGGGCTATGAAAGCCATACAAATGATGGGATTGAAAGTGCCCGATGAAGTCGCCGTAATTTCAATCAGTAATGGTTTTTTTCCAAAACTGTACCATCCCGAAATCACGTATGTTGAAACGAGTGGTTATAAACTTGGTAAACTGGCTTTTGCCAGGATGATCGGCTATCTCAAAGGAAACAAGCATGCCGAAGAACTCATTGCCGAATCTGTACTCGTTAAGGGAGGGTCTATTTAAGTCTACGCATATAACGGACCAATCTTTTGAATTTTCCGGGATGCAATCGCCAATCCTTCCTGTATGCAGTCGGCAGTTGATAGGTCTTTAATGTAGGCATGCAGAAAACCTGACCAGAATGCGTCCCCGGCCCCCGTCGTATCCCGAACTTCTGCAACCGAAACTGCAGGCATGTGTTTCCATGAAGTGTCATTTTCATCAAAAAACCAAACACCCTCCTTACCGCACGTAAGACAAGTAACGGTAGTGCTAAGCGTCGAGAGATAATTCTTAGCTTCGTCTTCACTAACCTGCTTTCCAAGGAATCTTTGCACATCATCCATACTCATCTTCAACAGCGGTCGGTTTCTGCAAATCCTGGTGAAGATCAATTTTCCATCATCCTGCCAGATGGACGGCGCAAAGTTCCAGTCGATGGATATTTTTTTACCCATAGACGCTGCCTGGTCGAACGCATCAAGGATGTTCTGTTGAGCCGGATTGCGACTGAGCGCAAAGGCACAACTGTGCAGTATAGAGCTTTGTTCAATCAACGAATGGTTAATCGGGCCGATTTGTGTATCGGCCATCCGGTACGCAATAAAATCCGGTGTACCCTGACTTCGGCCAACCAGCACTATCGTTGTAGGATGCGTTGTACTTCGGGAAATATACGTATCTGATAGCCCTATCTTTTTAATGGATTCCACGATGAAATCGCCGATACTGTCATTACCGACGCAGCTTATCATCACGGCACGGTCACCCATCCACTTAAGATTTGCACAAACATTGGCGGGGCTACCACCCTGGTAAAGGCGGAAAGTTGTTGCATCAGCGAGTGAAGAAACATATTGTTCACTGATTACATCAGCAAGCAACTCACCAATTGCGAGTATATCAATTTTCATTTCCGAAAGGTTAGGCATCTGGACTCTTTAATAATTGATTTCGTCCCGTTCATCACCTACTCCAGAAGATACAATTTCGAGCCCGCAATTGCACGCTCCGCCAGTATTGCTCCTCCGGCGCTCCACGTACATCGGGGAACTCCGATATTTTTATGGAGTTGACCATGAAAACATTCGTTCATCTCCCATTCATTTATGGAATTCATCTGATGAATGTATTCCACGAGCTGTTTCGCCAACCCGATCCTGTTTTTCTTCACTAACGCTGCTACCAAAAAACCATTCCAGACCGGCCAAAGTCCGCCGTTATGAAACTCATGCGGTTTATTGCGGAACGTATAGGCATAGTTTGACTCCAGTTCCTTCATTTCCCAGTCGGCATTTCCGATGGCGGGATAGAAAGAAGGAAGAATAGCCTTTGATGATTCAGTGAGTCGTTCTATAAAAGTCAGCAGCGAATCCTCCTGCTTTTCATTTCCAATGTCTAGTAATAAGGCCAGGCTGTTTGCCTGTAGGTCAAAGTGATTATAGATCCGTGACGGATTAAACCCAAGAAACCAATAATCCGCAGGCGCGGTCTTAAGCTGATGACTCAGGTTTGGCGCATACAGACCAGTCGACCCGGGATGGTTCCAAAAATTCTTTCGGATAACATCCAGAACAGTGTTTGCCTTCACGTCCCACACGGCGTGACGATAAACCGAAGCAGCCAAACGTAAGGCCCATACGCGCAGGAGCTGGTCAAACAAAATGTAGCCATGCTGAATGTATTCATCGGCCCAATCACCACTTTGAGGAACGTAAAGGAGATGCTTGCCATTAAACTCCCATGCATCCATAAGGGAGAAGCACCGGGCTACATGAGATTCGTATTTTTCTGCCAGCGTTGCATCATCTGTAACAAGTGTGTACTGACAAAGACCAATCACTGCCCAGGAAGGATTGTCAGCCCGGCCAACGGTGCCGCCATAACTTACGCTCTCGTCCATGGCAACGTTAGAGGGCATAAATCCTGTGGGGTGCTGGTGATCAAAAACGGTTTCAATCGTCGCGCGAAATGTCCGAACAAGATCCTTCTCCTCACTCAAAAGAGCAGCCAAACCGTTGACAACGCCATCCCTTGTCCAGATGCGCTTATAGTTGTCGTGCTCCTGTACGCTGGCCACAAAACCCTTGGCCGTGGAGGCCTGACGCAACAATTGGATTGCTTCTGCGTAACCTGGTTCGCTTATCATAAACTAATGTCCGCTTACCGGGGTTATATCAACTGGTTCTCCACTCCTATTTACAGTGACAAACAGTACGGCTATCGCTGCCAGCAGCAACAAAGTCCCTGCGAGTCTGATTACATTTTCAGGATTCCCGCTTAACCAGGTTTGATAGTATAGGGGTAGCGTAAAAATTTGTATCATCATGGGGATGACAATAAACATATTAAAAATACCCATATACACACCAGTACGTTCCTTGGGTATACTTCCTGCAAGCATGATATAAGGATTACCCATCATACTTGCCCAGGCGATGCCGATACCTATCATCGGAATGAACAACCACACCTGTTCATGAATGAGCGGAATACAGATCATCCCGATACCTGCTAATGTAAGACTTACGCTGTGTGATACTTTGGGTCCAAAACGATTCGTGAACGGCACCATGGCAAATGCAGCAACGAAAGCGACAAAATTATAAAACCCTCCTATTTGACCGTTTATCAGTACCGAATCGCGAAATCCCGGAGACGATTGTTCAGTGGTATCAAACATAGTTGTCGAAATGGAGAGTACGATATATTGCCAATAGCAGAACATAGCATACCATTGGAACAGCTTGACAAGTGCCAGTTGTTTCATGGTTAGAGGCATCTCGCGGATTGCATCGAGGATTTCCCTGAACGTGTTTCCCATTCCGCCGGGAGTTTTCCGGATATGTTCCTTTTCTTCTTCTGTTAACGGGTTCTCCTTTGTGGTTTTTACTGTCCAGAGAATAGATGTCAACGAAAAGAAAGCACCGATAATAAAAGCGGTGACGGTTATGTACGGAATATTTTTGGCGTTGAGGGCGTCCTTATTCATTCCAAGTACGACCAGTATCGAAGGAGTAAGGTAAGACAACGTCTGGCCTAATCCAGTAAATGCACTTTGTGTAAGAAAACCAATAGAGTGTTGTTTTGGATTCAGCTTATCGCTCACGAATGCGCGATAAGGTTCCATGGCAATGTTATTGGCAGCATCTAAAATCCAGAGCAAGCTGGCAGCCATCCAAAGCGTCTGACTGAAAGGCATAAAGAACAGGCTGAAACTGCAAAGTAATGCGCCAATGAGAAAGTAAGGCGTTCGTCTTCCAAGTTTACTTAAGGTGCGATCACTCATCGCTCCGATAATGGGTTGAACAATCAGGCCAGTCATGGGACCTGCAAGCCATAAGTAGGGAAGGTTCGCCTCATCAGCACCCAGATACTTATAAATGGGGCTCATGTTACTCTGCTGCAGTCCGAAACTGTATTGAATTCCAAAGAATCCAAAATTCATATTAACAATCTGCCAGAAACTGAGTTGCGGCTTAGTTAGGGACATAATGGCTTAGGTATTGCTTTCTAAAGCTAAGGATTATTTGGAAACGACCATTTTGTGAAAGTTGTCCCCGGCATTCTTTATTTATAGGATCAAAAAAGCGTTCGGGGTATTCGTTGCGCTTCGTTTTGAGGCGAAATGATAGAATTTTGATCTGTTAAGCCAAACAAGGGCCAAAAATGTAGTATATTGCCAATCTTTTCATTTTGCGCTGAAGCCTTTCCTTGATGTTGAAATCAGGAATAAGCACTTCTCAGGTAAGCAGCCCGATAGGACAAGGGAATAAGTAATAAGCCTGCCAATAAAACCAGGCAGGTGTGAAGTTAACCAAATACAGTATATGATCATGTATTACGAATCCAATCATTATGCCTCCTTATGGAATAAGTATAGGCCAGTTATTTTACAACTGATGATGGCCGCCGGCAATGACCCTCAGCAGTATAAACTGTCGGCCCATGAGTTCAAGGCGATTGGACAGCGTGAAAAATCTGGTTTTTCGTTTTTATTGGAAGCTTCGGGAGGCAAAGCTTTGAATAATATAAAGGGTTCAAACGTAGCGCGCGACCTTCTTCATGTATTACAACAATCTCAAAAGGCTTCTCAGCTTATGAAAGAAGGAGTTTATGAATTGAAAATGGACAAACAGTTTGTATTGCATGTGAGCAAAAAAGTAGAAGCCCTGAAAGAAGTGATCGAAGAAGTAGCTACTAGCGCAGAATAAAATCACTCGTACCGCAGCGCATTCACCGGATTAGCTCTTGCCGAACGTAGCGTATGATAGCTAATCGTTAGCAACGCAATAATCAGCGCAAGGATACCCCCAAACAAAAATGCCAGGGGATTTATAAAGATTCTAAACGCAAAATTTTCAAGCCACACCGACAACAGCCAGTAGGTTACCGGGCTGACGATCACAAAAGACAAGGCTATCAGCTTCGTAAAATTTCCTGAGAGGAGAACCGTAATTTGAGTTTCAGTTGCCCCCAGCACCTTACGTATACCAATTTCCTTCGTTTTCTTTTCCGTAGTAATTGCCGCGAGCCCGAAAAGGCCCATACAAGAAATAAGAATCGCCAACGCAGCCATAATGGCGACAACGGCACTCATCTGCTCATCTGACCGGTAAAGCACAGCAAAGTGTTCGTCCAAAAATTCATAAGAGAAAGGAAAGGTCGTAATATTTTTGTCCCACAATTCCTTTGTTACGGCGATCGCTTCTGCAACATTCCTGCTGTCGACCTTTATTGACATCTCACTATAACCCCACTCAGGATGAACAACCATGGAAAGGGTATTTACTTTATAGTGTAAGGAGTTAAAATTGAAGTCCTCAGCAACACCGATGATAGTTCCCAAAGAATCATTATGATACCAACCGTGTCCCGCAGGTGTGCCTACTGTCTCCTTTAACCCGAGCTCTCTGGCAAACGATTCATTGATAATAAAAGACTTACCCTTGTCACTGGCATGTGTTTTTGAAAAATCCCTGCCCTGCTTCAGCTTAATTCCATACACTTTAAGATAATCATAGTCCACGTTTACATTGGAAGGCGTAATATCCACGATACCCGTATCTGCCTTTACCTTAAAGCCCCACTGGTGGAAGTTATTCCCAAGTCGCTGTCCCGAAGCCGTAACCCCAAGGATATTGGAATTCGCCTGTAATTCATTCTTGAGGGTTTCAAACTTTTCATTTACTTCCTGATTCATAGGCACCAGCATCATCTGGTCTTTGGTGAACCCCAGATCCTTGTTCTTCATAAAGGAGAGCTGTTGCAATACGATAAGTGTACTGACGATCATCGCCAATGCCAGCCCAAACTGCACAACGACTAATCCGCCCCTGAATACAGATTTCCCCTCCGAGCTGGCTCCTCCCTTTAAAATTCGTGAAAGATTAAAAGACGAAAGGTACAGGGAAGGGTAGATGCCTGTAAGAAGCCCCAGCGCAAGTGTGATAACCAAGAGACCAAACAGTTCCGTGGGATGATCGATTAAGGAAAGTAAAGAAAGCTGCCGGCCTATCAACTCATTCAATAGGGGGATAAAGAGCAGGTTAAATAACAAGGCCAGTACCAGTGCAATGACGGCAAGCAATGTTGACTCAAAAATAAACTGCACGAATAGTTGTCCTTTTCTCGCGCCTACCGTTTTACGAACACCGATCTCTTTCCAACGGTGTGCTGCCCTGGCCGTTGTGAGGTTCATAAAATTTACGCTGGCAATCAATAGTATGAAGACTCCAATAATGAAGAATACATCCAGGTATTTACCATTGAATTTCCTGTAATTATGGTAGTCGTGTTCAATGTCAGTAGAACTAAGGTGTACTTCCTGCAAGGGTTGAAGGAAAAGCGTATAAAAATTATTGATGTCCTTGTTTCCGGTATGTCGAACCAAAAAATCAGGAAATTTCGCTTCCATTGCCTTGAGGTCCGCATCAGGTCGAAGCACCAGGTAGGTGTTTAGAAAATTTGATCCCCATTGATTATTAAACCCCGGATTCCGCCTTGTGAACGTGGCCATGGAAACCAGGGCATCAAACTGGAGGTGAGAATTCTCAGGCGTGTTGGCTAATATACCCGTGACTTTAAATTCTTCGTCTACGAGCGTTACCATATTTCCCATCGCGGCTTCAGCAGTATGGAAGAGCTTGAGTGCTGTTTCTTCTGTAAGAAGAATGGTATGAGGCTCGTCCAGTGCCGTTGAAAAATCACCGGCCAACAAAGGAAAATCAAAGACGTCAAGAAACGTACTGTCGACTGCTTTTACCTGATCGATCAGGACTTGCTTCTCGCCCAATTTAAAAAGCGTTTGGTCATGGCTCCAATACCTGGTGTAGTTTATAACCTCGGGAAAATCGGCAAGTATGTTGGGCGCCATTCCAGGCATCGACAAGGCAACTTTCTGCACATTCGTGCCGGTAAAGTTTTGTATTTCATCGAGCCGGTAGATGACCGAATATTTCCGGTGGAAAGAGTCAAAACTTCTTTCGTCTTTAATAAAAAGATAAATAACTGTACTGGCCGAAAGCCCGATGGCCAGACTAAAGATATTTATGAATGCATATAACGGGCTTTGTCTGATGTTACGTAAAGAAACGGAAAGGTAATTTCGGAACATGTATAAGGGTTTTGATTGATACTTCAAAAAAAGCAGCTGGTTACATAAAAAAAGAGAAAATCCTGTTTATACGTACCTAAATCTCAAAAATCGCGTTCAATCGCAGAACAAATGTTAGAATTCCCGACTATCCATGTGAACGAACAAAACTGTTCTCATGTTCTATCCAACGATAATAAGTTATTTTAAATTGCCAGGCATGGATAATCATAGTAAATCAAAGTTGTCGTAATAATCAAAGGCCAAAAGTGAAAAATGAAAGAATCATGCTGCTGATCCTGGCGGCTGGTATGTTTACCCATATTATGGACTTTATGATCATGATGCCTCTGGGCCCTCAGCTCATAAGGATCTTTGCAATCAGTCCTCAACAATTTAGTTTGTTAGTTGCCTCTTACTCCGTATCTGCTGGTATAACTGGTTTTATATCCGCCTTCCTGATAGACCGGTACGATCGTAAGAAGAGCCTGTTGTTAGTGTATACCGGTTTCTCGATTGGAACACTTGCCTGTGCTTTTGCACCCAGTTATTTCGTCCTGTTAGTCACCCGCTCCATGGCGGGTGCTTTCGGCGGTGTATTGGGTGCTTTAATATTGGCTATGGTAAGTGATGCCATACCTTTGGAACGCCGTGCAAAAAGTATCGGAATTGTAATGGTTTCCTTTTCGGTTGCATCGGTATTTGGAGTTCCTTTCGGATTGTTCATCGCCAGTAAATCATCATGGCATGCTCCTTTTCTTTTTCTTGGTATCCTTGCGTTCCTGATCGATGTGATGATTATATTCTTTATTCCAAGATTCACTTCTCATCTCACCAGTGGTCACAGGAAGAAAAACCCATGGGAAGTACTCCAGGTGATTTTTGGCAACCGGAACACTTTGTTCGGACTTAGTTTCTCGGCTGTGTTGATGCTGGGACACTTCACGATCATCCCTTTCCTTGCGCCGTTTATGGTAGGTAATGTGGGATTCTCCGAATCGGAACTAGCATACATTTATCTGATTGGCGGAGGACTTACGATGTTCTTCTCTCCGTGGGTTGGCAAAATGGCTGATAAACATGGACGATTAAAAATATTCACAATCTTTGGAAGCCTGGTGATACTCCCTATTCTGATGATTACTAACCTGCCTCCTGTACCGCTTTGGGCAGCTCTTATAGTAACGGGCATATTTTTTGTCTTCAGCAATGGACGAATGGTGCCTTCGACAACGATGGAGACCTCTATTATCCGGCCAGAACACCGCGGGAGTTACATGAGCATAAGGTCTGCCGTACAACAATTGACGTCCGGGCTAGCCGCATTTATTGCCGGACTCATTATCCTTGAAAAACCATCAACCTTTGGGACAGACGCTAAAGCGATTGTCAACTACGAATATGTTGGTCTGATCGCTGTGGCCTTCAGCCTCCTATCACTCTGGATTGCCCGCCAGTTAACCGTCGATCAAGACGCCTGACAAATAATCATTAAACACTCCCACACCCCCCTATACCCTATTCCCTATACCTTATTCCTTATTCCTTATTCCTTATCCCCTATTCCCTATACCTCCCAATTCCCTACCTTTATATCACCCTAAGTAACCCCTATGTCTTCAACCATTGTCACCAAGATTCTGGAGCGAATTGGTCAACCTGAATTGGTGCGCGTACTAAGTCAGGAGCTATCCGGAACGGAGCTAAACTCCTTACTGCTGGAAATATTCAACCAGCAATCCATGGCTCTGAAACCGCCGGATTTACTTAATCATTATCAGCTCAATCGTTTTGCAAAGCCGTCGGACCTTCCGGTGATGGAGCTCAAAAGGATGGAGCTCGATCTGCTGGAAATTTTTGAAAAGCATTTCTTTCAGCCAATTGAACTATCGCCTGTTACTGCTTTTGGGTCATGTTCCGTAGTCGGTCCCGTCGACCAGAAGAAGGTTCTTACTGCCTTGCGGGGCACAGAAGTACTGGCTGATGCCACCAATGCAATCGCACTGCATATCTGTGACATTAAACAACGGAAGGCCTGGATACCAGATAGCCCAATGGATAAAATCCGGTTTGGTGCCATTCAACGCCATATCCGTACTCAACAGATCAACGTAAAAGGATTCACGCCTCACTTTAAAATCGGCTGCCTTGTTACCGCAGGGTATGATTCAGGAAGTTTTATGTTCGAAAAAGAGAGCCTTGCAGAGCACATAGCCACTATGAGAGCGCTGTACCTCGACTATTACAAAGTAGACGACCTTCGTTTCCGATTCCTTTGTCGCAGAGCCGGATACCCGGAGTCACAGGAATTAGCGCGCCAGGTAAAATCACACGTTCTTCAACAACAGCCCGATGTCCTTATCAGTATCATCGACCAACCGGAAAAAGAGATGGTCTATTATAAGGGTATTCAGTACAAGGTTGATATACAAATAAAAGGCAAAGTATATGAAATTGGTGACGGTGGTTTTGTAGACTGGACACAACTCCTGTTACAAAACCGTAAGGAACGAATGCTTATCACAGGTATTGGCTTTGACATGATGTACCGGATTCTAAATGGGCAAATCTAGTCGGAAAAAAAATGGTTTGCAGAGCGTATTATTTCCCAATGTGATGAAGAATTGATGAACTCACTGAGACAAAATGCTGATAGAAATCATAGTATTTTATTAACCCGCTTTTTAGATTGCAAACAATCGGATACCATGAAAAAAATTCTTGTCCCAACAGATTTTTCTGAAAACGCCGGACAGGCTGTAGAATTCGCTGCCGTAATTGCCCAGGCCTGGAGTGCAAGTCTCACTCTACTAAGTGTCTATACCCCTGCTGTTTCCCGATACAATTTAATTAGCCCGCTGCTCGTAGATGAAGTCGCCCAGGCCAAATCCGAAATTCAGGAAAAACTTCAGCTTACCGTCAACACAATCAAGGAAATTTATCCCGGTGTAAATCATCACACCTACATTGGAACCGGTGAAATCGTAGAAGAAATCCTACGCGTCGCCAAAGCGGAAGATACCGACCTTATTGTTATGGGCACCAAAGGAGCCAGTAGTATTGAAAAAGTTTTGCTTGGCAGTAATGCTGCGGATATCATCGAAAAAGCCGAATGCCCTGTATTGGTGGTACCTTTTACCACTGAAATCAAAGTTCCCAACAAAATTATCTTTGCCACCGACTACGTCCACAGCGATATTGAAGATTCCAGACTGTTAACTTCTATGGCTCAGGTTTTTGGTGCCACGATAACCGTTGTTCACATTACCAAGAATGAGGAGGAAACTGAAGAAGAACTAAAACTGATCGAGAAATTTGCTTCAGACGTAAAGGCTGCGACGAATTTCCCGCATATCAATTTTGAAATCCTGTCGGATAATACGGTCATTATGGGGCTCGACACTATTCTTGAAAACGCCGGAGCTGATCTTATTGCGCTTTCCACCCGCAAGCGAAACGTTTTTGAAAAGCTTTATAACCCCAGCCTTACCAAAAAATTTGCGCAGTACACCCGCATACCACTGTTAGCTTTCAAAGTCCATAACGAGTCAAAGAAAAAGGGCGTCTGAGGAGAGATAAAATGAATGTAGACCAATCAGTTGTCCAACCACCGCTCTGCGTCTTCTGATGACCTGAAGTTTTTCTTCGGAAACTGCGTCGTCTTTGCAACTGCATCAAGCTGCATCTCAGCAACATCATCCTTCAGTACTTCTGCCACCTTGCTTACTCCGGCTTTCAGGAGTATCGCCTGAGCCTGTTCATGAAGTTTTCTCAGTTCCTGAGGATGTGTTTTCATCTCCGACGCATCTGTGAGAAGGGTAAATCCTTTTGTCAGTAAAGATGTAGCCTTCGTCCAGTCTTTCAAATAATCCGGAACTGCTTCGGGGTTCCTCCAGAAGCCTATTATTTTTAAATAGGCACGGTTCTTTTCCGGCAATATCGAAATCGAATACTGCTTGGTTTCGTTGATCTTTACTAACGGCATAATTTGGTTTTCAGAGAGGTTAAAAAATTTCCTCTAATCTATCTGAAATGA
>Ga0315910_10002101_pt1 | contig 17777 bp, 17 predicted proteins | sample EdamamesoilMG_FD_204470 | JGI IMG/M metagenome (GOLD analysis project Ga0315910, IMG submission 204470) | Garden soil microbial communities collected in Santa Monica, California, United States - Edamame soil | ecosystem: Environmental > Terrestrial > Soil > Garden | place: USA: California... | reverse complement strand
ATATTGCCGAACAGGCATTTGAAAAAGGATACATTAAAGCAAATCCGCCAAAGGCAAGGACGGGTAAGCGTGTTGCTGTAGTCGGATCTGGCCCTGCCGGACTGGCTGCTGCCACGCAATTAAACAAAGCCGGTCATTGGGTTACGGTTTTCGAGCGAAGCGATCGGATCGGTGGTTTGCTGCGCTATGGCATTCCTGATTTCAAACTTGAAAAGTATGTAGTAGAAAGACGTGTGAAGTTAATGGAGCAGGAAGGTATCATCTTCCGTACCAATGCGCACGTAGGGGTAAACATCAGCGCCAAACATTTGAAGGAGGAGTTTGATGCCATTGTGATGTGTGGTGGAGCCTCAGCGCCACGCGATCTGCCGATTGCCGGAAGACAATTCAAAGGGGTTCACTTTGCGATGGAATTCTTAACACAACAAAATAAGCGTGTTGCCGGTGACAGGATTTTCTCAGGCGAAATTTTAGCTACCGATAAAAATGTATTGGTAATTGGTGGTGGCGATACCGGCTCGGATTGTGTAGGAACATCTAATCGTCATGGAGCGAAATCAGTAACGCAAATAGAATTGCTGGCAAAACCTCCGCTGAAGAGAAATGAGGCCAACAACCCATGGCCCCTTTGGCCGATGATTTTAATGACATCATCATCACACGAAGAAGGTGTAAATCGTGAATGGGCCATTCTTACAAAAGAATTTTTAGGCGATAACAATGGTCGTCTTACGGGATTGAAGACTGTAGAGATCAAATGGGGTGTAAACGCCCAGGGCAAAATGGGCTTCGAGGAAATTCCGGGAACGGAGAAAATAATTCCTTGTGAACTCGCTTTGCTGGCGATCGGGTTTGTGGGTGCAGAGAAGGGCGGAATAGTAGAGGAACTCAAACTTGAGTTGGACGAGCGCGGCAATATCAAAACACAAAATTACCATACTACCCAGGAAGGAATTTTTGCGGCTGGTGATGTTCGTAGAGGTCAGTCGCTGGTGGTGTGGGCCATCTCCGAAGGGCGGGAAGCAGCCCGTGCTGTTGATACATGGCTGATGGGTCACTCGCATCTGGAAGCCAAAGACGAATCATTCGTACACATTGAAGCAGAGGCGTAATCAAGATACCTTTTGATAGATAGTGTTTTAGGAGAACCTTCCCTGCTCAGGAAGGTCTTCTGCTTTATAGGCTCAGCTATTTCACAGCGTTCAAATAACTTCTACTTTTGCATTCTAAAACAAAATTCTGGATCGTGAGCAAACAGGTAAAAGTAGGAACCGTGCAGATGTCGTGCACAGCAAGCAAAGAAGAGAATCTGAAGAAGGCTATTGCCAAGGTACGCGAAGCTGCGGCAAAAGGTGCGCAGATTGTCTGTTTACAAGAATTATTTACTTCACTCTACTTCTGCGATGTGGAGGACTACGAGAACTTCAAACTGGCGGAGTCTATTCCGGGCCCTTCAACAGAAAGTCTTTCGGCAGTTGCCAAAGAACTTGGCGTGGTCATCATTGCCTCTTTGTTTGAGAAACGCACCGAGGGACTTTATCATAACACAACCGCTATTCTGGATGCTGATGGAACCTACCTGGGCAAGTATCGCAAGATGCACATTCCGGATGATCCCGCTTACTATGAAAAATTCTATTTTACTCCAGGTGATTTAGGTTATAAAGTGTTCAGAACGAAGTTTGCCACCATCGGTGTTTTGATTTGCTGGGATCAGTGGTATCCGGAAGGTGCACGCATTACTTCCCTGATGGGCGCTGAAATTCTTTTCTACCCAACGGCAATCGGATGGGCAACTTCGCAGGATGAAGCCACCAACACTGAACAGTACAATGCATGGCAAACAATTCAACGAAGCCATTCAGTAGCGAATGGAGTACACGTAGTAAGTGTAAATCGCGTAGGGTTGGAACAAAACGGAGCCATGAAATTCTGGGGAGGATCATTCATCTCCAATCCGTTTGGAAGTATACTTTACCTTGCATCACATGATAAAGAAGAGGTTCACGTGCAAGAGCTCGACTTAACCAAAACAGACCGGTACAGAACCCACTGGCCGTTCTTGCGCGATAGAAGAATTGATTCCTATCAACCCATTACCAAAAGATTTATTGACGAATAGAATACAAGACCGGGAAGTCCGAAAGTCGGGAAGTCCGGAAGCTTTAATCACAAAACCTAAAACCCGTTGTATGCCATTTAAATTTGAAAAGTTGCTTGTGTGGCAGAAAGCCGCTGATCTTTCAGAACGAGTAAATGAGATTGTGAAGAAGTTTCCAAAGGATGAGATGTACGTACTGACTTCGCAATTTAAGCGTGCTGCAGATTCTATTTCACTAAATATAGCGGAAGGATCGACAGGTCAATCCAATGCTGAGTTTAATAGATTTCTGGGATATGCATTACGATCAGATGTTGAAGTAGTAGGGTGTTTACATCTTGCTAAGAGAAGAAAGTATATAAATGACGAAGAGTTTCAAGAGCATTATAAGTTTTGTGAAGAGTTATTGGTGATGATCAATGGTCTTCGTAAAACGCTAAACAGATAAGAGAATTTAGTAATGAGTACTGAACCAAGCTTCCCGACTTCCGGACTTTCCGACTTTCGGACTCCAAAAGACCTCGGATACCATTTCCCGGCAGAATTTGCCAAGCAAACGGCCATGTGGCTCAGTTGGCCGCACAAGGAAGCTTCGTGGCCGGGAAAAATTGAAACAATCTATCCGGTGTATGCTCACTTTATTAAACTTGTAGCGGAAGGTCAGTTGGTGAACATCAATGTTGCGGATGAAGTAATGAAGATGAAAGCACTTCGTTATGTTGAAGAAGCGGGTGCTGACCTCGCGAATGTAAATTTCTTCATCCATCCTACAAACGATGCGTGGTGCCGCGATCATGGTCCGGCATTCCTGATCAATCCAAAAGAGAAAAAGAAAATGATTGTGGATTGGGGCTACAACGCCTGGGGTGGTAAGTATCCGCCATTCGATCTGGATGATAACATTCCAACACTGATAGCGAAACACTACAACCTGCCGGTAGTCTATCCGGGTATCGTCATGGAAGGAGGCTCGGTTGAGTTTAATGGCAAAGGAACATTGCTAACGACTACATCATGCCTGTTGAATGAAAACCGAAATCCAAATCTCAATCAAAAGCAGATTGAAGAGTACCTGTATAGCTTCTACGGAGTAACGAACATTCTCTGGTTAGGCGATGGCATCGTTGGCGATGATACCGATGGACACATAGATGATCTCACACGCTTTGTGAATGAAGATACAGTTGTCACTGTAGTGGAACACAATAAGAAAGATGAGAACTACGAACCGTTGCAAGAGAATCTGAAAACGTTGGGAAAACTCCGGCTTGAGAATGGAAAGCAAATGAATGTAGTAGAGCTACCCATGCCAGCTGAAATCGTTTACGAAGACATGCGCCTACCGGCATCGTATGCAAACTTTTACATCAGCAACAAATACGTTGTGGTGCCAACCTTCCGCGACAAGAATGATGACAAGGCTTTACAAATTCTGCAACAGTGTTTTACCGATCGAAAAGTTGTCGGGTTAGATTCAACGGATATTATCTGGGGGCTTGGATCGTTTCATTGCTTGAGTCAGCAGGAGCCTTCACTCTAAATTACGCTTGAATGAAATTGTAGCATGAGGGGTAATTGCTGTGCTAAGCGGTTGGTCAAACACATCTACATCTTCGATTGCGCTTACAGGAGGCAGTAGCGAAACACCAATTTTCACACAGGTTGATTGGCATTGCGCAAGAAACTTATCATAAAATCCTTTGCCATACCCCACACGATGGCCACACTTATCGAAGGCGAGTAAGGGCACGAGTACCATATCGATTTTTTCAGGCTCAGTAGGCACACCTTGTTTGGGTTCGAGTATGCCCCACGAATTTTGTTGGAGCTGATGCAATCCTTCGAAGAAAAAGTTTTCCAACTCTCCTGTTTGATTATTGATACGCGGAATACTTAACCGGATGTGAGGGAATTCTCTGCGAATGCGATCAATGATCAACCACGTGTTAGGTTCTTTATTTTTCTCCAGGGGAATAAACGTATGGAGTATCTTTATAAAGGATAAATCGATCTGTGAAAAGAAATTTTCGCACAGTTGATGATTGAGCTTAAGATACTCTCCCTCTGACAGGGCCAGCCTTTTTTGAAGGTAAATTTTTCGAAGCTCCTGCTTGGTCATGTTTAAAGTTACTGGTTCAAGATTCCAAGTTCAAGGTTACTCCATCAATACATTGAAGTTAAAATCAAACGGATCGAATGATGCGAGTAGTTTCTGAATAAATCCGGAATCCTGCTGATAAAAATTTAAAAAGTTGTCAACACGTTCCTGCAAACCTCCATTAGGGAACAAATCATCTTTTACGGACTCGAGCTGACGCAGCCTATCGGTGTGAAGTCGTTTTTCTGCACGAAGAATTTTTCGTTCAATTTTTTCAAGGCTGTTTAATGCGCGTTTATGTTCGGCTCCCACAAAGGCAACCAATGTATTATCAACCGTTGCTGCGCGACCTTTCATTTCTTCAAACAATCCATTGATTTGCGAGCGCTCTTCACCCACGGTTAGGTTTCGTGGAGAATGTTTCAATACCCAATGATTGAAAATGAAATTCTTGTTCTCAAACAGGTCTTTAAGCTCGAGACCTGTTTTTTCGAATTTGCGCAATACCTGATGATCCATTACCAATGCAAAGTTTCGAGGCATCAATATCGGGAAGGGAATGGCAAAATGATCGAAGACATTTTTAAGCTGAAGCCAGTATACAATTTCAGCCGGCCCTCCAATATACGCCAGGTTGGGAAGTATCATCTCCTGATACAGCGGACGAAGGATTACATTCGGACTGAATTTTTCGGGCTCTTGTTGTATCAGCTTCTTGATTTCGTCTTCCGAAAAAGAAAGATCGGTATCCAGAACACGATACTTGTCCTCCGATTTTTCAAGGCGGCTTCGTAAGCCATTATCAAGGTAGAAGAAATTAATATCGCGACAATGAATCTGAGTTTTGTAACCAAGATTTTCCAGGCTGGTGGTGGCGGAGTCGACCCTTGGTTTATTTTCTTGTTGAAGAACGTCTTGACGAATAACATCTGCAAATGATGCTTTCAAAGTTCTGTCATCAGCATCTACTACTACTAAACCTTCTGCTCCGAACAGCGCGTTGACATAGTGACGAACGGCACCGCTCAGTGTTTTTTGTTTTGTGTAGGCATCTTTAAAAACAGTGGTATCACCGGGTACTTCGTTCAGTAATGATTTTAAATCTGAAGTATTGAATCGCCCAACGGCTCCGGTCTGGTTTGTTGTCCACACATATTTCTTCCCGTAGAGTCTGAAGTATTTGATCTCGTCATAGTCATGATCTTCAGAGGCCATCCAATAAATGGGAACAAAATTGTATTCCGGGTAAGCGGCTTTTAACGCTTTACAGGTATTGATAACCGTAACAATCTTGTAGATGAAGTAGAGTGGTCCGGTGAAAATGTTTAACTGATGACCTGTAGTAACCGTAAAGGTTTTGGTGTCACGAAGGCTGTTGATATTTTTCTGGACACGATCGACAGGCGGAATTCCTTCATACTGTTTTTGAAGTACCTCTGCTAAAGCAGAACGATTTGCCAGCGGGAAAGAACTTCCTTTTTGCTGGAGTTGGTCATTAAAATTTTTAGTCGAAGGAAAGTGCTGATAGAATGGCTTGAGATTTTCTTTTTGCTGAATGTAGTCAAGGAAGAAAGGTGTAAAGGAATGAGTATCAGCAAAGGGAATTTTCTTAAGCTGCATAAGAACAACAAGGATTGGTGGTAGTAGTCAGAAACATAGATCGAATAACGGTAAATTATTCAATAAAGTTTAGAGGATCGTTAACCGTTATTCGTTAAGGGCCGATCGTTCGTGCGGATGGTGTTAATGAGTTGTTAATTCTCTGCTGAACTTGGACTTTGAATTAAAGGATCGCCCCTGTTAAATCAAACTCCGTAGCCGCCTTGATTTTTACGTCTACAAAATCACCAAGCCTAAGGTAGCGCTCCGGGCTTTCAATAATTACTTCGTTGTCTACTTCTGGAGAATCGTGTTCTGTTCTTCCCACGAATGTTCCGCCCTCTTTTCTATCGACCAGCACCTTAAGGGTTTTTCCGATTTTCTGCTGATTGAGGTCAAGCGATATTCCTTGTTGAAGTTCCATTACTTCTTCGAGTCGTTGCTGTTTTACTTCTTCCGGAACATCATCTTTCATCGAGTAGGAATGTGTGTTCTCTTCGTGTGAATAACTAAACACACCCAGACGATCGAAGCGCGAGCGTTCAATGAAGCCCATCATCTCATCAAAGTCTTCCTGTGTTTCACCGGGATGTCCGGCAATCATGGTGGTGCGAATGCCGATACCGGGTACTTTTTCGCGAATAGCTTGAAGCAGTTGTTCTGTTTTTTCGCGTGTGGTACCTCTGCGCATTAACTGAAGCATGCGGCTTGATCCATGTTGCAAAGGAATATCAAGGTAGTTGCAGATGTTGCTGCGCTCGGCCATTACATCCAGTGCATCCATCGGGAAGCCCGTAGGAAAAGCGTAGTGAAGGCGGATCCATTCAATGCCTTCAACATCCGAAAGATTTTTCAGCAAGTCGGCAAGGTTTCTCTTTTTGTAAAGATCAAGACCATAGTAGGTGGAGTCCTGCGCGATAAGGAGCAATTCTTTTGTTCCGTTTTTTGCGAGGTTTTTTGCTTCCAGCACGAGCTCTTCAATAGGTCTTGAAACATGACCGCCCCGCATTAACGGAATGGCGCAGAACGAACAAGGTCGATCGCAGCCTTCGGATATTTTCAAATAAGCGAAATGGCTTGGATTGGTTAGAATCCGTTCGCCCACTAGTTCATGCTTATAATCGGCTTTGAAAACTTTGAGCAGCCGTGAAAGATCGCGTGTTCCAAACCAGGCATCCACTTCAGGAATTTCTTTTTCAAGATCGTCTTTGTAGCGCTGCGAAAGACATCCGGTAACGTAAACCTTATCAACAATCCCCTCGTCTTTGGCATCCACATACCGGAGAATGGTATCGATGGATTCTTGTTTGGCATTGTCAATAAACCCGCAAGTATTAATAACGACTACACTGGAGTCGTCTTCTTTTGATTCGTGAACAGCATCAATTCCGTTCCCCCGCAATTGGGTTAACAGCACTTCAGAATCCACCAGGTTTTTAGAGCAGCCCAGTGTTACAATATTGACTTTGGTTTTCTTGTTTCCTTTTGTTTTCATCGTGCAATTCGCCTCGCGATTTCCGGTAGCACAGAAATCTTTTCCGCTGCAAAAGTACTTAAAAATAAGCGGGCACGGAATTTGGGCTTCGAAGCGTTGAATTATCTTTACGGCCACGTTTCAAACCATGAAAAAAGCGATCTGGTTCATGTTTTTTCTACTTCTGGGGGTTTCTTGCCTGGACGAGCCAGATTGCTATCAACTGAACAATAACCTGGTGGGCATTACCTTTCGGGTAATGGGCTCTACCAAGGTTGATACCGTTGCCATTTGGGGTGTAGATATTCTGGGAAGCGACAGTATTTTCAATGACACCATCCGGGCCACCGGCATTGCACTTCCCCTTAACTATACGCGTGATGAAACCGACATTACGTTTAGGCTGGTTGGAAGCACCAACGCTATGAAATTGGGTTATCAATCCAGAACCCAGTTTGTTTCGGAAGATTGTGGTTCGCGTTATGAATTATCAGATTTAAAACTGCTCGAATACAATTTTGATTCGGCCCGCCTGGTTAATACTACGCCTGGCAAGAGCGCGTCCAACAACGTTGAAGTATTTCGATGCCCGGTGCCCAATATTCTTACCCTAAGTTTTCGCGACTTGTACATCTCGGGCACAAAAGGGACAAGCAAGTTCGGAGGTGTTGTACTATCAGGCATTAATGCTGATTTTACGGGTACGGTTTTTTATCCCGATGCACGCACGGCAACGGTGTACCTTCCGGTTAATGTTGGTGCCGATCAATCCACCTACACGTTTCATTTTGCAAGCGGAGAGCAGGCACAAGTAGCGGTAAATTACACGCGGACAACAGAAGAACGATATGCGCAGTGCGGTACACAAACTTTCATTACGGAGCTGGCCATTACGAATACTTCATTTGATTCGGCCAGCATTGTAGTTGGTAGCGATAAAATTGCCAAGACAACCTTGCTTGATCCACACGAAGCCAACCTGTATTTATATTCATGCCCGCAGACAAACCTGGCAAAGTTTAATTTCCGAACCCGAACATCGTCTACGGCTTCGCGCACCGATACTGTATTTTTAAAGAGTGTTACAGCTGATTATACGGGAACAATTTTTTATTCGAATGTAGCGGCAACATCCATTACTGTTCCAGTAAATCCGGATGCAACCACAACCACCTTTACACTAGAGTATACGGATAAGACCGAAGTTATTTCCTTGAATTATACGCGCCATACGCCAGCAACACTTTTTGAAATCTGCGGACCTCAGCCGTTGTTTTCTGATCTTGTTGAAGGTACCGATGTAGAAAATGTTACTATTCTGAAAACAGATTCTTTACAATTCCCTGCTGTTTCCAACCTTGAGATCTATCATAATTAACATATCGTTCTTTCTGTTACTGCCTTCGGTACTCGCTGCTCAGCAGGATACCACCGCAGGGAACAAATTCGGAAAGTATATTCCCACAGGCGTGCGCTTTGGTACCGATGTGTTTGCCGTGGTACGAACAGGTTATGACAATTCGTTTGATGGCTGGGAGCTTAATGCAGACATTGACTTTGATCGATTTTATTTGACAGTTGATAATGGATACTGGGCGCGCGATTTTAAGGGAAGCGGAAATGTATACAGCAATCAGGGTGCATACTTTAGGGTTGGTGTTGACGTAAACTTTCTTACAAAGGATCCCGACAAGAATATGTTTTTTCTTGGCGCACGTTATGGCCTCGCATTGTTCTCGGAAGATTTGGTTATCGACACGGTTGATCCGGTTTGGGGCAACTTCACTACGTCCTATTCCAATGAGGGTTTGCGTGGCACCTGGTTTGAATTGACAACGGGCGTGCGGGTTAAGATATGGAAAGTAATTTGGGTAGGTTATACAGCGCGTTTCAAGTTCGGGTTGTCTACCAACGATGGTGGCGATATGATACCACACGATGTGCCAGGCTATGGACGGGCCGATAAAGATTCAGAATGGGGTTTCAATTATCAGGTATTTTTCAGACTGCCGGTGCGCAAGCAGTAGTGTAGTGTTGTTTCTTTCTTTCTTTACATCCTAACCATAAACCTTTTGCTGTATGATCGTTCTGGGTGTTATTGTTTTGTTTGCAATTCTTTCGCTCGCTATTAATGCCATTATCGGAGCTAAGCATGGCGTTGGCTATTTTGACGCAGTCTTCACAGGTATGATCTTTACTCCAATTCTGCCGCTGCTCATTTGTGTAATGGCAGCCAGCATGGCACATAAACCTAAGTAGTTACGCTTTTCGCTTAAAGAGCGAGTCGACAAATTCGTTTTTGTTGAACACCTGCAGGTCGTCTACTTTTTCGCCAACCCCGATGTATTTCACAGGGATTTTGAATTCATCGGAAATACCAATTACCACACCACCTTTGGCGGTACCATCAAGCTTTGTAATGGCCAACGCAGTTACTTCAGTGGCTTTGGTAAATTCTCTTGCCTGAATAACAGCATTTTGTCCGGTGCTCCCATCCAATACCAGCAGTACTTCATGTGGCGCATCGACCATTACTTTTTGCATCACCCGTTTGATCTTGGTAAGCTCTGTCATTAGGTTAACTTTGGTATGCAATCGGCCAGCGGTATCAATAATAATGACATCGGCATTACGCTCAACACCTTCTTTTACAGCATCGAAGGCTACGGCAGAAGGATCGGTGTTCATACCATGTGCAACCACAGGAATACCAACGCGTTCGCCCCATAGTTTCAATTGATCAACAGCAGCAGCTCTGAAAGTATCAGCGGCTCCCAGCACCACACTTTTTCCGCTTTTCTTAAATTGAGCGGATAGTTTGCCAATAGTAGTAGTTTTGCCGACCCCGTTTACGCCTACCACCATTATTACATGGGGCTTATGCTTAGCCGGAATTTCAAAATCAGTAAGGTCTTGTGTATTGCTTTCTGAAAGAAGGGCGGCAATCTCCTCTTTTAAAATTTTATCAAGTTCTGAAGCACCCAGATATTTGTCGCGCGCTACCCGAGCCTGGATCCGTTCAATAATTTTTAACGTAGTGTCCACGCCAACATCGGATGTCACCAGGATTTCTTCAAGCTGATCCAAAACCTCATCGTCAACGACAGACTTTCCCACCAGGGCTTTCCCCAGTTTGCCGAAGAATGATTCTTTGGTTTTTTCGAGGCCCTTATCGAGCGACTCCTTTTTGTCTTTTGAGAATAAACCGAACAGTGCCATGAGCTAAGTTTAACGGAATGTAGTGATGGAACCAAACAAAAAAAGTCCCTTGTGGGGACTTTTTAAATTCTTACAAAATGCCGATTACTTCTTAGCAAGGGTTTCCTTTACCAAGTCGGACGACACAATCTCTTCTTTGAAGGTGTAAGCACCAGTTTTCTCAGAGCGCACTGCGCGGATTACTTTTGCAAAGCTCTTTCCGTCAGTTTTCTTAAGGGACGCAACTACTTTCTTTGCCATGGTTACTTAATTTCTTTGTGTACTGTTACTTTTTTCAAAACCGGATTGTACTTCTTTAGTTCCAATCTTTCTGTAGTGTTCTTACGGTTTTTCGTGGTGATGTAACGGCTCATGCCCGGCATGCCGCTGGTTTTGTGCTCTGTGCACTCGAGTATCACTTGAATCCTGTTACCTTTCTTTGCCATGATTCGCTTAGTTTTTTATTTCAAAACCAGATTTCCTTTTGCTTTGGCTTCTTTCAAAACCGCGGAAATACCGTTTTTGTTGATTGTCTTAATTGCCTTGGTGCTTAACTTCAGGGTAATCCATTTTCCTTCTTCAGGAACGAAGAAACGCTTCTTTTGAAGGTTAGGGAAGAATCTACGCTTGGTCTTGTTGTTCGCGTGAGAAACATTGTTACCTACCTGAGGTCTTTTTCCGGTTATTTCACAAACTCGTGCCATAATTCAGCTCAATTTTAGCCCTTCTGAAAAGGGATTGCAAATATCGGTAAAAGCAACCGAATATTCCAAGGCCGTTTTAAAAATCCGGGGATTATTGCCTCCCCATTTTTGAAAATCTTCCGTCATTCCCATGATTAATGGAACCAAGGGATAAAAATAGCACTAGAATAGCCGTTCCAGGTCCGATGGCTTCAAGGTTTTGAAATCGGCAATAACCAGGTTGGTGTTTAAAAGCTCCTCGGCAGTGTGGGTTGTGGTAATGCCCACTACTTTACATCCTGCCGCTTTTCCGGCCTGAACGCCAGATAGTGAGTCTTCAATCACAATACAATCCTCCGGTTTGAAACCGAGCGCCTGGGCCGCTTTTAGATAAATCTCCGGGTCAGGCTTGCCACGCGTAACAAAGGCTTCATCCAGTATGGTTTCGAAATATCTTTCGGTCCCGGTGTATTTCAGGGTGAAATCAACATTGGAGCGAGGTGCTGATGTGGCAATGGCTCGTGGAATGGAATTCCGATCCAGCGCATTCAGAAATTCAATCAGCCCATCCACAGGCTTGATGTCGTGTTTATAAATTTCCCGGAACATCGCTTCTTTTTCTTCACCATACTGTGCAACCAGTTGAGGTGCAAGCGCTCCGAATAAATTTGGTATCCAGTCCTTATTCGTGCGTCCGTAAATTTTCAGGCGAAGTGCTTCATCGGTAAGATCGTAGCCGTGTTGCTGACAGAATTGTTTTAAGGCGATTTTATGAAACGGATTACTATCGATGATAACACCGTCCATATCAAAAAGAATTGCAAATTTTTTCATGAAACTGAATTTGATCAATAAAAGAAGCGGATTGAAAGATTAATGGATGACAACGCGCCTGGCGAAAACTCTTCCTTCTATTATAAACCGGAAGATATAAACACCGGGCGAAACGCCTTGCGGAATTTTGAAGGTGAAAGATTCATCGGCCTGAAGGAGTAACGGATCGCTTAGTTGTTGACCAAGCGAAGTGAACGTGTGAACATACCCCGGACGATCCATGCGTATGGTGATTGAGTTTTCCTTCGCGGCAGGATTGGGATAGATGGAAATGACAGGATTTTCAGGCAGGGCTTCGGTGTTATCGTTTCGCAAAACAGCGATACCTCCCAGTGTGTTACCAACTACAATAACAGGTCGGTTGGTTTTAAATAGGTTAATCACGGTTGGCCAGATTCGCCCACCCAGGTTATGGGCGCGATGCGTTTCTAATATCGGATTGTAGATAATGTCGGACACAGCATCGTTTGCATTTTCAGCATCACGAAAGTTACTGATGATGCGTAGTGTACCGGTCTGATCGCCCAATATTAAATCCGTGCGACCATCTCCAGTAAGGTCGCTTACAGCCGCAGTAAGATTCTGGCGCAGCAGGCTTGAAGAAATATTTAGGTAGTCTTCATCCTCCAATGCAAAAGTTGGTGAGTTGGCGGAGCCTGTATTTTTCCAATACTCCAGCGCACCAATGTCGTTGCCATGCAGTAAATCTTTCAGCCCGTCTTGATTGACATCGGTAACCAAAACATTTTCACTGTAGGCCATGGTGAAGTCGGTCGACTGCAGGTTGTTCCGGGAGAGTTCAACAGCACCCGTGCCGGTGTTCAGAATATAATAGAGTCGGGTAATTCGGGTAGAGAAAGGTGTTGCGGTAAAAACAAGATCAAGTTTTTGATCGTTGTTCATATCGGTAAATTGAATTTTCAGGTTGTAGAAGGAAGCACTTCGGAATTCCAGAAAATCGTTTGAGACAAGTTTGAACGATGGTGCTTCGGCAGTTCCGATGTTCTCATAGTAATAGATGGCCGATGCAAATCCGGATGTCGCATCCGTTGAATGCAGACTAATCAGCATATCGTAATCACCATCGGCATCCATGTCGGCAAAGGCAGGCACAGCATTGTCGCCAACATCGATCATCTGATCTTGCAAAAAATTATTTTGTTGTAACGTAAAGGACGGACTGTTGGAACTTCCGGTGTTTTTGTAAAACCAATTGCTTTGCCGGAAATCGGTATCGAAGTATTCGCGCGTGTAAATGTTGCAGCCCACGATCAGGTCTTTCTTTCCATCAAAATCAACATCTTCATAGTAGGCGGCCGGATAGAAATTTATTTCAGCGGGATCAGCCGTGGGGAAATCACCCGAAGTGTTTATGGATGGGTTAAAGACATCGCTGCTGGTGTTGGTGAGCAGTGAAAGATTGGAACACTCGGCTTCTGAAATCACCATATCTAATGTAGCGTTGCCATCGACATCCAGGGCAAGCAGACTTTTACCTCCGGCATGTTTTGTTCTTCCGCCCCCTGCTGTTACGCAGGCCTCTTCGTTAAAGGCGAATTCACCGCAGGAACATTCTGTTACACCCCCCCAAATAATTGTATTGCGTTTGAAGTCCAGCGAGTCGCAGGTTGCATAACGTTCCATGCTCATGTTCTGATGAAACTCAATTGTTCCGTTTCCAAAGAAACGAATGCTGAAAATATCCAGGTCGCCATCACCATCTGCATCGATGATGGCTGGCAGGTCATCAAACTGTAATTGAAGATTGATTTTTTGTGACGAGAATCCTTCCGTTAGTATTACAGGTGATTTAGCGTCCACCCCGGCATAAAACATAAACTGTTCCCAGCCCAATCCTTCTTCCGGAGTTGAAAGATTCGTGAATACTTTTATACCTAATTGATCGCCAGTGAAAATATCTTTTAGGCCATCGCAATTATGGTCGCGCAACAGCAACCAATTGGTAATTTCCTCCGGAAAAAAAGCTTCGTACTCCGGTGCGTAGCGGTAGGTGTTGTTGTCGTTAATAAAGGTTACTACTTTGTCGGCCATGCGATCAAAAATCACCAGGTCATCCTGGTTATCGAAGTTCAGGTCCATGGTATTATACTGGCTGGCGTTCAGCCCCCCGGCCCAGGGCATGGCGAGTGACGTACCACTTTCGTCTTGCACGGGAATGCTTTGATCCAGCACATACATAAACTGAGCGCGAAGACCGAGCGGGAAGAGTAAAGCGAAGAGCAGAAGTAATCTCATTGAAATATTTTTTCTTCCAGCATAACGTAGTCGGATACCGGCCTGTTATCTTGCCTGCAAGATACTTTCTGCCCTTCAGAATCCCTATCGAAACGGTGATCAGCGGAATGAAGTATTCAACTTACATTTATGGTTATTCAGGATTTATATTCAAAATTTCTTCAGTCGGGCAACGTATCTACCGATACGCGTCAGATCACACCCGGTTCAATTTTTTTTGCGCTCAAAGGTGATCGGTTCAACGCTAACGAATTTGCTGCGCAAGCGCTTGAGAAAGGTGCACGTTATGTTGTGATAGACGAACCTGCCCATCAGGTTGACGACCGATGCATACTTGTTGATAATGTGCTGAACACCTTGCAGAAACTGGCCCGCCACCATCGTGATCAATTCACCATTCCGTTTATCGGGCTAACTGGTTCTAACGGAAAAACAACCAGCAAGGAATTGGTGCATGCTGTACTCAGTAAAAAATTTCGTACGCATGCCACCAGCGGAAATCTGAACAACCACATTGGTGTGCCGCTTACTATTCTTGCCATTGATAAATCGGTTGAAATGGCCGTGATCGAAATGGGCGCCAATCATTTGGGTGAGATTGCATTGCTCTGTTCAATCGCTAATCCTACACACGGTTTCATTACCAATATTGGTAAAGCGCATATCGGTACCTTTGGTGGATATGAAAATATCATCCGCGGCAAGTCTGAATTGTATCAGCACTTGCTTACAACCGATGGAACGGTGTTTATTAATTCTCAGAATACTATCCTGGCCAACATGGCCAAACGGTTTAAGGCGCCCATACTCTACCCGGCCCCTGGTAACTACTATACCTGCGAAATGGAAAGCGCAGATCCTTTTGTGAAGGTGAAAGCTGAAAACAAGGAAGTAATTTCGACACAACTGATTGGTGGATATAATTTTGAAAACATCGCTGCGGCCTTGTGCATAGCAAAGTATTTTGGTGTGGAGGCACAGGCAGCCAACCAGGCGATTGCAGCGTACACCCCGGGCAACATGCGCTCGCAGGTAGTACAGAAGACAACCAACACCATTATACTGGATGCTTACAACGCAAACCCCAGCTCGATGCAAGCCGCTATTGAAAATCTTGCCGCGATGAATGCACCCCGAAAGGTGGTAATACTTGGCGATATGTTTGAATTGGAAGATGAAGCCGAAAAAGAGCACCGCGCCATCGGTAAACTTTTACACGAAAAGGATTTTGCAGATGTTTACCTCTGCGGCAAGCTGATGGCTGATGCACAAAAGGAATTTTCAGCGGCAAAACATTTTGTTCGCAAGGAAGACCTTGTTGATGAACTTAAAAAAAATCCACTTCGTAATGCCACTATTCTGGTGAAGGCCTCGCGTGGTATTGGGTTGGAATCGGTAGTAGAGTTTCTCTGATAAAAATACCTCCTATGAATATTGAAGGCATTCTAAAATTTTTAAAAGCCCTCGCCAAGAACAACAACCGCGAGTGGTTCGACAAGAACAAGCAAAAGTACCTTGATGCGAAGGAATCGTTTGATGAAGTAGTGGCGTACCTGCTTGATGAAATGGTAAAGTTTGATGCGTCACTGGGTGGGCTTGATCCGAAGAAACTCACGTTTCGCATCTATCGCGATGTTCGGTTTAGTAAAGACAAGCGGCCTTATAAAAATAATATGGGAGCCGCAATTTCTTCTGTGGGCAAAGGGCTGGGCTCACCGGGCTACTACTTTCAGCTTCAGCCCGATGGAAAAAGTTTTGTGGGCATTGGGTTGTTTCAGCCGGAGCCGGAAAAGCTGGCCAAGGTGCGGCAGGAGATTGATTACAATGGCGATGCACTTAAGAAAATTTTTAGCGAGAAAAAATTCAAGGGTAATTTCAGGAAGTTTTGGGATGAAGACACATTGAAGCGAATTCCAAAAGGATATGCAGAAGATCATCCGCATGCCGAGTGGCTGAAATTAAAAAGCTTCATTGTTACGCACGAGTTCACCGACAAACAAGTGCTCGACAAAAAGTTTATGAAGCAGGTTCTCGAGGTGATGAGGTCATCCAAGCCGCTGATTGATTTTCTTAATGAGGCGTTAGCCTAGTATTACTTAAACCCAGGCAAGTCGAGCTTTTTGGAAATTCTGAACACAGCGTTGATCAGCCCCACGTGACTATACGTTTGTGGATAATTTCCCCACTGCGATCCATCCACCCCTACATCTTCACTGAAAATACCAAGGTGGTTAGAAAATGTCAGAATAGTCTCGAGTGTTTTGATGGCATCATCAGTTCTGCCCACGCAGGCGAGCGCATCAACATACCAGAAGGCACACACCAGAAAAGTTGCTTGTGGTTTCCCAAAATCATCCTGATGTACGTAACGATAAAACAACCCCTGGTCGGTCTTTAATAATTCTTCCAATGCCTTTAAGTGGAGCCGCGCTTTGTCGGAATGCGGATCCAGGTAATTCATGGTGATCATTTTAAGTGTGCTTGCATCAAGATGTTCTGCGTTCAGGGCTTGTGTGTAAACGCCACGTTTTGGATCATAGCATTTTTCGATTCGCTCAACAGCTATTTTTTCCAACATGGATGCACGTTGTACCAGTGCACTGTCGGTCATGATGTTTCCGATTTTGGCAGCAGCTTTGCAACCCGCCCAATGAAACAGCAGCGTGTAGGTGTGTACCTGTTTAATGTTTCTGAATTCCCACAACCCGGCATCGGGTTCATCCATGGTCTGTTCAATCCAGTTCAGTAACCGGTCCACCAGAATTTTGTAAGAAACTTTTTTAGAAAAGGTTAACCGCTTGTCGATGAAGAGGGGGAGCAAGCCCACCAGCACCTGACCATATACATCGTTTTGTATTTGGAGGTACGCTTTGTTTCCGATGCGCACGGGTTGATTGTTGAGGTATCCCTCCAGGTCGATGTGAATTTCTTCGAGTTCTTTTTGCCCGGTGATGGAGTATAACGGTTGCATGCGATCGGTATCGCGCATCAACACATTTTGAATGAAATCGAAGTAGCGCTCTAATTCATCGAAGTGACCCAGTTCATTAAAGGCTTTTAAGGTGTAGTACGAATCGCGAAACCAGCAGTAGCGATAATCCCACGTGCGTGAACTTCCATTGTGTTCGGGCAAGCTTGTTGTTCCGGAAGCAATAATACCTCCCGTGTCTTCGTATTGATGAAGTTTTAAAACCAGAGCCGAGCGGATTACCTGCTCCTGATAAATATCGGGCACGTACGTACTTTTAATCCAAGCCTGCCAGTATCGCACAGTTTTATTAATGAAGTCTTCGGCCGTGGCTTTTAACGGGGCCTCCAGGGGTTCGCCATAGGTAAGCACCAGGTAGCGGTTTTGGTCAAGTACAAAAGCTTGCTCTTCTGAAATGTATGAGAGCGACACATCAGTTGTCAATCGCACTTGCATGTCGTAGTTGAGGTAACGAATGTGGTTGCTGCTCATTACCATCTCCGGAACCTTCAAGCCATACGCATCCATCGGTTTGCAAATAACTTTTATCACCGGGCTTCCTTCCA
>Ga0315910_10002100_pt1 | contig 17783 bp, 20 predicted proteins | sample EdamamesoilMG_FD_204470 | JGI IMG/M metagenome (GOLD analysis project Ga0315910, IMG submission 204470) | Garden soil microbial communities collected in Santa Monica, California, United States - Edamame soil | ecosystem: Environmental > Terrestrial > Soil > Garden | place: USA: California... | reverse complement strand
CGTTTGCGGCCTACGGCGACGTGACTTCGGCGAAGATCCTGATGGATCGGGAGACGGGCCGCTCGCGCGGCTTCGCCTTCGTCGAGATGCCGAACAAGAGCGAAGGCGAGGCTGCGATCGCCCAGCTCAACGGCAAGGAGCTGGGGGGACGCGCGCTACGCGTGAATGAGGCGCGACCCAGAGAGCGCCGCTAGGCCGATCGCCTTCCAGGATCGGCTGCCGCACAACCATTGTTTTGGTTGTGGCCCGAACAACCCGCACGGCCTGCGCGTAAAGAGCTACTGGGCGGGTGAAGATCAGAGCGTGGCGAATTTCACGCCGCTGCCCCATCACTGCGCCGGTCCCAAACACTTCGTCAACGGCGGCATCCTTGCCACCCTCATCGACTGCCATTGCGTCTGCACGGCGATGGCGGCGGCTTATCTCGACGCGGGCCGCGAGATCGGGAGCCCGCCCGGCCTGCACTACGCGACGGCCCGCCTCGAGACCGGGTACCGGCGCCCGACGCCGATCGACGCCGAGCTCGCGCTCCAGGCCCGGATCGTTGCGAGGACGGAAACGACTTATGTCCTGTCCTGCGAGCTGAGCGCCCGCGGCAAGACCTGCGTCAGCGCCCGCGTCGAAGCGATCCGCGTCCCGGAGAGCTGGATTCTCGCGCCGCGCGCCTGAACCTGGGATCGCTCGCTATAATGCGGGCACAAGAACAAGGAAGGTTGCCGCAGGCATGCACTATCTGAAATGGACGCGTTCCGAGCTCGCCACGCTGACTAGGCATGCGCTCTACACGGAAGTGGACGAGGACGGCTGGGTGCAGCGCGAGTTCGCGATCGACGACGACGGCACGGTCGCCGAGATGCTCGTACCCTCGACGAAGCGGCCCGGCTGGTTCGGCCTCGCGCGCTTGTCGGCCGCGATGCTCGAGAGTAACGTGACGCAGGCCGAGTTCGAGTCGCTCTGGCAGACCGGCGTCAACCGCTAGAGACCTTTTCAAAGCGCCCGTAGCTCAGCTGGATAGAGCGCTGCCCTCCGGAGGCAGAGGTCAGGGGTTCGAATCCCTTCGGGCGCGCCAAAACCTCCCTGCAAAGTCAGTAAGTTAGGCCGACCGTCGGCGCCCGTAGCCCGAGTCGCTGCCTACCTTAAGTGCGGCATAAGTGCTGCGTCCCGCGTCGGGCCTCCTCCCGTCCCTTTGGCTGGTCGCGATGCGCGGAACCAAACTGCTCGACCGAGCGCTTGATGTCGTCAATGGGCATCTTTCGCACGTCAGCTTCGGCGCCGGCCCTGTATCACCTCGCGTATTGGCGACAGCACGTAAGCGCCGTTCCATTCGCCCTTCCTCCAATGGAGGATGGCAGCTCATTTTTCCTGTCCGCCGGCCCGGGCACCACTCAGCGTTGCCACGATCGGGCAGCCCTTCAGCTCCCCTCTTCCGGGGCAGGCATCGATAAGCTTCTCAAGCCCGCGCTTGACGCGCTGCAGCTGCGCGATCTTGTGCTCGACCTGTTCGAGCCGGCGCTCGGCCTTGCGTTTGACGCCATGCATGTCGCCCCTGCGATCGGCCGTCAACGACAGGAGCTCTCCGATCTCCGCGAGCGTGAAGCCCAGCTCCTTCGAGCGAAAGATGAACTGGAGCTTTTCGAGGTCCGATTGCCGGTACTTCCGATATCCCGACGCGCTGCGCTCCGCGGGTGGGAGCAATCCCCGCCGCTCGTAATGGGGTATAGATAACTCCCGCAGAAAATACCCCGGTTCGAGCCCATTGGTTTGCAGAGTGAGGCACTAATCGGCTCTCAGGGTTCCGAGGATCGAGCAGCTACCGCAGGACTGTTGAGCGCATTCGCTGATTGTTCGCTCCAACTCCCGGGCTGTTCGACGCAGCTCTCGGATGCGGAGCTTGACCGCGTCCAATTGTCGGCGAGCCAGCTCCTCCACCTCGGTGCAAGACTGCTCGGAATCGTCTGACAGCGCTAGAAGCCTGCGTATCTCATCCAAGCCAAACCCGAGTTCGCGACTCCGCACGATGAAACGCAATTGGTTCACTTCGCGTGCGCTGTAGTGGCGGTATCCATTGGGCCGACGACCAGGCTTGGCTAACAGACCGATACGTTCGTAGTAGCGGATCGTCTCGTAATGGCATCCGCTAGCAGCGGCTGCTTCACTGATATTCATGCTTGACCCTGTAGTTACTACGGTCATTAGCATTACTTGGTCGACCAACGGAGACAAGACATGAGCGATTGCGGTTGTCATGTTGACGCAAGTACGCCCGTAGATCGCCGCGTTCTGTGGATAGCCCTTGTGCTGAACGCCGCTATGGCAGTCGTTGAGACCACGGGTGGCGTGTACGCAGAATCGACGGGTCTGCTAGCGGACGCGCTGGACATGCTGGCGGATGCGTTCGCCTACGGGATTGCCTTGATTGCGATCGGTCGATCGTCCTCGTTCAAAGCCGGCGCGGCCAGGTCGAGCGGCATGCTATTGCTCGTTCTCGGCATCGGTGTTCTCGCCGAGGTTGCACGGAGGGCTATCTACGGGAGCGAACCAGACGGGGCATGGATGATTGGCATGGCGGCATTGGCGTTAGCGGTGAACATCTTGGTTCTTCGCCTCCTTACCCCCATGCGGGAGCGGGAGGTTCATCTTCGTGCGGCCTGGATCTTCACTCGCGCAGACATCGTGGCAAACGCTGGCGTCGTACTTTCGGGGTTGCTGGTTCTTGTCTTCGGTTTGCGTCACGCGGACCTCGTTGTCGGAACAGCAATCGGTCTCTACGTCATCAAGGAGGCTTTGGAGATCCTACGCGAGGCCCGAGAAGCTCGCTAATGCTTCGATGGTCACACTTTGTTCGTTTGTTCCTTGGCGGAGGAGCGTTTCCGCACGAGTTGTGGTTTCTGCTGGAGGTTCCCGGTCGCCGATTCGTCCAACCGCCGGAGAGGCTCGCCGACCGGCTTCAACTGTCGCCGACGTCGCGAGTTCTGGAGATAGGTCCTGGCTCGGGGTTCTTCAGCGTCGCGTTAGCCAAGCGTGTCCCCGCCGGGAGCCTTGTGGTGCTCGATCTGCGACAGGAGTTCGCCGTCCGCGTAAAGAGGAAACTCTCGAAGTATGGCCTTCGCAACTTCGCATGCGCCGTGGGCGACGCTTGCAGCCTTCCGTTTCGCGATGGCACGTTCGACGCCGCAGTTTTGGTGACGGTTCTTGGGGAAACCTCAAATCCTCGGGCATGCGTTCGTGAAGTTTGTCGCGTGCTAAGGGCGGGCGGGGGTATGTTGGTCGAGGAGCACTGGCTTGATCCCGATTTCGTTTCAGCCGCCGAGTTGCGTACTTTGGCTGACTCCACTGATTTCGACTGGCCCGAGATGCAAGGCAGCCCGCGCAATTACTCTGCTACCTTTCGAAAGTCGTCCACGCCCGCCTAGTGCGTTAACTCACGCCCGAAACCCGCCGATCAGTTGACCAAGAAGACCGAGCGCGAGGAGGACGAATCCGGTGAGTTCAGTGAATGCTTGGTTAGCGATAACGTCGCGCAGCTTGGCCGGTAACTCGGCGTCCCAAGTATCTTGGATGTGTTTGATCTGAGCCCGACTCCGGAAAGCCGGCAGGTCACTTCCGCATTGATACGACGGGGTTCAGGAGCGCGGGCTGTTACGGGGTCACGAGACGGAAGATCCGGTGGAGTCGGCACTGGCTACCGTCGATCCGAAGTGTTCTTTGGCATCCTGGGTCATGCGCTCGGTACACCAGCGAGCATAGTTCTTGGCGCACAGTGCTGCGGCCAGGCGCGCGAAAGCACCGTGCGGCCGATCGTAGTCGATAGACACCCGCAACAGGCACCGGTCCCCGTTCGGCTCGAGCTCGAAACCGAGCCTGTACTGACCGATCACGACCAGGCGCGACTCTAACGTTTCCCATGCCTTGTGCCTCGGGGGCTCCCGCTCGACAACGATTTCCTCGAGTGTAAGCCGCATCCCCAGCACTCGACCGCTCATGCGCACGCGCGATCCGGCAGTTCGGCCGCCACCGCCGTCAGTCGTGATCTCCATCCGGGAGCCAAGCATCATCGCCGATGGCCGTTCCATATGCGCCGACAAATTTCGGAAGTCGTCGAGATAGTCGAAGGCCGCTTCCGCCGACGCGTGAAGCGTCGTCTCGGTCACGTGGTGGAATGCGAAATCGGCTGCATTGCGCACGATCGGGCATTACTCCGGTTGGTGAGTGTCAGTTCGACGGTGCAGCCGCGAGGCTTCACGACGTGCATGACAACGGACAGGTTGCACGTACAAATGCCTATCGCTTGCCACACGCGCACGCGCTACTGTGCCCGCATGGGATCCGTGACCATTCGTCAGCGTGGTTTGCTTGTGATGCGCCTGATGTGGCTGTGTTTGGCGTGGCCCCATGGACAGCGGTAATCGCAGGCCTGTTGCTCGCCTGCCCGATCGCCGTCGTCTGGGCCCTGCTCGAGGCGCGGTCGAAACGGCAACAGTCGCTCGGTTGCGAGATCCCATGAGTGCCGTAGAGCATGTCGACGCCGTTTGCGGCATGAAGATCAGTGAAGCTGCAGCTGCCGGAAGCATTGCGTACAACGGCGAATTGTACTTCTTCTGCTCGACTGGGTGCCTTCGGCTGTTCCAGGTCGATCCTGGGGAAGTTCGCTCGGGGATCGGCGAATCGCGCGCTCCGCAATCCCGGAGCGAAGCCAGCGCCGGGCAGGCCAAGGATCCGATCTGCGGGATGCTCGTCAGCAAACAGACTGCATTGCGCACGGAGCGCGGCGGGCGCGCTCGCGCTACTGCGCGTCGGCTCGCAACTGGGGGTGTAGATGTGCGGCTACGCCATCCGCAATACCTCGGATTCTGAGCCTCGCCCGCCATCGAGCACCGGTGGCGGTGCCGACCGACACTAACGATAGGCATGTCGCGCCACTGCGCACACATGCCCAAGCGCATGTATGGCTATGAGAGAGGAGGAGAGGTATGACGACGAAGCTTCCTGTCGTGCGGACGGCGTCCGCACTGGCGATAACGGCGGTTCTCCTGAACGGTGTCTGCGCGGCGGCGGTCGCATGGTGGCCAGACGAGGCGATTGGCCTTGCGAACGCCTGGATGCATGGCGTGGATCTGCAACTGATCCGGGCGACGGCGTCCGTGTCGTTGGGCGGGTTCCTTGCCGGCTCGGCAGGCCTGGCGGCTGTCAGCTTCGCGGTGGGTGCGGTCTACGCATCGGTCTACAACGGGCTGAGTAGATTCGGTCGTGCAGTGGTGTGACGGGATAAGAACGCCGATGGACGAGGCCGGAACCGGCTGAACGTCGTCGGCGGCACGCCCCGCGCCAGCCTAGCTCGCTGCGGCTGCGGCTGCGCGGCCGGAGGGCAGTCGCATCCGGAATCGCGTGCCGCGGTCGTCCGACTCGACGTCGATCGAGCCCTCGTGGACGTCGACCACCGCCTTGACGATCGCGAGGCCGAGCCCGGCCCCCTCACCGTTGCGTTGCCGGGACGGGTCGACGCGAAAGAAGCGGTCGAAGATGCGCGGGAGCGCCTCGGGGGGAATCGGCGTGCCGGGGTTGTCAACGACGATCGTGGCGGCCTCGTCGGCCAAGGCCAGACTGACGCTGACGGTTCCGCCCGACGGCGTGTGCCGGATCGCGTTCGACAGCAGATTCCCGAGAGCGCGCTGCAACAGCAGGCGGTCGCCGACAACGGCGGCCGTTCCGTCGAGCGCGAGCGCGACTCCGCGCTCTTCCGCCCAGCCGTCGTAATAGTCGAAGAGGCTCCGGACCTCCGCGGCGAGATCCACGGTCGCCGTCTTGCGCTGGATTCCGCCGTTCTCCTGCTGCGCTAGAAATAGCATGTCGCCGACCATCTGTGCCATGCGCTCGTATTCCTCCATGTTCGAATAGAGGACCTCGCAGTACTCGTCGACGGTGCGCGCGCGCGACAACGAGACCTGGGTCTGGGTCATGAGGTTCGTGATCGGCGTCCTTAGCTCGTGCGCGATATCGGCGTTGAAGTTCGTCAGGCGCCGAAACGACTCGTCGACGCGCCGCGCCATCTCGTTGAACGACACCGCAAGATCCCCGAGTTCTCTGGGCACCGACGCCGGCGGTATGTCCTGAGCGCCTTCGCTCCCGGAGACTTTTCGCATGCGATCGACGATCGCTCGCAACGGCGCATGACCCTGGCGCACGGCGATCCAGCCCATCGCGCTAACGACGACGATGGCGCTCAGGACCATCAGCCACAGCGTGAGCCGGAATTCCGCGAGAAAGCTGAGGTGATAATCAATCGGCGTCGCGACGACGATTGTACGGACGTCCGGACGGGCATCACTGAGGCGTCGCACGAGCACCCGGTACGTTTCGCCGCCGTCGGCCAGCAGCCGCACCGAATCGCCGGCGCCCGGCGGCGGTGCTTCGCGGCTCGTGGCCGCGAGATCGGGGTGCAGACTGCTGGCATAGACGGGTTGCCCGTCGTCGCCCCCGACATACAAGGTGGCGCTGTGATGCCCGATGAGAATATCGTCGAACCGCCGCTCGATTGTCGCGATGTCGGCCTGCGAGGGTCGCCCCGCTAAGGCGGCCGAAACGGCATCAACGATGATCCTGAGCTCCGCTGTGTCGCCCTCCTCGAAGTGCTCTTCCATCTCGTTGCCGATGACCCAGCCGAAGACCGGGAACACCACGGCCGCCGCGGCGGTGAACATGAGAGTCAGCCGGCTTGCAAGCGAAAGGGGGCGCATGCCGCTCAGCCCTCGCTGGCCGGGTCGAGCATGTAGCCCATGCCGCGCACCGTATGGATGAGCTTCGGCTCGAAGGCATCGTCGATCTTGGCGCGCAGGCGCCGGATCGCGACGTCGATCACGTTGGTGTCGCTCTCGAAGTTCATGTCCCAGACCTGGGACGCGATCAGGGAACGCGGTAGAACCTCGCTCTGGTGCCGCATCAGGAGCTCGAGCAGCGCGAACTCCTTCGCCGTCAATGCGATGCGGCGGCCCGCGCGGGTCGCACGTCGTCGCATCAGGTCGAGCTCGAGGTTGGCGACGGACAGCGTCGAATCCACTGCCCCGGAAGCGCCGCGGCGCAGCAAGGTGCGCACGCGGGCGAGCAGCTCCGCGAAGGCGAACGGCTTGACCAGGTAGTCGTCGGCGCCTGTTTCGAGTCCCCGGACGCGATCGGCGACGCTGTCGCGCGCGGTGAGAAACAACACCGGCACCTGACTGCCGGCGTCCCGCAAGGACTTGAGCAACTTCCAGCCGTCGATGTCGGGAAGCATGACGTCGAGGACGATCAGGTCGTACTGCCCGGTGCTCGCGAGATGATGGCCGTCGAGTCCGTTGCGGGCGACGTCCACGACGAAGCCCGCCTCGGACAGGCCCTGGCGCAGATACTCGCTTGTCTTTGCTTCGTCTTCGACGATCAGGATCTTCATGTGCCGCTCAGCCGGTCCGACGCTACGCCGGGCCGGCTGTCGGCAACATGACATAGAGCTGACACGAATGTCATCTGAGTGTCACTCGTGTGACAGTGCCTGCACGCTAGCCTGAACCCATGCGTGACTCCGTTCGTGACCACTCGCTGATCTGGCTGCCGCGCCAGCGCCTCGGCCGGCGGAGGTTCCTCGAAGGACTGGCCGCAGGTGGGGTTCTGCTCGGCGCATCGTCGCTGTTCCGTCCAGCCTTCGGCCAGGGTGCGGCGATCGCGATGGGATCGCCGCCCGAGCTCCGCGGCACGGAATTCGACCTGACGATTTCCGAAACGCTCGTCAATTTCACGGGCCGGCCGCGACTGGCCACAACGATCAACGGTTCTATCGCCGGTCCGACCTTGCGCTGGCGCGAGGGCGACACGGTGACACTGCGCGTTACCAACCGCCTGTCCGAGCCGACGTCGCTGCACTGGCACGGCATCCTTGTGCCCTACGACATGGACGGCGTTCCCGGCATCAGTTTCCCGGGCATCGCTCCCGGCGAGACCTTCACCTATCGATTCCCGGTGCGGCAATCGGGTACCTACTGGTACCACTCGCACTCGGGTTTCCAGGAGCAGACCGGCATGTACGGCGCGATCGTCATCGATGCGGCCAGCGGTCCCTCGATTCGCGCGGACCGCGACTACGTCGTGATGCTGGCCGACTGGACCGACGAGGATCCGATGCGCGTCCTCGCGAAGCTCCGGGTCGAGAGTCACTACTACAACTTCAACCGGACGACGGCGCCGGAGTTCTGGCGCGATGCGCGCGAGCTCGGAATCCGCGGCGCACGCGAAAGGCGTGCGATGTGGAACGAGACGCGCATGAGCCCGACCGACCTCGCGGACGTGTCGGGGCAGACCTACACGTACCTGATAAACGGCACGACTCCGGCCGGCAATTGGACGGGGCTGTTCTCGCCCGGCGAGAGCGTGCGCCTGCGGTTCATCGGCGCGGCGGCGCAGACGTTCTTCGACCTGCGCATCCCCGGCCTGCCACTGACAGTCGTGCATGTCGACGGACAGGATGTCGAGCCTGTCACTGTCGATGAGCTCAGGCTCGGTCCGGCCGAGACTTACGACGTCATCGTCCGGCCCGAGGACCGGCCGTACACGATCTTCGCGCAGTCGATGGACCGGTCGGGTTATGCGCGCGGCACGCTCTCCCCGCGGCCGGGGCTCACGGCGGACGTGCCCGCCGTGGACGAGCCGCAATGGCTGTCGGCGGCCGACATGATGGGTGCGATGGCGGTTGGCGGTTCGGCGGCTGGCGGCGCCGATCACGCCGCGGCCGGCCACAGCGCCGCCGATCACGCCGCGATGGCGGCAGACGCCGCGGTCGTCCACGCGAGACATGCCAGCACCGAGTACGGCCCAAGCGTCGACATGCGCGTCGACATGCCGCGGACGAATCTCGACGACCCCGGCGTCGGCCTGCGCGGCAACGGCCGGCGCGTGCTCACCTACGCGGACATCCGCACGATCGGCGGACCGCTCGATGCGCGGATTCCAGGCCGCGAGATCGAGCTGCACCTCACGGGCAACATGCAGCGCTACAGCTGGTCGTTCGACGGGCTCGAGTTCGGCCACTCGACGCCGGTCCACATGCGCCACGGCGAACGGCTGCGCGTCGTGCTCGTCAACGACACGATGATGACGCACCCGATGCACCTGCACGGTCTCTGGAGCGAGCTCGAGGCGCCCGACGGGGAGTTTATGGCGCGCCGCCACACGATTGCCGTGCAGCCGGCGCAGCGCGTGAGCTTCCTCGTGCATGCGGACGCGCCCGGCGGCTGGGCCTGGCACTGCCACATCCTGTTCCATATGGATTCGGGCATGTTCCGTGAGGTCGTCGTGTCATGAGCGGCGGTCGGAAGACAGGCGCGCTCACGCTCGCCGCGTCGCTGCTCGTGGCGAGCCTGCCGGCGGCACGGGCACAGATGGAAATGGGCGCAATGCAGGGCGGCTCGGCTCCGGCCGACGCGCGCGATCCGCACGCGTATTCGGGCGGTGCCGACTTTACGCGCGGCGCGGCGCGGCCGGTGCTCATGGACCACCATCGTTTCCGCTCGCTCCGGCTCGATCGCCTCGAAGCGGCCGACGTCGACGGCGAGACTGTCGTGCCGTTCGATCTCGAAGCCTGGCTCGGCAAGACCTACGACCGCACGGTGCTCAAGTCCGAAGGCGAATTCGTGAGCGGCGACCTCGAAGATGCGCGCACCGAGCTGCACTGGGCGCATGCGATTGCGCCGTACTGGGACTCCGAGCTCGGCGTCCGCTACGACAGCGGCGCGGGGCCGAACCGGACCTGGCTCGCGGCCGGCATCGAGGGGCTCGCGCCGTACCGCTTCGACCTCGAGCTCACGGCCTACGTCGGCGAATCGAGCCGCACGGCGCTGCGCTTCGACGCCTCCTACGATTTGCTGCTGACGCAACGTCTGATCCTCGAGCCGCGTCTCGAGGCGAATTTCTACGGCAGGGACGACGTCGAGCGCGGCCTCGGCACCGGCCTTGCCGATACCGCGCTGGCGCTGCGCCTGCGTTACGAGATCCGCCGTGAGCTCGCGCCATACATGGGCGTTGAATGGATCGACGAATACGGCGGTACCGAGGATCTGACTCGCGCCGCGGGCGGCGATCCGAGCGACGCCCGGTTCGTTCTGGGATTCCGATTCTGGCTCTAGAGGAGACTGCCATGAGAACACTACGACTGATCGCGATGATGATTGCCACTTTTGCCGCGCAAGCCGCGCTCGCGCACACAGAGCTCACCGCGACGGTTCCCGCCGACCGCGCCACGCTTGCGGTTGCGCCGGAGAACGTCGAGCTCAGGTTCTCCGAGCCCGTGCGTCTGACGGCGCTGACGATTCAGCAAGGCGACGCCGCGAAGCAGAGCCTCGGCCCGCTGCCTCCGGGGAACGGCGAGACTTTCTCGGTCGCGCTGCCGGGGGGGCTCGGCGAGGGTCACTACGTCGTGACCTGGCGCGCGCTGTCGGAGGACACGCACGTGGTGTCGGGCGAGTTCATGTTCGCCGTCGGCACGGCGGCGGGGCCGGATGCGCACGCAGACCATAGCCCCGCGGCGGCGCCGGCGGAGACCACATCGCCTGCGCCGGCTACGCATGAGGATCATGGTGGAGCGCACTGAGAGTCGCCGCGGGTCCCGGCGCTGGCACGCTGATGGCGGACATCGTCGCGATCGGTCTGCGCGCGCTGGCCTTCGCCGCCGCGCTGTCGGCAGCAGGCGCGGCGATTTTCGTCTGGCTCTTCGGTACGTCGCTCAACCGCTCGGCTCGCCGGATCCGCGGGCTGACCTCGGCGACCGCCGTCTGCGGATTGCTGCTCACGGCGGCGCATGTGGTTGTGGAGCCGGCCCGCCTGGCGGGCGCCTGGAGCGGCATCTTCGACGCTTCATTGCAGACGCTGCTGCTCGGCTCGGCTTTCGGCACTACGGCGGCCGTGCGGGTCCTCGGCCTGCTGACCGTGCTCGCGGGATCGCTGCGGCCGGGCCGCGCGGGCGACGGCCTTGCTCTCGCCGGCGCTGTGCTGATCGCCGCCTCGTTCGCCTTCATGGGGCACACGGCGGCAGACCCGCAGCGCTGGCTGCTGGCGCCGCTGCTCATCCTTCATCTCGTCGCGATCGCCTTCTGGTTCGGCGCGCTGTGGCCGCTCGCGGACATGGCGCAGCACGAGGCGCCGGCCGCGGCCGGGGCGACGATCAGGCGATTCTCGGCAATCGCAACCTGGGTCGTGCCGGGCGTCTTCGTCGCCGGTGTCGCCATGGCGAGCCTGCTCCTGCCGGGCTGGTCGAGCCTGCGCACGGCATATGGGTTTTCACTGATGGCGAAAGTCGCGGGCTTCTCTACGCTCATGGGACTTGCGGCGCTCAACAAGTGGAGATTCGGCCCCGGCATCGGGCGTGGCGACGGGGTAGCCGTCGCGGCGTTTCGCCGCACTATCGCGGCCGAGTGGCTGCTGATCTTTGGCGTCGTGATGGTCACGGCTGCCATGACGGCCCTTTTCTCTGTCTGGCACTAGAGCAATGGTTTTCACGGTCAGGAGGATGAACATGATCGGGCACAGGAATCTCTTTGCGCTCTTCGCGCTCGTTTCGTTTGCCGCTGTTGCGCAGGAGTCGGGCGAGAGCCCCGCGCCGGCGCAGCAGATGCCCCAGATGCAGCAGATGCAGAGTCGCATGCAGTCGATGCAGGAACAGATGGAGCGGATTCACGAGACGCAGGATCCCGCCGAGCGGCAACGCCTCATGCAGGAGCACATGGCGACGATGCATCAGGGAATGATGATGATGGGGCAGATGATGCAGGGCGGAATGGGTCAGGGCTCGATGCCTCAGTGTGCGAGCGGCGACACGCAGTGCCAGTTGAACCAGATGCAGATGCAGCAGCGCATGATGGGCCAGCAGATGGGCATGATGCAGCAGATGATGATGCAGATGATGGAGCAGATGATGCTGGGTCAGGCGCAGACGAGCGACGCGGCGGCGCCCGAGAATCACGACGAGCATCACTGACTCGCTCCGGAGCGAACGCAGAAGTCAGGCGGCTCGTGCAGACGTATCAGACTCTGGGTCGTGCTGACATGTATGCCACTGTCAAGTCGCACGTACAAATGCTGATGAGAAACGCTGCGCGTTTGAATTAGAGAGGCCACGATGGAAGACCGCACACGTACTCCGATCAACCTGGACACATCCGAGGATCCGGATCTCGAGGCTGGAACGTCACTCGCCGAGCGGCTGCTGTGGATTTGTCCGATCGTATCCGTGTTAGCTGCGGGCGTTCTGTTTTCGGTGTTTGGTCTCGAGCCGTGGACGGCAGTCTTAGCGGCCATCCTCCTCGGGTGCCCGATTGCGGTCGCTTGGGCCTTGATGGGCGCACGCCGTCGACGAAACAGCTCGATCCGCGGACGTCGTCGATGAGCGCCGCCCTCATGCACGTGGACCCGGTCTGCGGTATGCAGGTGGACGCAGCGCGCGCTGCCGGTAGCAGCGTCCACGGCAGCGATCGCTACTACTTTTGTTCTACCGGCTGCCTGAGGAAATTCGAGTCCGATCCGGATAGCTTTGTCGCGTCTAACTCGTCACCTCCGCGAGAGCGAGCTGGGGATGCGCCCACGAAGGCGCGGAACGCCAGCGCGGCCGAGAGCGACGCGCTCGCTAAGGATCCGATCTGCGGAATGATGGTGAGCCGGAGCACCGTGTTGCGTTCAGAGCGCGGAGGGCGAACCTACTACTTCTGCAGCGCGGGGTGTCAGCGCACGTTCGAGTCGCCCGAGCAGGAGCTCAAGGCGATGAAGACGCGCGTGATGATCGCGCTCACGGGTGTGCTCGCGCTCGCGATCTTGCGCGCCGGCGCGTTTCTCGCACTCGCGGCCGGCGCCACGATCGTGACCTGGGCGCCCATACCGGCGCTGCCATGGTTTACCTGGGGGATGTGGCTGTTTCTGCTCGTGACGCCGGTGCAATTCATCGGCGGCTGGAGCTTCTACGTCGGCACCTGGAACGCGATCCGTTCGCGCTCGATCAATATGGATACGTTGATCGCGCTGGGGACGACGGTGGCGTACGCGTACAGCGTCGCGGTGCTCTTTTTCCCCGAGGCGCTGCCCGTCCGAGTGGAGGAGCGCGACGTCTATTTCGAAGTATCCGCAGTCATCATCGCCTTCGTTCTGCTCGGGAAATACATGGAGGAAATCATCAAGAAACGCTCGTCAGCTGCGGTGCGAAAGCTCCTCGATCTGAAGCCGGCGACGGCGAGCGTCGTGCGAGACGGCGTCGAGATGGAAGTGCCCGTTGAAAGCGTGATGGCCGGAGAAGTCTGCGTGATCCGGCCCGGTCAGCGCGTGCCCACCGACGGTGAAGTAATGGAAGGACACTCATCTGTCGACGAGTCGATGCTCACGGGTGAGTCGATGCCGGTGGAGAAGTCGCCTGGCGCACAGGTGATCGGGGGCACGATAAACCGCAGCGGCCTGTTGCACGTGTGTGCGACGCGCGTGGGCGCCGACACTGCACTCGCGCAGATCATTAGGCTTGTCGGGGAAGCGCAGGGATCGACTGCGCAGATACAACGCATCGCCGATCGTGTTACGGCGTATTTCGTGCCGGCCGTGGTTGCGATCGCGTTTCTTGCGTTCTTCGGTTGGTGGCTCGCCGGTGACTTCCCGCAAGGGCTTCTCGCGTTCATCGCCGTGCTGATCATCTCCTGTCCGTGCGCGCTGGGTGTGGCGACGCCGGCTGCGTTGATGGTCGGTGTCGGCAAAGGAGCCGATGCCGGCATTCTGATTCGCGGCGCCGAGGTGTTGGAGCGCGTTCGGAGCCTGACTATCGTGGTCTTCGACAAGACGGGCACGCTGACCCGCGGCGAGCCGAACGTCACGGACGTCGTGACGTTTGACGGACATGACGAGACCAAGGTTCTGCAGCTGGCCGCGAGCGTCGAGGCCGGGTCCGAACATCCCTTGGGCGAGGCAATTGTGCGTGCAGCAAAGCACCGGAGCCTGCCGCTCGGCAAAGTCGAGTCATTCGAGGCCGTCGCGGGCCATGGCATCAGAGCCGACCTCGACGGAACAAGAGTGTTGCTCGGCAACCGCAGGCACCTCAACAGCGAAGGCGTCGACCCAACCCCAGCAGAAGAGACGATGGTGCGCCTGGAGACCGAGGGCAAGACCGCGATGCTCGTCGCCGCGAACGGCGCGCTAGCGGGTGTGATCGCGGTCGCCGATACGCTCAAGCCTGAAGCGAAGGATGCGATCGCGGCGCTCACGGCCGAGGGCGTCGAGACCGTGATGCTCACGGGCGACAATCGGCGCACCGCAGATGCGATCGCGCGTGAGCTCCATATCAAACGCGTGATCGCGGAAGTCCTGCCGTCCGACAAGGCGCAGGTAATCAAGGAACTTCAGAAGAGCGGTCAGGTGGTCGCAATGGTTGGCGACGGTGTCAACGATGCCCCGGCGCTGGCGACCGCGGACGTCGGTATTGCTATTGGGTCGGGCTCGGACGTCGCGAAAGAGACGGGCGGCATTATTCTGCTGCGTAACGACGTGGGGGATGTGGTGCTCGCAATTCGGCTCGCGCGCGCCACGATGCGGAAGATCAAACAGAACCTGTTTTGGGCATTTATCTATAACAGTATTGGCGTTCCGATTGCCGCGTTCGGTCTTCTGAACCCGATCATCGCTGCCGCCGCAATGGCCCTCTCGTCGCTGTCGGTGATCGCCAATTCGGCGCTACTCAAGGGTATGAGGCTCGCACGGCCATGACGTATCGGTACGTTTGGTTCCGAACGGGGTGGACATCATGAAACGACGAACCCTTGTTGCGGGCACCGCGTTAGGGTCTTCTCAGGAGCAAGTATGAACGACGCAGCGCCGGCTTACGGTCTCTGGTTTCTTGTGGTTCTCAACTCGGCGGTTTTTATCATCTTCGCGTTCAGCTTCTTCAAGCCGCAGACGAAGCGCGACTGGCGCAGTTTCGGTGCGTTCTCGGCTTTTATCATTGCATTGTTCGTCGAGATGTACGGCTTCCCGCTGACGATTTACCTGCTGTCCGGATGGCTCCAGACGCGCGCGCCCGGTCTCGACCTGCTCTCGCACGATGCCGGGCATTTGTGGCAGACGATCTTCGGCTTCGAAGGCAGCCCGCACTTCGACTGGGTGCACCTGTTGAGTATCGCAGTGATGGTCTGGGGGTTCTGGGTGCTCGCGGCCGCGTGGCCGGTGCTCTACAGCGCGCAGAAGGCGCGTGAGCTGGCCACACAAGGCGTTTACGCGCGCGTCCGCCATCCGCAGTACGTGGGGTTCATCCTGATCATGTTCGGGTTCCTGATTCAGTGGCCGACGCTGCTCACCTTGTTGATGTTTCCGGTGCTCGTGCTGATGTACGTGCGGCTCAGCCTCTCGGAGGAACGGCAATCCGAACAGGAATTTGGCCAGGCGTGGCGAGACTACGCGGCGCGTACGCCGCGATTCCTGCCCCGCCTCTCCGGTGCCGGACAGCGGCCCGCAACTCCAAACCGAGCCTGAAGGAGACGAACAATGCAGCACGATCACCGAGGCCCCGACATGAACGATCGTTATCGGAAGGTGTCCCGCTACGTATTCTTCGGCTTCGTTGCGGTAGCGGCTTACTTCCTGATCGCGGAGCATCGCGCGCACATCGTGCCGTTCCTGCCGTTTGTGTTGTTGGCCGCATGCCCGCTGATGCACCTTTTCCACCATGGCGGGCACAAGCATGGGGATGACGAGCAGTCCTCACCGGACTCCCGTCCGCCATCAAACTCAGGTGGCAGCGCACACCGGCACTGAACGGCTACCAGCCTGCGCGATATGAGACCGCCACCGTCGACGCCGGTGGAGCAGTCGGGGTTTGGATGGCGGGGTCGTCGCGATCGAAGCATTGCGAGCCGTAGTCCGAAGAGGCAATAGCGCGAGCGATCGGTGCGTCTGCGCGGACACGGTGGACGATGGCAAGGGGAGATGCGATGAGATTGACGTTTTGGGGTGCCGCAGGGACGGTGACTGGCTCGAAGTACTTGCTTCAGACCGGTGGAGTGCGACTCTTGATCGACTGCGGACTGTTTCAGGGCCTGAAGCGTCTGCGCGAGCGCAATTGGCAGGCGCCGCCGTTCGACCCGAAGTCCGTCGACGCCGCAGTGCTCACGCATGCGCACCTCGATCACTCGGGCTATCTGCCCGTGATCGTCCGAAGAGGTTTCCGCGGACCGGTTTACTGCACGGGCGCGACGGCGAAGCTGCTCGGCATCCTGTTGCCAGATAGCGCGCATCTGCAGGAGGAAGAGGCGAAATACGCGAACCGCCATCGGTTTTCCAAGCACTCGCCGGCGCTGCCGTTGTATACGCAAGCCGATGCGGCTGCGGCCTTGCAGCTACTCCGGCCTGTCGAGTGGTCCGAGCGGATTGCGCTGTCCCGAGAGACGGCGGTGAGCTTTTCGTCGGCGGGCCATCTGCTCGGCGCAGCCTCGGTGCTCGTCGAGTCACCGCGGAGGCGGGTGTTATTCTCCGGCGACCTTGGTCGGCCCGACGATCTGCTGATTCGGGCGCCGGCCCCGCCGCCACGCGCGGACTGGGTTGTCATCGAATCGACCTATGGCGACCGGCGCCACCCGGTCGGCGATCCGGAGGCCGAGCTCGCGACCGCCATCAATCGCACGGTCGCGCGCGGCGGTCTTGTCATCGTGCCTGCCTTTGCGGTGGGGCGCGCCCAGCTTCTGTTGCACCTGATCGCGCGCTTGAAGGCCAGTCGCGCGATCAGCGACGTTCCGGTTTTTCTCAACAGCCCGATGGCTACCGACGCCACGCAGATCTATCACGAGCATCGCCTTGAGCATCGCCTGACGGCAGAGGAGTGCCGGAGCATGTGCACGGCTGCACACGTCGTCAACTCCGTCGAGGAGTCAAAGAGCCTCAACGAACGGCGCGAACCGGCCGTGATTATCTCGGCGAGCGGGATGGCGACCGGCGGACGGGTGGTCCATCACCTGAAAGCATTCGCACCAGACAAACGCAACATGATCCTGTTCACCGGCTTTCAAGCGCCCGGTACCCGCGGCGCGGCGCTCGTGGGCGGTGCCGAAATGATCAGGATCCACGGCGAGTGGATCCCCGTGCGCGCGGAGGTCGTGCAGCTCGGAAGCACGTCTGCACACGCGGACCGAGCTCAGCTCGTCGACTGGCTCAAAGGCATGGAACGGTCGCCCGAGCGCGTGTTCGTTACTCACGGCGAGCCGGCAGCCGCCGACATGCTGCGTCAATATATTAGCCGCGACGTCGCAGCGGATGTGCTCGTTCCCGAGCAGGGCGAAACGATCGACGATGAGGCGCCTGCCAATGCGTAGCGCTGAGCACGACCACGAGCGTGCAGCCGCCAGAGGACTGAAGTTGCGGCGCCTCGGGATCGACACCTATCAGGAAGCCGTCATTTACATGAATCGCGACTGCCACGTCTGCCGGGCGGAAGGCTTCAACGCACAGTCGCGCGTGGAGGTCGGTCTCGGCAGTCGTCGCCTGATCGCGACCTTGAACGTCGTCAGCACCGAAATGCTTCGCGACGGGGAGGCAGGTTTGTCGGAGAGCGCGTGGCACGCACTCGAAGCGCGCGAGGGCGACCTGATCCTCGTGTCGCATCCCGAGCCGCTCGAATCGCTGCGAGCGCTGCGAGCAAAGGTCTATGGCCAACGGCTTCCACCCGCGGCGTGGCGGGACATCATCGGCGACGTGGCGGCGGGACGATTCTCGAATCTGCATTTGGCGGCGTTCGTCACCGCGTGCGCCGGCGACCG
>Ga0315910_10002099_pt1 | contig 17788 bp, 13 predicted proteins | sample EdamamesoilMG_FD_204470 | JGI IMG/M metagenome (GOLD analysis project Ga0315910, IMG submission 204470) | Garden soil microbial communities collected in Santa Monica, California, United States - Edamame soil | ecosystem: Environmental > Terrestrial > Soil > Garden | place: USA: California... | reverse complement strand
ACGACCCGGGTGGCCTCGTCCTGCGGCACGCGAACGTGCTCGCGCCCGAGGCGCGCGCCGGCGGCACGGCCCTGCCGGGCCTCGGATCGGCGGAGGGCGGGCGCGGTTGAAGGTCCTCTTCGTCTGCCCGTTCGTGCCCTGGCCGCTCGAGACGGGCGGCAAGATCCGCACCTACCACCTCATCCGCGAGGCGGCGCGCGAGGTCGAGATCCACCTGCGCGTGATCCGCGAGCCGGGCACCGACCCCGAGGCCGAGGCCGCGCTGCGCGCCGTGTGCGCCTCGCTGACGATCTACGAGCGCACCCGGCCCGGGCCGGTCGAGCGCTGGAAGCTGCCCAAGCTCGAGCGCTGGTTCCACTCGCGCCACCTGGTGCGCGGCGTGCGCGACGACCTCGCGCGCGGCGGCTTCCGCCTGGTGCACCTGGACGAGCTCCTGCTCGCGCGCATCGTGCCACCCGCGCGCGAGGTCCCGGTCGTGCAGCACCACCACAAGCTCGACACCGTGCTGTACGGAGCTCTGGGCGGCGGCGGCTGGAAGCGCCGTTTCGACCAGTGGAAGCTCGCGCGCCTGGAGGTCGAGAGCGCGCGCCGCTACCGCCACCACCTCCTGTGCAGCCGCGACGACGCCGAGGTCCTGCGCGCGCGCTACGGCGCCCTGGACTGCGCCGTCGTCCCGAGCGGCTTCGACCCCGCGAGCTTCCGGCCCAGCGAGCCCGCGCCCGCACGCGACCCGAACCGGCTGCTCTTCCTGGGCACCATGGACTACGGCCCGAACATCGAGGCCGTGCTGCGCTTCGCGCGCGAGGTGCTGCCCGCCATCCGCGCGGCGCGCCCGGCCGTGCGGCTCGAGATCGTCGGCAACCACCCGGCGCGCGAGGTGAGCGCCCTGGCGGGGCCCGAGATCGTCGTCACCGGGCGCGTGCCGGCCGTGCTGCCCTACCTCGAGCGCGCGGCCGCCCTGGTCGTGCCGCTCGCGATCGGCGGCGGCACGCGCCTGAAGATCGTCGAGGCGCTGGCGCTGGCGACGCCGGTGGTCTCGACCACGATCGGCGCCCAGGGCCTGGGCCTCGAGCACGAGCGCCACGTGCTCCTGGCCGACGAGCCGGCCGAATTCGCCCGCTCCGTGCTGCGCGTCCTGTCCGAGCCCGGGCCGAGTGCCGCCATGGGCGAGCGCGGGCGCGCCTTCGTCAACGAGCACTACCGCTGGCAGGTGCTGGGGGCGGAGCTCGTCGACTACTGGGAGCGCGTGGCCTATTCGGGCTCGCTCTCGCCCTCGCGCTGACCCGCCTCAGCCGCGTCCGAGCCACCGGCGCAGGAACGCCAGCGGCCCGGCGGGCGTGGGCTCGTCCGTGCCCGGCACGAAGGCGAGGCGCGGCAGGCGACCGCGCACGCTGCGCACGACCTCGGCGTAGGCGCGCTCGAGCTGCAGCGCCATGGCGCGCGTCGTGCGCGGCCGGCGCGCGTGCGCCGCCCAGGTCGCGCGCTGGCCCGCGTCGGCGAAGCGCCGCAGGGCGGCCTGCCAGGCGGCCGGATCCTCGGCCGGGACGACCATTCCGGCCTGGCCGTCGGCGACCACGTCGGCCAGCGCCCCGGCCGAGCTGACGAGCACGGGCAGCCCGGCCGCGCGCGCCTCGCGCACGGTCAGGCCGAAGACCTCGTTCCAGCGCGAGGGCGCGGCCACGCCGTCGAGGCGCGCCAGGATCGCGGCCAGCTGGTCGTGCGTGAAGGGGCCGTGCAGGCGCAGGCGCGGCTCGCGCGCGCACAGGGCGCGCAGCTCCTCCACGTAGCGCGTGTCGCCGTGGTAGCTCGGCTGGCCGCCGTGGATCTCGAGCACGAGCCCGGGCACGTCGGCCGCCAGGGCGGCGCGCGCGAGCTCGAGCACGCCCTTGCTGGGCAGCACGGTGCCGAGCACGCCCAGGCGCAGCTCGTTGCGCGCCGGCTCGAGCGGCCGCAGGCGCGCCACCTCGCGCGCGAGGGCCTCGACCTCGACGCCGTTCTCGACCACCTCGATCGACTCCGGCGCGAGCCCGGCCTCGGCGTAGGCGCGGCGCGTGGCCTGCGAGGGCGTGAACAGGCGCCGCGCCGCGCGCAGGCAGTCGAGCGCGAAGGCCTCGCGCGCACGCGCCGCGTCCTCGTCGCCCGCGAGCGACTCGCCGCGCGGCCCGCGCCGCTCGCCCGCGCCCGAGGGCATCAGGTGCGGCCAGGTGGCGCGCAGGCACGGCGCGCAGCGCTCGGGCGTCGCGCGCAGGCACACCTCGCCGTCCGTGCGCAGCATCTGGCCGCGCGGGCACAGGGCCCAGTAATCGTGCAGCGTCATCACGGCCGGCAGGCCGAGCGCGCGCAGGGCCGGCAGGATCGAGAGCCCCCAGCCCGACGGATGGTGCACGTGCACGAGGTCGAGCCGCCGCGCCCGCGCCCAGGCGACGAGCACGGCCTCGGTGCGCGGATTCGAGACCAGGTCGGCCAGCGCGCCGTGGTCCTGGTAGCGGTAGGCCATGCGCGCCACCTCGACGCCCTCGAGCTCGCGCGCGGCGAGCGCGTAGGGCGTCCCACCCTCGGCCGTGTCGAGGGCGAGCCCGTGCAGCCGGTGCCCGCGCGCGGCGAGCTCGCCCGCGAGCTCGCGCGTGTGGCTCTCGACCCCGCCCACGTCGGGGAACCAGCCCTGGCCGACGAGCCCGATGGCGAGGCCCACTAGCGCACCTCCGCGTACAGCGCTTCCAAACGGTCGAGGTGCTCCTCCAGGCCGAGCGCGAGCCCGGGCCGGAGCGGCGCAACGAGCTCGCCGCGCACGACCTCGAGCATGGCCCGCGCCAGGGCCGGCGCGTCGCCGGGCGCCACCAGCCGGCCCGTGCCCGCGGGCACGACCTCGGCGATGCCGGGTACGTCCGTGGCGAGCACGGGCAGGCCGGCGGCGCGCGCCTGCAGCACGGCCAGGGGCGCGTTCTCGTCCCACAGCGAGGGCGCCACCAGGGCCGAGAAGCCGGAGAGGACGCGCGGCGCGTCCTCGGGCGCGAAGGGCCGGGCGACCTGCACGCGCCGCGGGTCGAGCCCCGCGAGCACCGCGCCCGCGTAGCGGCGGTGGCGTCCCGCGCTCGGGCCGCCGTGCAGGACCAGCTCCCACTCCTCGCCGCCGGCCAGGCGCTCGAGCTCGCGCGCGGCGGCGAGCAGCAGGGCCAGGCCCTTGTGCGGCGCGAACTGCCCCATGAAGAGGAAGCGTGCGCGCGCGGGCGGCGGCGCGTCGCGCTGGCCGCGGTAGGGCGTCTCGTCGAAGGCGTAGCACAGCGGCACGAGCTTCGCCCGCGGGACGCCGGCGCGGGCGAACACCTCGAGCAGCGAGCGCGTGGGCGCGATCAGGCGCGCCAGGGGCTCGAGCCCGGCGCGGATCTCCGCCTCGCGCCGCGCGAGGTCGCGCGCCACGACCACCCGTCCGAGGCCCCCGAGCGGCGCCAGCGCGCGCGCCGCGAGCCGCCGCAGGGCGCGCTCGGGCGCGGGATGGTCGAAGGGCGCCGGCTCGCGGATGCAGCGCGCGCACACCGCGGGCGGGTGCGGCCCGCCACAGCGCGCGAGGTGCTGGTCGAACATCTGCCCACGGTGGCACAAGAGGCCGTAGTCCGTGAGCGTGGCCACGCTCGGGATCCCGGCCGCGCGCGCGATCCCGGGCAGGGCCACCGAGAGGCCCCACAGGAGATAGGTGAAGTGCACGAGCTCGTAGCGCTCGCGCGCGAGCAGCGCGCCGAAGACGCGCTCGACCTCGGGGTCGCGGTAGCTCGTCGCGAAGCGCTTGCGCGGATCGCCGGGGTTGTGCAGGAGGTGCACGGCGACGCCGTTCTCGCGCACGGTCTCGAGCGCATAGCGCGGCCTCCCGCCGCCGCGCTCGGGGTGCAGCACCTCGGGCGCATGCCCGCGGCGCGCCAGGCCGCGCACGAGCTCCTGCGTGTAGAACTCGGTGCCGAAGCTGCCGCGCGGCGGGTAGCCGTTGGAGACGACCAGGATCTTCAATGGGCGACTCCGGCTCGGAGCGGCGCCTCGCCCCGCGCGCGGGCGAGGCCGAGCTCGAGGCGCTCGACGAAGCGTCCCTGGGCGAGCTCGCGGGCGCGCGCCTGGCCGGCGCGTGCCAGCGCGAGGCGGCGCGGCTCGTCGCGCGCCAGGTCGGCGAGGGCGCGCGCGAGCGCCTCGACGTCGCCCGCCGGCGTGATGCGCCCGTCGACGCCGTCGCGCAGGGCCTCGGGCGAGCCGCCGGCGTCGCTGGCCACGACCGCGAGGCCCAGGGCCAGGCCCTCGAGCACCGCCAGCGCGAAGGGCTCGCCCCAGGTGCTGGGCAGGACCAGCACGTGCGCCCGCGCGAGCTCGTCCAGGAGCTCGGCGCGCGGCAGGCGCTCGCGGAACGCGACCCGGCCGCCCAGGGGAGCGGCCAGCGCCTCCAGCCGCGCGCGGAACTCCGGCCGGGCCGAGCCGGCGGCGAGCACGAGCTCGAGCTCGGCTCCGAGCTCGAGGGCGCGCGCCGCGGCCGCGAGCAGCACGTCCTGGCCCTTGCCCTCCCACAGGGACGAGGTGCACAGCACGCGCAGCGGCTCGTTCGACGCGCGCGCGCGCGGGCCGTCGTGACCGGCAGCGGCGTGACCGGCGGCGGCGCGCTCGACGTCGCGCGGGACGCCGAGGTGCGCCACCTCGATGCCGGGCAGGCCCTCGCCCGCCAGGCGCCGGGCCAGGTAGGCGCTGCAGGCCAGCAGCGGGCCGAGGTCGACGAGCTCGCGGAATCCGCGCCAGAAGCGCTCGAGCAGCGCCAGGCGCAGGGAATCCGGCGCGCGCTCGCGCCAGGAGAGCACCCAGTGGTTGGCCGGCCACGCGTCCGAGAGGAAGCCCAGCGTGGGCACGCGCGCGTGGCGCGCGGCCAGCACGGGCGCCAGCGACACCATGCCCAGGTTGAAGAAGAGCAGCACGTCCGCGCCGACGAGCGCGCGGCGCGTGGCGCGGTAGTTGGCGAGGCGCAGGACGTGCAGGCGCAGGCGCTCGGCGTTCGAGGCGCGGAAGGAGCGCTCGAACAGGTCCTCCTCGCCGTCGAGGCCGGGCGCGAGCCAGGGCAGGACGTCCTCGGCGCCCGCCAGGCGCGCGCCCGCTCCGCACAGGACGCGCACGCGGTGGCCGCGCTCGCGCAGGGTCTCGACCGCGTCGCGCGTGAGCAGCTCGTAGCCGCCCGCGACGTAGGGCGGATAGCGCAGGGTGACCGCCAGGATCGAGAGCGGGCGCACGCTCACTGCGTTCCCACGTAGCCCTTGCCGCGCAGCCGCTCCAGCGTGGCGTCGTCCAGCGGCGTGCGCCCGGGCGGTGACTGCAGGTAGAGGCGCGCGTCGTTCATGTCGCGCATCCACTCCGCGGCCGCGGCGCGGAAGGGCTGGAAGTCCTCGGGCGCGGGTGGGGCGCCCCCGGCCAGGGGCGGGAAGGGCGTCGCCAGGCGGTCGTAGAAGCGCGGCGTGGGCGCCACGGCGAAGTCGACCCAGGCGCCGAACCAGGAGCGGCGCACCTGGGCGTCCGAGGTGCCGGCCGGCACGAGGTACTCGAGGCAGTAGCGCCGGCCGATCACGGCGCAGCCCTCCTGCAGCCCGCACGAGGCGAAGGCGTAGGTGCGGCTGCCGCGCTCGTGCTCCGGATCCGTGAGCAGGCTCGCGTGCGACACGCCCTGCATCCCGGCCGGCCGGCGCAGGCCCTCGAGCTCGAGCACGGTGGGCGCGAAATCGAGCAGCGACACGAGCGCGTCCAGCCCCGTGCCGCGCGCCTGCGTCAGGCCCGCACGAGGCCGCAGGATCCAGGGCACGTGCAGGTCGGCCATCGAGTAGCGGCCGCCGCGCAGGTAGAGCCCGGCTTCCCCGAGCTGCTGGCCGTAGGTGCCGACCACGTGGATCGTGGTGCCCTCGTCGCGCCCCAGGCGCCGCAGGCTGGCGAACACGCGCTCGAGCACGCCGTCGAGCTCGTGCAGCTCGCCGTCGTAGCCGGCCTCGTACTGACCCAGCGTGTAGGCGCTCCCGCGCCAGCGCGAGCGCGGCACGGCGAACAGCACCGAGTCGGTGTTGCCCACGGGCGGCACCTCGTCCAGCTCCGGCCGCGGCGGGAAGTAATCGGAGAGCGGCCGGGTCGTGTCGCCCCAGAAGCGCTCGAGCTCGTGCAGGTGCAGGTAGGCGAACCAGGGCTGGCCCGCGTCGAGCGCGCGCAGCCACTGCAGGAAGTGGTCGGCCACGCGCTCGGGTTGCGCGCCCTCCCAGTCCTCGGCGCTCTCCTCCTCGAGCACCTCGTAGCGCTGGAAGCCCGGCCCGAAGCCGTGCACGGGCGCCAGCAGCGGATCGTCGAGGAAGGCCGCGGTCGCGTAGCCCGAGGCCAGGAGCTCCACCGCCAGGTGCGGGACCGCGTCGGGGATGCGCCAGCGGCGCTCGGACAGGCCCTCGAACTCGTCGGGCAGGAAGCGCCGTGCGATGGGGGGCTCGCAGCTCGTCATCAGGGCCGCGTGCGCCGGCAGGAGCTGGGGCGCGCTGGTGAAGGCCTGCCGGAACAGGACGCCCTCGCGCGCCAGCGCGTCCAGGGCGGGTGTGGTCGGACGGTCGTAGCCGTACGCACTGACGTGGTCCTGGCGCAGGCCGTCGATGGCGATCACGAGCACGCCGCGCCCGACGCCCTCGGCCGGCGCGCGCGCGCCGCAGGCGCCCGCCAGGACGAGCAGGACGAGCAGGGCGAGCGCGAGCGGGACGCGCGTCCGGACGGAGGAGGACATCGCGCTACAGCTTGTCAAACAGGCGGGCCGACTCGAAGACCTCCGGCGCGAAGCGCCGCTCTCCATCGGCGGCGACGAGGCGCAGCCTGCGCTTCAGGACCAGGTCGAAGAGCAGCGGGTTGGCGGCGGCGATCTCGGCCAGCGGCGCGCGCTCCTCGGGCGCGAGCAGGCCGCGCCAGACCAGCGGTCGCAGGAGCACCAGCGGGTCGATCGCGACCAGGGGATAGTCCGAGCCGTTGACGAGCCAGGGCTGGAGCTCGGCGTGCGCCAGCAGCGTCGCGAGCACCTCCGGCGGGCGGTTCGCGAGCGTCACGGCCGCGAGCTCGCCGAACAGGCGCCCGGGCCCGAGCGCGCCCGCGCGCTGGCGCTCGAGCAGGCGCAGGCACAGCTCGAGCGTCGGCGTGGGGGCGTCCCCGTTCTCGAGGTCGCGCGCCTCGCCCAGGCTGGCGCAGTGCAGCGCCACGACGGTGACGCCCTGCTCGAGCGCGGCCCGCAGGCGCAGGGGGTTCCCGAACTCCTGCTCGTCCGCGCTCCACACGGCGCGCTCCTCGCCCGTGTGCACGAGCAGCGGCAAGCCGAGCTCGGCCAGCCTGGCGTAGTAGGGGCGGCACACCTCGGCCGCCGGGTCGATGCCCATCGCGTTCGGCAGCCACTTCACGGCCACCGCGCCGGCGGCGTGGGCGCGCTCCAGGCGCTCGAGCGCGTCGCGCCGGTAGGGGTGCACCGAGGCGCAGGCCAGGAGCCCGGGGTGCGCGCGCGCCAGGCCGCACACGTACTCGTCGGGCACGACGAACATCGAGCGCTCGCGCTCCTCCACGCCGTCGGGGCGCACGCGCGCGTCGAAGGCCAGCACGAGCGCGCGTGGGCTCGCGCCCGCGGCCGGCCCGGCGGCGCGCAGCAGCGCCAGCAGGCGCTCGACGTAGCGCTCGTCGGCCTCGTCGTCGTCGTGCACGCCGCCGGCGGCGAGGTAGAGCTCGAAGCGCAGGCGCTCGATCGGGTGCAGGTGGCTCGCGAAGCGCGGGTTGACCCAGCAGCCGCTGCCGCGCCGTCCGAAGCCGACGACGTGCACGTGCAGGTCGAGCACGCGCGCGGGATCGAGCCCGGCCCAGGCCGCGGCCACGAGGGCCTGCGCCTCGTCGGAGAGCTCCGCGACGGCGCGCACGGGCCCCACGCGCAGCCACCAGGGCGCCGCGCAGCGCAGGCCGACCAGACCCGCGGCCCCGGCTCCCAGCCCGAGCAGGACCGTGCGGCGCGACGGGCGGCGCATGCCTCAGCCGGCGAAGCGCGCCACGCGTCGCCCGGCCTCGAGCAGCAGCTCGATCTCGGCCTCGGCGAAGGTGCGCTCCTCGCGGTTGGCGATGCCGAGCGCGCCCACGGGCTCCGGCCCGGCCAGCAGGGGCACGACGAGCGAGCCCTTGAGGCCGATGGTCTTCGCGCCCGGGCGCACGTCGCCGCTCGTGTCGGTCTGCAGGTTGCAGGCCGTCACCGGCGCGCGCCGCTCGACCGCGAGGCCGGCCATGCCCTTGCCGATCGGGATGCGGCGGATGAGCTCGAGCACGGGCGGCGGCATGCCGGGCGTGTGCGCGACGAGCTCGAGCAGCCCGGCCGGCGAGAGCACGTGGATCGTGCCCGACTCGGCCGCGAAGTGCGCGACGATGCGCGTCAGGGCGGCGCCGTAGGGGTCGCGCTCGCGCGCGGCGGCGTCGAGCTCGCCGAGCAGGGGATTGGTCTTCGCGCTCATGGGCGGATCGTAGCTCACCAGGAGTTGCGCTGCAGCCAGGCCTGGAGCTCGTGGGCCACGACCGCGTTGCCGACGCTGGAGAGGTGTCCGCCGCAGTAGAGGCTCGGCCAGTTCGACCCGAGCTCGCGCGCGCGCGCCGTCAGGGGCGCGATCAGGTCGAGGTGCGCGAGCCCGCGCCGCTCGAGCTCGGCCAGGAAGGTGTCCCAGTAGGGCTTCCCGGGCAGGGCGTAGCGCTCGAGGTCCTCCTTGGCGGGGAAGATCAGGATGGGCGCCAGGCGCACGCCGTCCTGGCGCGCCTCGCGCTGGAAGGTCTCCAGGATGGCCAGCGTCACGCGGAAGGGCTCCCCGGTCGGCTCCTGCCACAGGAGCGCCGGCGTGCGCGCGCGGTAGGCCATCCAGCCGAAGAGGAGGCGCGCGATCGAGGACACCTTGCCGGTCGGCACCGACGGTCCGAGCCAGTACTCGTGCTCGGCCACGCGCGCGAGGAGCGTGTCGTCCAGGATGGCCTCGTGCAGCTGGGCGCGCGAGGCGAAGGGCTGGGGCACGAGCTCGAGCTCGCCGCGCGCGTCGAGCACGAAGCGCGGCTTGGTCGAGCAGATGCCCGTGCGCGTGTTCCACAGCGGCCGGTAGCGGTTCACGTTGCGCCCGATGTTCTCGAGCAGGATGCCCATGCAGGCCGCCTCGGCGCCGAGCCCGCGCCCGACGCGCCGGTAGCGCAGCAGCGCCTGGTCGGTGCCGTAGCCGCTCACGCCGAAGTTCAGCACCTCGAGGCCGGGCTCCAGGTGCTCGAGCTGCCACTGGAACGAGGCCTCGACCGGCACCTCGTCGCCGAAGGTGAAGGAGTCGCCGAAGGTGACGATGCGGCGCGTCCCGGCCGGCGGCCGGGTCTCGTACTCGCGCGGGCCGCGCGCGCCCAGGGCGTCGATGCACGAGAGCCCGTCGGGCGAGGCCGTCGACGGGCGCCAGGTCCAGCCCAGCTCGGGATCGAAGACGCCGGTGTCCCGGGGCGCCTCGAGCACGCTGGCGAGCTTCTCGCGCTGGCGCGGGTGGGTCAGGGCGCCGAAGGGCGGCAGCGGCCGGTCCAGGAACATCCCGTCGCGGATCAGGAACAGCGAGCCGGCCACGTCGGCCAGCACGACCGAGAGGCACAGCGCCAGGGCGCCGCGCACGAGCTTCTTCCGGGACAAGGGGGGGAGAGCATAGCCCCGGGGCTTTCACGCCGCGCGCGCGTCTCTAAGCTGTTGCGCCGCCCATGAGCCCCGAGACCGAGCCGGAACGACTCCCGACCCGCGCCGCGCCGGCCGAGCTGCCGGCCCTGCTGGTCGAGGGTCTCGGGCGCACCTACGACGGGACGCGCGCGCTCGAGGGGCTCTCCTTCGACGTGCGCCCGGGCGAGGTCGTGGGCCTGGTGGGACCGAACGGCGCCGGCAAGACCACGGCCCTGCGCTCGATCGCGGGCATCCTGCCCATCCAGGAGGGGCGCGTGGCCGTGGCCGGGCACGACATCGTGCACGACGAGGTGGCGGCCAAGCGCCAGCTCGCCTGGGTGCCGGACGACCCGCAGCCCTTCGACGTCCTGACCGTGGCCGAGCACCTCGAGTTCACGGCCGCGCTGTACGAGCTCGCGGACTGGCGCGCCCAGGCCGAGGAGCTGCTCGTGCGCTTCGAGCTGGTCGAGAAGCGCTCGGCCCTGGGCGGCGAGCTCTCGCGCGGCATGCGCCAGAAGCTCGCCTGCGCCTGCGCCTGGCTCTCGCGCCCACGCCTGATGCTGCTCGACGAGCCGCTCTCGGGCCTCGACCCGCGCGGCATCCGCTCGGCGCGCGAGGCCATCCGCCACCTGGCGCAGTCCGGCTCGGCCGTGCTGCTCTCCTCGCACCAGCTCGAGCTGATCGAGTCGCTGGCCCAGCGCATCCTGATCCTCGACCGCGGCCGGCGCGTGTTCCTGGGCACGCTGGCCGAGGCGCGCGCGAGCCTCGGCGGCGCCCAGGGCTCGAGCCTGGAGGAGATCTTCCTGGCCGCCACCGGGAGCGCGGAGGCACCGCGCTCGGCCGGGCCGGCGCCCACGGATCCGGGCCCGGGCCCCGGATGAGCGGCTGGGGCTCGCCGGCGCTGCGGCTCTTGCTGCGCCTCAAGCTGCGCGGCGCCTGGCGCCGCCAGCTGCGGCGCCTGCGCACGCCCAAGGGCGCCTTCCTGTCGCTGCTCGGCGCGGCCCTGTTCGTGCTGTGGATGGCCGGGCCGGCCTTCCAGGCCGTGCGCGCCTCGCGCACGCTGGCACCCGAGACGGCCGAGCTGCGCGTGCGCGCGGCCGGGCTGCTCCTGGGGCTGATCACGCTGGCGGGCGCGCTCGCGCACCGCGGCCTGTTCCTGCACAAGAGCGAGATCGAGCGCCTGTTCAGCGCGCCGCTGTCGCGCTCGGACCTCGTGCGCTACCGCCTGGCGTCGAGCGCGATCCGCGGCGCCTTCGGCGGGCTGATCCTCGGGCTGTACTCGATGCGCAACATGCCGAGCCCGGCCCTGGCGCTGGCGGGCGTCCTGCTCGCCATGCAGAGCCTGCCGGTCGTGAACCAGATGGCGGCCATCGCGCTGGGGGGCCTCGAGCGCAAGACGGCGCGCTTCCTGCGGCGCGCCTCGGGCGTCCTGTTCGCGCTGCTCGTGGCCGCCTTCGCGCTGCTGGTCATCGGCCTGAACACGCACATCGGCGACCTCTCGTCCATGCCGCTGCTCGGGCCGCTCCTGGCCAGCTTCGTGAACGGCGAGCAGGACCCGCTGGCGCACCCGTTGCTCGCGCGCCTGACGCTGCCGTTCGTGCCCTGGGCGCGCATGATCTCGGCCCCGAGCGCGGCCCAGTTCGTGCCCTGGTTCGCCGTGTGCCTGGCGCTGCACGCCGGCCTGGTCGAGCTGTGCGCACGCCTTCCCGTCGACTTCCGCGAGCTCTCGCTCGACACCTCCGACCGCGTGGCGGCGCGCATCGCGCGCGTGCGGCGCGGCGGCGGCGCGGCGGCCACGCGGCCCAGCGCCGCCAGCGCGCGCTGGCCGATCCCGTGGCTGTTCGGGCGCACGCCCCTGGGCGCCATCGCCTGGCGCAAGTGCGCCGGCCTGGTGCGCAAGGCGCAGAGCGCGCTGTGGGTGGCGCTGCTCGCGCTGGGTTTCATCACGCTCATGGCGCACGTCCTGTTCGGGGGCGATCCCGAGCAGGCCGCGCTGGGCACGCCCATCGCCATCGCGGTGGGCGGGACGTTCTACCTGTGCTCGGGGCTGCGCTTCGACTTCCGCGAGGATCTGGAGCGCATGGACGTCATCCGCGCCTGGCCCCAGCCCTCCTGGCGCGTGTTCCTGGCCACGCTCCTGCCCGAGGTCGTGCTGGTGGCGCTCCTGCTCGACGCGACCGTGTTCATGAACGCGCTCCTGGCCGGCGCGCTGGGCTGGCACGTGTTCGTGATCCTGGGCGCGCTGCCCCTGGTCGTGTTCGCCTGGGTGGCGCTGGACAACGGCGTGTTCCTGTTCGCGCCCGTGCGCATGGTGCCGGGGCAGGAGGGCATGCTGCTCAACGTCGGACGACGCCTGGTGCAGCTCTCGCTCCTGTTCCTGCTCGTGGCGGGCGCGGCCGTGGCGTGCTTCTTCGTGGTCGGGCCGGTGTGGCTGGTCGTGCACTACCTGGGCGGCTCGCCCGAGCTCGTCGTGCGCGCCGTGATCCCGGCCGTGTTCGTGGGCCTGATGGGCGTGGACGTCCTGCTCGTGTGGCTGGGCGGCAAGGTGCTGCGCCGCTTCGACGTGGCGCGCGACAAGGGCTAGCTCTCGTCGGCCAGCGTCGCCAGCCAGTGGGGCTCGAGGCGCGCGCGCGTCGGCTCGTTGGCGTAGCCGGCGTAGCCCACGGGCGTGGTGGCGTCGATGGGGAAGTCGAGCGTGCCGCCCTCGACCGCGGTGAGGACCGTGCCGGCCGCGCGTGCGCACACGACCGCGCCGGCCAGGTCGTAGGGCTTGGAGGTCGCACCGGGCGGGCCACCCCCGCGCTGCACGTACTCGCGCGGATCGACCACCATGCGGTACCGCCCCAGGGCGAGCAGCACGAGCTGGCCCGCGCTGGCGATGTACTGGTCGTCGTAGATCGAGCGCATGTCGCTCTTCTCGTGGCGCGCCAGGCGCGCGAAGAAGGCCGCCTCCAGGCGCGCGATGGCCGGGCGCTGCGCGGGCTCGTAGCGGAAGAAGGGGAAGTAGCCGTGGTCGGCGCGCGCGTCGGCGTCGACGGAGAGCTCGCGCTCGGAGACGCGCGCACCGTCGGCGAGCTCGTGCAGCGCGAGCGTGCAGCGCTCGCCGCCCGAGGAGAAGCGCCGCCAGCGCGCCGCCAGCGCGCCCGGGATCTCGGAGACGATCCCGCCCGTGCACTCGGACAGGCGCGGCTGGGCGGCGCCGGGCGGAGCGAAGGCCACCACGGTCCAGGCCGAGCGCAGGTCGGCCATCAGGTTGCGCGTGCCGTCGACGGGATCGATCGCGATGCGCGGGCCGCCGTGGTCGAAGCCGTCGAGCTCGCGCACGCCGCCGCGCCCGTCCGGGCCGAGGTGGCGCCAGCCCGCGTCCTCGGTCAGGAGCGAGAGCGGCTGGTCGCTCGCCGCCGCGCGCGTCCAGGCCGCGATGCGCTCCTCGGCCGGCACGTCCAGGCCGAAGGTGACGTCGCCCACGCCGCGCCCGTGCGGGCGGGCGAGCTCGTCCAGGCGCCCCTCGCGCTCGGCCTGGGCCAGGGCCGTGCGCGTCACCTCGCGCAGCCGGTCGCAGAGCTCGAAGAGACGCGGCCGCCAGCGCTCGAACGGGGTCATGCCGCGATTGGAGCAGGGGCGCGCGGGCGCGGGCAAGCGCCTTGAGCGCGAGCGCCGCCGGCCTACACTGTTCCCCTTTTCACGGCCGCGAAGCCGGCCGGTCACGGCCGCGGAGCCGCCGGCCAGGCGTTCCGGCCCGAACCGAGCATCCCGTTCCATGACCCAGCATCGCGAAGTCGCCATCATCGGCTCCGGCCCGGCGGGCTACACGGCCGCCCTGTACGCGGCGCGCGCCAACCTGAAGCCGCTGGTCATCGAGGGCATGCAGCCGGGCGGCCAGCTCACGATCACGAGCGACGTCGAGAACTACCCCGGCTACCCCGAGGGCGTGCTGGGCCCGAAGATGATGGCCGACTTCCGCACCCAGGCCGAGCGCTTCGGGGCCGAGATCGCCATCGGCCTCGTGACCGAGGTCGACTTCTCCAAGCGCCCGTTCGTGCTCACGACCGAGTTCGACACGGTGCACGCCGAGGCCGTGATCATCAGCACCGGCGCCAGCGCCAAGCTGCTCGGGCTGGAGAAGGAGCGCGAGCTCATGTCGACCGGAGGCGGGGTCTCGGCCTGCGCCACCTGCGACGGCGCCTTCTTCCCGGGCAAGGAGCTCGTGGTCGTGGGCGGCGGCGACACGGCCCTGGAGGAGGCCAACTACCTCACGCGCTACGCCAAGAAGGTGACGCTCTTCCACCGCCGCGAGGTCTTCCGCGCCTCGAAGATCATGCTCGAGCGCGCGCGCCGCAACCCGAAGATCGAGTTCCGCGTGCCGGCCGAGGTCGAGGACATCCTGACGGGCCCGAACGGCAAGATCCGCGCGCTCCTGGCCCGGAACCCGCTCACGCACGAGAGCGAGGAGTTCGCCACGGACGGCCTGTTCGTGGCCATCGGGCACGAGCCCAACTCGAAGATCTTCCGCGGCAAGGTCGACATGGACGAGACCGGCTACATCCTCGTGCACGACGGCTCGCGCACCTCGGTCGAGGGCGTGTTCGCGGCCGGCGACGTGTGCGACAAGCGCTACCGCCAGGCCGTCACGGCCGCGGGCATGGGCTGCATGGCCGCCATCGACGCCGAGCGCTGGCTCGAGAGCCGGCGCTGACGCGCGGCGCACGGTCGTTCCGGTCCCCGGAACGGGATGCCGCGCCACCCTTTACCCGGCCCCCACGGGAAGGAAAGATTGCGCGCCGCATGCGCGGGTGCCCGAACGAGTTCGTCCCTCGACCGCTGGCCGGTCGAAGGATGGGAACCCGCTCGCCATGAGGATCTGCCTGGTCACGCACGGCTTCCCGCCGGTCGAGCGCACGGGGGTCGAGAACTACACCGAGGCCCTGGCGCGCGCCCTGGCGCGGGCGGGCCAGCGCGTGGAGGTGTTCGTGCCGCGCCGCGACCCGCTGCTGGCCGACACCTCGCTGCGGCGCGAGGAGCACGACGGCTGGGCCGTGAACTGGGTCACCTCCAACCGCCCGACCGGCGGCCCGCGCGAGATGCTGCTCGTGCCCGAGCTGCGCCCGGCCTTCGAGGCCTTCCTGGAGCGCGAGCGGCCCGAGGTCGTGCACTTCCAGCACCTGATCAAGCTGGGGGTCGAGCTGGTCGAGGCCGCCGAGGCGCGCGGCATCCCGACGCTCTACACCGTCCACGACTACTACCCGATCTGCCACCGCTACACGCTGCTGCGCCCGGACCTCCAGCACTGCACGGCGCGCGGCGACTCGGCCGCCTGCGCGCGCTGCGACGTGGCCCTGGGCTACCTGAACACCCTCGGGCGCCTGGGCGACTACCACATGGGCGCGCTGCCCCAGCAGCTCGCGCCCGCCGAGCGCGAGACGCTGGCGGCCATCCTGCGCGATCCGCCGCCCAAGGGCGAGCACGAGCTGCGCAGCGAGCTCGACGACCTGCGCGCGCGCGCCTACCGGCGCTTCGAGCGCGTGCTGGTGCCCTCGCGCTACCTGGCCGAGGAGCTGGTCAAGGGCGGTTTCGCGCGCGAGCGCATCCGCATCCATCCCTACGGCTTCGACAACGCCGACCTCGAGGCGCTGCCGCCGCCGCGGCGCGAGCCGGGTCGGCCCGTGCGCCTGGCCTTCCTGGGCGGGCCGACCAAGCACAAGGGCGTGCACGTCCTGCTCGAGGCCTTCGCGCGCCTGCGCTCGGGCGTCGAGCTCTCGCTGTGGGGCGACTCCACCGACCGGCCCTACGTCGAGCTCCTGAAGCAGCGCAGCGCCGAGGTGGGCGCGCTGTGGCGCGGTCCCTACGAGCGCCCCGAGCTGCCGCGCATCATGGCCGACATCGACGCCGTGGTGGTGCCCTCGATCTGGGTCGAGAACTACCCGCTCGTCATCCGCGAGGCCTTCTCGGCCCATCGGCCCGTGCTGACCAGCCGCTTCGGCGCGCTGCCCGAGAGCGTGCGCGACGGCGTGGACGGGCTCCTGTTCGCGCCCGGGGATCCCGCGGACCTGGCGCGCGTCGTGCGCCGGCTGGTGGACGAGCCCGAGCTATTGGGCCGGCTCGTGGCCGGCATCCCGGCCGTGGCCCGCATCGACGGGCACGCGCGCGAGCTGGTCGCGCTCTACGCCGAGCTCGCGCGGGGCGCGCGCGAGCGCGAGCACGACCCGAAGCTGCCGCCCTCGCTGCTGCAGGCGCACGGGCGCTACCTCGAGCTCGGCGCGCTGCCCGCGCGCGAGCTGTTCGCGCGCGTCCTGACGGGCCTCGAGGAGCTGCGCACGGCCTGGAAGGAGGAGCTCGGCGGCCAGGACGCGGCCGCGCTCATCGCCCAGGGCCTGGGCGCGGGCTCGGAGGCGCAGGACCGGCTGCGCGAGGCGCGCGCCGAGATCGCCTGGCTGCGCTCCAAGCGCGAGGTGTTCGACGAGGGCCGCGAGGAGCTCGTGACGCTGTTCGAGGACGTCGACCGCCTGCTGGGCGAGGCGCGCTCGGACACGCGCGCCGCGGCCCAGGGCGTCGTGCGCCAGAAGGAGCAGGAGCTCTCGGACGCCCAGGGGCGCCTGGGCGAGCTCGAGCGCGCGCTGCGCGCGCAGGACGAGCGCATGAAGGCGGTGGAGGACGAGCTCGGCCGGGCCGGGCGCTACATCCGCCACAAGGAGCAGGAGTTCCGCCAGGCCGAGGCCGAGCTCGCGCGCGCCGCCCAGCTGGTCGAGAGCAAGGAGTACGAGCTCGAGGTGGCGCGCTCGGCGCTGCGCGCCGAGACCGAGCAGGCGCGCCTGGCGCGCGAGGGCGCGCGCGGTGCGGCCGAGCTCGGCCGCGAAGCCGTGAGCGCCATGGAGCGCCTGCTGCGCCTCGAGCTCCTGGGGCCGCTCGCCTCGCTGCACCGCCTGTTCAACCCCGATGGCGAGCCGAACCCGCCCGCGGCCGGCGCGCGCTTCCTCGAGCTCCTGGGCGTGCTGGGCGAGCTGCGCCGCGGCGTGGACGCGGTCGAGAAGGAGCTCGCCTGGCGCCGCGGCCAGCACGAGGAGCTCGAGTGGCGCCGGCGCGAGATGAGCAAGGTCGGCGCGCGCGCGACCAGCGGACTGCCCGGCCTGCTCCTGGGCTGGACGTCGATCGGCAAGAAGTTCGCCAGCTGGCGCGCGCGTGACCCCGGAGGCGGGACGTGACGCGCGCCGTGTCCGTGATCATCCCGTCGCTCGACGACCTCGACCTGCTCGAGCGCGACCTGCCGCCGCTCCTGGCCGAGCTGGCGGGACGCTCGGCGCCCGGCGAGGTGATCGTGGTGGACGACACCGGGCGCGACGTGCTGGCCGACGCGCTGCGCGGACGCTTCCCCACCGTGCAGGTCGTGGCGCGCGCCGAGAACGGCGGCTTCGCCAAGGCGCTGCGCGACGGCGTCGTGGCCGCGCACCACGAGCTGTGCTTCTCGATGAACGCCGACGTGTTCGTGCGCAAGGGCTTCCTCGACCCGCTGGTGGCGTGCATGTCCGAGGACGACGTGAGCGCGGTCGTGCCGCGCATCCTGCTGGGCGGCAAGGAGGACAAGATCGAGTCGCTGACGGCGCTGGTCGAGAACGCCGGCCTGATCGAGCTCTTCCAGCCCGGCCTGACCGGCGAGGCCGAGCGCCAGGCGCTGCGCCTCTCGCCCGTGGCCTTCGCCGTGGGCGGCGCCTTCCTGTTCCGGCGCGCCGAGTTCCTGCTGCACGGCCTCGACCCGCTGTACGAGCCCTTCTACTGGGAGGACATCGACTGGTGCTGGTCGGCCTGGCGCCGCGGACGGCGCACGCTGTACCAGCCGGCCGCGGTGGTCGAGCACCTGCACCGCGGGACGATCGGACGGCGCGTCAAGAACGACTTCGTGCGCGCCATGGCCGAGCGCAACCGCATCCTCTTCTCCTGGAAGCACATCGACACGCCCGAGCTGCAGGCGCGCCACGTGGCCGCACTCTACCGCTGGGCGGTCGACGCGTACCTCGAGGACCGGCGCGAGGACCTGGTGTGGATCGCCTTCGCCCTGGACGAGCTCGGCGCGGCCCTGCGCGCGCG
>Ga0315910_10002098_pt1 | contig 17791 bp, 15 predicted proteins | sample EdamamesoilMG_FD_204470 | JGI IMG/M metagenome (GOLD analysis project Ga0315910, IMG submission 204470) | Garden soil microbial communities collected in Santa Monica, California, United States - Edamame soil | ecosystem: Environmental > Terrestrial > Soil > Garden | place: USA: California... | reverse complement strand
AGCTGCACGACGGCCTGGGCCAGGTCGGTGTCGGCATCGCGCGAGATCTTCTCGGCGAGGTCGGTGTAGCGCGTGGCGTTCTGGACCTTGTCGACCTCGACACGGGAAAGGAGCGCGCCCTTGGCGCTGAGCTGGAGGATGAGCTGGTCCTCGGAGGTCTGCATGCCGGTGGAGGCGGCGCGGACATTATCGGCCTGGCGGGTGTTGAGCGCGTCGCGCAGCCCGACGAGACGATTGAGGAAGTCTGCGATCTCCTGGTTTTCCGTCGCGTTCGAGTAGGGCGAAAGCGAGCTGCCCTCGGCCACCTGGACCTGAGCGGTCGTGGCGGAGCCGGCGTAGGTCACGGCCGTGATGCGGCCGTCGACGTCGCGGGTGACGGTGAACGGGCGCTGGTTGGCGGTGGTGCCGCCGAAGAGCGGCTCGTCGTTGAAGTTGGCGTTGGCGTTGACCAGGCCCTGCTCGAGGAGCGCGTCGATCTCGGTGGCGTAGACGACCATGTCGTCGCCGTTGAACACGTCGTTGGTGAGCGAGATCACCTCGTTGGCGCGCTCGGACACATCGAGCAGGTTCTGGATCTGCGCGTTGGTCGCGTTGAGGATGTCCTCGGCGCGAAGCGCGTTGCGCTGGAACTGCGCGAGACCGTTGCGCTCGGCCTGGTAGTTGAGCACGCGCACGGCGGCGGCGGGGTCGTCGGAGGGCGCGATCACGCGCTGACCGGTCGACGCCTGCTGCTGGAGCGTATTCATCTTCGAGGTCAACTTCTGAAGCTGGTTGACCAGGTTGTTCGGGAAAGTGGTGGAGGTGACGCGCATGGCTCAGGGGGCGGGATCAGGCGGTGAGGCCCTTGACGACTGTCTCGAGCATCTCATCGATCATGCGCATGACCCGGGCGGAGGCGTCGAAGGCGCGCTGGTATTTGATGAGGTTGGTCATCTCCTCGTCGATCGACACGCCCGATACGCTGTCGCGCCGCTCGAGCATGAGGCGCTGGAGCGTGGACTGGTCATCGTGGCGGCTCTCGGCCGAGGCGGTGGCATTGGCGAGGTCGGAGACCACGCTGCGGTAGTAGGTCCCGAACGTCCCGTCGATGGCATCGCCGCCGCCGGTGGTGAAGGCGGCGTCCGACAGGCCGTAGACGGCGAGGGCGATGTCGTTGGCGCCGGGATCGGCCGTGACGGTCGAGCGGACATTCGCCGACGTGAGCGAGGCATCGAGCGCGATGGTGGCGGCGGTCGTGCCGGCGGGGTCGAAGAAATTTGAATACGCGCCACCCGGGTTGTAGACCGAATTGAACGAGGTGACGAGCTGCTGGGCGAACGAGTCGAGGCTCGTGCGCAGGTCGGCGATGGCGCCGTCGCGGGCGGTGAGCGCGCCCTGGAGACGGCCGCCGAGCAGGCCGAGGGCGACGGGCGGGTTCCCGCCGGTGAAGCCGGTGCCGGTGAAGGTCACGCCCGTGGGCTGGCGCGCGCCGTCGAGGAGCACCACGTCGGCGCCGACGGTGTCGCGGGCGAGGATCTGGATCTGGCTGCTCGAGCCGGCCACGGCCTGCGTGCGGAAGTCGACGAACTTGGAAAGCTCCTCGAGCTTGGCCTGGCGCTGGTCGCGCAGGTCGAGCGCGGAGCCGGGCTCGCCGACCTCGTACTGGCCGATCTGGCGGTTGAGGTCCGAGATGGTGACGAGGATCGCGTTGACCGTATCGGCGTCGGCCGACATCTGCTCGGTCAGGTCGCTCTGGATCGAGGCGAGGCGCCCGTCCACGAGGTTGAAGCGGTCGACCAGTGTGCGCGCCTGCTGGTAGAGCGACTGGCGCTGCGACTCGGAGCGGGGCGTGGCGGCGAGGCCGTTGAAGGCATTGAACAGACTGTCGAGGGCCTCGCCGATGCCGCGGGATGCGCCCGAACTGTCGGCGCCCTCGATGTAGGTCGCATCATCGGCGCGATCGATGTTCTGCCCGAGAGCGGCCTCGGCCTTGAAAAACGCGTCGGACTGGACCTCGAGCGAGGTCATGAGCGCGGTCTCGCGCAGGATCTGGGAGTCGAGAAGCTTGTCACGGACCTGCTGGAGTCCGAGGGCCTCCACGCCGAGACTCTGCGGTCCGAGCACCGTCTGCACCACGCCGCGATCGCCGAGGATCACGCGCTGGCGCGCGTAGGCGGGGTTGTTCACGTTGGCCATGTTCTTGCCGGACACGAACACGCCCTGGCTCTGCGCGGCGATGGCCTGAGAGGTGCGGTGGAGTTCTGAGAAAAGTCCGGACATGGCGAAGGTGGTCGGGCGGTCGGGTCAACCCTGGGCGTTGTAGCGCGACACCGCGGCGGCGCGGGTCGGGAGCGTGGCCCGGCCGGTGCGGCCGTAGGTGCGGGTGAAGTTCTCGGGCTGGAGCACGCGGAGCGTCTCCTCCGTGAGCTGCACGGCGCGGGAGAGGAGCAGGTGGTTCTGGCGCGCCTTGTGGCGGTTGCGCCGGACCATGTGATTGATGTCCGTCATGAGCGCCTCGACGAGGGGCTGCACGAAATCCGGGAGGTGCGGGATGAGCTTGCGCAGCGAGCCGGGCGCCGGCTGCTCGACACGCACGAGCAGGTCGTCGACGAAGGCCTCGCGACGGCCGCGCAGGTCGGCGACCGTGCGGGTCTGGATCTCGATCTCGTCGTTGATGGAGAGCACGGCATCGGGCTTGCGCTCGATGATGCGGTCCTGCTGCTGGCCGAGCAGGTTGAACAGGCCGCCGTATTCCTGCAGCTCGTTGCGCAGGATCTCGACCAGCGGCTCCCAGTCGCTGGCCTCAAGGCGTGTCGGTGTCAGTGTCATGGTTGGAAGGCAGGGCGCTCGAGAGCTGCGCCTGCATGAGGTTGGAGAATCCGAAAACCCCGTCGCGGCTCAGGCCCTTGGCGAGCGCGTCGGTGATCATGTAGCCGTAGATGGAGTTGTTCCCACCGAATGTCTCGCCGCCCTTGGTGAGCGGTTTCATCGCCTCGGAGAGGTACTGGCGCAGGAGCACGGCCTCGAATTCCTTCGAGACGGCCTCGAGGCGCTCGCCCTCCGGCGCGGTGCCGTGGACCAAACGCTCGCGCCACGCGCCGGGATCGGCGGCGTTGAACTGAAGATGTGCGGCAGCATCCATGCCCGTGGTCACTCCTAGTTGACGATCAGTTCGGCCTGGAGCGCGCCCGCGCGCTTCATCGCCTGGAAGATGGACATCATCTCGCGGGTCGACACGCCCATGGCGTTGAGCGCGGTGGCGACCTGGTCGATCGTGGGATAATCCTCGATCACGGTGAAACCGCCGGCCTGCTCGGTCACGCCGGTCTCGGTGCTGGGGAGCAGCGCGGTGCGGCCGCCCTCGCTGAAGGGCAGCGGCTGGCTGGCGTCGAGCGACTTGGCGACGGTGATGGTGAGCGCGCCATGGCTGATGGCGACGCTGGAGATGCGCACGGTGGAGGTGGCGACGATCGTGCCGGTGCGCTCGTTGACCACGATGCGGGCGGGCGTGTCGGGCACGACGTCGAGGCGGCCGATTGCGGCCACGAAATCGATCTCGCGGCGGTCGAACATCACGGGCACGCGCACGCGCACGGTCGAGGCATCGGCGGCGAGGGCGATGTCGGGATAGTTCTTGTTGATCACCTCGGCCATGCGGGCCGCCGAGGTGAAGTCGGGGTTGAGCAGGAGCAGGCGCATCTCGCCGGACGAGACGATCTCGGCGGGAATCTCGCGCTCGACGATCGCGCCGCCGGAGATCTGGCCGACAGTCGGGTGATTCTTCTGCACCGTCGCACCGCCGGGTCCGCCGGCGCCGCCGAGGAAACCACCGACCGCGATCGGGCCCTGCGCGACGGCGTAGACGATCTCGTCGGCGCCGAGCAGCGGCGTCTGCACGAGCACGCCACCCTGGAGGGACTTGGCATCGCCGAGGGCGGCGACGACCACGTCGATGCGCTGGCCGGGCTTGTAGAAGGCGGGGATGTCGGCCGTGACCATGACGGCGGCGACGTTCTTGGACTTCACCTGCTGCGCGGGCACGGCGATGCCGAAGCGCTGGAGCGCATTGGCGATGCTCTGCACGGTGTAGAACGCCGTGGAGCCGTCGCCGTCGCCGGCGAGGCCGAGCACCAGGCCGTAGCCGACGAGCTGGTTATCGCGCGCGCCCTCGACGAGCGTGAGGTCCTTGATCCGCGCCGCGGATACGGCGGCGGGCATCAGGAGGGCGAGGAGGAAAACTGTGAGGCTGCGTCCTTGCATCTCAGAAAATCCGTTTAGAAGGGGTTGACCGTATCGATGACGCGGGAGAACCAGCCCTTGCGCTGGTTGGCGGAGATCGTGCCCTCGGAGACGAACTCGACGCGCGCATCGGCGATCGAGGACGAGGCGACGGTGTTCGTGTTGGTGATGTCGTCGAGGCGCACGATGCCGCGGAGGATCGCGTACTGCTTCTCGCCGGAGTAGGAGACGAAGCGAGAGCCCTCGATCACGAGATTGCCGTTGGGGAGCACGTCCACGACGGTGACGGCGGCGCGGGCGCTGATCGTCTGGCGGTTGTTGATCTCGCCGCCGCCCTCGAAGCTGTTGGAGCCGCCCATGCGCATTTGCGGGAGCGAGCCGTTGTGCGAGCCCATGTTCGACGAGGCGGGATCCCAGAGGAAGGCCTCGACGGCGGCGTCGACGTCGGCGGTCTTGTCGGTCTTGGTGCGCTTCGACGCGCTCACGCTGGCGGACTCGGACACGACCACGGTGATGATGTCGCCGACGCGGCGGGCCTTGCGGTCCGTGAACATGGCGGTCTCGCGGGCGTGCGCGCTGCGCCAGAGCGAGCCGGCGGTGGCCGGCACGGCGGTGGCGAGGGCGACGGACGCGACGAGGACGGCCTTAGAAACGCACACGGACTTTGTTTTCATCGATGACTTCGGCGGAGAAATCCCGCTTCGATTCGAGGTTGCGGATGGTCACGATCTCGCCGAGCGCGCCGCTGCGGACGGCCTGGCCTTTCATCGTGATGCGAAGGTTTCCCTGGACGGCGAGGACCTCGACCATCTGGCCCTTGCGCACGAGGGCGCGCGGGGCGATGTCGTTCCAGGTGATGGGGCGGGCCTCGGCGACGGCGCGCGCGACCTCGTAGCGGCCGACAAGGGCCGGGTCGGCGGGCACGGCCTTGGGCTCGCGCAGGAGATCGACCTCGCGGGTGAGCAGGTCGAGGTCGGCGAGCTGTTCGCCGGCGGCGGCGCGGCGCTGGGTGAACCAGACGTCGGCGAGCACCTCGGCGCGGAAGGAAAGCACGTGCAGGCTGCTCGACTCGTCGGCCTCGCGCAGGCGGAAGCGCACGAGCATCGTGCCGGCGTGGAGCCGGGACGGGGCGTCGACCAGCTCGATGGCGGGCAGGTCCGCGCCCTCGGCCAGTCGCGGCATCGTGGATACGGGGATGAGGCGGAGGCGGCCGGTGGGCTGGAACTTGTCGGCGAGCACCTGCTCGAGGGCGGCCAGCAGGTCGAGCTCGTCGGCGCCGACGCGCACGAGCGGGCGCTCGGACTCGTCGGCCACGGGGGCGAGCGTCGCGGCGGCGGGCGCGGTGTCGACCGCGGTCGCGGCGGCGGTGTAGGGCCCGTCCACGGGGGCGAGCACGCTTTCGACCGATGCCGGGGCGGAGGCACCGATGAGAAGATAACTCCAGATAACCATGACGCGTCCTTGCGGGATCATTGGGGGTTTAGCGCTTCAACTGGCTCACGCGGGAAAGCATCTCGTCGGCGGACTGGATGGACTTGGAGTTCATCTCGTACGCGCGCTGGGCGAGGATCATGGAGACCATCTCCTCGACCACGTTCACATTCGAAGACTCGAGGTAGCCCTGGAGGAGCGTGCCGTAGGCGTTTTCTCCGGGACTGCCGATCTCGGGCACACCCGAGGCGCCCGTCTCCATGAACATACTACCACCGATGCTCTGCAGGCCCGAGGGATTGGCGAAGCGCGCGAGCTGGATGCGGTAGGTCGTGGTGCCGTTGGGCGTCGTCATCGTGACGTCGCCGGCGGCGGAGATGCTGATGCTCGACGTGCCGGTGGGCACGGGCTGGAAGCCGCTGAGCAGCGGGTAGCCGCTGCTGGTCATGATGCGGCCGTCGGGGCCGACCTTGAGGGCGCCGTCGCGGGTGAACGCGCTCGTGCCATCGGGCCGCTCGACCTCGAAGAAGCCGTCGCCCTGGATGGCGATGTCGAGCTTCTCGCCGGTCTGCGTGAGCTGGCCCTGGGTGAAGACCTTCGACGTGGAGACCACCTGGCTGCCGTTGCCCAGCTCGACGGACGTCGGCGTGAGGTTGCCCGCGCCGGACTCCGCGCCGGCCTGGCGGGCGCTCTGGTAGAAGAGATCCTGGAACTCGATCTTGCTCTTCTTGAAGCCCGTCGTGTTCACGTTCGCGATGTTGTTCGAGATCGTGTTCAGGTTGATCTGCTGGGACTCCATTCCCGTGGCGGCTGCGTAGAGAGCGAGATTCATGGGGAACGAGGCGCGTTAGGAGGTGGGGGCGAGGCTCTGCACGGCGCGATCCGAGAGACCGTCGTAGGTCTGGATCACCTTCTGGTTGGCCTGGAGCGCGTTGGAGATCGTCACGAGGTCGATCATCTCGTGCACGGCGGAGACGTTGCTCATCTCGAGAAAACCCTGCTTCACTTCGGAGGCCTCGACCACGATCTCGTCGACGAGACGCTCGCGCTCGGGCGCGACGACGAAACCGCCGCTGGTGCGGCGCAGGGCCGAGCGGTCGGACACATCGTAGACCGTCAACACCCCGATCTCCTGATCGCCCTGGAAGAGGCGGCCCTCGGGATTGAGCGAGATCTCGCCCTGATCGATGAGGATCTGGATCGGCCCGGTCTCGCCGATCACCGGCAGGCCGGACTTGCTGACCAGCTGACCGGTGTTGGACACGTGGAACTGGCCGTCGCGCGTGTAGACCGTGGAGCCGTCGGTGTTCTGAAGCTTGAAGAAACCCTCGCCCTGGATGGCGAAGTTGCGGGGCTCGCGATTGTACTCGATCGTGCCCTCGATGAAGTTGATGGCGCCACGCGGGACCGGGAGGAACGCCGGGGCCTGCTGCGTCGACCGGCCGTCGTCGCCGAAGCCGATCGTGCCCATCGCGATCCCGTCGAAGCTGACGACGTCCTTCTTGAAGCCAGGGATCGGGCCGGTGCCGATGTTGCGCGCCACGACGTCGCTCCACTTCTGGAGGGCGTCGGCCGAGGCAGCGCTGTTGTAGATTCCCTGGAACATGGCGCGGCACAGAGAGCAACGCCGATGCCACGAATCACAAGACACTGGTCATCAACAGAATTCAGATGCAGAAAACCTCGCCGGCAATCTTTGCCGCCAGCCCTGAGGCCGATTTTGCCGAGGCAGCGGAGGCCGGTGGATCACCCGAAAAACGCGCCCGCGGACGATTTTGCCGGGCCCGAATGACCGGCTCCGACCGCGCGAGGCGCGGCGAGACGACCCGTCGCCTCGCACCCCTCGCCCACTGCACTAATCCAGCATCCGCTCGACGAAGATCTTCCCACGAAACCGAAACAGCTGCCGGCCGAGCGCGAAGGCCCGGCTCAGTTGATCGTCCACGATCTGCTCGAGCCGCGCCCGCAGGCCGATTCCGTAGCGCAGGGAGACCTCGGCCACCGGGACACCCCGGAGGATCCCGGCGAGATGCGAGGAGTCGCGTGCCTGCCCGAGGCGTTCGTCGAGTTCGGCCAGCGCCGTCCGATAACGCGGCAACGTGGTCGTCGCCCACGGCCGGACCAGGCGCAGCTGATTGAGAAGGATCTTGGTGAGCTTGCGCCACTCGTGGAGGTTTTCATCGGTCGGATCGGAGACCGCCAACCACCACTGGTCGCGGGCCCGTCGGTAGGCGCGGCGCAGGCGCTTGCGGCACTCGGGACGGCCGAACTCGCGAAACACGATGGCGGCGAGTCGCCGACGCACGCCGCCGAGGCGTCGCCTCGCATGGACCAGATCGGCCTCACGCTGACGCAGCGGCGCGCGTGCCGCCTGGTGCAGGCGCACGGTGGCCTCGAGCGTGCGCAAGTCGACCGAGCCGGCCGCCGAGGCCTCGTGCCGGAGGATCTCGATGAGGGCATCCGACTCGCGGTGCGCCGCCAGCACCCGCCCGATGTCGCGCAGGGTCGTGTCCGCCCAGACACCGGTCGCCGCCGTCAACCCGTCGCGGCACAACCGCAGGAGGGCGCGCATGCGTTTGATGCGTTTGCGCACTTCGTGCAACGCGACCGCATCGGTGGCGGCCGAGACGAGATCGACCCGCGCCGCGTCGAGCTCCTCCATCAGGATGCGCCGGAGCGCGGCCGCCGGGACCTCCTTCTTGCGGATGCGGTAGCTCATCGCCGGGACCGACCGCCGCAGGCCGGCTCAGGCCGGGGTCGACGCGAGCGTAGAGATCGGCGGAGGACGCGGCCGATGCCGCCGTCCACCGAGGGCGCCCATCCGGGCCGCTCGGCGTGTCGCCAGGGAACTGTTTCAGCCGCCAGCATGCGTCGGTTCACAGCAAGACGGTCATCGACCGCGTGGCGATTGCTTTCAGGGGCGCGCACGCTCCGGGTCCACTCCCGCGCCGCCGGCATCGGGTCGTCGCGGGTGGCGGCAGTTTGTCGCGACCGCAGTCTGAAATTCTGGCGTTGCCGCCCCCGAGGACACGTGTCTGCTTCCATCGAGGCCCGCGGCACGTTCCGCGCCGGCCCCACCCCGACCGCTTCGCACGTCCTTCGTTCACCGCCGCCATGCCCCACACACGCGACTTCGGCACGATCAAGTCCACCGCGGACTTCGCACGCTACGTGGGCCTCGCGCGCACCACCGTCTCGCGCGTGCTCAACGGCCATCCGGGCGTGAAACGCTCGACGATCGACCGCGTGAACCGCGCGCTCGAGCAGACGGGTTTCACGCCCAATGCGTTTGCCGTCGGCCTGCGCGGCAAGGGCGCCGCCGTGATCGGCATCTGTATGGAAAACCTCCTGACACCGCCGATGGTGTCGAAGCTCGCGCTCCTCCAGCAGCGGCTGCGGGCGCGCGGCTTCACCTGCCTCATCGAGGTGCTCGCGCCGGGCGAGAGCCGCAAGGTGGTGCAGCATTTTCAGGCCATGCAGGCCAGCGCGGTGGTCTTCATCGGTCACTTCGTCCCCGCCGAGCTGGCGCAACGCATCGCCGAGCTGCGCCGCCACCGCATCGCGCACGTGCTCATCGACCAGGCCAACATCCAGGGCGCGAACTCCGTGTCGTTTGATCGCGCCGGCGCGATGCACCTGGTGATGAATCACCTGATGGATCTCGGTCACCGCTCGTTCGGGTTGCTCGGCATGAGCCACTCCGAGCAGCAGACGCGCGACCGCTTGCGCGGCATCCACGAGGCGCTCGCCGCCCGCGGTCTCGATCCGGCCACGCACACGCGCTCCTTCGATCAACTCGTGCCGCGGGAAAACGATTTCGCCTACGGCCGCTCGCTCGCGCAGGCGTTCGCGCGGCTCGACCCGCCCCCGACGGCGTTTGTCGGCGTCAACGACGAGGTGGCGATCGGCGCGATGCTCGCGCTCGAGGAGATGGGCCTGCGCGTGCCCGACGACATTTCCGTGACCGGCTTCAACAACCAGGAGATCTGCCTGATGACCTCGCCCAATGTGACGAGCGTGGATCAGCACGTCGGCTCGACGATCGAGATCGCCCTCGAGCTCCTCGGCGAGCAGCTCAAGCACCAGTCCGAGCAGCCCGTGGTCCGCATGATCAAGCCCACGATGATCGCCCGCCAGTCCTCCGGCCCCGCGCCGAAGCGCACCGGCTCCGCCATCAGCTCGAAATCCCGGGCGTGATCCGCGTGCGTCGCACGTCCTGACCCGGGCAATACACCATCGCCGGCCGACCGAGCCTCATCCGGCTGGTCGTCCGCCCGGCGGATTCCGCAACCTCAGCGGCGCGCCCAGCCGCCGTGGAGACTGTCGTTGACCGCGCGCGTCGGCACGGGAAACGACGCCGAATCCTCGCCACCGAGCTTCGGGCGACCGGAGCCAAAACGCTTGTCGCCCGGACTGAGGTGAACACCTGGGAGCCGCGAGATGAGTTTATTGCGGTTCACGGCAAACCGCGGGGTGGAGTCTGGTCTGCAATTCATGACTAAGTCGGTAGTGGGAAGTTAAGGGCGCACCGTCGCAGCGCAACCCAACACAGAGCAAAAACCCAAATCGTCACGTGAGTTGCACGATTGAGAACGGAGTTTCCAGGACGCATCGGGAAATTCCCTACCACGGCCGTGACAGATCACCCCAAGCCACTGCGCACTCTCCGCGACGCGTCTGCAAAAGGCCGGCGAAACTCCGTGTTGGCCTTCGGACGCGTCTCCACTCGCCGAATCCACGGGAAAGTCCATCCGTCCGGCCGTTGCCCGCCGGCGCGTCCTCCCATGAAGCGTCATCACTACGCCATCATCACCGGTCAGCTGCTCTCCTACGCGCTGATCATCACGTTCATCTTCGCGGACCGGACCTTCAACCTGACCGGGATCTTCTTCGACGCGTCCGGCGCGGAGACCGCGGCCTGGGATTTTGCCTTCATCTCCGCGTGTCTCGTCGCCCTCGTCGGCGCGATCAACGTCTGGATCACGAGCTACTACATGCAGAAGTCCTCGACGGTGCAGGACTGGGTCGTGGTCTGCGCCTGGACCCACCGCGTCAAGCACGGTGGCCGCTGGATCAGCCTCGAGGATTTTCTCAGCGAACAGCTCGGCTGCCAGGTGTCGCACGGCCTCTCCGAGGAGGGCTACTCGTCGATCAGCGGCGAGATCGATTCGAAGTGGCGCGCACTCCGCATCGACCCGGTCACGGGTGAGCCCGTCCAGGCACCCTCCCGCCCGGCCGCCGACTCGCAGACGTCGCCCTCGCCCGCGCAGGGTTGAAACTTCGGCCTGCGCCCCGGCACCGGCGGCGAAGGCCACACGGGCCGCGGCGAGACCGCGTCTCGCGGATTGTTTTCGGCCGGGTCGTCGCCCATCGTCGCGGGTTTGACCTGCCCGCATGGCCGACGAACGACCGCCTGACACGCCACCGCCCCCGGCCCGGCCCGCCGCCGCGCCGTCGGGTCGCGCACGCGCCATCGCCGGTCCACGCCGTTGGCAGCCCCGCTATCCGGAGGAGTTGCCCGTCTCGGCCCGCCGCGCCGAGATCATCGAGGCCCTGCGCGCGCACCAGGTCCTGATCATCGCCGGCGACACCGGCTCGGGAAAAACCACCCAGCTGCCGAAGATGTGCCTCGAGGCCGGCCGCGAGCGCGTCGCCTGCACGCAGCCGCGGCGCGTCGCCGCGATCTCCCTCTCCCGCCGCGTCGCCGAGGAGCTCGGCGTGCAGTGGGGCCGCGAGGTCGGCTGCAAGATCCGCTTCATGGACGAGAGCAGCGCCGACACGGCGGTGAAGTTCCTCACCGACGGCATGCTCCTCGCCGAGGTGCAGGCCGACCCGATGCTGCGCGCCTACGACACGATCGTGATCGACGAGGCCCACGAGCGCTCGCTCAACATCGACTTCCTCCTCGGCCACCTCAACCAGCTGCGCCACCGCCGCCACGACCTGAAGATCATCATCACGTCGGCGACGATCGACACCGCGGCCTTTTCCCGCGCCTTCGACGACGCCCCGGTGATCCAGGTCTCCGGCCGGCTCTACCCGGTCGAGGTGGTCTACGCGCCCGTCGACGAGCTGCTCGAGGAGGCCGGCGAATTCACCCATCTCGACGCCGTGGTCGTCGCCCTCGAGCGCGTGCTGCTCGAATCCGACCAGGGCGATGTGCTCGTCTTCCTCGCGACCGAGCGCGACATCCGCGAGACGGCCGACCTGATCGACTCGAGAAACCTCGGCCCGCTCGAGATCGTGCCGCTCTACGGCCGCCTCGCCGCCGCCGACCAGCAGCGCGTATTCGCCCCTTCGCGACGCCGCAAGATCGTGCTCAGCACGAACATCGCGGAGACCTCGCTCACGATTCCCGGCATCCGCTTCGTGATCGACACCGGCGAGGCGCGCCTCAGCCGCTTCAACAACCGCACGCGCACCCGTCGCCTGCCCATCGAGCCGATCTCGCAGAGCTCCGCCAACCAGCGCAAGGGCCGCTGCGGCCGCGTGGCCGAGGGCGTGTGCATCCGGCTCTACTCGGAGGAGGACTTTCTCAAGCGCCCGGAGTTCTCCGTCCCGGAGATCCACCGCGCCAATCTCGCGGACGTGATCCTGCGGATGAAATCCGCGCGCCTTGGCGACATCGAGCGCTTCCCGTTCATCGACCCGCCGCCGCCCGTCGCCATCGCCGCCGGCTACGCGCTGCTCGAGGAGCTCGGCGCGATCGACGCGCAGCACGCCCTCACGCCGCTCGGCCGCGACCTCGCGCGGCTGCCGGTCGACCCGATCGTCGGGCGCATGCTCCTCCAGGCCGCGCAGGAGCGCGCCGCGCGCGAGGTGCTCGTGATCGCCGCCGCGCTCAGCATCCAGGATCCGCGCGAACGCCCGGCCGACGCCGAGGCCGCGGCCGACGCCGCGCACCGGCGCTTCGTCCATCCCGACTCGGACTTTCTCACGCTGCTCGCGATCTGGGACGCCTTCCACGACGAGGTGGAAAAACTCTCGCAGGGCCGCCTGCGCAAGTTCTGCCGGCAGCACTTTCTCAACTACAACCGCATGCGCGAGTGGCGCGACATCCACGCGCAGCTCGCCGAGGCGCTCGGGGATCTCGAACCGCGCCGCGACGCACCCGCGCGCACCCCGCCCACCGCCGAACCGGCCGAGCAGGACATGCGCTTCGGCGGCGAACGCTACCGCGCGATCCACCGTTCGCTCCTGCCCGGTCTGCTCGCCAACGTCGCGCGTCGCGAGGAGGGCAATCTCTTCCGCGCCGGCGGCGACCGCAAGCCGCTGGTCTTTCCCGGCTCCACCCTCTTCGACCGCAAGGCCCGCTCGGCCGCACCGCGCGGCGGCGACAAGTCCGCGCCGCGCCCGAGGCCGAACAAGTCGCCCGACTGGATCGTCGCCGCCGAGATCGTCGAGACGACGCGCCTCTTCGCGCGCACCTGCGCCCGCATCGACGTGCAGTGGCTCCTCGATGTCGGCGCGCACGCCTGCAGGATCGCGCACAGCGAGCCGACGTTCACGGTCGAGTCGGGCCGCGTGCTCGTGCGCGAGACGACGCGTCTCCACGGACTGGAGGTGCGCGTGCGCCGCGTCGGCTACGGCACGATCAACCCGAAGCACGCGACCGAGATCTTCATCCGCGAGGGCCTGCTCAACAGCGAGCTCCAGCTCCCGCACCGCTTCCTCGAGCACAACCGCGCCCTGCGCGACAAGGTCGAGGTGCTGCGCACCCGCCTGCGCAGCGGCGCGATGCTCGATCTCGACGAGGCCTACTTCCGCTTCTACGCGTCGCGCCTCGAGGGGATCTCGTCGATCCACGACCTCAACCGCTTCATCCGCGACCGCATCGCGCGCGAACCCGACGTGCTCTGCCTGCGCGAGGAGGACCTGCTTGGCGCCCTGCCGGAGGATTTTGACCGAGCCGCGTTTCCCGACCGCGTCGAGCTGGAGAACTTCGCCCTGCCGCTGCGCTACGCCTACCGCCCCGGGCAGGAGGAGGACGGCGTGACCGTGCGCCTCGAGCCCGCGCAGGCCCGCCGACTCCAGCCCGGCATGCTCGACTGGCTCGTGCCCGGCCACCTCGAGGAAAAGATCGACCACCTCCTGCGCGCCCTGCCCAAGGAGACGCGCAAGCAGCTCCTGCCGATCGGCGAAAAGTCCGCCGCGATCGCGCGCGTGCTGCGCCCGACCCACCCCACGCTTCCCGAGAGCCTCGCTGCGCATCTGGAAAAGCACTACGGCGTGCGCACCTTTCCGTCCGACTGGCATCCGGAGGAGATTCCGGCACACCTGCGCGTGCGCGTGGAGGTCGTCGGCACGCAGGCCGACGGCACGAGGAAATCCCTCGCCGCCTCGCGCGACCTCGCGCAGGTCCGCACGCTCCTCGCCGAGCAGGAGCGCGCGGCGGCCCAGCGCCCCGATCCCACCGTGGCCGGGGCCTGGAAGCAGGCGTGCGCGACCTGGGAGCGCACCGCGCTCGAGACCTGGACGTTTGACACGCTGCCCGAGCGTATCGTAGTGGCGGAGACGGGCGGGCTCACGATCCACGCCCACCCCGGCCTGCGCGTGGAGCCCGCCGGCGTGGCCCTGCGCCTGTTCAAGACGCCGGAGGAATCGCGCCTCGACCTCGCCGCCGCGCTGCGGCGTTTCCTCGAGCACGAGCTGCGCTACGAACTCGGCTGGCTCGATCGCGACCTCAAGGACGTGGCCCGCCTCGGCCCGCTCGCGGTCACCCTAGCGCCGCTGGCCACGCTGAAGGAAAACATCCGCGAGCACCTGCGCCGCCACCTCTGCGCGCGCCCGGTCGAGCCGCTCACGCGCGAGGTGTTCCAGAAGGTGGCAGCCGCCGCGCGCGAAGAGTCGAAGGGCCTGCTCTTCCGCCTCGTCGACCAGCTCAAGGGGATCCTCGAGCTTCGCCACGAACTCGTCCTCGCGGTCGCCAAACCGCCGTACAAGGACTACCCGCGCGACCTTGCGCGGCTCGTGCCGCCGGACTTTCCGCTGCACACGCCGCACGCGCAGCTCAAGCACCTCCCGCGCTACCTGCGCGCGATGCAGGCCCGCGCGCGCAAGGCGCGCGAAAACCCCGCCCGCGACGCCGAACGCGCGATGGCGCTCGCGCGCCTCGAGACCCGTCTCGCCGCGCTCGCCAAGTCGCCCCGCGCCGCCGCCACCGCCGCCGCGCGCGACGAGATCGGCTGGTTGCTCGAGGAGTTGCGCGTCTCGCTCTTCGCCCAGGATCTCGGCACCGCCGTGCCCGTCTCGGAGAAACGCCTCGAGGCCCGTCTCGCCGAGATCGGTGGGTGAGTTCCGCCCCTCCGTTCGGGCGCGTCCTCCGAAAGCGCCGCGTGGACGAGAGATCGCTCGCCCCTCTCCCGGTTCAACACATCCGGCGGCGGTTTCGGAGAAACCGCCCGACCCGTCGCCCGGCCACTCCCGCAACGGCGTTCCGCGCGCGGCGCTGGCGGCCGTGGTTTGGTTCGGCGAAGGTCGTCGGGCGATCCCGGACCTGCCCGGGGCGGGCGACGCCAGGACGGCGGGTGGCTTTTCCGCTTCCCGAAGGTGCGGACTTCTGGCTTTGCTGCCCGCCGTGTCCACCCTCCCCGAGCCCGATCCGCTCCCGCTCGTCCGCGAACACTTTCCCGCCCTCACCGCGGAGCAACTGGCGCAGCTCGGCCGGCTCACGGCGCTGATCCGTGCGCAAAACGAGCGCGTGAACCTGATCTCGCGCAAGGACGTGGAGCACATCGAGGAGCACCACCTCCTGCATTGCCTCACCGCGACGCGCGTGCTCCGGCTCGCCGCCGGTGCGCGGGTGGCCGACGTCGGCACGGGCGGCGGTTTCCCCGGCCTGCCGCTCGCCATACTGTATCCACACGCCCGATTCACGCTCGTCGACTCCGTGGCGAAGAAGGGACGCGCCGTCTTCGAGGTGGCCGAGGCACTCGGCCTCGACAACGTGCACGTCGTGACCGAACGCGCGGAAAAACTGCGCGAGCGCTTCGACTACGTGCTTGGCCGCGCGGTCACCGCGCTGCCCGAGTTCGTCGGCTGGACCGCTCCGCTCCTCCATCCCGGGAAGAAAGGCGAGCCGGCCAACGGCATCCTCTACTTCAAGGGCACGCTGTGGAAGGAGGAGCTCGCGCCGCACGCGCTCCGCCCCGCCTCGGTCTGGGACCTGCACGACTTCGTGCCGCGACCCTATTTCGAGGAGAAATTCCTCCTGCATTTCCCCGCGCCGGTGAAGCTGTGAACGACAGCGCAAATACGACCGACTGCGAAGGTCGGGCGAGGCCTCCGGCCGAGCCGCGATCGATGAATGACTCGCCGGAGGCGGCTCGGCCGGAGGCCTCGCCCTACCCCGAACCGGCAGCAGCCACGCTGTCCGAATCGACCTGGCGCGCGCGCCAGGCCGCGCACCTCGCGCGCGTGCGGGCGTGGACCGGGCCGCATCGCGCGCGGGCCGCGCGCGGCGAGAAACACCCGGTCCACGACTTTCTCTGGCACTACTACTCGGTGCGGCCGGCCCTGCTGGAGCGCTGGCATCCCGGGCTCGGCGTGGTGCTCGCGGGCGACGGGGCGCGCGACTTCCTCACGCACGCGGGTTACGCGCCGGTCGACGACGGTGTGACCGCGGACCCGCGCACACTCGCTTCCCATCGCCTCGACTCGGTGCGCTGGATCGCCTCGCTCCTGCGCGCGTGCACGGAGCGGCCGCCGGTGTTTTCCTGCTTCGGCCTGCACGAGTGGGCCATGGTCTACCGGACCGACGCGACCCGCCACGCGGATACGCCGCTGCGATTTCCACCGGACGAACTGGCACGCGTGGTCGAGTCGATGCCGGTGCGCTGCTCGCACTTCGATGCCTTCCGCTTTTTCACGCCCGCGGCGCGCCCGCTCAACCGCCTCCAGCCGGCGCGCGAGACGCGCCTCGAGCTGGAGCAGCGCGGTTGCCTGCACGTGAACATGGATCTCTACAAATGGGCTGTGAAGCTCCTGCCGTTTGCGGCCTCGGAGCTGGTGGCCGACTGTTTCGAACTCGCGCTGGCGGTGCGCGAGCTCGACATGCGCGCGAGCCCCTACGACGTGCGCCATCTCGGCTTCGAGCCGGTGAAGGTCGAGACGCCCGAAGGCCGCGCCGACTACGAGCGCGAGCAGCGCGCGCTGGCGGCGCGCGCCGAGCCCCTGCGGGCCCGCGTGCTCGCCGTGTGCGAGAGCGTGGTGGCGGCCGCGGCGTAGCCGGGCTTTCGCATCGCCCCACGCCTCGCATCCGGCCAGCGTGCCCGGGCCATGCCTTCCGAGCCCGCCCCGCCTCCGATCCCCGTCGTACCGCCGCCCGTACCCACGACGCCGACACGCAAGCCGACGCCACCCTGGGTGATGCCGGTGGTCCTCGGCGCGGGGCTGCTCGTGTTGATCGCCTTCGTCGGCATCGTCGCCGCCATCATGATCCCCACGGTCGGCAAGGTGCGCGAGACCGCCCAGCGCACGACCGACAGCTCGCACCTGCGGCAGATCGTGCAGGCGTCGCTCCTCTACGCGGTCGAGGAGGACGGACGCCTGCCGGGGCGCAGCCTCTCGCCCGACGGCTCGGCCACGGCAGACCGCGAACTCGCGACCCTCCAGCACGTGGCCGCCGCGCTCGCAAACCGCGGCGGGCTCAATGACTGCATGGTGTGGTTCTCGTCCGCCGATCGCGCCACGCGCGATGCACCGCCCGCGGCCTTCGCCAGCGTGATCCTCCACGACGACGGCACGACCAACACCGCGTTCATGCAGCAGCGCGCGCTCGCCTGGGATTTCGTCACCGGCCTGACCACCCGGCACCCGCCGACGACGCCGGTCGCCTGGACGCGGGGCCTGCGCCGCGACGGCTCGTGGGATCGGCGCACGAGCGTGTACGGCGAGGACGGAGGCTGGATCGCCTTCCTCGGGGGAAACGTGCGATTCTACCCCGACCTCCAGGCGAGTCCGCTCATGACACCGCAGGGCGAGCCCACCTCGGATATCGTCGCGGCCCTGCCCGCGGGCGCCCGCATCGTCGGCGCCGGGCCGGGCACGCTCCACGGCACCGAGAGCGACGGACCGTAGAGCCTGTCATGCGCTTCAGGACCCGGTTCGGTGGGTAGGGCGCGCGCTCCGCGCGCGCCGGGTT
>Ga0315910_10002097_pt1 | contig 17793 bp, 12 predicted proteins | sample EdamamesoilMG_FD_204470 | JGI IMG/M metagenome (GOLD analysis project Ga0315910, IMG submission 204470) | Garden soil microbial communities collected in Santa Monica, California, United States - Edamame soil | ecosystem: Environmental > Terrestrial > Soil > Garden | place: USA: California... | reverse complement strand
TCAGGATTTTGACAACGAGTTGGGAGCGTTGGCGCGCTCGGTGCACGTGCTGCAGAAGGTCGCGCAAAAGATGGAACGCCAGAGCGCGGAGTTGGATGAGCAAAAAAACGAAATTCAAGCCACTGAAGTTTGGTTCCGCGGCATCATCGAATCCGCTCCGGACGGCATGCTCGTGCTCGACCGCGAGGGCTGCATTACTCTTGCCAATCCGCAAGTGGAGAAAATGTTCGGATATGAACCCGGTGAGCTGACCGGAAAGGCTATCGAGACCTTAGTGCCGCAATCCGCGCGTCGAAAGCACGTCGGGCTGCGTGAGGAGTTCTCGCGCGAAGGCAGTGCGCGAATCATGGGCGCAGGTAGTAACCGTCTGCATGGCGTGCGTAAAAACGGTGTCGAATTTCCGGTCGAGGTCGGTCTCGCGCGATTGCCCGATGTTGGCGGGCGTGTCAATTGCGTGTGCGCGTCGGTGCGCGATGTCACCGATCGTCTGCAAGTCGAACAAGCGTTAAGCAAGAGCGCCCAACGTCTGAGCTTCGCGCTGCGAGGTGGTCAACTGGGAATGTGGGATTGGGATGTTCCTACGGGGCGCAGCGATGTAAACGAGATTTGGGCGGAGATGCTCGGTTACACGCTCGATGAGATTAACGAGGAAGGCGCCGCGGCGGCTTGGGGACGCTTACTGCATCCTGACGATGCCGCCAACGCGCAAGAGCGATTTGCACGTTGCATCGCCGACCCGCTCGAACCCGAGTATCAGTCTCTATTTCGCATGCAAACCAAGTCGGGCGATTGGCGTTGGATCTTGGCAATAGGCCGCGCCACCGAACGCGACGCGCAAGGCCGTGCCGTGCGATTCGTAGGTATTCACCAGGATTTTACCGAGCGCAAACAAATGCAGGACGAGATGCTGCGCGCCAAGGAAATCGCCGAAGAAGCAACCAAGGCGAAGAGCACGTTCCTCGCCAACATGAGTCACGAAATACGCACACCGATGAACGCCATCATCGGTATGTCCTACCTTGCGCTCCAAACGGAGTTGGACAAGAAGCAACGCAACTACATCGAGAAAGTAAATCGTTCCGGAGAAAATCTGCTCGGCATAATTAATGACATCCTCGACTTCTCCAAGATCGAGGCGGGGCGGATGGATGTGGAAGTGGTGGATTTTCGACTTGAAGACGTGATGGAGAATCTTGCGAACCTGGTTGGACTGAAAGCCAACGACAAGGAGTTGGAGTTGTTATTCAACGTCGATGCGAAAGTACCGACTGCATTGCGTGGCGATCCGTTGCGCTTGGGCCAAATCCTGATCAATCTCGGCAACAACGCCGTCAAGTTCACCGCGAAAGGCGAGGTAGTGGTCGGCGTCGAGACCGTGTCCGGCGATGCGCAGGGCGTGGAATTGCATTTCTGGGTGAAGGACACGGGTATCGGCATGTCGCCGGAACAGAAGGCGCGAGTGTTCGAGAGCTTCAGCCAGGCGGATGCCTCGACAACGCGACGTTACGGCGGAACGGGCCTTGGTCTCGCGATTTCCAAAAATCTAGTCGAGATGATGCAAGGGCGCATCTGGGTCGACAGCGCAGCAGGTCAAGGTTCGACATTTCATTTTCACGCGCGATTCGGCGTGCAACATCAGCCGCACCCGCGTCGCATGTACCGCGCCGACGAGCTGTTAGGTAAGCGAGTATTGGTTGTGGATGACAACGCTTCGGCGCGCGAAATTCTCTCGACCATGGCGCGGTCGTTCGGCTTGGAAGTCGATGTTGCGCGCGATGGCCAAGAGGTGTTGCGAATGGTCGACAAGGCGGTTAAACAAGGTCTCGGCTACAACGTTGTGTTGCTCGATTGGAAGATGCCCGAGATGGACGGTGTAGAAACCATGCGGCGACTGAAGGTCGAAAACGGCAGCAATGCGCCGACGGTCATCATGGTTACGGCGTACGGTCGTGAAGAAGCGCTGGATGCCGCAGCACAACAAGGATTGACGTCCGCTACCGTATTGACCAAGCCGGTGACGGCCTCCACTTTACTGGAGGCGGTAGCCGAAGCATTGGGCGCGAGCCAAACTGTAGAGACGCGCGCAATGGAGAAGGCCGGCGATCACCTTCAGGCGGTCAAAAGTTTGACCGGCGCTCGGCTGCTGCTGGTGGAAGACAACGATCTAAATCAGGAACTAGCGCTGGATCTCCTCGGCGACGCCGGTATTTGCGTCGTATGTGCGGAGAACGGCGAGGCGGCGCTCGCGGTCCTGTTGCGCGACGCGAACTTCGACGGCATTTTGATGGACTGTCAAATGCCGGTGATGGACGGGTATACCGCGACCAAGAGGATTCGCGAGAATCCCTCATGGGCTGCGTTGCCGATCATTGCCATGACTGCGAATGCCATGGCGGGAGATCGCGAGAAGGCGCTCGCAGCGGGCATGTGCGATCACATCGCAAAACCGCTCGTCGTGGCAACGATGTTCGCCACCATCGCCAAGTGGATTAAGCCTGCCGCGCACCGCGCAACTGGGCGAGAGAGTGCGGCGGTGAGTTCGACACTTGAGACAGCCGTTGAAGGTTGCGATGTATTGCCTGAACTATCGGGTATCGATGTTGCCCGCGGATTGATTACGACAGCGAATAAACACGCGTTGTATCGGCGATTGCTGCATAAGTTTCGCGCGGGTTACGTTCGATTCGATGAGCAATTTGCCGCTGCTCGTTGCGATGTCGATCCTGCCGCCGCTCAACGTGCTGCTCACACATTGAAGGGGGCGGCCGGCAACATCGGCGCCACCGGAGTCGAGGCGGCGGCGGCCGTACTGGAATCTGCATGTCGATCCAACTCCGATATTGGCGCAATCGATGCGGCACTCAAGCGCGTGCTCGTCGAGTTGGCGCCTGTCATTGCGGGATTGGAGAGACTCGCGGCAGACGAAGTGCGTAAGCAGGTTCCGATCCAATCAATCGGAACGAAGCAGGATACGTCCAACGGATATGCACTAACGCAAGATCTACGTCTGCTTTCGCGGCTGCTAGCTCAAGGCGACGCTGAGGCCGTAGATCTAGCCGATAAACTTGTCCACCTCGCAGCAGGAACCGCGCTGGCGGACATCTTGCGTCGGGTATCTGAAGCGTTGACTGACTACGATTTCGACGAGGCTCAGCAAGCTTTGCATCAGATCAAAATCGATACCGGTTCGGATCCGGCAAAATCCTAACCCGAACATCCGCCCTTGGCCGCAAACGCTCCCGCGGGTGCCCTTGGGAGTGATCGTTCTTTCCTCGTTTAGGCTTTCCTTGCCGCATCGATCGTCGTCCTATGACGAACATCCTTGTTCGCAAAAGTCCATCAGGCGGTAATTATTTGGTGCCCGCGCTGCGGCGGCGTCGAGCCGCACCCGCTAGGCCGAGCATGCCGGAACCGAACAGCCATGCCGCAGCAGGGATAGGAACGGTAGGAGGGCAGCCTTCAAGGTTCGGGAAACACACGTTCATTGGGACCGGAATGAATGCGAGGCCCGTGGTGCCATCCGGATTGGTAAAGGTGCGGTTTATCTGCAACGTCCACTGACCGCTCCAACCGCTCGTGGGCGTAAACGGCAGTTGCTTCTTGTAATCGTTGGGATCTGCCGGGTTGACTGCCGTATTTTTAAGGGGCCCCATGAAAGCACTCGATAGACCCGCGCATGCGGAGCCGGTGTTATCCGTGCAGGTTGCAATGTCGAACTGATTTAATGTGCCCACGCCTGTTGCTTCGTTCATGGTGAACGTCTGGGTGTAATGCATCGTCGTCGCGAAACTCGGAATCGTCGTCGTGCCGGACCAACTGCCGAGGTTGGTAACATCATCCCATGTCCCCCTGAAGCCGATCATGTTGAGCGGGCCGTTGGTTGCCGGAACGAATACGCTGGTGTTCATCTCTAGTTGCCAAACCGACGCTTTGGCGGGGCCGCAAGCGGCCAGGATCGATAAGGCTAAAAGTGACTTGGTAGCTTTCATAGAATTTCCCTCGTTTTTTTTGAGAAAAGAGGCGGCTCGACTGTCTGGCGACGGTTTGCATTACCGCTCCGCAAGTCTCGTAGCTTTCCGTCCCCGACTCGCATCGGGTCGGCTTTTGCGGCTTTTCTCTTCGCTGTTAAATCAATACTTGTCGCGCCCGCCCGCCAATGACCCTTTTAGGAAAGGTATTGCTCGTGCAGCGAATAGAGAAATACCTGAACGTGCGGACGGATGCAACTGACCGCCATTGCCGACGATCGCGTTGCATATGATTTGTGAACACTTGACGCCGAAGAAGCGCCGACGGATTAACCCGTCGGCGCTGCATCACAGGTCACATCGTAGACAGGGAGAAAAGCAACATGGATCCAAAGCCAGCGTCAGCGTAGACAGCAGAAAGCAGTAGCGGACTTTAAGAGCGCAGCCTTTAAATTGAAGGACTATGAATAACACCTACAAAGAGAATTAGGTTTCGCTCCGTCCGAAATCACTTTAAATCGGAATTAAGAGTGAGGCCGACGGAGTGCTGCGCGCACCTTCGCCGTTTGATATCCGACATGTCATTGCCAAGACATTGCATATATTTGACGGTCGTATGCGTCAGGATGTCCGAGCAGGCGCGCGCTAATTCTCCAAAGGCTTCATTACTCATTTTCTTGGTTTCTAAAGCGTTTTTCACGGATTGGAGAAATAAGGGGAGGGATGGATTGTCGTTTAGGATTGCCGCAGTATTTGTCGGTCGTGGGCGCAAGCGATATCCTAATCGAGCTGCAATTATCTCCGGCCCCGAGGAATCAAGATGCCTCGCTCCAACGACCGCGTGTTCGCGATGAAGTTTTCGAAGGTGTACCCGATGTACGTCCAAAAGGCGGAGCGTAAGGGTCGTACAAACGAAGAAGTCGATCAAATCATTCGCTGGTTAACGGGCTATACACAAGTGGGATTGCAAAAGCAGATCAAACAGGAACACGATTTCGAAACCTTCTTTGCCCAAGCGCCGGCTATGAATTCCAAGACGTCGCTTATCAAAGGCGTTGTATGCGGCGTTCGCGTCGAAGAGGTCGACGATCCGCTGATGCAGAAGATACGTTTCCTAGACAAGTTGATCGATGAACTTGCAAAAGGAAAGGCGATGGAGAAGATTCTGCGGCAATAGCTGCCGCGGTGTTCGCTACTGGTTGGACAACAGTATCGAAGATAAAAGGCGGCCGACCCGACGAACATCCTTGTTCGCGATTTTCCGTACGCGGTTTACTTCGTGGCAGCGCGGCGACGGCGAACCGAGCCCGCTAGACCGAGCAAACCAGATCCGAACAGCCATGCAGCCGCCGGGATGGGCGTGATGGTGGGCAGAGTGCAGGGAGTTGTGTTGAGCTGGTCTCGTAAACATACGTTCATTGGCATCGGCATGTAGGTAAAACCCGTGCTGCCGTCCGGATTGGTAAAGGCGCGGTTGATCTGCAAGGTCCATTGACCAGTCCAGCCATCCGCTGGTGAGAACGCTAATGGCCTTTTATAGTCATTCACATTTGGAGGGTTGACAGCGGTATTTCTATAGACCCCGGACAGCGGGCCACGAAGGCCAGGGCAGGCAGTGCCGGTATTATCGGTGCAGGTTGCCGGGTCAAACAAGTTCAACGTTCCTTGCCCAGTCACTTCGTTCATCGTGAACGTTTGGGTGTAATGCAGCGTTGTTTTGAAGTTAGGAATGGCGGTAGTGCCGGTCCACACGCCGGTATTGGTTGCGTCGTTCCAAGTACCGGAAAATCCGATCATTTGCAGCGGACCATCTGCAGCTGGGAAGAATGCGTCGGAGTTCATCGAAACACTCCATACCGTTGCGTTGACGGCGCCCCCGGCGGTCAGCGCAGAGGCCGCCAAGATCGTTTTAACCGATGTACTTAAAGCTTTCATAAGAAGTCCTCGAGGTTGCTCGAGAAAGGTGGCGGCTCGACTATCTCGGTAATGACTCGAAAAAAACCGCTCATCACGCGACTGCAGTTCTTATCGGTATCGCGAGACCCGTAGCTTTCCGTCCCCGACTCGCATCGGGTTTGGCTTTTGCAGCTTTTCCCTTGATACTAAATTTAGTAATTATTTTGCCTGCCCGCCAATAACCATTCGGGAAATGTTATTGCCCGCGCGGCAAACAAAGAAATACATGAACGCGGGTAGAGATGCAACTTCAGTGACATGACTGACGCCTGCCGGTCGCACGCGCCTGTCTTACAAAAACGCGTGCGGCAGTGCTAAGCGGAAAAATAAAACTTCTACCTTAGATCGCGATACTCACTGGACTTCCCACTCCAGGAGAAAGCTATGTTTACAGCGGTTAACAGGACACTGCTGCTACTTGTCGCAGCGCTGGCGTTTACCTTCAACTCCGTTCAAGCGGCTGCGCCGCGCGATCGGACCAAGCCCACCATGCCAGGCAACTTCCGTGTCGTTGCCAAAACGGCCTACAGCGTAACGCTTGCGTGGAGTCCATCCAGCGACAACTCGGGAGACTTTACTTACCAGCTTTGGGGCGCTTATAACGTTGGACCGACATTGACGCTGCCGAAGACTGCGACGACCTACACGTTTAATTCGCTCTTTCCCGGTAACTCCTACACATTCGGAATTTTCGCCCGCGATGCTGCAGGTAACGCATCCAGCCAAGCTAATCTCAATGGCGTCGCCGTGCCGCGCGATACGACACCGCCTTCGACCGCACCAGTAGTTTCCATCGACCAGGCCGGTTCTAACTACGCCATCCTTTCGTGGATTCCTGCGCAAGACGACGGACCGCATCTCTCTACGCAGATCTATCTCAATGGCGCTTTCTACGCTGGCGTCGGACGCGGTGTCACCAGTGTCACGCTTCGTTCGCTTGAGCCGGCCACGACGTACAACCTCGCAGCACGTGCGGTCGATTTCGGTAACAACGCTGGCCCTTTCAGCGCGCCCATCAACTTTACGACTCCACCGCCGAATCCCAACGATCACACCGCACCGACCAAACCGGGCAATCCGTCAGCGATGACGTTCGGTGACGGTAGTACCGAGACGCACGTGACGTGGAGCCAATCCACCGACAACATCGACGCGCAGCAGCATCTTCGCTACGACGTTTATGCAAACGGAGTTTGGCAAGACGTGCTCTTCGGCTCCGGCGGTCCAAGCATTATTTATGGCGAGCGCGGCCAAAACGTTATCGAAGTGTTTGCGACCGATACGGCCGGTAATGCGTCCGAGCCGGCAGTGGTGGTGTTGTCGATACAATAGACGAGAGTAACTAATCACTAGCTACTAGGTGCTAGCCAGATCTCGGTTCTTCGTTGCTGTCATTCTGGCGTAGGCCGGAATCTATCGCATCCTTTTGATGGACCCCGGCCGTTACGCCGGGGTGACGCTTACTTGGGTCCTGGTATCTAGAAATTCTTCCCGCGCGACGGCGCCGAATGATTGTCTGAATTTGCGCGCAACAACCTGCGCCCCGATATTCAGGAGTCCGTGACTTAGTCGTCTATTTCGCTATCGTGGCTGAGCCGCCAGTTTTATAACCGGGCTGAGCCGGTTCGCCAAATGCATCGATGATCGTGCGGAATCGAGCTTCGGTTGTCGGTTTGTAATCCGGATGCGTGATCACGTACGGGTCGTTGTTCTCGATCGCGCGTGCGACGGCTCTGCCGAGCCAGATGGGTTGCATCATGTTGGCTTCCAAAACCTCGCGCGGGATCTTGCCGATATCGGCGCCCACGCTTGGATCGAGCGACATGCGACTTCGCGTAAGTCCGGGAAAGAGCGTCGACACACCGACACCATGGGGTCCCAACTCTTGACGCAGCGCATCGCTCATGCCAAGTACCGCAAACTTGCTGGCCGAATACGCTGCGAACGTGCCGAAGGGATTCAATCCGTTCACCGACGAGGTGTTGACGATGTGGCCATTACCACGTTCGCGCATTTCCCCGGCGAATGTCACGATTCCGTTGTACACGCCGGTCACGTTGATCGCCATCACGCGGGCGAACTCATCGGGTGGAAATTGGTCCAGTGGCATGCGCGGGGTGGCGATGCCGGCGTTGTTGCACAACACATCGATCCGACCAAAGCGCGCGAGCGCAGTTTCGCGCGCTGCCGCCCAGCTTTTCAGGCTCGTTACGTCAAGCGCGAGAGGTAGCGCTCTCTCGCCGATCTTTGCGGCTTGCTCGCGTGCGAATGTGATCTCAATGTCGGCGAGGACGATATGCATGCCTTTTTCGACAAACGCCTCGGCAATGCCGCCGCCGATTCCACCGCCGCCGCCGGTGATGAAGGCAATTTTTCCTTCTAGTTGCATTTGCTTTCCTCTCTAGTTGCCGGGCGCGCTTGCGTCATTGCTCGGCAGCGCGATCCGACGGCGCTCGGGTGATCCGCATGTACGGTCGGTTGAGAGCGTGCCTGGGTTCTTCCTCGCGCTGCAACTCAACGGCCATCGAGACGTGCGCGAAACTGAGCGCCAATTGCATCAGTCGTTGGTCGGAGTCGTCAAACTCACTGAGCGGCTTCGCGTCTAGGTAGGTCAATGCATCCGATATCAGAGCGTTCATCGCGCTATAGAACGCCGCGCGATCGGCTTCATCGCTACTATCTCTACACTGCGCACGCTTCGCCGCCGTGTCCGCAGCCCAAAACTCCACGAATGGCGATAACGCTTCGAACCCGACCGGTAGTGACGTGTTTATGTCGCTCATTGTCTTTTTTCTGTTGCGTCTTTTTCTGCTTTGTACGCCTGAACTTTCGCATCGACGTTGTGCATGAGATGCCGCAGCAATACTTCTTGCGACTGAAAGTGAATATGCTTGAGCGCGCCGCTATTCAATCCGCGTTGCCCAGCCTCGATGACTGCGCGATCCTCCGAATGGACGTCGCGCGCCATCGCCATCGAAAATTCGCGTCCGAAACGTTCGCTGGCGTTCATGTCGTCGCCCACCCAGTAGATGCGGATGACGCCGCGCGATTTACGAGCATTAATCGGTATCACGTAATGCGTGAAGTGCTGGGTCGGCGTCCCTATCAAAAAGAAATTGGGGAACAGTGCGTAGTAATCGCGAGCATGCTCGGTATTCATCATGCCTCTCTGCATCAAGGCGGGCACCAGCTTGCCGAAGGCGAGCTTCTGCGTCGCGCTTAGCACGGGAGCCGGATTCGTCCAGATCTTTTGTGTTCGATGTGCGCCGTAAAAACCGTAGCGCTCCGGGTAACCAAACGGATTATCCGGTCCGACAGCACCGCCGCCGCCCGATCGCGGATGGATGAAACGCAAATGGTAGTTCTCTTGAAAATTATCGTAGGTGAGCTTCCAGTTGGCATCGATCTCGTACACGTACTCGGAGAAGGTGGTGGCAGAGGCAACGGGCTGCACTTCCAATTGTCCGGCGAGCACTCCCAAATACTCGCGCAAGGTTTGCTTGGGAGATGGATCGAGATTGACGAAGATCAACCCCGCGCAGACATCGACGGCGACCTTGGTTAGACCCAAGTCCTTTTTTTCCACATAGAAACGTTCGAAATCCGCTGCGCCGCGAAGCTCGCCCGTATTGCCGAAGCTCCACGCGTGATAGCGGCAAGTAAAGGATGAGCGCTTGCCGGATGGCTCGCTCACCAACTGCGTACCGCGATGGGTGCAAACGTTATGAAAGGCGCGGATGAGGTCGTCTTTGTCGCGCGTGATGAGTATCGACGCATTGGCGAAATCGAATTCACGGACGATAAAACTTCCGGGCTCAGGCAGCTCGCAGACATGGCCGATGTTGAGCCAGCTGCGCCTGAATATAGCTTCGCGTTCGAGATCGAAATAATCGTCCAGGTAGTAGGGGCCGGCGGGAATGGGGCCGGTCCCGAGAGCGAGCGCTTCAGCGCTTTCTGACTGCTGGAATTGATGTGGGACGGTCATTGCCGCTTCCTCAATAAGTCCGCGAATAACCTCGTTTGCGGGTTCGCACGAAACCCTGGCCGCAGGGCGGCGCCGCAACGCTATATATAGAGAGGCAGGCCGGAGGAGGAGATTTATACGACACCTATGTCGAAATTTCAACAGGTGTGTTGTAAAAATAGTCCCAGCGACGCAAAATGATGGCTATCGAGGCCAGATTAAGGCGTGCCGCTTCGTGGATTGCGAACGGCTCTGATCGCGCCGATGAGGCAATACAAGACAAGGCGATACCGAACATGACCGAGCTCATCGCCGAACAGGCAGAACAGCGACGCAACAAGGGGTTCGAAGACACGCATCGCGAAATGATCGACGCCGCCGTTCGGCTCATCTCGGAAAAGGGTGTCGACTCGCTCTCCATCGCCGGAATATCGCGCGCAATGGGGATCAACCGCACCACCGTTTACTACCACTTTGAAAGTCGCGAGGCACTGATCGAGGCGGTGAAGCATTGGTCCGCCGAGCAACTCGTCAAAGGGCTATCAGTCTCCGTCCCGCAGCAAGCACGCATCGACTTCATCACACGCTTCGTGCTGGAGAATCCGGAACTGATCAAGCTGTGGATCGACGATTTTATTTCCGCCGGCGATATTCGCACCCGATATCCGTTTTGGGATGCCTTAGTGGAAAGCATGGCAGCTACCTTTGCCGCGCAAATGCCTGATGAAAAAGTGGATGCGGAGGTTTATTGCGTCATGCTGCTAACAAGCGCGATCATCGGGCCGCGAGTTTTCAGGAACAGCGTCAGTCCCTCCAGCGATATCGATACCGTGGTGAAACGTTTTCGGCTCGAGCAGCAGCGCATGCTTAAGCACGATGCGTTACTCAAGTGATCCGCGGGGATCATCCCCAAATTAACGCAATCAGTTTTTCGGCTGCGGCACGACTCTTAGGTACGGTTTCACCGTCTGCCAACCGTGTGGGAACGTGCAAAGGGCAACATCATTTCAAAGCCTTCTGCGCGGCCTGATCGAAACTTGCGCCATCGGCAAAGAAATTCTTGCTTACCGCATCCCACCCGCCGAACGCCTCTTCGACAGTCACCAGTTTTACGCTCGGAAACGACGCGGCATATTTGGCGGCGATGGTCTTGTTGAAGACGCGATGATGACGCTTGGCGAGGATTTCTTGGCCGGCATCGGAATACAAAAACTCCAGGTAAGCCGTGGCGACCTTTTGTGTGCCGCGTTTATTGGCGACTCTATCGACAACGGCCACGGGAAAATCGGCACGCAGGCTTATGGAAGGTGTGACTGCGTCGAGATTGCTTTTGCCGTACTCGGTGCGAATGGCGGCGACCTCGGCTTCAAAGGTAATCAACACGTCGCCGATTTGACGTTCGACGAAGGTGCTCGTCGCGCCGCGGCCGCCGGTATCGAAAACAGGTACGTTCGCGACTAGTCGATTAACGAAGTCTTGTGCCTTGGCCTTGTCGCCTTTGTTGGCGTCCAAGGCGTACGCATAGGCGGCGAGATACGAATAACGACCGTTGCCGGAAGTTTTGGGGTTCGGGAAGATGACTTTTACGTCGGCACGAATCAAGTCGCTCCAATCGCGAATCTTCTTCGGATTGCCGGCGCGGACGAGGAAGGTCGGTAGGGAATAGTAGGGCGAGGCGGAGTTGGGTAAGCGTGATTGCCAATTATCCGCCACCAAGCCGCCCTTGCGTAGTATCTCGATGTCGACGGTCTGATTGAGCGTGACTACATCCGCCGCCATGCCGTCCAATACTGACCGCGCTTGCTTTGACGAGCCGCCATGCGATTGGCGAATCTGCAGGGTTTCGCCGGTCTTGCTCTTCCACAAGGGCACGAAGGCTGCATTTACATCGTCGAACAACTCGCGCGACACATCATATGAGGCATTAATGATTTCGACGGCACCGGCATGCGCTGTGAGGAGCGTCAGGGCTGGAGCAAGAGCGAGCAAGAGTCGTTTGCGCATGAAGTTAATCCGGTGTGACGTTTCTTATTGCCCAGTTTGCGCCATCAGCGGTTAGCAAGTCGATAACCAGAGGGTTACAAAGAGGTTAGGAGGCGTCGCATCGCTGTAGGCTCGGTTAAAGAATGTAACCCAGCAGGTTAATGCTTCCATTCCCGATTCCACCCTACATTTCCGTGATGACATTCGCACAGCCGGCCTCGATCTCTGTGCAAGTCGCAACAGTCGTCTGGGACTGCCGTCGAAAATTGGAATTAATGGTTGTCGCGAGAACGCCGGTAATTACCGCATCTGCTGATGCTAAACGCCGATTCGTTGTGCTTGGCACGCATTCTGCTCATCGACATGAACGTCATCAAGAGCACACCAATGTCGGTCGAACTGGCGAGCAGCGAGTTTTGCGGATTGCCTCCCCAGCTCTGGGTTGCACGCTGTGCGTTTCCCAGCGTGACCGCATTGGCATTGCAGCAGCGGTGGATTCACGACGGGTTCGCGCGGCAAGGTGTGCGCGTTGCGACGTTACAGCAAACCGACGATGCGCAATTGCGCGTACAGCCGGTGTATCACAACTTACGCGGGCTGTTTCACGAAGGCGGCAACGTGCCCGCTTTATGGGCGTGTGCGAACGGGTATGCCAACACCGCCATCGTCGGCATGACTTGGATGGATGAATATCAGGCGCTGCTCGTGCGGCCGAACGAAGGGATGCTCGGACCCGGCTGTTTGCGTGGCAAGCGGCTGGGATTGTCGTGCGCGCTGGGTAATGGCATCGACGTGCGGCGCGCAACCGCATTGCGCGGGTACTCGGAAACGCTGGCGTTGGGCGGAGTGGATATCGATGAAGTGCACTTCGTCGATATCATCAAGGATGAAGCCGCACCCGACGCATCACGCGATTGTGCGCAAGACGCCGGTGTCGCCGCACTACTGGCTGGGCGCATCGATGCGTTGTACGCGCGCGGCGCAACCGCTCGGCAGCTGAAGCGGCTTTATGGATTGGAAGTGGCGTTCGAGCTCAGCGCCAACAAAGCGCTTCGCGCCTGCGCCGACAACGCCACCCTGCGAGTGTTGACGGTGGACCGCGAGTTTTTGGCGGAACACTCGGACATCGTCGTTCACTATCTGGCGGTTCTGTTGCAGGCAGCCCGCTGGGCAGAAGCGCACGCCAAGGAAACGCGCCGTGCACTCAGTGCCTATCTCAACAAAGATACGACGGCGTTGGTTAGTGCGCATGGACGGCATCTGCATCGCAGCTTGCGTGTGCAACTGCTGCCGAAACATCTGCGCGCACTGGTCGAGCAAAAGGAATTCTTGCTTAAGTGGGGTTTCATCGCAGCGGATGTCGACGTAACCGAGTGGATATTTCCACAGCCGCTGTTGCAAGCGCAGCAGCTTTTGGCGCGCGGCGGCGCGCAGTTGCCGGAAGTCGTTGCTGCTTAAACGACAAAACGGCTGTGCCGAGTGCAGCAGTTGCTCGATGCGGTTGTTGTTCGCTCAGCACGATTCCGGATCCACAGCCCCTCGATTGTTTGTCGCGAAATCGGTGGAAAAAAGAAATAGCCCACCGTCGGTTGTACGATGAGCCTGAAAAAAGCAGGTTTTCACATGCGAATAACTTAAAGGTGCTGCTCGCGGCGCGGCGTGCGGAGAGGTTGGCCCGCCCTTTGCAATTGATCGCTCAGTCGAATTCGCGTTGTGCGAATGAGTGAGGGGAGACGAATCGCAATGAAGACGAACGCGCATCTCAGTGCCGTCGCGACCGTGATCGCAAGCATGTCGCTGACGGTGATAACGGCATGGGCGGCCGATCCATCGGCCGAAATCAAACCCCCGGCAAGTTCGGCACCGAGTACAGCGCCGGCTTTAGCTCCTGGGCGCGCCCCGCGGCCAGTGCAAGCGCCGCATTGGTCGTATCAGCCGGTAACTAATCCTGCGACGCCGAGCGTGCAGGATAAGAATTGGGTGCGCACGCCCATCGACGCGTTCGTGCTGGCCAAGTTGGAAGCGAATTCGCTCAAGCCTTCGCAGGACGCAGATCGCGCCACATACATTCGGCGCGCGACGCTCGACACCTGGGGCATCGTGCCTACACCGGAAGAAGTGAAAACGTTCGTCAACGATAAGTCGTCCAAGGCGTACGAGAAGCTCGTCGATCGCTTACTGGCGTCGCCGCGTTACGGCGAGCGCTGGGGTCGCCGCTGGCTCGATCTCACTCGTTATGCGGATAGCGACGGCTACAACGCCGACGGCACGCGTCCCAATGCGTGGCGCTATCGCGACTACGTAATCGAAGCGCTGAACGAAGACAAGCCTTACGATCAGTTCGTGGAAGAGCAATTGGCAGGCGATGAGTTGTGGCCCGACAATCAAAAAGCGCTGATCGCTACGGGTTTCTTACGTAACTTTCCGGACGAGATCAACGCGCGCGATTTAAATCTCAAGAAGCAAGAGATCGCCACCGACCTTACAGACACCGTCGGTTCGGTGTTGCTGGGCCAAACCGTGGGCTGCGCGAAGTGCCACGACCACAAGTTCGACAAGATTTCGCAGAAGGAATATTTCCAGTTCCAGGCTTTCTTCGCCAACGCCAGCGCGCGCGACGACGTGCTCGCTCTGACGGGTAAGGAACTCGCTGCCTATCTCGCGCAACAGGAAAAGTACGAAGCAGCCACGAAAGATATCCAAGTCAAGATGGATGCATTGCTGCAACCGATGATCGAGAAGCTCGAAGCGGACCGGCTGCTCGGGTTCGTCGAGAAGACCCGTGAGTCGATCGACAAGCCGGAAGCGGAGCGCAATGCGTACGACAAGTGGATCTATCACCGCAACCTTTGGACGATGACCGGCCGCACACGCAATGCCGAGAATCGTTTGAAGGAGAAAGACAAGGAGTCGTATGACAAGTACCAGGTATTGAAGACCGAACTGAAGACGTTCGATGCCCTCAAGCCCAAGAGCCCAGGCAATGTTTCCACGATCTTCGAATTGGGCCCGGATGCGCCGCCGACCAACATTCTGGCGAACGGCATTTACGACCGCCTTCTGGATGAAGTGCAGCCGGGCGTGCCCGCCGCATTCACGCGCGAGCAACCGAACATTGTGCCGACCGCGACATCGTCCGGGCGCCGCAGTGCGCTGGCCAAATGGGTCGTCGATCCTAGCAATCCGTTGACCGCGCGCGTCTACGTCAACCGCTTATGGGCGCAATACTTCAATCATGGTATTTCCGATAGCGTGGAAGATTTCGGCAAGCAGGGCGAGAAGCCGCTCAATCCCGAATTGCTCGATCATCTTGCTTACACCTTTGTGCACCAAGATAAGTGGAGCATGAAGCAATTGAATCGCCGCATCATGCTGTCCAGCGTTTATCGTCAATCGTCCGCACCGAATGAACAAGCCATTGCCGTCGATCCGAACAATCGCCTGCTGGCTTCGTTCCCGCGTCAACGCTTGGATGCCGAGCAGATTCGCGATTCGCTGCTGGCCGCGTCGGGATTGCTGGACGAGAAGCGCGGCGGTCCGGCGGTAATGCCGCCTGCGCCGGCGAACTTCTTGTTGGGCAATAACCGTAACGCTTGGACGAATTCGGAGAATCCGCACGATCATCATCGTCGCAGCATCTACGTGTTCATCCGCCGCAACATGCCGTATCCGATGTTGGATACCTTCGACGGCGCCAATCCGAATACGGTGCACAGCCGTCGCGATGTCAGCACGACGCCGACGCAAGCGCTGACGTTGGTTAACAGCGACTTGGTCTACAAGTGGTCGCAGGCGTTGGCCGGTCGCGTCATCCGTGAAGCGGGCAGCAGCGAAGTCGCGCAAATTGATCGTCTGTACCAAGTGTTGTTCTCGCGCTTGCCGGATAAAGACGAGCGGGAGAAATTACTCGCGTTCTGGGATGCGCAAGCGAAGATCACAGAAAAGCAAGTCGTGGCGGGCAAGAAGCTGGCTGTGCCGGAAGGCTACGGCGTGTCGCCGGCGGTGTATGCGCAAGTCGATAAGTTGTACGGCAGTCTATACGGCCGTTCCGCCGATCGCTTCGAGCGCGCCAAGTTGGTCGAGTACATCTCGAAAGAGCAGGAAAAGCTCGCAGCCGCCGCCGGCGACGACGACGAAAGCGAAGGCAACGCCGGCGCGCCGTCGCCCGCGGAGCAACACGCTACTGCGCGCGCTGCGGCGTTCGTGGACTTGGCGCATGCCTTGGCCAACTCCAACGAATTTAGCTATCGCTTCTGATTCATAAGTTTAGAAATTTAAAACTGGCTGCAAATTTAAAATTGAGACAATCATGACTATCAAAACCTCGCGTCGTGACTTCTTGGGGGCTGCCGGACTTGGGCTTGGCGGCTTGGCAGTCGGCGGTTTATTGCCTGCCGATCTGTTGGCTGCTGCTGCTGCATATCAAGATCCTCTGGCGCCGAAGCAACCGCATTTTCCTGCAAAAGCCAAGTCCGTGATTTGGCTGCACATGGCCGGCGCGCCGAGCACGATCGACTTGTTCGATTACAAGCCCGAGCTGGTAAAACTGCACGGTCAGCCATTGCCGGAGTCGTTTACCAAAAACCTCAAAACGGCATCCGATGGCGGCGTGGGCGCGTTGATGGCAACCAACCGCAAGTGGAAGCAGCATGGCGAAACCGGCGCATGGGTGTCGGATTGGCTGCCGAACATTGCGACACAGGCCGATAGCATTGCGTTTTTGAAGGGCACAAAAACTGAAGGCTTCACGCACGTTATCTCCTCCCTTAAATTGCATACCAGCGGCTTGACCCCAGGTCGTCCTGCGCTTGGCGCATGGGTGCAGTACGCTTTGGGCGCGGCGAATCCGGATCTACCGGCGTTCGTCGTGTTGCCGACCGGTGTGGGCAACGCGGGCGGCGGCCGCGGCGCGCCGATCTGGAGTTCGGGCTTCTTGCCGGCCGTGCATCAAGGCATCGCGTTCCGCCAAGGCGATTCGCCGATTCTCTACTTGGACCGACCGGATGTCGTCACTGCCGAGCAACAGCGCAGCACGCTCGATCTGTTGCACGGTCTGAACGAGCATCATGCGGCGAAGTATCCTGCCGATACGGAATTGGAAGCGCGTACGCGTTCGTACGATTTGGCGTATCGCATGCAAAAAGCCGCACCGGAAGCCGTTGATACGCGCAAGGAAACCGACGCTACTCTTAAACTCTACGGCGCGGACGCAGGCATCACCAAGGAATACGGCACCGCGCTTATACGCGCACGCCGCTTGGTCGAGCGCAACGTGCGTTTCGTGCACGTGATTTCCGGCGCGCCGGATAACAGCGTCGATAGCTGGGATGCGCACAACAACATCGAGAAGAACCATACGGCGATGACCAGCCTGGTCGACAAACCCGTCGCGGGCTTGTTGGCGGATCTAAAGTCGCGCGGCTTGCTCGACTCGACGCTTGTAGTATGGACCTCGGAATTCGGCCGCACTCCGTACGGACAAACCGGCGATGGCCGCGATCACAATCCGTGGGGCTACACTACATGGCTCGCCGGCGGCGGCATCAAACCGGGCACATACGGCGCGACGGATGAGATTGGTTTGAAAGCAGTCGACGGCATTCTCGATACCTACGACCTGCAAGCGACGATCCTGAATCAATTGGGCTTGGATCATCGCAAACTCATTTTCCAACACCTGGGTCGGTCGGAACGTGCGACGACGGTGTTCGGCGAGGTGTTTAAGCCGGTGGTCGGATAACGCCTCTCCTCTTCGCTCACTCTCCCCTTGTGGGAGAGAGTGGGGGAGAGGGGTTTGAATTAATTACTTCTGTTTTATCACCCTCTCCCTAGCCCTCTCCCCTCAAGGGAGAGGGAATAGGAAGCTGTTTTCGGCTACATCATGCGACGAATTTTGCTTGCCTTCTTTACTTCTTTATTAGC